>VOFC01002567.1_pt1 | contig 156917 bp, 226 predicted proteins | sample 5384161 | NCBI WGS metagenome assembly VOFC01 (sample SAMN12384722, study PRJNA508395) | human gut metagenome | isolation source: healthy gut B | host: Homo sapiens | reverse complement strand
TCAGAGGAGCGCCTGCTCCGCGCAATATTCGGCGAAAAGGCGCGAGGCGGGATATTGCCGCGTTCGCACGGCGAATACGGGTACAATAGTAGACGCTGGGCGTGCTTGCGCGAGAAATTTTCCGAATTTTCAAGCCCCGGCGTAAACGTGTTGTACGCTGCTATATAGCGCAAAAAGCGTAAAATATCCGTCGGCGATAAAATGGCTGGACGTCACGGAAACAAAGGGTGTTGTATCCGCATACTTCCGAGCGAGGATATGCCGTTCTTACCGGGCAATTCTCCGCTTGATATAGTACTTAACCGCTCGGCGTTCCTTCACGTATGAACACGGTCGGTGCTTGAGGTTCACGGCCATGCCACCAGGCACTCGCAATACCCGTATTCGAAGGTCGAGACGCCAAAGTGCTTCAGCCTTTGCGAAGAGGCTGAAATCCGTGCAATGCTCAAGGAAGCCAGCGGAATTCTCGGGACGGTTTAGGTGGATACAAACCCATGACGGACGTACCGGTGAACCGTTCGACAACCTTGTAACAGGTAGGCTATATGTACTACCTTTAAGCTGCAATCACCTCGTTGACGATAAGATACATGCAACCGCCCTACGGTCGCTTTTTCAACTCAGCAGGCCGCCGGCGGTAAAGGCTCAGTTCGGCGGACAGCGTTTCGAGAAATGGAAGCTGGGCGCTTGAGGCTTACGGCGCGGCTTTACCCACTGACCATCCGTCGGACGTATTGTCGGCCGTGTCAGCACTTAATCGTCAAGGGTCAGAACGTTCCCAAGCCGGGCGTTCCGGTCGTTCCGAGGTTACTTATCAAGGAGGGCTGCAGTCACTCGATCTTGACGTCAAGGTTCTGATTCTCGAATGAGGATCGATCTCAAACAGAACTTCGACGATGATGACGAGTTCGGCTTTTAAGACCTGTTGCCGATGAGCTTCCGATTTCAACGCCCGGGGTAGAGAACGGCGATCTTGACGGCTACAGCCTTGAGGACGAGAACGGAGACGCCATTGTCGACGATACGGATGACGAGTCGGATATCATGATAGACGACCAAAACGATAATGACTGAAAAGGAGAACACAGCAGATGGAAAGTATCGATTTTGAATCAATAAAGATTGGTCTCGCTTCTCCTGAACAAATAAGAAGCTGGTCTTACGGCGAAGTCAAAAAAGCCCGAGACATAAACTGGCTGGTAACGCTCAAACCCGAACGCGACGGCTTTGTACTGCGAAAGAATTTTCGGACCGCAGAAGGACTGGGAGTGCCACTGCTGGAAGAAGTACAAGCGCATACGTTACAAGGGCAAGATAATGCGACCGCTGTGGAGTTGCGTCACCCGTTCAAAGGTCAGACGTGAGAGAATGGGCTCTATCGAGCTTGCCGCGCCGGTGTCGCAACATCTGGTGATACAACACCATTCCGTCAAGAATGGGTCTTGTTCCTCGATGTTTCTCCGCGCCTTTTAGAGCAGGTGCTCTATTTCTCACAGGCATTTTGCGATCCGGGCGGCCTCCGCTGCAGAAAAAGCAGCGCTCATAACGAGCAGCAGTACAACGGCATTATGCGCGAGAAGTACGAGGACGACTTCGAGGCAGGAATGGGCGCAGAGGCTATCAAAGCTGCTCTGCGAGATAGATGTCGAAAAAGATACCATGAAGAGCTCAACGAGGAGCTTGAGGACGCGACCGGACAGAAAAGGGTAAGACTTTTTAAAGCGCCTTTGAGGTCATGGAAGCGTTCAGACAGTCAGGCAACCGTCCTGAATGGATGATACTTGATGTTATTCCGGTAATTCCGCCTGATCTTCGCCCGATGGTACAGGCTCGATTTTGGCGGACGTTTCGCGACCTCCGACCTTAACGACGCTTTACCGTCGTGTTATAAACCGTAACAATCGTCTGAAAAGACTTTGGCTCGGCGCCCGATATAATCGTGCGTAATAGAAAAAGAATGCTGCAGGAGGCTGTCGATTTTTTTACTTATCGACAACGGCCGCCGCGGCAAGGCTGTTACGGGCGCCACAACCGTCCGCTCCGTTCGGTTATAATTTCCGTCAGGAACTCTTCTTCGGAAAACCTGACTATTCCGGCTGTTCGGTTAAGTTGTCGGACCTGAACTTATGATGTATCAGTGCGGACTGCCGCTGAAATGGCAATAGAGCTGTTCAAGCCCTTCATAATGAAGAGACTGGTTGAGACCGGCGTCGTTTCCAACGTCAAGACTGCGCGTAAATGGTTGATCGTGCAGGCACTCGAGGTGTGGACGCGCTTGAAATGAAGATGTAAAGGATCATCCTGTGCTCTTGAACCGTGCTCCGACACTGCACAGACTCGGTAATATCCAGGCTTTTAGAGCCGGTACTGGTCGAAAAGGACGCGCGTTGAAGCTGCATCCGCTTGCTGTACCGCGCTTATAACGCCGACTTCGACGGAGACCAGATGGCTGTTCACGTTCCGCTCATTTACTGAGAGGCTCAGGCGAGGCAAGGTTTTGATGCTTGCCGCAAACAACCTGCCTGCCGTCAGACGGCAAGCCGGTCACTGTTCCACACAGGATATGGTTCTCGGCTCATACTATCTTACTATAGTTAAGCCTGAGGAGCCGGGCGCCACCAAAGGGTGTTCAAAGACCAGGACGAAGCCATTATGGCTTACAGCGACGGCGTTGTGGGACTCCCGCCCGATCCGCGTCCGCATGGAAAAAGGACGGCGAAAGCGGTCTCACATGGTGTACTGTCGGCTTTATAATATTCAACGAATCAATACCGCGGGATCTCGGCTTTGCGCCGATCGCTCAAAGCCTGAAACAAGTTCAGACTTGAGGTCTGTTATGCACCCTAAGGATCCGTCCACCCTGAAATAAAGAGCGGTGACAGAGATAGTCAACTTTCAAGTTGTCGGCAAAAGCAGTTTGTCAGATAATCGACCGCTGCATAAGACATCATTACGGCACATCTGAAACCGCAATAGTACTGGCAAGATCGCGGCTACGGGCTTCAAGTATTCGACCAAGGTCACGGTCGCTGTTTCGATGCTATAATCCCACCGCAGAAGAAGGAGATTATCGCTGCCGCCGAGGCAAAAAGATCGACGATGTCAAAAGACCGCAGAGGCCTCAAACAACGAGCGCCTTCTGAGGTTATAAGATCTGAACGACGCTACCGATCAGATAGCGCCGGATGCTTAAGGGTAACCTGATGAATTCAACCTTCGATATTCATGAGATGGCTGGATTCCCGGAGCCTGTGGATCGATGAGCCAGATCAAACAGTCGCCGGTATGCGCGACTTATATCAAACACACATCAGGTGCGGTCATAGAAATACCTATCCGTGCCAACTATCGTGAGGGACTGAACGCCGAGGGTCTTACCGTCAGCGCCATCATGGAGGGCAATCAGGTCATTGAAAAGCTTGACGACCGTCTTGTGGGCGAATATCTGCTTGATAACTTTGTCGACGAAACGACCGGCGAGGTCATAGTTGACAACGAGCACATGATGACCGAGGACGATGTTGAAAAGATAATGGCTACCGAGCCTAAGAGTGTTACAATACGTTCGATACTCTGCTGCCGCTCAAAGCACGGTGTCTGCAAGAAGTGTTACGGATCAAACCTTGCAACCGGTCTGCCCGTTACGGTAGGCGAGGCTGTCGGTATCATAGCCGCTCAGTCTATAGGGAGAGCCTGGTACACAGCTCACCATGAGAACCTTCCATACCGGCGGTATAGCCAGTACCGAAGATATAACACAGGGTCTTCCCCGTGTTGAGGAACTGTTCGAGGCAAGACGTCCGAAGCACAGTGCCATCATATCCGAGATATCGGGTAAGGTCACCGTTACCGAGGACAAAAAAGAGCCGCGTGGTAATTGTTCTTGACGAGGAAAGTGTCGAGGAGCGCAAGTACGGTATACCGTTCGGCTACCGCATCTGTGTTGCAAGCGGCGATCATATAGAAAAGGGTCAGCAGATAACCGAAGGCTCAATAGCACCTGCCGATATCCTTGAGGTCAGCGGACCCGGAGCGGTCGAGACCTATATAATCAAGGAAATACAGAACGCCTACCGTTCACAGGGTGTTGAGATCAACGATAAGCACATCGAGGTCATAATCCGCCAGATGATGCGTAAGTTCAAGATCGTTGATGCCGGAAGCACCGACTTCATCCCCAACTCAATGGTCGACCGCGGTGAGGTCTACGAGGCGAACGACGCTATAGAGGCGCGCATCGCCGAGGGCGAGGAGGGACTGTCGCTCGCGACCTATGAGCCGACTCTGCTCGGTATCACAAAGGCTTCGCTTGCTACCGAATCATTCCCTCTCCGCTGCTTCGTTCCAGGAGACCACAAGGGGTTCTGACCGATGCCGCCATAAAGGGTAAGGTCGATCCGCTGTTCGGTCTTAAGGAAAATGTCATCATCGGTAAGCTCGTACCTGCCGGAACCGGCATGAAGTGCTACCACACCGAGGATGAGTATGCCGAGGAAACGGAAAGCACCGAGGCACCTGCCGCTCCTTCGGACAATGTAATGCCGATTGACGGCGTTGCTGCCCCCGACCTTGCATAAATATTTGCGTTTTTTCATTAAAATGCTTGACAAACCGTACACATTGGTGATAAAATCATTCCATGTGTGGGAGCTTGTCCGCACGATATGCTTAATATATTACGCAGGCGGATAATTTCCGCCTGCGTCGTATACATTTTTAATTTGAGGAGGCGTAATATGCCAACCTTTAACCAGTTAGTCCGTTCGGGTCGTGAGACCATCGAGAAGAAGGCTAAGGCTCCGGCGCTGCTCAAGGGTTTTAACTCCATGAAGCGTCAGCTGACCGACAACGATTCTCCGCAGAAGAGAGGCGTTTGTACCGCTGTCAAGACCTCGACTCCTAAGAAGCCGAACTCTGCTCTTCGTAAGATTGCGAGAGTACGTCTTTCAAACGGTATTGAAGTTTCAGCCTATATTCCCGGTATCGGACACAACCTGCAGGAGCACAGCGTTGTTCTGATCAGAGGCGGACGTGTTAAGGATCTCCCCGGTGTGCGTTATCACATCGTCAGAGGAACCCTTGATGCACAGGGCGTTGCCAACAGAATGCAGGCCCGTTCGAAGTACGGCGCAAAGCGCCCGAAGGCAAGCGCGAAATAATATTGCCTGAAATTCAAGACGAATCTTATGTCGCATTTTAGCGCGGCGTTTATATATATTTACGCCTCGCTTGGAACTAACGGGATTTGTCACTCGAGTACCTATGATATCATTATGTGAAGGAGGAAGCGAAAGTGCCAAGAAGAGGCTTTATCGCAAAACGTGATGTATTGCCCGATCCGCTTTACAATTCCAAAATCGTAACCCGTCTTATCAACAATATAATGCTGGACGGTAAGAAGGGTGTCGCTCAGAAGATCGTTTACGGAGCGTTCGACATCATCTCCGAAAAGACCGGCAAGGAAGCTATCGAAGTTTTCGAGCAGGCTATGGAGAATGTTATGCCGCAGCTCGAAGTTAAGGCGGTCCGTGGGCGGCGCCACCTATCAGGTCCCGTTTGAGGTCAGACCTGAAAGAAAGCAGACCTTAGGACTGCGCTGGCTCACAACCTATGCCCGCTCACGTTCGGAGGCAACAATGAAAGAGCGTCTCGCAGCCGAGATACTTGACGCAGTCAACGGCATCGGCGGAGCCGCTAAGAAGCGCGATGATACCCACAAGATGGCAGAAGCCAACAAGGCTTTCGCCCATTACAGATGGTGATCTCTGCTGTTTGATTATTTACTCTCTTTTTTAAGGGAGAATGTGGAGGAAAATATGCCAAGAAAAGTATCTCTTGAAATGACAAGAAATATTGGTATCATGGCGCATATAGACGCAGGTAAGACTACCACTACGGAGCGTATACTGTTCTATACCGGTGTCAACCATAAGATAGGCGAGACCCATGACGGCGACGCCACTATGGACTGGATGGAGCAGGAGCAGGAAAGAGGTATAACCATCACCTCTGCTTCCACCACCTGTTTCTGGAAATGTCATCGTATCAATATCATCGACACCCCGGACACGTTGACTTTACCGTTGGCGTTCAGAGCTCACTGCGCGTGCTTGACGGTTCTGTTACCGTTCTTTGTGCAAAGGGCGGTGTTGAACCGCAGTCTGAAACCGTTTGGAGACAGGCTGACGAGTATCATGTACCCCGTATGATATACGTTAATAAAATGGATATCATGGGTGCTGATTTCTACAATGTTCTCAAGATGGTCAAGGAGAGATTCCAGTGCAATGCTGTTCCGATTCAGCTGCCGATAGGCTCTGAGGACACATTTGTCGGAATCGTTGACCTTATAAACAATGACGCAGAGGTCTATTATGACGACCTCGGTAAGGATGTCCGCCGTGAAGAAATTCCGGAGGACATGAAGGAGCTTGCAGCAAAGTACCGTCAGGAGCTTATCGAAGCTGTCGTTGAGCAGGACGACGAGCTCATGGAGAAGTATTTTGAAGGCGTTGAGCCGACTGTCGAGCAGATCAAAGCCGTTATCCGTAAGGCTACCATAGCCAACGATATGGTCCCGATCACCTGCGGTACTTCCTACCGCAACAAGGGCGTTCAGCCCCTGCTTGATGCCATAGTCGATTTCATGCCGGCTCCGACCGACATCCCCGATATCAAGGGTATTAACCCCGATACCGAGGAGCCGGAGGACAGACGCACCGGAGACAACGAGCCCTTCGCAGCTCTTGCCTTCAAGATCGCTACCGACCCGTTTGTTGGTAAGATATGCTTCTTCCGTGTCTATTCGGGCACTGTTGACGCAGGCTCAACTGTTTACAACCCGGTAAAGGATCAGAAGGAAAGACTCGGACGTATACTTCAGATGCACGCAAACCACAGAGAAGATATAGAGACCTGCTACTCAGGTGATATCGCAGCCGCGGTCGGTCTTAAAAAACCACCACCGGTGACACACTCTGCGACGAAAAGCATCCGATCATACTCGAATCAATGAACTTCCCCGAACCGGTTATCCGTGTTGCTATCGAGCCTAAGACAAAGGCAGGACAGGAAAAGATGGGCATAGCTCTTGCAAAGCTTGCGGAAGAAGATCCGACCTTCAAATTCTATACTGACGAAGAGACCGGACAGACAATCATCGCAGGTATGGGTGAGCTTCACCTTGAGATAATTGTCGACCGTATGCTCCGTGAGTTCAAGGTCGAAGCCAATGTCGGTAAGCCGCAGGTCGCCTATAAGGAGACTGTACGCAAGGGCCCGATGTCGATGTTAAATACGCCCGCCAGTCCGGTGGTAAAGGTCAGTACGGTCACGTTAAGATCAGACTGTCACCCAACGAGACAGGCAAGGGCTATGAGTTCATCAACGCCGTTGTCGGCGGTGCTATCCCCAAGGAATATATCCCTGCTGTTGACGCCGGTATCAAGGGCGCTATGCAGAGCGGTGTTCTTGCCGGATATCCCGTTGTTGACGTCAAGGTTGACTTTGTACGACGGTTCGTATCACGAAGTCGACTCTTCCGAAATGGCATTCAAGATCGCCGCTTCTATGGCGTTCAAGGAGGCATGCAAGAAGGCAGACCCGGTTCTTATGGAACCGATCATGAAGGTTGTTGTTATCGTTCCTGAGGAATACATGGGTGATGTTATCGGTGACCTTAACTCCCGCCGCGGCGAGATACAGGGCTTCGAGGACAGATCCGGCGGCGTTAAGCAGATCAACGCCAGAGTTCCGCTGGGCGATATGTTCGGTTACGCTACCGACCTGCGCTCTAAAACGCAGGGCCGCGGTCAGTATGTAATGGAGCCGGACGGCTATAAGGAAGTTCCGAAGAGCATTTCCGAAAAGATCATTTCTGCAAGAACAAAGGGTGAATAATCCTTACTGTTTCGGAAATTATACTTGAAATCTTTTCTTTAGTTTGTTAGAATAACAAAAGAAGATCCAAAAATAATAATCATATTCATTTTTTAAGGAGGAAAAATCCAAATGGCAAAGGCAAAATTTGAACGTTCCAAACCGCATGTAAACATCGGTACTATCGGTCACGTTGACCATGGCAAGACCACTCTTACAGCTGCTATCACCAAGTATCTTTCTTTGAAGGGTCAGGCTCAGTTCGAGGATTACGCGAACATCGATAAGGCTCCTGAAGAGAGAGAGCGCGGTATCACAATTAATACCGCTCACGTTGAGTATGAGACTGATACACGTCACTATGCTCACGTTGACTGCCCCGGACATGCTGACTATGTTAAAAACATGATCACCGGTGCTGCTCAGATGGACGGCGCTATTCTGGTTATCGCTGCTACCGACGGTCCTATGGCTCAGACTAAGGAGCACCTTCTCCTTGCCCGTCAGGTCGGCGTTCCTACATCGTTGTATTCATGAACAAGGGTGACCAGGTTGACGATCCCGAGCTTCTCGATCTCGTTGAGATGGAAATCCGTGAGACCCTCGACAAGTACGAGTTCCCGGGCGACGACACCCCGATCATCAGAGGTTCTGCTCTTAAGGCTCTTGAGTCTACCTCTACCGATCCGGATGCTCCTGAGTATGCCTGCATCAAGGAACTTATGGATGCTGTTGACTCTTACATTCCGCACCCCGGATCGTAATGGCTGACCTTCCGTTCCTTATGCCTATCGAGGACGTTTGACCATTTCCGGTCGTGGTACCGTTGTTACCGGTCGTGTTGAGCGCGGACAGCTCAATGCAGGCGATGAAGTTGAAATCATCGGTCTTACCGAGGAGCGCAAGAAGACCGTTGTTACCTCAATGGAAATGTTCCGCAAGACCCTTGATTACTGCGAGGCCGGCGATAACGTTGGTGCACTTCTCCGCGGCATAGGCCGTGAAGAGGTTGAGCGTGGTCAGGTTCTCTGCAAACCCGGGCTCCATCCATCCCCACACCAAGTTCCATGGCCAGGTTTACGTTCTGACCAAGGAAGAGGGCGGACGTCATACCCCGTTCTTCAACAACTATCGTCCGCAGTTCTACTTCAGAACTACCGACGTTACCGGTATCGTCTCTCTGCCGGCAGGCACCGAGATGTGCATGCCTGGTGATAACGTCGAGATGGACGTTGAGCTTATCACCCCATCGCTATCGAGGAAGGCCTCGCGGATCCGGACGGCTGCGGTGCTGCATATTGACCGCAGTATGGGAAGAAAGGTTACGGGTGTATTAACTATGGTAAAAGCTATTGTCGGCGCCAACTGGGGCGACGAGGGCAAGGGTAAGATCACCGATATGCTGGCAACGTCAGCCGATGTTGTCGTGCGTTTTCAGGGCGGTGCAAATGCCGGTCACACTATTAAAAATCAATACGGCAAATTTGCGCTTCATCTGCTTTCCGTCCGGCGTTTTCAACGATAACGTAACCTGCGTTATCGGCAGCGGCGTTGCTCTTAACATTGATCAGTTTACTAAAGAACTGAAGGGTATACTTGAAAAAGGGTGTTAAAACACCTAAGATCATGATATCGGATCGTGCTCAGATCGTCATGCCGTACCATGTGCTTTTTGACGTATACGAGGAGGAGAGACTCGGTAAAAACAGCTTCGGTTCTACTAAGTCGGGTATCGCTCCGTTTTATTCCGATAAATATTCAAAAAATAGGCTTTCAGGTCTGCGAACTGTTTGACGAGGAGTCGCTCCGTGAAAAGCTCGCAAGAGTGCTTGAGGTAAAGAATATAATAATAAAGGATGTTTACGGCAATGAGCCGCTTTCATTTGACGATTGCCTGGCACAGATGCTCAAATGGCGAGATGAAATAGAGCCTTATGTCGGCAATACTCACGCTTTCCTGCGCGATGCGGAAAGAGCCGGTAAAACGATACTGCTTGAGGGTCAGCTCGGTTCGTTGAAGGATACTGACCACGGCATTTATCCTATGGTCACGTCGTCCTCGACACTTGCAGGCTATGGTGCTGTGGGCGCAGGACTGCCGCCTTATGCGATAAAGAATGTAATAACTGTTGTCAAAGCATATTCAAGTGCGGTCGGCGCAGGCGCTTTTTGTAAGCGAAATATTCGGCGAAGAAGCATCGCTTTTAAGAGATCACGGCGGTGACGGCGGCGAATACGGCGCAACTACCGGCAGACCGCGCAGAATGGGCTGGTTTGACTGTGTGGCGACACGTTACGGCTGTGAAATACAGGGCGCGACCGAGGTCGCACTGACCGTTATAGACGCTCTCGGATATCTCGATGAGATACCGGTCTGCGTAGGCTACGAGATAGACGGCGTGGTCACGAAGGAGTTCCCGGTAACTCCGCTTCTCAATAAAGCAAAGCCGGTCCTTAAGGTGCTCAAGGGCTGGAAAACCGATGTTTCAGGCATAAGAAATTACAGCGATCTGCCCAAAGAGTGCAGGGACTATGTTGAGTTTATCGAAAAAGAAATAGGCGTGCCTATAAAAATGGTTTCAAACGGTCCGGCGCGTGAAGATATAATCTTAAGATAAAAGCAGGTGTACATATGAACCTCAATACTGCGGCGGCGACCGACCGCTTTTTTCATGATCAAGACCGCAGATAAAAAAGACCACCGCCAAAGGTATGCCCTACCTTGATCTTATGCTTTGCGACAAAAGCGGTGAGATATCGGCAAAACTGTGGGATTATAAAGAGGAACTGCAGGGAATGTTCTCGGTCGGAGATATCGTAAAGGTGAGGGGAACGGTAAGTCCGTATAACGGTGTCGATCAGCTGCGCGTGGAAAAAAATGCGGAAGGCTGTCCCTTCGGACGGGGTCGATCCGTCCGAATTTGTACCGAGTGCCGATCTGGACGGTGCGGCGATGTTTGCGGAACTTATGGGAATAGCCGCAAGCTTTTCTGACGATGAAATCAAGGCGCTGGTAACCGAAATATATAACGACAACCGTGAAAAGCTGCTTTATTGGCCGGCTGCGTTCCGTCTCCATCATGCCATACGCGGAGGGCTTTATACCACACACTGTCGATAGTACGCCTTGCCGAGGCGGTCTGCCGCATATATCCGTCGGTCAACCGCGACCTTCTTATAGGCGGCGCAATGCTGCATGATATCGCAAAAACCACCGAGTTTACGGTGAATGACTGCGGCACCGCAAGCGGATATTCGCTTGAAGGCAATCTCATCGGTCATCTCGCCAAGGGCGCTATGATGATCGAAAAGGCAGCCGGGGATTTGGGCACCTCGGAGCAGACAAAACTGCTGCTTCAGCACATGGTGCTTTCACACCATGGTGAGCCGGAGTTCGGCGCGGCGGTCAGACCTATGTTTATAGAGGCTGAACTGCTCAGCGAGCTTGATCTTATGGATGCGAGAATATACGAGCTTGAGGAGGCTGTGGGCGGTACCGACAGCGGCGAGTATACAAATAAATTATGGGCGCTTGACAACCGTAAATTTTACAATCACGGGAAGTCTGAAGTGACCACCAAAGCAAAGCTATTCTAATTAATATTTAAATAAAGGGGTATGATCAATCATGAAAATTTGTCCTAATTGCCAGAACCAGGTCGACGACAACTCTCAGTTCTGCACGCGCTGCGGAACAAGATTTGACGCCGCAAACCAGACCTCAGGGCAGCCTGCCGGTGGGGCAGCTCCCCAGTATAATGCCGGACCGCAGTATAACGCAGGTCAGCAGTACAACGCCGGACCGCAGTACGGTGCAGGCCCTCAGTACGGCGCACCTCAGCCGGCATATGCTTATGATCCTTACGATCACACCGCAGAGTTTGACGCAAAGGACATATCCGATAACAAGGTGTATGCCCTTCTCGGGTACCTTGCAGGAGTTTTGGGAATAATTATTGCGCTGCTTGCTGCAAAGGACTCCAAATTTGCAATGTTCCATGTAAGACAGGTCATCAAGATCACCGTAACAGAGCTGCTTATGGCTATAGCATTGGTACTGCTTTTCTGGACCATAATAGTGCCTATCGCTTACGGTATAGCAACTATCGTTATACAGGTGATAAAGATAATCTGCTTCTTCCAGGTCTGCCAGGGCAAGGCTAAGGAACCGGCGATCATCAAGAAGCCTCGGTTTCCTTAAATAATTCTTAATTTGAGATCACCGTCCGTAAAAACGGGCGGTGATTTTTTTATAATGGCAGCAGAATATATGGTATTGACATCGGCACCGGCAAAACGGTATAATATTTAAAAAAATTATGAGGAATAAGGTATGCCGAGATTTTTTAAAGAACATTTTGCCGAGCAGCCGTTTATAGACGGCGCGGACGCACATCATATAATAAAATCACTGAGAATGAGATGTGGTGAGGAGCTGACGGTCTGCGACACCAAGGAATAGATTATCGCTGTGTTATAACCGAATGTACGGATAAAGTGTCGCTTAAAATACTGAGCCACACCGCCAACGCCACAGAACCGTCGGTTTCTGTCACACTTTATCAGTGCATTACAAAGGGCGATAAAATGGATACTATAGTAAGACAGGCAGTAGAGTCGGGTGCCTGCCGTATCGTACCGGTGCTGTCTGCAAACTGCGTTTCAAGGCCCGACCCGAAGTCCCTTGAGAAAAAGACCGAACGCTGGCAGAAGATCGCCTTTGAGGCGGCAGGTCAATGCGGCAGAGGCATTTTTGCCTGAGGTGGGCGCGAATGTCTTACGCTGCCGCTTGCCGCAAAGAGGCAGGAGAACTCGACAGGTCGTTCTTTTGTTACGAGCTTGGCGGCGAATCGATAGGGAAGATAGAAAAAGACGTCAAAACTGTCGGTATTATAATAGGTCCGGAGGGTGGTTTTACCGCCGCCGAGGCAGAGCAGCTTAAAAATGCCGGTTCCATAGTGACTACATTAGGACCGAGAATATTCCGTGCAGAAACAGCGCCTATAGCAGCACTTGCAGCGGTCATGCTTCAAAGCGGAAACATGTAAAGAAAACCGAACACACCCAAGGTGCGTTCGGTTTTCTCCTGTTACCAATAAAGCCGGAAAACAGATTTCACACAAATAAATTTTTAGTTTAGCAGTGTAATTAACATATTGACAGACGTAGGGAACGAGCCCCCAGTGTCGTTCCTCAATGTTCCCAAAAGCTGATTGTTGCATCGTAGGGCAGGGGCAGGGCTCTGCCGTTATTATTCAAAAAAATAAAATCATAAATTTGCTTTAAATATACGATTTAATTTATTGACAGACGTAAGGAGCGAGCCTTAAGTGTCGTTCCGTGTGGTTTACAACACGGCTATTGTTATTTAGGAACGACACTCGAGGCTCGTTCCCTACAAAAAAATTCAATTAGCCATTTGTTTCCCTACACCTATAAACTAAAATTTAAAGCTGTACTGGTGAAAAGGAAACGGCGAGGGCAAAGCCTCGCCGTGCAATATGATTATAGGTTTTCTGATGCCGGGTAATTAAAAATCTATTTTTTATCTCCCATCGTCAGCACCATTACCGCCTTTTGTGCATGCAGGCGGTTTTCAGCTTCGTCGAATATTTCTCCGGCGTGTTTTTCAAAGGTTTCGGCTGTTATCTCCTCACCGCGGTGCGCCGGCAGGCAGTGCAGTACCATTGCGTCGCTTTTTGCAAGAGACATGAACTCCTCGTTGACCTGAAAGCCTTTGAATACCTTTTCACGCTCGGCACGCTCGTTTTCCTGCCCCATGGATGCCCACACATCGGTGTAGACCACATCGGCGTCAGCCACTGCGGCGGCAATATCGTCGGTGCAGCAGAAATCGCCGTTATCTTCTGCCCACTTCATTATATCCTTGTCCGGCAGGTATCCGGCAGGGCAGGCGACCGACACCTTCATTTTGCACTTGATACCGCCCACTATAAGCGAATTCGCCATATTGTTGCCGTCGCCTATAAATGTGAGCTTCAGTCCTGCAAGTGAGCCTTTGTGTTCCCTTACCGTCATGAGGTCGGCAAGTACCTGACAGGGGTGGCAGTAATCTGTCAGTCCGTTTATGACCGGAATGCTGCCGTATTTCGCAAGCGCTTCGACCTCGGACTGCTCGTATGTTCTTATCATGATCCCGTCAAGGTACCTTGACAGCACACGGGCCGTGTCCTCAATGGGCTCACCGCGACCTATCTGCAGATCCCTTGAGCTTAAAAACAGCGCGTTTCCGCCGAGGTGATACATGCCGGTCTCAAACGAAACCCGGGTACGGGTGGACGATTTCTGAAATATCATCCCCCAAGGTCTTTCCCTTTAAATAGCTGTGATCAATGCCGTGCTTTTTTATCATATTTCAGCTGATCGGCAAGGTTCAGAACCTCTTCAATCTCTGTTGACGACAAATCGCCCAATTTCAAAAGATGTTTCATAATGTTGCCTCCTTTAATACATCGAGAGCGGTATCCAGCAGCCCGTATGTGATGTTGAGCGGCGGCAGAAGCCTTATCTTGTCCTTTGCGGTAAGGACAAGCACGCCCTTTTCAAGACACCTTGCCGCGACTTCGCCTGCCGGACGTTCTGTTTTTACGCCAAGCATCAGTCCCATTCCCGAAACCGATATTATGCCTGCGACGCCTGACAGCGCTGATCTGATATAATTGCCTTTCATTTCCACTTCCGTCAACAGCTCATCATCGATTCTTTCGACTATCGACAAAGCGCCTGCCGCTGCGACCGGATTTCCGCCGAAGGTCGAGCCGTGATCGCCCGTTTTCAGTACATCTGCGGTTTTTTCGCCGAAAAGCGTTGCGCCTATCGGCAAGCCGCCGCCCAGTCCCTTTGCGGTGGTTATTATATCGGGTGTGACGCCGAAATGCTCCACGGCAAAGTATTTTCCTGTTCTTCCGTTTCCGGTCTGGACCTCGTCGGCTATCGTAAGATAACCTTTTTTGCTCCTTTTGAGATTCCACAAGCCGTACAAAGCCGGCGTCAAGAGGGTTTACGCCGCCTTCGCCCTGTATCGGCTCGTACATGACGGCGGCTATGTCGCCGCAAAGTGCCTGCTGCAGTGCCTCGCAGTCGCCCGGCTCCACATAAACGAATCCGTCGGTAAACGGACCGAAGTATTTGTGGAATATGTCCTGTCCGGTGGCTGACAGGGTGGTCACGGTTCTGCCGTGAAAGCTGTTTTTGAGCGTTATTATTTTACCCTCGCGCCCGGTTTTTTTTTCAAAATAGTATTTCCTCGCCGTCTTTATGGCGCACTCGTTTGCTTCGGCACCGGAATTGGAGAAGAACACCTTTTCATGCCGGACTTTTTGCACAGCAGCTCAGCCAATTTTACGCACGGCTCGCTGTAGTAGAGGTTGGACGTATGCTGCAGTGCTGCCGCCTGCCGTGTTACTGCGGCGACCCATTTGTCGTCGGCAGCACCGAAAGAATTGACCGCGATACCGCTGCCGAGATCGATGTATTCTCTGCCGTTTTCATCAACAAGCACCGCCCCTTTGCCGCTTTTAAGAACGACCGGAAAGCGCTTGTATGTACCGGCTATATATTCTTTGTCCTGCTCGATTATGTTCATACCTTACCCCACAAACATTGTTCCTATTCCTTCATCGGTCAGAGTTTCCATAAGTATGGCGTGCGGCACTCTGCCGTCGATTATAAAGACCTTTGAAACGCCGCGGCGTATAGCCTCAATGCAGCAGCCGACCTTTGGTATCATGCCGCCTGCGATGACTCCGGTCTTTATCAGCTGCGTCGCCTCGCTGACGTTGATCTTGTGTATGAGGCTGTCCGGGTCATCAGGATCGCGCATCAGCCCTGCTATGTCGGTCATGGAAATAAGGCTTTCAGCCGAAAGACTTCCGGCTATTTTTGCCGCCGCCGTGTCGGCATTTATGTTGTAAACGTTGCCGTCGCCGTCACAGCCGACAGTGGATATCACCGGAATGTACCCGTTTTCCAGAAGATCGGTAATGGGGCTTACATTTATATCGGTTATCTCGCCCACAAACCCAAGCTCGGGGTCGAGCTTTTTTGCCGTTATCATGCCGCCGTCAATTCCGCAAAGACCTATCGCTCTGCCGCCCGACCGCTGCAGAAGATTTACAAGGTCCTTGTTTGTCTTGCCTGCGAGTACCATCTGGACTATCTCGGCTGTTTCGGCGTCGGTCACTCTGAGTCCGTTTTTAAATTCCGTAGACTTACCGACACGCTTCAACATACCCGATATCTCAGGTCCGCCGCCATGTACCAGCACCACCTTGACACCTATGAGCGACAGCAGCACGATATCGTGCATGACCGCAGATTTGAGCTCGCCGTCGATCATGGCGTTTCCGCCGTATTTCACGACCACTATTTTTCCGCTGTAATCCTTTATATAAGGCAGGGCGCGTACGAGCACCTCAGCCCTTTTTGCGTTTGTAAGCTCCATTTTATTCTCCTTTTTAAGTGCGGTAGTCTCCGTTAATTTTTACATAATCATATGTAAGATCGCAGCCCCACGCTTCGGCGGAGTATTCGCCGTCTCCCAGTGATATCAAAAGGTTGATTTCATTGCAGAGCAGTATTTCCTTTGCCTTTTCCTCGGAAAAAGCTACGCCCGATCCGTTTTCGCACACCTTTATGCTGCCGGCTGACGACGAAAAGCCGACATCTATTTTCCCGACGTCGACATCGGCACCGCTGTAGCCTATGGCGCAAAGCACCCTGCCCCAGTTGGCGTCGGCACCGAACATTGCGGCTTTGAAAAGCGACGAGCATATTACCGACTTTGCTACCGTGCGCGCCTGCTCTTTTGAGGATGCTCCGCTGACAAAGGCGTCGATCAGCTTGGTTGCGCCCTCGCCGTCGGCGGCAATGGCGCGGCAAAGCTTTTTGGTCACCGCGGCAAGCGCCGTTTTGAAGGCTTCATACGCCTCGCCCGAAGCGGCGGTTATAGGCTCGTTTCCTGCCTTTTTATTTGCAAGTATGCAGCACATGTCGTTGGTCGAGGTGTCGCCGTCAATGCTTATCATGTTGAAGGAGTCACGGACGTCCTCAGACAGCGCCGCCTGCAGCACCTCAGGGGAAATATCGACATCGGTCGTGATAAACACGAGCATGGTTGCCATATTGGGGTGTATCATCCCCGAGCCCTTCGCAATGCCGCCTATAACACAGTCGGTATTTCCTATTTTAAAACTGACCGCCGTTTCCTTTAAAACTGTGTCGGTCGTCATTATGCCTTCTGCCGCCGCAGTGCTGCCGTCATAAGACAGCGACGCGCAAAGACTGCCCATCCCGGACTTTATGGGTGAAATGTCAAGCGGCTGACCTATGACGCCGGTCGAGGCAACAATTACGTCCTTATCGCTTATTTTCAGTTCATTTGCCGCAAGGCAGCACATTTCGTGCGCTATCTCCTCGCCGTTTTTATTGCAGGTGTTGGCGTTTCCGCTGTTGCACAGTATCGCCCTTGCATAGCCGTCGGCTATATGCTGCCGTGTCACGGCTATCGGCGCGCCCTTGACAAGGTTGGTAGTGTATACCGCAGCCGCAGCCGCGGTGCAGTCGCTCAAAATGAGCGACAGATCCTTTTTTGATTTGTTTTTTCTGATGCCGCAGTGTATTCCTGCCGCTTTAAAGCCCTTCGCGGCGCAAACGCCGCCTTTTATATATTCCATCTTCATTTTCCTTTCCGAGATAAGACTCAGAGCGTTTATTAAAGACAAAGACCCAGCTTTTCGTCCGTGCCAAGCATTATATTCATGCACTGCATCGCCGCGCCCGAAGCGCCCTTGCCGAGGTTGTCGTAAAGGGCGGAAACGGTAAACCGTTCCTCGTTCCCCGACACAGTGATCACCATTGAGTCTTTGCCGGTAAGAGAGCCTGCAAAAAGCGTCGGTCGGTCACATTCCTTATATTTAATGATGCCGCCGTCCTCATATTTTGCCTTAAGGCACGCTTTTACCGCCTCTATTCCGCCCTTTACAGCCCTGCCGAAAAAGGGCACGGTCACCAGCATACCGCTGTAGAAATCATCTACTATCGGTGAAAAGACCGGCGGAGATACAAGACCTGCAAACGTAAGCATTTCCTTTAAATGCTTGTGGGTCTGCCCCAAAGCGTAAATTCCCGGCGTAGCCATGACCGGCGACTTTTCATTTTCATACTGTGCTATCATTTTCTTTCCGCCGCCGCTGTAGCCGGTAAGCGAAAAGGCCGTAAGCAGTGCGTCCTTTCCGATTATCCCTGCCTCGGTAAGTGGAGAGACCATAGCTATAAATCCGCTGGCGTGGCAGCCCGGTACCGCGACACGGCTTGAGGTTTTGATGCCGTTCCTTTCAGCCGACAGCTCGGGAAAGCCGTACACCCAGTCAGCTGCCGTTCTGTGTGCCGTCGAAGTGTCGATCAGCCTTACGTTGCAGTCACGGCTCAACTCTGCCGCTTCGACAGCCGCCGCGTCGGGCAGGCAGAGAAAGGCAATGTCTGCGGCGGCAAAATATTTTTTTGCGCTCGGCGCTGTCCTTTCGCTTGATTTCATCTATTTCCAGAAGCTCTATATCGGGTCGTTTACGCAGTCGGTCCGCTATTCTCAGACCCGTAGTGCCATCTTTTCCGTCAACAAAAACCTTGAACATACTATTCACCTCTTGTGCTGTTTATAATTATACATAAATTTTGAATAAAATCAAGTACTTTTTACAAATTTTATGTATAATTAATATTTATATGCAGTTTTCACCTATTGACGTAAATCTGTGGCAACAATTTTGTGCAGTGTTTAAAATCAGATCAGCTGGTTCAAAATAAGGTGTATATGAAAAATATGTAAACAAAGATTTAAAGCTTGTGCAACGCGGTTTACAACAATTTCTAAAGCTGATATAATTAATCTATCTTATAAAAAAGGCGGTGAAACTGCATGAGACCGACATTCGGCGATATCAAGACAACGGCACTTTCGTCACTTAAAGGGCGTTGGAGCGAGGCTATTGCCGCATCTATGATCTTAGTCGCGGTATCACTGCTTAATTCATTTCTTCAGACGATACTTATGCAGGTCTTCAAGGTGGATGCGATATGGACCTTTACAGTCCGATGGAGCTGCCGGAGTATAATACGGTGGCAAGTATATGTATATCGCTTTTTTCCGCGCTTTTTCACTGCTTATAGTTTTTCCGCTTTTCTTCGGGGTGCTGCGTTGGTTTTGGATGATCACCGGTGAGGAAAAGGCTTCTCTTGACGGGATATTTTATTATTTTTCGTCAGGAAAGCTGTTTTTCAGAGCGCTCAGTGTTGCTTTTGGGGTGTTGTGGCGCGTGACCGTCGGAGCGGTCATCTGCTTTATTCCTCTTGTTATCGCCAACCTTGTTTCATCCCCGTGGATATATTCCGTGTTCGGTTACGCCATGCCTATATGGATGTCCGGAACGTATTCAATGCACAGCACCATAAAGTTTTTTTGCATATGTCTGTTTATTCTGTGGAGTTTGAGATACAGCCTGTTTTACGCGGCGGCGCTCTTTTCGCCTGGCATATCGGTGAGGGCGGTGTTCAGACGCTCGATCGATATGACAAGGGGAAACCTGCTGCGTTTTTTAGGCTTTGTTTTCAGTTTTATCGGGTGGTATTTTATAAGTATACTGGTTCTGCCAATAGTATTTGTGATACCGTATATGCTGGCGGCTTTTTCGGTTTACGGACATACCGAATGTACGGTATTTGCTGCAGAACCTGCGGTTTGACAAAAAATTATAAAAATTTCAAAAAAACACTTGCAATTTGAAAAGAGATGTGCTATTATATCTTCTGTTCCCGATGAGAGCACTGCGGCCGGCGGATCGGGGACGTATAACGGTCGCGAGTCGGTGCTGATTGCGATGAGGGTCCACCTGTTCCCATCCCGAACACAGCAGTTAAGCTCATCTGCGCCGACAATACTTGGCTGGCGACGGCCCGGGAAGATAGGTAATGCCGACATAAGAAAAGCAGTCTTTTAAAACAAAAAGACTGCTTTTATTTTTAAAATATATGGAGGATAAAATGCCAGTACTTTATTTTGCACTTATAATTCTGCTGCCCGGTCTTGCAGCGACCGCGATAGATATGAAATATGTATCTAAAGGTAAAGGCTGCGTCTTTTCGCGTGCCGTACTTTATACCGCAGTCATCACATGGCTTGTAATGCTTATGAAGATATCAAAAGGCAGCACGGCGGTCGCTCCGGATGAAATGTTCCTGACGCTGACCGAGTTTATTAAATATATGGTCCCGGCTTTTGCCGCCGCCGTAGCGCTTCCCTTTGTCATGATGAAAAGGCTTCCCTAAAAAGGTTACGGACTTTTTCGTTTGGATGCTTGACCGCGGCGCCGCGTTCTCTGCCGTTTCGGCTGTTGTTGCTGCGGCATTCGTAGTGCTGGACGGGTCGGTGGATCACATGACCGCAGTTGTTTTGTTTAAGTTTTTATCCGCATTTATCATCTGCACCCTTGTTCTGGCGCTTGCGGTTCGGTTTGCACCGCAAAAGCTCAGATCGGCTGTCGGCAAGGCGTACGGCAAGGTAAGATCATTTCTTGTGGAGGACGGCAGCAAGGACAAGTCGTCCGGAACGCTGTCGTCGCTGCTTGCCGCATTTGCTTTTTCCTTTACATATGTTGTGTTTGCTCCTTACGAGACCTTCCTCGGAAATGCCAGTGAATTCAGATTTGATTTTTCCTGGCTTTGGGGTATTGTGGCACTTAAGGGACTGCTAATATTTTCGTTTGTCGCATTAATGCTTATGTTTTTAAAGGGCAGATTGAAGATCGTCGCCACAGCTCTTGTTTTCGGCGTGACCATTGCCGGATATGTACAGGCAATGCTTTTCAACGGCATGATGCACAATCTTGACGGGACCGAGACCGGATGGTCGGGCAGCTCTGCGACAGTCAATCTTATTATATGGATCGCAATAGCCGTTTTGCCAGCCGTTATTTGTCTTATTATCAAAAAGCATTGGCGTAAAATATGCTCCGCCGGTTCGGCTCTTATTGCCGGTATGCAGGTTGTGGCTATGGTGAGCCTTATACTCACCTCTGCACAGCCGAATGTCGGCTCACTCATGTCATACGCCGGGATATATGAGGTGTCTGCCAAAAACAACGTCATAATCTTTGTTCTTGATAAATTTGATCAGACCTATGTGGACAAGATGCTTACGGCGTTTCCGAATTCCCTTGACGGGCTCAAAGGCTTCACCTATTATCCCAACGCCACCGGATCATACTGCTTCACACATGTTGCGATACCTTATCTGCTGACCGGCGACCGCATACCGGAGTATGACCCCACAGATGAGCAGGTCATATCGCAGATAGACAACAGTGAATACTTCAAATACATAACCGAACACACAGGCAGTCTGTGCATATACACCGATGAATTCAATATCAGAAGCAATGATGCCAGAAGTAAAATAGACAATTGTGTCCGCGCAAATTATATAGTGGATGAAGCCGGTATACTCGAAGCATCACGCAAAGCGTCGCTTTACAGACTCCTTCCGTTTAAATACAAACAGAACTATGTGTACGATTCGTCGAATTTCAATTCGGCATTAACTTCAATGGCGACCGACGATTACTATTCACTTGATGATTATGACTCAGAGGCAGCTATGGACAAGGCAATTCTCAAAGACGGCCTGTCGGAAAACAAGCAATACGGTGATAACAGCTTCAGATTTATACATGTAAAAGGCGCTCATGACCGCTACAAGCTAAATGAAAATGCTGAATATCTCGAAACTCCTATTTCGGCTGAAGACGGAGGCCTTGAAAAAACGGCAGCCGGCAGCATGAAGCTGGTAAGCGATTATCTAAAAGCGTTGAACGACCTCGGCTTATATAAAGATGCGACCGTTATAATCACAGCCGATCACGGTAACGCACACGTTATTGAAAGCGATGACGATACGGCACGCAACGTCAATCCGATAATGTTCTTTAAACCTGCCGGAGCAGGATATGACCAGCCGCTTAAAACGTCAAATGCGCCCGTATCCCACGACGATATTTTCCCCACAGTGATAAGAGCGCTCGGCGGAGATTATACAAAAATTCGGTCGCTGCCTTGATGAGATAGGCGAAAATGAGGACCGCACAAGATACTTCTATTGGGTTTTCAGAGATCTTGATGAGCCAAACATTCTTACATATTATCACAAGGAATATGCCGTAACCGGAGACGCCAGGGACAATGCAAACTGGCACGAGACCGGCAGAATAGCATATGCCAACAGCAATCCTAAGCACGCCCAAAATGCAGATTGAGCATCAGGCTGTGCACATTACAGCAGCGGTATATGTGACCGATAAAGCATAAATTGAGCATCAAAAAACCGAACATGGCGGAAGTACAGCTTTCAGCCATGTTCGGTTTTTTTGCACACATTGGGAGATTGATTTTAAGCCTTTGGAAGCAATAAACATATTGAGAGACATATAGTAAGCATAGCCACCCCGTTTTTAAAACCCAAACAGAGATAAATCATAACCGGCAAGTGCAGAGATTCTGACCCATGGACTGTAAATATATTTTAATATACTTCTAAGCCGGAATTCAGTACTTTGCCGCACCAGCCGCCGCAAAATGCCGGATTGCCGCGGCAGGGTGCAAAAAGCTTTACTGCTCCGCAGTCCTTCTTGAGCTGCTGCAGGTGAGGTAAACTATCTGACACTGTGACGACAGCCTTTTCAGCATATGAAGTGATGCCGCAAGCTTTTCGTCGTCAAGGTTTACAAACGGATCGTCGAGTATCAGCGGCGGCTTATCTTCACCGTATAAGGCATCGGCAAGCGCAAGCCGCATGCATATGTCAAGCATGTCGTTTGCTCCGGTGCTTAAATAGCCGGACTCTCTGGTGCCGTCGGGCAACGAAACGCTGACCGAAAGATCGGTCCCGAGCAGGAAGCGGTCTTTGCTGCCCGATATTTCCTTTTATGTAGCGGTCAAACGCCGAGCGCACACCGCTCATGTACCTGCCGGACAACGCTTCGCGCGCTTTAGTTAGCAGCTCACCGGCAGCGGTTATATCCTCATGCATTGTTTTGAAACGCAAAAGCTCGTCCTTTGCACCGTCAAGCTGCTCGCAGAGCCATGCGAGCTCACCGGCGACCGGCACAAGCTCCGATATTCTGCTGCTAAGCTCCGCGATCTCTGAGTCCGTAAGGGTCAGACGTTCGGACAACTCTCTTCCTTTTTCAGCAAAGCGCCCCTGTCTGCTGCACTGCCGGCTGCCGCGCCTTCGCCGGCTTCCTCTTCGGGAAGAAGGGCTATTCTCTGCTTTGCCGCAGCCTCGTCGCCCTCGGCAGCAGCATAAATATTCAGGTCGTCATATATTCTGCGTACCGCAATTTCAAAGCTTTGGTCAGAATAAGCAGGGTATTTTTCAAAAACGCCTTCAGCCTGCCGGATGTTTCTGTCCGCTGCGCCTGCAGATTGTTCGCCCGGCTGCTGTTTTCCGTGCGGCTTTTTCTGTATGTATCATATGCCATTAGGTTTTCGGCTATTATTTCCACATCCTCCAAAGGGGGGCATGTCCGGGATATACTTCCCGGTAAATGCCGCGGCTTCGGTCTCAAGAGCCAACGCGTCGGAAATGGCGGTCTCCGCCTTCTTTTGCAGGTCGGTTTTGGCTGCCAATATTCTTTTTGCCTTCGCGTTCTGACCGTGCTTCACGGCAAATAAGACGACTGCAAATACAAACGCCGCACCGGCTGCAATGCCGAATATGATATTTTTAAGTATGATGAACAGGATGCACGAAACAGCTGTCAGGGCAATCGATGCTATAGCGGTGATATAGCCGTGCCGCTGTTCCGGGTCGGATATTTTTGATGCTTCTGTCTGCAGCTTTGCCGCCTCTGACCTTTTAGCCGCAGCATTTGTTAAAGACAGGCGGCAGTCTTTAATTTCGTCCTTTGACGGGACGCCGGGCACAAAGAAACCGCTCAGACGCTCAAGATCGTTTTTGACGCAGACGTCAATATTTCAATTTCTTTTTTCGCATGACCTGATCGCCAACACATCCTGCTCGGCGGTTGTGATTTCGATTTTTTGGGGCAGTCCGTTCGGGTATTTTGCCAAAACAGCCGACTTTTTTGAAGCGGCTGCCTCAAGTGCTTCATAAAGCTCGGCTCTGCGCTCTGATCTGAGCCTTGATGCCTCGGCGGCATCGGCTATACGCTGCTGCTCGCGGACAGATGATATTTCTCCTGATATCTGCCTTTTTCCGGCAAGCATCGCGGCGCGTCTTTCTTCAAGCATTTTCATGTTTTCGGCAGCTTGTCTGCTTTCATCTATGCGGCGTGAAAGCTCTGCTATATTACGCTCAAGGTCGGGAATACGACCTTTGTTGCCGCGCTTTTAAAAGGTAGGATGCGCGCGCGTCGAGCAGCTTTTCCGCTTTTTCAAACCGCTCCGGTTCGTCACCGCTCAACAAGACCGGTAAGCTTTGCGTTAAGACCCTCGGTCATACACTGCCCGGGTCGCTGCTGAGGTAAAAGGTGCTTCTTTTAAATGATTCGGCATCGACACCGAAGAGCGCAAGCCCGATATCGTCACCGAAACGGTCGGTCACTGCTTCCGAAGAAAGGTCTATTACCTTACACTCATCGTCCTTTGCTTTTTGACCGAAATATCTTTCTATTCTGTAGCTGCCGTAGGACGCCTCAAATGTCAGCGTGCCGCCGTACCTTCCGCCCCTGCCACGGCTCGTATTTGGCACGCTCGTTCTCCGCTATATCGGTTTTTCTCAAAACCGGCAGACCGTAAAGCATTGCCTTTACAAATGCCGCAACGGTAGTGTTACCGAAGCCGTTTGGTGCTGCCACCTCGGTGATGCCGTCCGAAAACCGCAGGTCAAAATCCTGCAGCTTACCGAATCCGGTAACATGAAGGGATATGAATTTTACCACGGCAGTTCCCTCCCCTGACAGCGCGGCAAGTCCGTATTCTATGATACGCTCCGCCTGTTCCTTGTTGTCAAGCGCCATAGCCTGACGGATAAATTCACCGCGCAGTGATACGTCGCCTATGTATTTGTTGAGGTCGATCTTTATATGGGTCTTATCGACCAGCTTTGAAAAATAGAATTTGCTGTTTATAGTCTCGGCTATAAACACAGTGTCCTTTACCGCGTCTTCGGGCGTGTCGCCGGTCAGTATGACCTTTACACAGGCACTGTCCGGAATGTCCGACACCGACTGCAGAACACAGTCTGTTATCTGCGAGGTAGAGGTAAGCCCGGTTATGTCACATTCCTTTACGACTATCTCCCTTTGCGAGCACTTTATAAATTTGCGGTCGAGACGTCCTCCATTTATATCGAGCAGAACAAATCCCTTTTCGCCTGCCTCATCAAAGCCTCTGCCCTCAAGGCATCCGCTGTAGCACCATATTCCTCTTGAATCAAGCACGCCGCTGTCAAAGCTGTGATAATGACCGAGCGCCAGATAATCTATACCTCTGCCGGCAAGCTCGGTCTTGTTTACAAGCTGTTCGCCCGACGAGGACGACAGTCCGCCGTGCATTGTCACTATATTGAAGCTGCCGTGATCGAGCACAAGGCTGCCGTAGATGTGCCGGCAGTTTTCCTGCGTCAGCTCGACGCCGGTTACAGTAACGTCGCCGTAGCTGTAAGACGTCCACTTGTCCGAAAACATTTTAAGGTTTTCCGGCAGCGGCACATCGGACAGCGAAAATGCGCCGTCATGGTTGCCCGAAAGGTAAAGAAAATCGGTATCCGGACAGTCCCTTATCTTGGATATAACGATGTCCCTTGTGGTCGGGAGGACGCAGTCTGAGTCAAAAAGATCACCTGCTATTATGACAGCCGTAACGCCGTTTTCCTTTGCGTAGTCTATCATCTGCAAAAATGACAGCAGTATCTCCCTTTTCCGCTGCTTTGATTTCTGCGGCGGCAGATTGGACTCTATTTTCGAGTCAAGATGAATGTCCGCACAGTGTATAAACTTCATTTTTTACCTTTTCCTTTTGACCTTTTTTACAGGCTTTATATTTATATGTTTATAGCAGATCTCATTCAACGGACAATCATTGCAAAGTGCCTTTCTTGCCGTGCATATCTCTCTGCCGAGCAGCACCGCGCGGTGGCAGAAGTCGTTGGAGCGCTCCGGCGGCAGCAGCTTTCGCATTTCACGCTCGACCGCCTCGGGATTTTCGGTGCTCACAAAGCCCAAACGGTTGCAAAGCCTTATAAAATGCGTGTCGGCGACCACGGCAGGCTTGCCGTAGATATCGCCCACAACCAAGTTTGCCGTTTTTCTGCCGACGCCCGGCAGACGTATCAGCTGCTCTATAGTATCAGGCACCTTGCCGCCAAACTCCTCACACAGCATTTTTCCGATGCCGACAAGGCTTTTCGGATTTTGTCTTGAAAAGTCCGCATATATGTATTATCGAGGCGACCTCGTTTACGTCGGCAGCGGCAAGGCTTTCGGGGTCGGGGAACCTTTTGAACAGCTCCGGCGTCACCATGTTTACGGTCTTATCGCTGCACTGGGCTGACAGCCTCGTTGCAATCAGCAGCTCATATGCGGTTTTATAGGTAAGTGAGCAGACGGCATCCGGGTACTTCTTTTCGAGAAGATCGCATGCGGTATTTGCTCTTTTCTTTTCCGATAATTTCATTTTACTGCGGTTTCCATGTGATACTGAAGCCCACTCCCCAGCCCGAAGTATCAAGCGAATCCTTTTCTTTTAATATTGTAACTACCCTCAGCAGCGAGCATGACTTGAATATTCCGCTGCCTACCGTTTCGACCGAGGCCGGCAGAGTGATATACCTTATTTTCAGCATGCCCGAAAATGCGCCGTCGCCTATTGTTTTGAGCGACGAACCGAGTTCAAAAGTGTCTTGAGGTTCACGCAGCCTGAGAACGCCTCCCTGCCAATCGACAGAAGCGAGCTGCTAAAATAAAGCTCGTCAAAGTCCATGCACTGCGAAAATGCCTCGTCCCCGACCGACACGACGCCGTCAGGGATCGACGGAGCCGAAAGGCTGCCGCAGCCTTTAAACGCGCTGTTTCCTATGGAAGTGATACCTGCCGGCAGGACTATTTCCGAAAGCTTGCCGCAGCCGGAAAACAGACCGTCGCCGATGACCGTGATCTGTGAGGGCAGCTTTGCGGTTTTAAGCTCCTTGCAGCCGGAAAAGCATCCGCCGAGCGTTGTTATGCTGTCCGGCAGGTCTATGCTTTCTATTGCCGTTTCGGCAAACGCATCGGTGCCTATTTCCGACAGCCCGTCATTGAGTGTGACACTCTTTAACGCCGTGCACAGACCAAAAAGCATTTTTGCCTATTCTGACAAGCCCTTTGCCGGATGAAAAGGCGCCAAGTGACGAAGCGCCCTCAAATGCGCCGTCGCCTATTTCCGACACGGTATCCGGCAGCAACACACCGGTTATTGACGTGCAGCCGGCAAATGCGTACGGGCCTATCGTTACAAGCGAGCCGGGCAGCCGGTCTATAGTCAGCTTGTTACATTCATAAAATGCGTTTTCGCCTATGCTCACAAGCGAATCGGGCAGATTTGCCGACGTAAGGCTTATGCATCTGAAAAAGACCGAGTCGGGCAGGGCGTTAAGCGATCCCGGCAGCTTTATCTCAACAAGGTTGTTGCAGTTTGCAAATGCCGCCTTGCCTATCGATGTTACCGTATCGGGCAGCGTGACCGAAACCACGGGCAGACCGCTGAAGGTGCCCTCGGCAATAGCGGTGACCGGCTTGCCCTTGATTTTCTGTGGGACGTTTACCTGCTCACTTTCCGCCGACACTCCGTTTATTTCGCAGTGATCCTTATAAACTATCGCGTAAAATCCGCTGTCGCTGACCGTCTTTGCCTCACTGCCGCAGCCCGACAGTGCCGACATCACGGCAAACAGCGATAAAAAAATATACAGATCATCTTTTTTGGCAAATGCATAAGGTAAAAGCCCCTTAGTCTTTTAAATGTATTGTAACACAGATCGCCGGAAAATAATATACATTTTCAAAAATAAAGTTTTAAAGGCAAATAATGCTTGCAAAAAACGAAATCATATTGTATAATATAAAAAAGTGTTCCATTTGGTACACATTTAAAAGGCGGTGACCGTTATTGGATTGTTTTCTGTTTGACGGATTAAACGATACCGAGTATAAGTCAATAGCCGGACTGATAGGCAGCGGCACCGATATGGAAAAGGGCTGCGAGCTTTACAGGTGCGGATATATAGGGATACTTTCGTTCGGCACGGCACAGGTTTGCCGCAGGGGCGAGACCGGCGAGACTGTGGTCATGCGTATGATAGGCAAGGGCGAGGTGTTCGGTGCGGCTTCGGTGTTCGGCACATGGAAGGAAGGGTCGAGCAGCATAACGGCTGCCGCCATCTGCAAGGTCATATATATAAGTGAGGACGACCTTCGCCGGATAATGACCGATTATCCTGCCGTGGCGCTCAATTACATAGGCTATCTAAGCGACAAAATACGTTTTTTGAACCGGCGCATTGACATGTTTTCGGCAGGCAGCGCCGTCGGAAAGGTATACGAATATATAGTGACTACCGCAGACGAAAACGGCTTTTCCGACGCCGGCTTCGGTATGGCTGAGCTGGCAAGGCGGCTTAAATGCGGCAGAACAAGCCTTTTACAGGGCTGTTGACTCTTTGGAAAGCAGCGGACTTATCTCACGCGCAAAGGGCGGCTTCCGCCTTATATGCGGAGATATGGAAGCTGTCAGATAATAACAGGGCTTGCCCCACAAGAAACGGAGATATATAGTTATGAAAAAGTTAAGATCCATTGTTGCCTTGCTGATTGCAGCGGCAATACTCGTATCCTTTGCCGCTTGCGGCAGCAAGGGCGACGGTGCCGATAGCAGCAAAGTTTCATCCGCAGCGTCAGGCAATTCAGAAAGCGAAAGCTACACCGCCGTCGATATGACCGTTGCCTGCCTTAAAGGTCCGACCGGAGTCGGCATGGCAAAGCTCATGAGCGACGCAGAAGAAAAAAAAAAGACCGCCAACAACTACACATTTACCGTAGCGTCCGCACCGGACGAGCTGAGCGGAAAAATAGTTTCGGGTGAGATTAACATAGCGTCGGTCCCGACCAATCTTGCCGCAAAGCTTGCCGCCAAGACCAACGGACAGATAGTCATGCTTGCCGTGAACACCCTCGGCGTTTTGTCGATAATCGAAAACGGCGACAGCATAAAGTCGATTGCCGACCTGAAAGGCAAGACGATATATTCTACCGGCGAAGGCTCCAACCCGGAATACATACTCCGCTACATACTTGAGCAAAACGGCATTGATTCGAAAACCGATGTAACGATAAAGTTCCTCGTCAGCAATGACGAACTCAACGCCAAGCTCATAAGCGGTGAGGCTGAGGTCGCCATGGTGCCCGAACCGGCTGCAACGGTCGTGCTTACCAAAAAGGACACATTGAAGCGCGTACTCTCGGTAAACGACGAGTGGGACAAGGTGTCAGAGAGCCGTCTCATGATGGGCTGCGTCGTGGCAAAGGCTTCGTACATAAGCGAAAACAAGGCTGCCGTGGACAAGTTCCTTGAGGAGTACAAAAATTCCGTCGATTTTGCCAAGAGCAATATCGACAGCGCCGCGGCGTGCGAAAAGTACGGCATCGTACCGGCTGCTGCTATAGCCAAGGCAGCGATACCCAACTGCAACCTGACATTTGTAACGGGCACCGAGAAGAAGTCGGCGATAACCGGGTATTTTGAGGTACTTTTCGGCGCCGACGCATCGTCCATAGGAGGAGCGATGCCGAGTGACGGATTCTACTACAACAAATAAAAAATATATTGAAAAAAAAGCGGGCGGAATACTGCTGTCGGTCATATTTTGGCTGGTAGTATGGCAGGCGGCAAGCATGCTGATAGCAAACGAGCTGAAACTGTTCCTGCCGGCTCCCGGCGCCGTTTTTGGCCGCCTTGCCGAACTGCTTTGCACCGCGGGAATTTTTACAAAAACGCAGGCAGTACGCTACTGAGGATATTCTGCGGATTTGTCTTAGGCTCGGCTTTGGGACTGGCTTTCGGCATATTTACCTTTGCGTCTAAAGCGGCAAGGACGGTTTTTGCACCTGCAATGCGCGTCATAAGGGCTGTGCCGGTCGTTTCCTTTATAATACTTGCATTTTTGTTTATAAAGGTTGACAGGCTGCCCGTATTCATTTCCATGCTCATGGTCATGCCGACGGTATGGCAGTCGGTGCACGACGGACTTTGCGGCACCGACAGGCAGCTTACCGAGATGTGCCGGGTATATAAGGTAGGAAAGGTAAGGGAACTGTTTGCGGTGAGGCTGCCGCTTAGCGGACCGGAGGTGGTCACCGCGGCGGTAAACGCGCTGGGGCTTGCCTGGAAATCTGGCGTGGCTGCCGAGGTGCTGTGCACCCCTGCGGTGTCGATCGGCTACAGCCTTTCAAGGGCAAAGGGAAATCTTGATTTTGAGGGCGTATATGCCATGACGCTTACCGTTGTGGTGCTGTCGGTGCTGTTTGAAATAGTGCTGAAGCTGTTGTGCCGCCATTTTATCACGGGAGGAAACGAAAATGCTGAGGCTTGAAAATGTCAGCTTCTCCTACGGAGACAAAGCGGTGCTGCAAAATTTCAGCCTTACCGTACATGACGGCGAATGTGTCGCCATTAAAGGTCCGTCAGGCTGCGGAAAGACCACCGTGATACGGCTGCTCGCAGGCTTATGTGCCCCAAACTCCGGTACGGTTATTGCACCGGAAAGGGTCGGCGTTGTGTTCCAGGAGGACCGCCTGCTGCCCTTTGCGAGCATAAAAAGAAACCTGTTCCTGACATCCCCTGACGGCGGACGGCAAAACGCTATGCAGCTGCTCCGTGACATGGGACTTGACAAGGAAGCCGACACTGCCGTAAGACGCCTCAGCGGCGGAATGAAGCGCCGCGTCGCCATTGTCCGCGCCCTTGCCTTCGGCGGAGAGGCGCTGCTGCTTGATGAACCGTTCAACGGTCTTGACGCCGAAAACAGACGGACAGCCGCCGTACTGATACTCAAAACGGCAGCAGAAAACCGCATGCCGGTGCTCATATCGTCGCATATCGACGAGGACGCGGCGCTGCTTAAAGCGCGTGTGTTCAAGTTTTAAAAAACCGCTTGACAAATCGGAACAGTGGTTGTATCATGTACTAAAAGGTAAAGCGACGAGAAAAGACACGCCTTTGTTTGAAACTGCCAGTAAAGAGAGAACGGTCACCGGCTGAAAGCCGTTTTGGCAAGACTTATAAAGGATACCGCTTTTCGAGCGCAGTCCGGTAAAAAAGGACTGACGGATGCCCCACGTTAAGGGGTGCTTTAAAGCGGCAGATGTTTCTGCAACACGGTGGGACCGTGGAGTTAGTTTATTGTAACTTCACCCTGTTTTTTCAGGGTGAAGTTTTTATTTTTCCCGTACTTTCCGGGCGCTTCGCAATAGCCGTCAGGCGAAGGTGCCAAACACAAAAAGCGACGGCGGAATGGAGCAGATTTTTATGATAAAGGTCACACTGAAGGGCGGTACTGTTAAGAATATGACGGCGAGATCACCGCTATAGGTATCGCGCAGTCGATAGGTGCCGGTTTGGCAAAGGCGGCATGTGCAGCCGAAATAAACGGCGAGTACGCCGATCTTCGCACGGTCATTGAAAAGGACAGCAATGTCGCGATATTCACATTTGACGACGACTACGGTCGCCGCGCGTTCAGGCACACCGCGTCTCACATAATGGCGCAGGCGATAAAGCGCCTTTATCCGGATATCAGGCTGGCTATCGGTCCGTCTATAGAAAACGGTTTCTATTATGACCTCGATACCGATATGACATTTACGGACGAGGCTTTGAGAGGCATTGAAGCCGAGATGAAGAAGATAGTAAAGGAAGATCTTCCGATCGAGCGCTTTTATATGGACAGAAACGAAGCGGTCAAATATTTTGAGGAGAAAAACGAGCCGTACAAGGTCGAGCTTATAAACGACCTGCCCGAGGGCGAGCAGATCAGCTTCTACCGTCAGGGCGAGTTTACCGATCTTTGTGCCGGACCGCACCTTATGTCAACCGGAGCGGTAAAGGCATTCCGCCTTACCTCAGTCGCCGGCGCTTACTGGAGAGGCGACTCAAACAAAAAAAAAAAATGCTCAAGCGTATATACGGCACAGCCTTCCCGAAGGCGTCCGAGCTTGAGGAATACCTCGAAAAGGTTGAGCTTGCAAAGCAGCGCGACCACAATAAGATAGGCAGAGAGCTTGAGTATTTCACAACGGTCGATATAATAGGGCAGGGACTGCCGATACTGCTCCCGAAGGGCGCCAAGGTCATTCAGATACTGCAGCGCTTTGTCGAGGACGAGGAAGCAAAACGCGGCTGGCTGCTCACAAAAACGCCATACATGGCTAAGCGTGAGCTGTACAAGCTGTCAGGTCACTGGGATCATTACCTTGACGGTATGTTTGTTTTGGGCGATCCGGACGACGAGACCAAGGAATGTTTTGCGCTGCGCCCGATGACCTGCCCGTTCCAGTACCAGGCGTACCTCAACCGCAGCCGTTCGTACCGCGATCTTCCGCTCCGTTATGACGAAACGTCAACACTTTTCCGCAATGAGGACAGCGGCGAAATGCACGGACTTATCCGTGTGCGCCAGTTCACAATATCGGAAGGACATCTCATGTGCACCCCGGAGCAGCTCGAGCAGGAGTTCAAGGGCTGTCTTGAGCTTGCGCGCTTTATGCTGAAATCGGTAGGTCTCGACGAGGATGTTTCCTACCGCTTCTCACAGTGGGATCCCGAGGATACGAAGAAGTACATCGGCACTCCCGAGCAGTGGGACGAGGCACAGGGCGTCATGGCTAAAATACTTGACCATCTGAAGATACCGTATGATATCGGCATAGGCGAGGCAGCCTTCTACGGACCGAAGCTTGATATACAGATCAAAACGTCTACGGCAAGGAAGACACACTTATCACCATCCAGATCGACCAGATGCTTGCCGAAAAAATTCGGTATGGAGTATATCGACCGCGACGGTCAGAAGAAAAATCCTTACATTATCCACCGCACATCGATGGCTGCTACGAGAGAACACTGGCACTGCTGCTTGAAAAATACGGCGGTGCAATGCCGATGTGGCTGGCTCCCGAGCAGATAAGGGTCATCCCGATATCCGAAAGGCTCAGCGCCGAGGCAAGAGCGCTCACCGACCGCATCACGGCAGCCGGATTCAGAGCCACATGCGACGACCGCGGCGAAAAAGATGGGCTACCGCATCCGCGAGGCTCAGCTTGAGAAAATACCGTACATGCTTATAGTCGGCGACAAGGAAATTGCCGACGGCACGGTATCTGTCAGAGCAAGAAGCGGCGGCGATATAGGCACCATGACACTTGACGATTTCCTTTGCGAGAGCAAAAAGAGGAAGTCGAGACAAGGTACATCGAAAAACAGAAATAATACCGTTATAGCAATATATAAAGCCGGATATGACTGCTGCCCGTGAAAATGGCGGCAGTTCATATCCGGCTTGTTTTTTGCGTATATTTTGCCTGTGGAGGGTCTGTTTTGAGCCTTTTGCTGCCGGTTTGCACCGTGCTATACAGGCGGTATATAAAAAAATTACATATAATCATGTAAAAAATACGATAAATGTGTAGACTTTTGTGAAATACCCTGTTATAATTTTAACAGTTATACAGACTGAGGTACATGTGCTTATCGGCAAAATTGCCGAAGTTCTGGGTAATGAGTCAAATCGCTTTTGGAGGAAGTGCTTATGAAAAAGAATGCCAGTTCGGTCCCGTTTAAGGGTACGCCGGAACAGAAGGCAAAGCTTGACGCTGTTATCGAAGCCAAGAAAAATATTGAAGGCTCTCTGATGCAGGTCATGCAGGAGGCGCAGGCAATATACGGATACCTGCCGCTGGAGGTACAGCAGATGATCGCCGACGGTATGGGTGTTTCGGTTGAGGAGGTCTACGGAATATCGACCTTCTATGCACAGTTTGCCCTGTCGCCCAAGGGTCAGTACAAAATATCGGTATGTCTCGGTACCGCGTGCTACGTCAAAGGCTCGCAGAAGCTGCTTGACAGGATCACCGAGGTTCTCGGCATTGAGCCCGGCGACTGCACGGCGGACGGAAAGTTCTCGCTTGAGGCATGTCGCTGTATAGGTGCCTGCGGACTGGCTCCTGTTCTTACCGTCAATGAGGATGTTTACGGACGTCTGACAGAAAAGGATATCGACGGCATACTTGCAAAGTACGCCTGACTTTTAAAGGTATAGGGAAACATATGAAGATCAGCACTATCAGGGAACTGCTCGGCGCTGAGATCGTCTGCGGCGGCGAATTTGCCGACCGCGAGGTATATTCCGCCTGCGGCAGTGATATGATGAGCGACGTACTGGCGTACGTCAAGGATCAGGCCGTATTGCTTACCGGTCTTGTAAATGCTCAGGTCATAAGGACGGCTGAGATGATGGACATGGTGTGCATAGTTTTCGTGCGTTCAAAGAAGCCCACCGCCGAAATGGAGGAGTTGGCGCGTGAAGCGTCGATAGTCCTCATGACGACCGAGCTTCGGATGTACGATGCTTGCGGAAAGCTTTATACCGGCGGTCTTGTCGGCGGTGAAGCGAATGAGTGAGTCGGTAAGGTTCCATTTTGATGTAGACGGCGAGAATTTCACTTCAGCCGGTCAGGCATCGGTGCAGGTCAAGAAGAACCTGCGCCAGCTCGGCATTCCTGCCGAAATAATCAGGCGCGTGTCTATCGCCATGTACGAGGGCGAGATCAATATGGTCATACACGCCGGCGGCGGAAGAGCCGATGTAGTGGTGAGCGAAAGCTCGATCAATATTATACTTGATGACGACGGTCCCGGCATAGCCGATGTTGAACTTGCCATGCGCGAGGGATATTCCACGGCACCCGACAATATAAGATCGCTCGGTTTCGGCGCCGGAATGGGTCTGCCCAACATGAAGCGCTATACCGATAAAATGGATATTGATACCGCTCCCGGCAAGGGAACGCGGATCACCATGCGCGTCGATATGTAAATAGATGACCGTCAGCAAAAAGGGACAAATATAATGAGTACATATGAACATTCGGTCTCTCTGCAAAGAGAAAAAATGCACCGGCTGCACTACATGTCTCAGGCATTGTCCGACCGAGGCTATCCGAATAAGGGACAGCCACGCGGTCATAGCAGCCGACCGTTGCATCGACTGCGGCGAATGTATAAGGGTTTGCCCCCATAATGCAAAGCGCGCGGAGTGCAACAAGCTCGACAATCTCAGCCGTTTCAAGTGGCGCATCGCGCTGCCGGCACCGAGCCTTTACGGACAGTTCGAGGGGCTTGAGGATGCCGACCATGTCATACAGGGACTGCTCGATATGGGCTTCGACGATGTATGCGAGGTCTCCGCGGCGGCTGAATATGTTTCCGAATATACAAGATTATACTTAAAGACCGAAGGGATAAAGCGGCCGGTCATAAGCTCGGCTTGCCCCGTCGTGTCAAGACTTATCGCAATGCGTTTTCCGTATCTCAAGGATAACCTGCTGCCGCTGCTGCCCCCTATGGAGCTGGCTGCCGCAGCGGCGAGGGAAAAAGCGCTGGCTGAGCATCCGGAGTTCGTTTCCTCCGATATAGGCGTATGCTTTATTTCTCCCTGTCCTGCAAAAACGAGCTATGTGAAAAACGGGTTCGGTGATCACAAAAGCGGGATAGACCTTTGTGGTCTCGATAAGCGATATATATTTTACGCTCATAAACCTTTTGAAAAGCGACAAGCCGCCGAAGGTCACGTCCATTCGGGCATGATAGGAATCAGCTGGGCGGCGTCGGGAGGCGAAGCTACCGCTCTGTTCAACGACCGGTACCTTGCCGCGGACGGGATAGAAAACGTCATTAAAATGCTCGATCAGATCGAGAACGGTACCATACCGCAGCTCGAATTCATTGAGCTCAACGCCTGCACCGGCGGCTGCGTCGGCGGCGTTATGACGGTGGAAAATCCGTTTATCGCAAAGGCAAGGCTGCAAACGCTGAGGCGTTATCTTCCGGTCTCGCAGAACATTCTGCAAAAGGACGAGAGGTATATACCGTCCGGTTGCTTTTTTCGGCGGAATACCGGATTACAGCCCTCTGTCGCAGCTCGGCAGCAATATTGCCGAGTCGATGCGGATGATGGCGGATATCCAGTCTATAAAGGAACAGCTCCCGGTATCGACTGCGGCTCATGCGGAGCACCAAACTGCCGCGCGCTTGCAGAGGATATCGTAAAGGGCGAAAGCACAATAGATGCCTGCGTGATACGTCGGTATAAATGTGAGGGAGGCGGCACGAATGACAGTTGCTGAACTGAAAAGCAGACTTTCTCTTGACGCAGTATCCCTGCCGGAGCCTGACCGTGAGGTCACCGGAGGCTATGTGGGCGATCTGCTCAGCTGGGTCATGGGCAGAGCAAGTGCCGGCGACGCATGGATAACCATAATGTCAAACATGAATGTTGCCGCCGTCGCGTCGCTTGCGGATGTTTCGTGCGTGATATTTTCAGAAGGCGTTATGCCGGATGAGAATGTCGCAGAAACGGCAGCGCAGCGAGGCATCAACATGCTGTGCACCCGTCTTACGTCATACGAAACAGCCGTAAGGCTTTCAGAGCTTCTTTGAAATGAGCAGGGTTTATTACGATCTGCACATCCATTCCTGTCTGTCGCCCTGTGCCGATAACGACATGACGCCCGGCAACATTGCAGGCATGGCAACACTTGCTGGTCTTGATATCGCGGCGCTGACCGATCACAATTCGGTCGCCAACTGCCCGGCGTTTTTCTCCGCTGCCGCCGCTTACGGGATAGTTCCCATAGCAGGCATGGAGCTTACGACGGCGGAGGATATACATGTCGTCTGCCTGTTCGAGACTCTGGACGGCGCAATAAGTTTTGACAGGCTGATAGAGCCGCGGCGGATAAAGATAGACAACCGTCCGGACATTTTCGGTGAACAGATAATCATAGGCGATGACGACGAGCCGAAGGACTATGTAAAGCATCTGCTTATAAATGCCGTAAGTATCGGTATCGACGAGGCGCCCGGTTTGGTTACTTCATGCGGCGGCGTTTGCTATCCGGCGCATGTCGACCGGTCGTCGAACGGCATCATAGCCGTTCTCGGCACATTCCCGGATATAAATGAATTTTTGTGCGCCGAATATCACGATGAGGCGAATATTGAAAAGTACAAATCACTCCACCCGGCGCTTAAAAGCCGGAAAAGCATCGTCAGCTCGGACGCTCACAGGCTTTGCGATATAAGGGACGCCGAAAGCTGCTTTGAGCTTGATGCCGACCGTGGTGACCCGGACAGTGTAAGACGCGCGCTTTTTAAAATCTTTAGAGGTGACCTATGAAGGAGCTGTCTCTGAACATTCTCGATATCGCCGAAAAAATTCCCTCAAGGCAGGGGCAACGCTGGTCGGAATAGATGTAACGGAGGAAAAGGACACGCTGACCGTTACGGTGTCCGACAACGGCTGCGGCATGACGGAAGAATTTTTAAAGACCGTGACCGACCCGTTTTCGACCACCCGGACGACAAGGAAGGTTGGTCTCGGAATACCGCTCCTTAAAATGGAAGCGGAGCAGACCGGCGGCAGCTTCAGCATTATGTCAAGGTGCGAGGCTGAGTACAAAAGCGATCACGGCACGGTGACAAGTGCCGTGTTTTATAAGGATCACATCGACATGACCCCTCTCGGCGATATAAACGCCACTGTCATGACGCTTTTGCAGTGTGCGCCCGATGTTGATCTTGTGTTTTCGCACAAAACACCATACTATACCGTCGCGCTTGACACGAGGCAGATAAAAAGAGATACTGGGCGATGTGCCTGTTAATTCGCCCGAGGTCATGAGCTGGATAAAGGATTATCTTTGCGAACAGCAACAAAATATATAAAAAATCCATCAAGGAAAGGAACATAACAACATGAAGTCATTGGCAGAACTCGCAGCTATAAGAGACAAAATGAAGGATAAGGTAGTCCTTCGCGAGGGAACCGGAGATGTGCGCGTTGTTGTCGGAATGGCAACCTGCGGCATCGCAGCCGGAGCACGTCCTGTGCTCAACGCATTTGTCGAGGGTGTCGACAAGGCGGGTCTTAACGGAAAGGTCACGGTCACACAGACCGGATGTATCGGCATTTGCCAGTTTGAGCCGGTAGTCGAGATCTTTGAGGCAGGCAAGGACAAGGTCACCTACGTTAAAATGACCGCTGAAAAGGCGGCAGAGGTCGTCGAAAAGCACTTAAAAGGCGGCAAGGTAGTGACCGAGTACACTATCAACGGCTTTAAGGCATAACTTTAGGAGGTAAAACAAATGATTCGAGCACATGTGCTGATTTGCGGCGGTACGGGATGTACCTCGTCCGGCAGCAAAGCTATACAGGAAGCGTTTGCCGAGCAGATCAAGGCAAACGGTCTTGAGGATGAGATCAAAATAGTGCAGACCGGCTGCTTCGGTCTTTTTGCGCTTTAGGTCCGGTTGTTATAGTCTACCCGGACGGCACTTTCTATTCGCGCGTCACGCCTGAAAACGTCAGCGAAATAGTTTCCGAGCATCTTCTCAAAGGACGTATCGTTGAGCATCTTGTTTACAATGATACCGGCGATGCCGAGCCGACCGATAATGTTTCACTCGGCGACACCGCGTTCTATAAGGCGCAGCACCGCGTTGCACTGAGAAACTGCGGTGTTATCAACCCTGAAAATATTGATGAATACATAGCCATGGACGGTTACAGCGCACTCGGCAAGGCACTTACCGAAATGACGCCTGAGGATGTAATTGATACCGTTCTTGCTTCCGGACTGCGCGGCAGAGGCGGCGCCGGATTCCCCACCGGAAAGAAGTGGCAGCTTGCAAGAGTGCTGGTCCCCGATGCGGAGCAGAAGTATGTCTGCTGCAACGCCGACGAGGGCGACCCGGGCGCATTTATGGACCGTTCGGTTCTTGAAGGCGACCCCCATGCCGTTCTTGAGGCAATGACGATAGCAGGCTACGCCATCGGCGCAAATCAGGGATATATATATGTCCGTGCTGAGTACCCGATAGCCGTTCATCGTCTTGAGGTTGCTATAAAGCAGTCGAGAGAATACGGCCTGCTCGGCAAGGATATATTCGGTACCGGATTTGATTTTGATATCGAGCTCCGTCTCGGTGCCGGCGCATTCGTCTGCGGTGAGGAGACCGCTCTTATGACCTCGATAGAGGGCAAGCGCGGCGAGCCGCGTCCGCGTCCTCCGTTCCCGGCTGTAAAGGGTCTGTTCGGCAAGCCTACCGTTCTCAACAATGTTGAGACCTATGCCAACATTCCGCAGATAATCCTCAAAGGCGCCGACTGGTTCGCCTCGATGGGAACCGAAAAGTCAAAGGGCACCAAGGTGTTCGCACTCGGCGGAAATATCAAGCACACGGGACTGGTCGAGGTTCCTATGGGAACAACACTGCGCCAGATAGTGGAGGAGATCGGCGGCGGCATACCGAACGGCAAGAAGTTCAAGGCTGCACAGACCGGCGGACCTTCCGGCGGATGTATCCCGGCAGAGCATCTTGACATTCCGATAGACTACGACAACCTGCTTGCGATAGGCTCAATGATGGGCTCGGGCGGACTTATCGTTATGGATGAGAACACCTGCATGGTCGATATAGCAAAGTTCTTCCTTGAGTTCACGGTCGATGAGTCGTGCGGAAAATGTACACCCTGCCGCATAGGTACAAAGCGCCTGCTTGAAATGCTGACCAAGATAACCGAAGGAAAGGCGACAATGGAGGATCTCGACAAGATGGAGCAGCTTTGCTACTACATCAAGAAGAACGCCCTGTGCGGACTCGGACAGACAGCTCCGAACCCCGTTCTTTCCACCTTACGTTACTTCCGTGACGAATATATCGCCCACATCGTCGACAAGAAATGTCCTGCCGGCGTGTGCAAGAAGCTGCTTTTAAGTACAGCATTGATAAAGACAAGTGCATAGGCTGCGGCATGTGTGCAAGAAACTGCCCTGCCGACGCTATCACCAAGACCGATTATGTGGCACCCGGCAAGAAGCTCCCTGCTTTTGTCATTGATATAAACAAGTGTATCAAGTGCGGCGCATGTATCGGCGGATGTAAGTTCAAGGCGATATCAAGAGGTTAAGGAAGGAGAATACATACAATGGAAAAGATGATTAATTGTAAGATCAACGGTATGGATGTCTCCGTACCTGCCGGTACTACGATACTTGAAGCCGCCCGCAAGGTCGGTATTGAGATACCGACGCTCTGCTTTATGAAGGAAATGAACGAGATCGGCGCCTGCCGTATCTGCGTTGTTGAAGCGAATGAGGGCAGAGGCTTCAGAATAGTTGCTTCGTGCGTATATCCCGTGTCAGAGGGCATGGAGGTCCGCACAAATTCCCTCGAGGTCCAGAAGTCAAGAAGGACTACACTTGAGCTGCTGCTCTCGACACATGAGCGCAAGTGCCTTTCCTGCGTAAGATCGGAAAACTGCGAATTCCAGAGACTCTGCCGCGATTACGGCATCGAGGACGAGGGAATATTCGACGGCGACAAGCCGGTATATGCGCTTGACACCTCGGCTCCCCATATGATACGCGACAACAACAAATGCGTGCTCTGCCGCCGCTGCGTTGCGGCATGTAAGGCACAGCATGTCGGCGTTATCGGCGCGAATGACCGCGGTATCGATACCAACGTTGCATGCGCCTTCAACAAGCAGCTTGCCGAGGTCGGCTGCGTTTCCTGCGGACAGTGTATCGTAAACTGCCCGACCGGTGCACTCTATGAGAAGGATGACACCGCAAAGGTATTTGAAGCTATATGCGATCCGGAGAAGGTTGTTATAGTTCAGACCGCTCCTGCCGTCCGCGCCGCTTTGGGCGAGGAATTCGGCTATGAGATCGGCACCGGCGTTGAGGGCAAGATGGTTGCTGCTCTTCGCAGGCTCGGCTTTGACAAGGTGTTTGACACCGATGTCGGTGCTGACCTTACCATAATGGAGGAAGGCACCGAGTTTATCGACCGTGTAAAGAACGGCGGCGTACTGCCCATGATAACCTCATGTTCTCCGGGCTGGATAAAGTTCTGTGAAATGTATCATCCGGCAATGCTTCCGAACCTTTCAAGCTGCAAATCTCCGCAGCAGATGTTCGGTGCGGTCATCAAGACCTATTATGCTGAGAAGAACGGCATTGATCCTAAGAACATCGTCAGCGTGTCGGTCATGCCGTGTACCGCCAAGAAGTTCGAGATAGGACGTGACGGTCAGTCGGCGGCAGGCATACCCGACGTTGATATTTCCATCACCACCCGTGAGCTCGCAAGAATGATCAAGCGCGCCCACATCGACTTTAAGAATCTTCCGGACGAGAGGTTTGACGATCCGCTGGGTGAGTCGACCGGCGCAGCCGTTATATTCGGCGCTACCGGCGGCGTTATGGAAGCAGCGCTCAGGACCGTTGCTGAGGTACTTGAAGGCAAGGTCATAGACAATGTCGATTACACCGCGGTCCGCGGAACCGACGATATCAAGGAAGCAACTCTGAACGTTGCAGGAATGGATGTCAACATCTGCGTAGTCAGCGGACTTAGCGCCGTTCACAAGGTTCTTACCGCAGTTGAAAACGGCGAAAAGAACTACCACTTTATCGAAGTTATGTGCTGCCCCGGCGGCTGCGTAAACGGCGGCGGTCAGCCCATACAGTCATCGGCTGTCAGAATGAACACCGATATAAAGGCAAAGCGTGCCGCAGCTCTTTACAGCTACGACGCTGCAAATCACATGAGAAAGTCGCATGAAAGCCCGTTGTCAAGGCACTCTACAGTGAGTACTTCGGCGAGCCGGGCAGCCACAAGGCTCATGAGATACTGCACACTTCTTATGTCGATCGTTCAAAAGACGTCATAAAATAATAAGGTGTATTAAAATAAGAGCTCCACATACTTCGGTATGCGGAGCTCTTTTAGTTTTCACTCTTTTTGTATTCGGCAGGCGACATACCGATATATTCTTTGAATGAATAAAGAAAACCGGACAGTGAACCGAATCCCGAAGAAAAACAAGCGCCGGCAACATCCATGCCGTTTTGCAGCAGCATTTCGGCACATGACAGTTTGCAGGCGGTCAGGTACTCGGTATAGCTTTGCCAGGTCGTCTTTTGAAGAGGCTGCCAAGATACACGGGCGACAGACCGACCGGTTCTGCAGTGTCGCTGAGCGAGGGGCTGTCTCTAAAAATGCGTCTTTACAAACAGTATGGCTTGGTTTATGGGGGGAAAAAATCCCCACACTGTCGGTACGCATCGCACAGAATTCAAGCAGTATGTAGCGCACCAGCTCAAAGTAATTTTTTCCGGTTTTATGCTCAAGCAGAAGCAATTCGGCGGCTTTGAAAAATTTGAGCAGATTGTCCTCCGGGATAACGTTTAACAGTGGGGTTTTGAGCATCAGCTCATTTTCCGCTGCCGCTTTCGATCACCTCAAGCTCATAGTATTCATGCGCATGAAGCAAAAAATGCTGCCAAGCTGCGTTTTTTTACCGAAATGTGATCGTCAGGATCAATATGCATAGCCTTTGTAAGGCGTTTATCAAGCATTATAATCACCTCGCATATTTAATATGCCACTAAAATGCAATATTTTCTATTAGAATATTGCATTTTAGTGCAAAATTATTTGGTTTTTAAGCGACATTGCATTTTCAATCATTTAAAATTTTAAAAAGGGGTGTTTATATGCTTGCCGGAATAGACATATTGGAACACCAGCCTGACAGAAAGGGTTATTGTGTTATACGCTGGCAGGGTGACAGCGAGGGCTTTAACACATATGTGTCAAAGGAATCCGACGGCTGGGACTTTTCGAGTACAAAAGGTTCATGCATATTTTTTAGGCATAGAAAGGGAGCTCAGCGGCTTTTAAGTTCTTCACAAAAAATACCTTAATTGTGCTATAATTATATCCGGTGAGGATAATGAGCCGTGATTTAAAAAAGTAATAGCACATATAAGGACCGAATACAAAGACAAGTTCGGTATTCCGAGGCAGAGCGGCATGGAAACAAGCATGCCGGCTGTAATAATTTTCGACCTGAATACCGTGACCGCAGCGCTGTAAAGGGACTGGACGGATTTTCGCACATATGGGTGCTGTGGGAGTTTTCAAAGGCGGAACGCGACAAATGGTCACCGACAGTCCGTCCGCCGAGGCTTGGCGGCAACCGCCGCATGGGCGTCTTTGCAACACGGTCTCCGTTCAGACCGAACGCAATAGGGCTGTCCTCTTTAAAGCTCGAAAAAATAGAATACACCGCCGAAAGCGGACCGGTGCTGCATGTGACCGGTGCGGATATGCTTGACATGACCCCTATTTACGATATCAAGCCCTATCTGACCTTTTGCGACAGCCACCCTGACGCAGTGTCCGGATTTGCGGCTGAGTATGAGGATTACCGGCTTAAAGTACACATACCGGATGATATTTCAGGCGGAATAGATCCCGATATTTTAAAGGGTATTACCGATGTGCTGGCGCTTGATCCGAGACCGTCGTACCAGAACGATCCCGAAAGGATCTACAAAATGGATGTGGCAGGTTATTTTATTGAGTTTTGCGTGCAGGGCAATACTGCTTTTGTAAAAACACTGGAAAAAGCGGAAATAAGAAAGTGCACCGTGTATACACGGTGCACTTTCTGTTTAAAGTAAAAACTTACTTAAGCTCGACCTTAGCGCCGACCTCTTCGAGTTTTCTTCTTGATCTCCTCAGCTTCTTCCTTCGGAGCAGCTTCCTTAAGGGTCTTAGGAGCGCCATCGACAAGAGCCTTAGCGTCAGCAAAGGCCAAGACCGGTGATCTCACGAACAGCCTTGATGACCTTGATTTTTTCTCCGCCAGCCTCGGCGAGAACTACGTCAAACTCGGTCTTCTCCTCAACTGCGGCAGCGCCGGCAGCAGCAGGACCTGCAACAGCAACAGCTGCGGCAGCGGAAACGCCGAACTCCTCCTCTACTGCATGTACGAGCTCTGAAAGCTCAAGAACTGAAAGAGCCTTGATCTCTTCGATCATAGCTGTGATCTTCTCAGATGCCATTTTAGTTACCTCAAAAATTATAATTTGATTTTTTAAATTTAAGTTTACCGCAAATTATTCAGCGGCAGGTGCGGGGTCTCCTCGCCGTTCTTATCGACAATAGCCTGAATAACACGGGCGAATGCTGCGATAGGAGCGTTGAAAGCGTTGCAAACAGTGGCAAGAAGTATGTCTCTTGTCGGCAGTTTGGCAAGGCTTTCGATCATTGATTTTTCAATGACCTTTCCGTCAAGGAAGCCGGTCTTTATCTCGAAATGATCGTTGCTTTCAGCATACTTGTTGAGTATTCTGGCAGCTGCGACCTGATCCTCATCGCTTGTTGCGATAGCGGTGTTTCCGTTAAGGGAAAGGATCTATCTCGGCAAGATCGGTGCCTTCGACTGCAATACGGAGAAGGGTGTTCTTTACTACGGTGTAGTGAACGCCTGCTTCGCGCAGTTCCTTGCGGAGTTTGGTGTCATCGGCAACAGAAATACCGCTGTAATCGACAAGAACGCCGGCGCATGCCGATTCGATCTTAGCCTTTATATCAGCGACCTGCTGCTTCTTTGCTTCCAAAACCATCTGACTTGGCACAATGATTCACCTCCGAAAAAAAATATGCCTGTTCCAAAGACGGACAGGCACAAAAATCGTCAATATAACAAATTTAAGTGTACATCCTGGGCAGGCAGACAAAAGTCTTTACGCAGAGCACCTACTGTCTTTGGAATTAACAAAGATATATTATCATAAACCGTATGGTTTGTCAAGCATTATTTTCCGCATTGATATTATTTTTAGTAAGTTTGCGCTTGTAACAGAAAAAGCAGACGACAAGCGCCAAAAATGTCAGTATCCACGATACGGGGTAGGAGATATAAAGTGTTGTCAGTGTGCGGTCAAGTCTGAACACCGTATATATCCAGACTATTCTGAGCAGGCACACGCCTGCTACCGATACTGCCATAGGCGCTAAGGAGTAGCCCATTCCGCGGATAAGACCGGTAAAAGAGTCCATAAGTCCGCAGGTGAAATATGTAAGGCATATCACGGTCATTCTGATAAGCGCTTTTTCAATATCAGCCTCGTTTGACGAATATATATGGGCAAGCGGATCGCGCAGGAAATATGCGCCCCAGCCGAAAACGATGCCTGTGGCTGCCGCAAGCAGCGGTACCATGACCGCAACGCGGTTTAACAGCTTATAATTTTTAGCGCCGCAGCACTGACCGACAAATGTTATGGCGGCTGCCGAGAATGCATTCATGGCAACGTATATGAAGCCTTCAATACTCATGGCTATGCTGTTTCCCGCCATGACCGTAGCGCCGAAGGAATTGACAGACGACTGAATAAGTACGTTTGATATAGAGAACATCGACGACTGCAGTCCGGCGGTTATGCCGATGCCAAGTATCTTTTTAGCGCAGTTGAAATTGAAACGAGCACCCTTTATTACAAGTTTTACGCATGTATCGGTCTTTACAAGACTGATCACTATAAGTGTACCCGAAATAAGGTTTGAGACCGAGGTGGCTATTGCGACGCCTCTGACGCCCATATCAAGTACAATGACTGTGAAAAGGTTTAAAATAACGTTTATCACACCGGCGACGGTCAGGAAGATCATAGGCTTTCTGGTCTCGCCGGAAGCACGCAAAACCGAGCTGCCGAAGTTATATATCATGGCAAATGGCGTGCCGAAGAAATATATTTCAAGATAATCGGCGGCGAGCGGCAGAACGGCTGGGTCGGTGCCCATGAGGCTGAGCATAGGCTTTGCAAATATTGAGCCCAACGTCATTATGACAATGCCGGCTGCGGTGCCGATCATCATTGAGGTCTGTACGGCTGCCTTTAAGTTTTTGTGTCTTTCGCGCCTATCATCTGAGCTACTATTACGTTGACGCCTATCGACAGTCCCAAAAAGAAGTTGACTATCAGTCCTATCAGCGCGGTCGTAGATCCGATGGCTGCCTGCGCCGCGGAGCCGTTCTCCAAATCAAATTTTCCGACTACGACAAGGTCGGCGGCATTGAACAGGAGCTGCAATATGCTTGAAAAAATTATCGGCAAGGTAAACTTGATTATATTCAGCACCAGATTGCCGGATAAAAGGTCCTTGTTTTCAAGGCTTTTCATAATTAACTTACGCCCCTTTTTCAGGCAGGTAAAAATTCCGGATCCGCTTTTTGACGCGGATTTCCCACACTGCCGCATTGAAATACTCGTTGTTCCGTTAGCCTACGTTTGCCGCAAATTTAAACAGGTCAGAGCCTACAAAAAAGTTCTGACCTGTTTCATTTAAAGTTTACCCAAAGTCTCAGGCAAATTATGCGCCGTACTTACCGGCGTTTACCTTGATTCCGGGGCCCATTGTCGTAGCAACGACGCAGGATTTGATATACTGACCTTTAGCGGCAGCCGGCTTTGCCTTGGCAATGGCTGACATAAGGGTCTCAAAGTTCTGCTGGAGCTTTTCAGCACCAAAAGAGACCTTACCGACAGGGCAGTGGATGATGTTCTGCTTGTCAAGACGGTACTCGATCTTACCGGCTTTTTGCTTCGGTTACAGCCTTAGCAACATCCGGAGTGACGGTGCCTGCCTTGGGGTTCGGCATAAGTCCGCGCGGTCCGAGAACCTTACCGAGACGGCCTACAAGTCCCATCATGTCGGGAGAAGCGATGACAACGTCGAAATCCATCCAGTTTTCGCCCTGGATCTTTGCGACCATGTCCTCAGCACCTACATAATCGGCACCTGCGTCAAGAGCAGCCTTTGCCTTGTCCTCTTTGCAGAAAACAAGCACGCGAACCTTTTTACCGGTTCCGTTCGGAAGAACGACGGCGCCGCGGACCTGCTGGTCTGCATGACGTGAGTCAACGCCGAGGCGGATATGAGCTTCGACGGTCTCGTCAAATTTAGCAGTTTTTGTTTTTTTACAGTAAGCTCCATTGCCTCAGCAATGTCGTACTGCTTTGGTTGAGTCGACAAGCCCTGCGCTTGCGACATACTTTTTACCGTGTTTCATTTAATGTTACCTCCCAGATAAGTGGTTAAATCGGATATTTCCTCCCACGAGGGAGCATCAGTCTACTACAGTGATGCCCATGCTGCGTGCAGTGCCGGCTACCATTGACATGGCGGCTTCAACTGAAGCGGCGTTCAGGTCGGGCATTTTCTTTTCCGCGATTTTTCTTACCTGCTCTTTGGTAATCTGAGCGACCTTTGTTTTGTTCGGTGTGCCCGAAGCACTTTCAATGCCGCAAGCCTTCTTTATAAGGACTGCTGCAGGCGGGGTCTTGGTAATAAAGGTGAACGAACGGTCCGCATAGACGGTGATAACGACCGGGATTATAAGACCGGCGTCATTCTTTGTGCGCTCGTTAAACTCCTTAGTAAACGCCATAATGTTGACGCCGTGCTGACCGAGAGCAGGACCTACCGGCGGAGCCGGGGTGGCTTTTCCGGCGGGGATCTGAAGTTTGATATAGCCAGTAATTTTCTGTGCCATTTTTTGCACCTCCAAAAATAGTGGTGGCGGCGTTATTCACGCACGACGGAGCGTCCATAAAAAGATAATTTGACGTTCCTCCCACGGTGGCACTCCTTAAGCTGAGCACCAAAAGGGCTGCGGCAATATTTGCCATCAGTCTTTTATAAGTTCGATCTGCGTAAGTTCGAGTTCAACCGGAGTCTCTCTGCCGAACATCGAGATCGTGACTCTGACGTTGTTGTTATCAACATCTATTTCATCAACAACACCGGTAAAGCCCTCCAGAGGGCCGTCGATGATGTTGACGGTATCGCCGACCGAGTATGCGACTTCGACGGTGCGCTTTTCAACGCCGATCGCTTCAACCTCTTTGTCGGTGAGCGGAACCGGTTTTGACGCCGGTCCTACGAATCCGGTGCATCCGCGCGTATTGCGGACGACATACCATGAATCGTCGGTAACGATCATTTTGATCATTACATATCCCGGGAAGATCTTCCTTTCCACCTGCTTTTCCTTACCGTCGGCGGTGATTTCGGTCACCGTTTCGGTAGGAATGCGGATGTCCTGTATAAGATCCTGCATCCCGCGGTTCTCGACCATTTTTTTTTCAAGGTCGGTCATGACTTTGTTTTCATAGCCGGAGTATGTGTGTACTACATACCACTTGGCCTCATCGTATTCTGCCATTATCTATCCTCCGCTTACTTGCTTGTGGATTCTATTATCCACTTTACCAGTGAGCCGAGACCCCAGTCGAGCAGCCATATGAATGCTCCGACCAAAAGGCAAACAGCCAATACTATCAGCGTGTTCTTGACGACGCTGCGCGGACCGGGCCATACGATCTTCATGATCTCACCCTTATAATCACGCAGTGCCTTGGCGACCTTCTGCGGTATGGTGAGCTGACCCTTTACCCCTGCAACCGCAAGCCTGTCGGCTATAAGCAGGTATGCAACGGACGACGCAAGCGTTGCGAAAAGAAGCAGCGCGATAAACAGCGGCGTGTGATTTACATATTTGGTGATATACGCGCCGGGGTAGCCCTGCATGTCCAGATAATAATCTGAATTTCTGCACGCTACGACAAGCATGAATATCGAATCGATGAGCGAAACGACTATCGTTGCCCATCTTGATCCCTTGAACTTAATCGACAATGACGAGAAAAAGAACGGTCAAAGCGGTAAGGATCAGGCAAAACAGGATCTTTGAAGACCAACCTGTTTTTGAGCCCTCGAAGCTCGAACCGAAAGCAAACTGCGTTCCGGTACGGACAACTTCGTCACCGTTATCAAAAATGACCTTGCCGAAGTTCGTGAAGAAAAGAACAAGAGCCGCTGCACTGAGGACTATGGTGAGTACGCCTAAAACCTTTTTGAGTAATTTCAAAGCAGTACCTCCTTACTTAGTCTCTTTGTGAACGGTGTGCTTCTTGCAGAATCTGCAATACTTGTTCATCTCAAGACGATCGGGATCGTTTTTCTTGTTCTTAGTGGTGTTGTAATTGCGCTGCTTGCATTCAGTGCATGCAAGTGTGATTTTAACTCTCATGACGGCACCTCCCGTTTTACGGAAATTATTTTGTCCCCAAAAAATAAACTGGGGACCCGGCCTCCCTCGAATCAGACGCTTCATCTGCCGCTGTAAAAGCACTATATACAGTGCCTTTGCAGAAAGCGCATACAAGCAGTTGAAAATATGGCCTGAAAAAGGTCCTAAGTTTAAAAAAAGACCTTCGCAGAGGTATAGCTATTATAGCACACCATCTGCAAAAGGTCAAGTATTTTATTTGTGATATGTACCGCCCGACTGTATTTTAAAAGCGCGGTATATCTGCTCTTCAAGCATTATTCTTGCCAGCTGGTGGGGAAAGGTCATGCGCGACATGGACATGCGCCACGCGCCTGCCTTTTTTACGCGTTCAGACAGACCGTAAGAGCCGCCGATGACAAAGCAGACCCTGCTTTCTCCACGGACGGCAAGTTCGCCGAGCTTCTTTGAGAGACCGACACTGTCTGCCATATCGCCCTCGATACAGAGGGGTACCGCAAAGCAGTGCTGAGGCAATGCGGCAAATATGCGATCCGCCTCGCGTTCAAGTGCCGCTGAAATTTCCGATTTCTTCGGAGAGTCGGGCAGCCGCTCAGGCTCGATCTCGGTTATATTCAGCCGGCAAAGGGAGGAAAGGCGCTTCCGATATTCGTTTTCGGCATCCTTCAGGTATTTTTCCTTCAAATGACCAACCGCTATTATATCTACCTTCTGCATAAATGTCTCCTGTTAAAAAACAATGACCTTGCCGTTTTTTCGGCGGTGCGACATAAAGTATGTAATCGATATCCTCAGCCATTTTCTTTTCCATAAGCGCGGCGGCAGCGGAGGTGTGGGCTATATCGGGGCGGTTGTTTTCGCGGCTCAGATGCCCCAGTATTATATGTGTGGTGCCGCTTTCAACAAGGCGCGGCAGCTCGACCGCACAGGCGTTGTTTGAAAGATGCCCTTTATCGCCCAAAATTCGTCTTTTGAGCACCTCCGGGTATGGTCCCTTCTGCAGCATTGCGACATCGTGCTTTGACTCAAAAAGCACCGCCTTACAGCCGGTAAGGGCTTGTCTTACCGTGTCAGACACATAGCCAAGATCGGTGCAGACCGCGCAGCAGCGTCCGTTGCCGAAGTCTATTCTGTATCCGCTCGATCCGGGGCAGTCGTGACTGGTAGCAAACCTCGTAATATTAAGCGAGCCTGCCGGGATCGAGTCCTCGATAACCGTTATCGCCGACTCATCCGCGGCGCCTGCGGCTGTTATGGCAGCAGCTGTCTGCTCCGACGCAAAGATCGGCAGACCGTATTTTTTTGAAAACACGCGCAGTCCGGAAATGTGATCGGTATGCTCGTGTGTAATGAAAATACCGCGAAGCGTAAATGGATCCACACCTGCAAGAGCCAGTCCGTCGGTAATGGCTTTGGCGCTTATTCCGGCATCGATAAGTATGCCGTCATTGCCGTTGCTATATATGTACAGTTGCCGCTGCTTCCGCTGGCTATGGGGTACAGTCTGCTCATGGTCTCCGCCTTTCAAAATCAAAACAGCCGCCGGATATAACGGCGGCAAAAAATCAAAATCATATAGCCGAACGTCTGGCGTTGGGGTCAAAGCACTCCATTCGTCTTATGTCGGCGCCGACCGACGACAGCTTTTCAACTATCCTGTCATATCCGCGGTCGATAAATTCAACGTTTTTCAATCTCGGTCGTGCCTTCGGCTGCCAGTCCTGCAAGGATCAGTGCTGCTCCGGCTCTGAGATCGGTCGCTTTGACTGGGGCGGAATTAAGGCAGGGTATGCCGGTGATTATAGCCACCTTGCCGTCTACCTTTATCTTTGCTCCCATCATGGTAAGCTGATCCACATATTTAAAACGGTTTGTCCCAAACGCCTTCGGTCATGACGCTGACGCCGTCTGCGACCGACAAAAGGGTGGTCATCTGGGGCTGCATATCGGTCGGGAAACCGGGATGCGGCATCGTAAGGACATTGCAGCTGCGAGGCCTGCGATCCATCTTGACACGCACAGCCTCGTCAAATTCCGCCACGGTTGCTCCGCATTCCACGAGCTTTGCCGTGATGGACTCAAGGTGCTTCGGGATGACGTTTTTGACCGTTATGTCACCGCCCGTGATAGCGGCGGCTATCATATATGTTCCGGCTTCGATCTGATCCGGGATTATGCTGTAGCAGGTGCCGTGCAGGTGATTTACACCGCGTATTTTTATAACGTCGGTGCCGGCGCCCATGATATCGGCGCCCATTGAATTGAAAAGTTTGCAAGATCGACTATATGCGGCTCTCTTGCGGCGTTTTCTATAATTGTAAGGCCGCGTGCCTTGACGGCGGCAAGCATGATGTTTACAGTCGCCCCGACCGATACCTTATCAAGGTAGACCGAGCCGCCCAAAAGCTCGTCCGCAAAGGCATTGACCATTCCGTTATCTATAGTGACGGTAGCACCCAGCGTTTCAAAGCCCTTTATATGCTGATCTATGGGGCGCACGCCGAAATCGCATCCGCCGGGCGGCGCGACCCTTGCTTTTTTGAATCTGCCGAGCATAGCGCCTATAAAATAGCTGCTTGCCCTCATTTTTGATGACATGGATGCTGGAAGTATAAAGGAATTTACGCCGGTGGGATTGATCTCAACGGTAGTTTCGTTTATAACCTTGACGCTTGCGCCCAGTTCATAAAGTATGCGTATTATAACATTGACATCCGAGATAGAAGGAACATTTTCAATGCGGCACACGCCGTCAGAAAGCAGGACGGCAGGGATTATGGCAACGGCGGCGTTTTTTGCACCGCTGACGGCTATCTCGCCTTCAAGCCGGTTTCCTCCGTTCACAAATATCTTTTCCACAGGACGCACTCCCAACAATAACGAAATAAAGAAAAACTCACAACACTATTATTACCGTTTATGAGTAAAGTAAGTTAAGTAAATTTAAAACAAAAAATAAAAACGTATTGACCGGAATACTGCTTCGCAATTAACATTTTGAGTCACACGTTTAGATTATTATACACAACTTATAGACGCTTGTCAATATTTATGTCAATATATGCCCCAAAACGACAGGTTACAGGATATTTTACATAAAAACACCGTCGTCGCATCATATGCTGTCCGACGGTGTTTTCATATTACATTACATTACATCTCGTTTCTGCCTTCAAGAGCACGGGAAAGTGTGACCTCGTCGGCATATTCAAGGTCGCCGCCGACAGGAATACCGTAAGCAAGCCTTGTGACCTTTATGCCCATTGTTTTTACAAGACGTGAGATATAGCTTGCGGTCGCCTCGCCCTCAACGGTCGGATTGGTGGCGATGATTATTTCCTTTACCTCTCCCGAGGACAGGCGCGCCATGAGCTCGCGCAGCTTGAGGCTGATCGGGACCTACACCGTCAAGCGGCGATATTACGCCGTGCAAAACGTGATAAAGCCCCTTGTATTCACGGGTCCTTTCAAAAGCCATAACATCCTGCGCATCCTCTACTACACATATGACGCTGCGGTCGCGGTCATCCGACGAACATATCGAGCAGGTATCGCTGTCGGTAATATTTTGACAGACGCTGCAGTATTTTATCTTTCCGGCGGCGTCAAGCAGGGCATCGGAAAACTTTTTTCGCCATTCCGTCCTGCCTTGTCACAACGTAATACGCAAGACGGCGCGCGGTCTTTTTACCTATTCCCGGCAGCCGTTCAAACTGCTCGGCAAGGTTATCGAGCGGAGCAACGCTGTACGACATCAGAACAGTCCCGGAATGTTGAGTCCGCCGGTTATGGCACTCATCTCGCGGTCGCTCGTTTCGGCTATTTCCTTAACGACGCTGTTGACCGCTATCGTTATATAGTCCTCAAGCATTTCGGCATCCTCCGGATCAATGGCGGCAGGGTCGATATGCAGCCTTTTGAGCTCGTGGCGGCCGTTCATCGTGACCTCCACCATTCCGCCGCCTGCCTGAGCGGTAAATTCGCGCTCCTCAAGCTCTGCCTGCAGATTTGTCATATCGGCCTGCATTTTCTGAACCTGCTTCATCATTGCAGCCTGACTCTGTCCGTTCTGTCCCGGTATTCTTGCTTTCATCGTTTATCACCAAATCCTTAAATTTTACTTTTGAGGTACCTCAAGCTTTTCAGCTTCTCCATAACATCGCGCAGCGGATCGCCCGTAGCCTCTTTTTTTTGTTTTGTACGGACCGAGGCGGTAGGCTCTGCCCACCACCTGCATAACGGCTGATTTTATCTGCCTGCGGTATATCGGATCCTCGCTGCGCATGAGCGAAAAGAACTGATCATTTGCCGAATCTATAAGTAAAAGGTCGCCCTTTACATAGGCTTTTTTGAACCGCCGAGCGATGCCGCCATAAGCGGAGCGGAATGTACAAGCTCGGCAATAACGTCCTGCCATGCCTCGAACGGCTCGGTTTTCTCATTTTCCACAGCCGGCTGAGTTGGCTCTGTGGCAGCCGCAGACCTGTCGTCGTCCGGCTCGGACGTTATGTCGTCGTCCGGCACGCCGGTTATGCAGTCATCATTGCGGCTATCATTATCCGGTGCAGTGCCTGCTGCGGACGGGGCAGGGGCGGCAGTGCCGTTTGCCGCGGCAGAAGCGACAGCGGCAGCGGCAGGAGCCGCATATTTTAAGGTGCGTTCGATACGCTCCAGCCTGTCGAGCAGGGCAGAAGGTGAGGTATCAAGCTGTGGACGGCAGAGCCTCACCACAGCCGTTTCAAGCTCGGTTCTGCGGTCAGCCGCCGTCATGCGGTCGAGCGCCGCGGTCAGAACATTTATGGCGTTTACGATACCCTCTATCGGGTAATCGGCAGCCTGAGCCTTTATTTCTTCGAGAACCTTGGGGAGGAAACAATAAGACCCTCCGGATTTTTAACCGTCTTGGCTATCAAAGGTTGCGGTAGTATGTTACAAGCTCGCCGCACAGTCTCATAAGATCGACAGCGTTTTTGTGCAGCTCGTCTATCTTGCCGAGCGCGGCACCGCAGTCGCCGTCCTTTATCATTCCGGCAAGGGTAGCGCAGTAGTTCTCGCCTGCAAGTGAGCATACCTGCATCACATCGTCCTCGGTCACCGTGCCGCCCTTTGCGGCGCAGAGGTCAAGGGTAGACAATGCATCACGCATACCGCCGTCCGACAAAGCGGCTATCATGTCGGCAGCAGGTCTTTCAAGCGTAAAGCCCTCGCGGCCGGATATGTCTATAAGCCGGTCTGATATAGTGGACGTGGGAATACGGTGAAAATCGAAGCGCTGGCACCGTGACAGTATGGTGGCAGGCAGCTTGTGCACTTCGGTCGTCGCCAGTATGAAAACTATATGAGGCGGCGGCTCCTCAAGCGTTTTGAGCAGCGCGTTGAAGGCGCCGATCGACAGCATGTGAACCTCATCTATAATGTATACGCGGTATTTTGAGCTTGACGGTGTGTATGACACCTGCTCGCGCAGATCCCTTATATTCTCGACGCCGTTGTTTGACGCAGCGTCTATTTCGGTTATATCAAGCACGTCGCCGTTTTCAATGGCGCGGCATGAGTCGCACTTGCAGCAGGCGTCCCCGTCGACCGGCGATAGGCAGTTGACCGCCTTGGCAAGTATCTTGGCACAGCTTGTCTTGCCGGTACCGCGGGGTCCGGTGAAAAGGTAAGCATGAAAGATCTTGCCCTGACGCAGCTCGCTGCGAAGTATATCGGTTATATGCTCCTGTCCCACAACATCGGCGAAGCAGGACGGGCGGTATTTTCTGTAAAGGGCCTGATACATATGGGCATATCTCCTTTCATGCGGTGTTAAAAAGCAGTACGCCCTCCGGCGTACGAACGGCCGAGTTGGCTGCGGCACACAGGATAAATCCGCTTAATGCTGCTCGGTTCCCCGCCTGACATGGTTCACGGCAACCCGTCGCACAGGACCCGACCGTTCGCACGCCGGAAGGCGTACTGCTTTCTCTCGTCAGCTTAGGCTGAAGAGAGTCGAACACCGTACGGTTTCGCTCGCCGCCTTTATTCAGGCAGCTTTGCACTTATTACCCGTATGGCGTATTTCAAGATTCGACACAATAAAAACCGGAATCTTTCCGTTTTTAAGGCGTGCGGTGTTCGACTCGCTTCAGCCTTAGTATTATACAACATTTTTCATAAGATTACAATATTTTTTTTTAAAATAAAAATCAACTCTTTAATTTACGGGCATATCGTGCTATAATTCTAATTGAAATTTTGCTTGGAGAAGAATATGTCGGATATAAAAAAAAGAATTTACAGAGCTCAGAAAAGAATACATAAGGAAATATTTCGGCAGGATGAACGATCGCCAGTTTGAGGGCGTTGTGACTGCTAACGGTCCGGTGCTCATACTTGCCGGTGCCGGCAGCGGCAAGACGACGGTGCTTGTAAACCGCATAGCGTCGCTCATAAGGTTCGGAAATGCATATTATTCCGACTTTGTGCCGCCATTTATAAACGAGGATACGCTGAGCCGGGTGAAAGCCATAGAAAGCGGCAGCGGTGATGACCGTATATTCGCGGTCGATCCCGTGCGCCCGTGGGAGATACTTGCCATAACCTTTACCAACAAGGCGGCAGGTGAGCTTAAAGAGCGCATTTCGGCAATGCTGGGGCAGGAGGGTCTTGATGTTTGGGCAGGCACCTTCCATTCGGTCTGCTCAAGGATGCTGCGCCGGTTCGGCAGCTGTCTCGGCTATACTTCGCATTTTACGATATATGATACCGACGATCAGAAGCGGGTCATGAAGGAGGTCTATAAGCAGCTCCAGTATGACGAAAAGTTCCTTCCCGTAAAGGGTACGCTTTCGGTTATCAGCAGGGCTAAGGATCAGCTTATAACACCGACGGAATTTATCCGCGAAAATGCGGCTGACGTAAGGCTCTCGCATATAGGCAAAGCCTACGAGCTTTATCAGAAGAAGCTGTTTGATGCCGATGCCATGGACTTTGACGATATGATAGTCAATACGGTGAACATGCTTAAAAGCAGCAGCGAGGCACTGGAGTATTACCGCAATAAATTCAAATATATAATGGTGGACGAGTATCAGGATACCAACCATGCACAGTATGTGCTTGTAAGTCTCCTCGCGGAGGGCAGCCGGAACATATGCGTGGTGGGTGACGACGACCAGAGCATATACCGTTTCAGAGGGGCTACCATTGAAAATATACTGAACTTTGAAAGTGAATACGAAAACGCAAAGGTCATACGGCTTGAGCAGAATTACCGCTCGACCCAGACCATTCTTGATGCCGCAAATGCAGTCATTGCCAACAACACCGCAAGAAAGGGCAAAAACCTTTGGACGGCAGGCGGCGAGGGCGACAAAATAACGGTCTACACAGCACCTGACGAGCAGGGGGAAGCGGCATATGTTGTCGATTCGATATTGAACGGTGTTGCAGCAGGCGGCAAATATTCCGACAACGCGATACTTTACCGCATGAACGCGCAGTCCAACGCGCTTGAGAACTATCTGGCGCGCTCCGGCGTTCCGTACAGGGTAATAGGTGGTCACCGCTTTTACGACCGTAAGGAAATAAGGGACGTTATCGCGTATCTTAATGTAATAGCAAATCACAACGACAGAGTAAGGATATTAAGAATAATAAACGAGCCTAAACGCGGAATAGGTGCCACAACTATGGCGAACGCAGTCGAAATTTCCGACGTGACCGGTGTGCCGCTTTTGAGGTGCTCAAAAACGCAGGCGATTATGCAGCACTTTCCCGTGCCGCTGCCAAGCTCACAGCATTTACCGCGGTGATAGAGGAGCTGTCCGCAAAGGCAGGAGAAATGCCGCTTTCCGGAGCTTTTCCGGGAGATGCTTGACCGTACAGGGTACATGCTGTCCCCTGCTTGCCGACGGCAGAGACGGGGCAGACCGGGCGGACAACGTGCGTGAGCTTGAATCGAGCATCGCGCAGTATGAAAGCGAGAACGAGGATGCAAGTCTTTCCGGATTCCTTGAGGAGGTGGCACTTGTAAGCGATATCGACCAGTTTGACTCCGAGGCGGACGCGGTCGTGCTTATGACGATACATTCGGCAAAGGGTCTGGAATTTGAAAATGTTTTTCTGGTCGGCATGGAGGAAGGAATATTCCCGGGCAGCCAGTCGATATACGGAACCGCCGACGACATTGAGGAGGAACGCAGGCTTGCTTACGTTGCCATAACGAGAGCCAAGAAAAAGCTGTACATAACCAATTCCTACACCCGTATGCTTTACGGTCAGACCGGGCGGAACCTGCCGTCAAGGTTTTTGGAGGAGGTGCCCGGCGAGCTTTGCTCGGTAAAGGGAACAGGGCAAAGGGGTGGATCGTTCGTAAGTCCGCAGTTCAGAACGGGCGGTGTTATGCGCGATGGTCAGAGGTTTGGTGACACAAGACCGCTGACGTCTGCTCAAAACATGTTTGGCGGACAGTCACACGGCACATCGCCGTTTAAGGAAAGGGCACCGCTTCGGGGACGTGAAAAAAGCAAGCTACAGTATAGGAGACCGTGTGCGGCACAAGGCATTCGGAGAAGGCATGGTGCTGTCGGTGTCACCCATGGGAAACGATACGCTGCTTGAAATAGCGTTTGAAACCAGGGGCACCAAAAACTGATGGCAAACTTCGCAAAGCTTGAAAAGCTGTGAAGATAAAAGACAGGGTAAACCTTGTAAATTTAAAACGGCGCGGAGGAAACATAACGTTTCCTCCGCGCCGTTTTGCTTTTTGATGGGAAGATAAATTTTAGTTTATCTGCGTAAGAAACCGAAAATCTAATTGTGCACTTGTAGGGAACGAGCCTCGAGTGTCGTTCCGCGCGGTTTCATTAGGTTTTAAGGAACGACACTGGAGGCTCGTTCCCTACGTCTATCAATTAATTATACGAATACCATTCACCTATAAACTAAAATTTATCGGTATTAATAAACGAATTAAAACGGCAGGGGCAGGGCTCCTGCCGTACAACTATAAATTCAGTCTATCGTATAAACCGGAATGTATTATTGAACAACTAACATGTCTCAGATCTTCAACGGTATGATCACCGTAAACATTACTGTTTCGTCATGGCTTTCAGCGGTGATGGTGCCGCCGTGCAGCTCGGTTATCTGTTTTGCAATTGCAAGTCCGAGACCTGCGCCGCCTTTTGTGCCGCGCGCAGCGTCGGCTCTGAAAAACTGATCAAATATGCGGTTAAGCTTTTCTTTTGGTATCGTATTGCCCTGATTCTTAAAGCATATCACTGCGTTCTGCCCCTCTACTGACGCTGCTATTTCAACAGCAGTGTCCGGAAAACTGTATATTACGGCATTACGCAGCAGGTTGTCAAATACCCGTTCCAGTTTGTCGGGATCGCAATTTATGGCTATGCTGTCGGGCGAATATATTTTACATTCAAGTCCCTTTTCCTTTAGCTGAGGTGAAAACTCGGAGCTTAGCTGCTGCAGCATGCGGACGAGGTCGACGCGCTTGTACTCAAGCGTCACGGACGAAAGATTAAAGCGTGTTATTTCAAAAATTCGTTTATAAGATCTTCAAGCCGCTCAGCCTTTGAAAGAGCAATGCCGAGATACTTTGCTTTCAGTTCTTCGGGCAGCTTGTCTTCGTCCTGCAAAAGGTTCAGATAGCCGATGACCGACGAAAGCGGTGTCTTAAGATCGTGCGCCAGATACATTATGAGGTCGCTTTTTCTTTGCTCTGCCGCAGCTGCCGCTTTTGCGTCGTTGACTGCCTTTTCTCTTACCCGGTTCAGTTCACGCTCCGATTCTGAAAGCTCCTCAGGCAGTATTATCGGCTGATCGGGGTGCTCGGCAAGCTGGGCGGCGGCTCCTGTCATGCTGTCAAGGTATTTAAGCGGTTTTCTGAAGAACAGGCAGGTCATTATCACCCAGCACAGAATAAAGACGGCTATCATCAGCGCTATTATGTTTCGTGAAGCAAATGACACCAGCGCATAGATCACACTTGTATGATTCCAGCGGATAAGACCGCAGATGAACGCGCTCATGCCGGTGAAGAGGACTATTCCTCCGGCTATAAAGGCAAGCGCCTCAAAGTATCTTATTATCAGCTTTCTTGAAAGCCTGCTCCGTTCCGAAAAGGCGGTGCTTTTCCGTGTTGCATTATTCAATGGTATATCCAACTCCCCACACTGTTTTTATAAATTTCGGAGACCTTGCCGGTTCGTGCATCTTTTCTCTGAGTCTTGCTATGTGAGCCATGACGGTGTTGTTGCTGTTCATGTATTTTTTTCTTTCCACACCGCTTCAAACAGTTCCTCGGACGGTACCACCTTGCCTTTGCGCTCACAAAGGTACCAGAGTATCGAAAACTCTATGGGGGTAAGCTGCAGCTCATTTCCGTAAAGCACGCAGCGGTGGCTTTCCCTGTTTATTGTAAGACCCCTTATGTCATATTCCTGGGCTGTGGGCTGCTCGCCGGAATTGTATTTCCTGTAGCGGCGCAGCTGTGTTTTTTTATGCGCGCCACCACCTCCAACGGATTGAACGGCTTTGTTATGTAGTCATCGGCACCTATGGTAAGTCCCATGATTTTATCGCTGTCGGCTACTTTTGCGGTCAGCATTATGACCGGATAAAAGCTTGTTTCCCCTGATCGTTTTAAGCAATGTGAATCCGTCGGTATCGGGCAGCATTACATCAAGCACGGCAAAATCAATCTTTCCATCCTTTATATAACATCCGGCGTCGGTTCCGTTATAGCACTTGAACACATTGTAGCCGTCGTTTTTAAGATACAGTTCCAAAAGATCGGCAATTTCCTTTTCATCGTCAACTATCAGTATATTTTCGCTCAAATCCTCACCTCATTTATCACGAAATATTATAAATCAGAACTACCGGTTAGTCAACCGATGTAAGGATTTGTGAGAAAATCGTAAGAAACGGCAGACATTTTTAATGCGTTTTGGGGAATAATAAGGCAAACGAAAAGGCAGGCGTTGCTTTATTTTTTATAACCATCACAAGAACGGTCATTCTTTATGTGCTTGTTATATTTGCCATAAGGATAATGGGAAAACGGCAGATAGGCGATATGCAGCCCGGGGAGCTTGTAATAACCATTCTGATATCCGAAATAGCGGCTATACCGATACAGGATCTGAACCAGCCGGTCATGACCGGTGTTGTTGCGGTATTCACGCTTGTGTTTCTTGAGATAGCCGTGTCGGCAATCACCATGAAATGCCTGCCTCTGCGCAGGTTTTTTTACGGAGATTCGGCAATAATCATAAAGGACGGGGTCCTTGATCAGAAGAAACTGCGGTCATTGAGGGTGACGGGACCCGATCTGCTTGAAGTGCTGCGCGGACAGCAGATATTCGATATAAACGACGTGGCATATGCAATACTTGAAACCAACGGAAACCTCAGCGTCATGCTGAAAAGCGGTGCCCAGAACGTTACTGTAGACGATCTCAACGGGAGGCCGTCGGACAGCCGTATGCCCTGTCTTGTCATAAGTGACGGCAGATTTATAAAGGACTCGCTGTCAATTTGCAAGGTGACAAAGGACGAGATAGAAAGCAAGCTGCGCTCGGAAAAGATAAAGCTCAAGGATGTTTTTATAATGACCTGCGACAGTGAAAGGAATTATAATATCATAAAAAAAAACCGACAGATGAAACGACTTTTTACGGCAGCAGTGCTGATGATCATAGCAACATCGGTCTGCATAGGCGAGTGCGTATTCATGAAGCGCACATTTGGCAGTATTAATAATGACATAGATGTCATACAGCGGCGCTACGATGAAAACGATCCGGCGGCAGAAGCTGCAATAAAAGAACTCAGCGACCACTGGGACAAATATGCAAAGGCCCTGTCATTGTTTATAAATCACGAAAGCATTGACAGCATTTCGGGCGTTTTAGCAACGCTGCCCGTTGATTATAGGTTGGATGAGCACAGGTTCAGATCATCTGTGGAAACACTGAGATTTATGCTGCGCGAGCTTTACGACACCGAAAAAGGTCAGCACCGACGGCTTGTTTTAAAGTCCTGAAGTGTATTGACGGCAAAATCACCGTTTTATTAGGAGCTGCAAAAGGATAAATTTTAGTTTATCTGCATAAAGGCAGATGATTTTTCGCCTCCCTTTAGGCAAAGCCGGATGGATATGAAAAAACATAGCAAAATTCACCGTCAAATAAACAGCGATGTTCGGCAGGGTGACTCTGCCGAACATCGCTCTCTTTTCTTTCCGGCTGATTATTGTCGCCTGGTGCAAAGCCGTTTGCCGCCTATATATTATTTTTCGTCCATTGTCGTTTTTTCAATTATATATCTCGGTCTGTGCTTGGTCTCAAGATATATTTTTCCGATGTACTTTCCGATCACGCCGATGGCGACAAGCTGCAATCCGCCCAACATCCATATTGACGCGATTATACTTGTCCAGCCGGCGTTTGTGTTGTCGAGGAAATGCTGAACGATGGAGTAGATTATAATGCCTATACCTATGACCGACAGCAAAAGTCCCAGCTTGATTATTATTTCAATGGGCTTTATGCTGAGCGAGGTTATGCCCTCAAAGGCAAATGATATCATTTTTTTGAGCGGATATTTGCTTTCTCCGGCGGCACGCTCGCCGCGCTCATAGTATACCGTGGCGGTCGGCAGACCGATCATCGGGACAATGCCCCTTAAAAACAGGTTGACCTCGCCGAAATTTGACAGTGCGTCCAGAGCGCGACGGCTCATCAGCCTGTAATCGGCATGGTTGTTTACCGTGCGCGTACCCATCAGTCTGTAAAAAAGGGCAGCACTCGTCCTCTTGAAAAAAGAGTCCTTTTTCCGCGACGACCTGACGCCGTAGACAATATCGGCGCCATCTTTATAGGCGTCTACCATCTTTTCTATGGCTTCTATATCGTCCTGAAGGTCAGCATCCATTGATATGACCGCGTCAAAGTTGTCCTTTACGGTCAAAGTCCGGCAAGCAGGGCGTTCTGATGTCCGCAGTTGCGGCTGAGCTTTATGCCGTCGAAAAGACTGTCGGCAGACAGTCCCGATATCAGATTCCATGTGCTGTCGCGCGATCCGTCGTCAACAAATACAACGCGGCTGTCAGCCGATATTTTCCTTTTTGGATAAGCTTCGCAAGATATCCTTTGATTTTTTTCGGCGGGAATGCAAAGCACCGCTTCCTCGTTATAGCAGGGGACTACTATACAAAGTTTCATTTGTCTTTCTCCAGTTATTACTCAGCGTCGCCGATATTTATGGGAACGCCGTTTACTTCAACATTCTGATCCGCCCTTATAAGTATGTACGGCACGCCGTTTATTGTTTTGGCAGACACAAGGTCGGCAAATTCCGGATCGACCTTGATGCTGACCTCAGGCGTGGTGAGCTGGTAGTGCTTTGTGTCGATTATATTCTGCGGCGACAGCCTGGTGCTCTCCCCGAAGGCTTCGGAATATGAACGGCTGAATTGCTCTATATGCTCGTCGGTCACATTGCATGACCGCAGAACACCGCCTATGTCCTCCTTTGAAACCGTGAGCGGTTCGGTATTTCCCGATTCCTTATGCTCCGCAACCATTATGCCGACGGCATCGTTTACCGATCTTATTACCTCAAGGCTGCAGTCGTCGCCTATTGATTCGCTCAGCACCGAACTGAAGGAGTCCTTCTGCTGCTTGGCAGGAAGGGGGTGCCGAACCGAATAACGCATCAACAGTTTCCGAATGATCGGCGGCTGTGTCCTTAGTGTAAAAAAAGCGCATTGTAGATATTGCTCTGCCTGTCGTCAAACGACGGGAACATAAATCCGATTTCGGGTGCCGCTACAACGGAATTTGCCGCAATGCTGTGGAAAGCGCTGTCAAACGCGGCGAAGCTCAGCATCGGCTTTGTCAGCTTTATGGGACACACCGCAGTGATTATATAACGGAAAACCTCGGATGAGTCCTCCGATTTTTCTCCGTCCTCGGAATACGAAAAAAAACGTCATACGCATCAAGTGCGGTGAGTATCAGATAGGTGCCGTCAATATGAATGGTGGGTATCATGCTTTCAAAAAGGGAATGCAGCAGCGCGTCGTTTTTTAAGAGAGCAGTCCCTCAGCTCCATAAGTCGCTTGTGGCGCTCTCCGTGCATGACCTCTTCATTTGAAAACTCGGTTTCCAAAAGATTTCTGCCTATGCCGCCGGAGAGGCTCCTTTTAAGCAGCGACAGCAGCGCTTCGGCTTCGTCCTGCATCATTGAAGCTACAGGCTGCCTGAATTCACTTACTATCTCGTTCTTTTCGTTTACCAGACAGCCGCACACTGCGGTAATGTTTGATTTCTGAGGGTTGAACCGGCGGCGTATCTCGGCAATTTCTTTTTCATTCATAATATATCTGCTCCAAACTTTTTTCTCAAACATTTTAACATATTTATAATGATATTGTCAATCAGGACCGAGGACACAAAAACGGCAGCAGCGAAAAGCTGCTGCCGCCCTTAAACGGGAACCGCAAACCGAAAACGCAGTAAAAGTCAATAAAAAAGGGCGAAAAGGGCAAACACTTTTCGGGGAGTGAGATGCCCGCTGCCTAAAGTCAAAAAGATATGCGACAGTAAATGCGAAAACTGTCGATCCAAACTTATGTATCAATAGGTTTGCGGCGGGTACCCAAATAACGCCGCCGCAGTCCGTATATTTATTTACCATACTGCCATTTTAACGGTCACAGCCCATATAAGGTGGGGGAAAGCTGCGGCAAAAGCCGCAACATCTGTTCCCTTGCAACCGATTATATCACAGCGAAAGCAGCTTGTCAATATTTACCAAGCAAAAATCAAAAGGAAATGCAGGCATTTGACCGCCGCCATTTCCTTTTTTCCTTAAAATCGTTTAATAATTATTTTTGACATTAAAGTCCAGACCGTATCTTCGTGCCTGCGGCCTTAGAAACGAACCGCTGACCGGCACCGCTAATTCCGGAGCTATTTGCCTTTTGGAATGAAGCCGGCATCCCGGTTTACTTTGCGATAACAAGATCTACCTTCGAGCCTTCGGCTATTTCGAGCGAGTCAACATATCCGGGATACTGTTCCATAACCGTGCCGGACGTCTGCCCTTCTGTGGACTCCTCATATGTTATCTTTCCGATATTAAGACCTTCCGCAAGAATTTTGTCCTTTGCAGACTGCTCATTAAGACCTACAAGGCTTACATATTTCTTCATGCTTCTTTTTTACCGAGACTTATATTTACCGACACATCTGAGCCTATTGCGGCATCACTGCCGGCGGCAGGCGAGGTGCCGCTGCATTTGCCTTCGGTATAATCGCTGCTTGCCGCGTATACGATCACCGGATTAAATCCGGCATCGGTTATTTTCTGAGCCGCCTGATTTGACTCAAGTCCGGCGACATCAGGGACACTCTTTTTTTTCTTTCCCGAGACTGACATGAACCGAAACGGTGCTGCCGCGTTTGATTTTGTGCCCGGCTTTACGTCCTGCGATCTTATCCTGCCGGCGTCGTCGGCATCGCTTTTGTCGTATGTAACGCTTAAAACAATGTCGGCGTACTGCTCTGCCGCCGATACATAACCGTACGATTTGCCCACGAGATCCGGACAATCGACAGTGTCGTTACTGCCGCAGCCGGCGGCAAAAAGGCACAGAAGCAGTGCAGCCGACAAAGCGGAAAATATTTTGTTTTTCATAAAGCACCTCAGCTTACTTCTCTTTATAATAAAGCATGCAATGGCAGTATCCTTCGAAATCGGGATCGGCAATCTGATTCCTGAATTCAAGGCACATGCACTTTGTAGTCCTCGGTTCTGCCCAGCTTGCATGGGCAGTATCCGCCGGTCCTTTTAAGACCCTCTTTTATCTTTTCAACCATTTTTTTCGTCGCTGTTGTATCTTACCTTCAAGATCAATACCTGCCCTATCATAGTCGTTCCCATATGTTTTACCCGATAACAAATAAATTATAACCCCTGTCACATCCGTTTTCAAGACAAAAGAAAAAATGTCCGCGCAGTTTTCGGTCGTATTTTGCCGCTTTTTGAAATATTGTAACAAATTTGTTGTTTGAATGTCGGAAAAAAGTCTGTATAATTGTACTTGAATTGAAGTTGGAGCGTGAAGATCTGATGCAGGATAAACGCTATAAAAGGCGTAATGTCGAGAAGAAAAAATGACCGTGGGAACGGTTATTAGAAGAATACTGCTTTGCGTAGGCACGGCGCTTCTTGCGGTTATTGTGACCGTTGTGTCGGCATGCCTTGTCGTTTGCTACGGACCGGGGACGACCATAAGGGACACCCTTTGTACTGTCGGCAAAGCAGGCGAGTGCTACTAAGTGGATACCGGGGCTTTTCCTGTCGAAAAGTGCCGTTGACAGCATACTTGCGAGCGGCAACGAGGTCGATGCGGAGTATGTGTCGCAGGATGAGGTCGCAGGCGATTTTTCCGACCGCTGGGCGGAAAATCCGGACGGGCTTATATATGAGCCGGTAAACGGTCCGACCTTCAAAGGATATGTCCTGCTCATAAAATCACCGTCAAGGGTGAAGGTGGGGCTTGCAAGCGATAACTTTACAAGGGGCGCCCGTATATTTGAGGTCGCCGATAAATATAACGCCGCGGCTGCAATAAACGGCGGTGAATTTGAGGATATCGGCGGTATGGGTGACGGCGCGACGCCGATAGGCCTTTTACATATTCGTTCGGGAAATGCGTCTGGAACGACGGAAAGACCAGGACATTCGTCGGATTTGACGCCAATGACAAAATGGTGGTCGCTGATTCCATGACCAAGGAAAAGGCTGACAGCCTCGGCATACGCGACTGCGTATGCTTTCAGTACGGAAATGTGCTTATAAGCAGCAGCGCCGACGGCAACGTCAAGATCAACCGCAGAAACGGAAATCTGGCTGTTTCGCAGCGTACCGCCATAGGGCAGTGTGCAGACGGCACGGTCATATTTATCGTGACCGACGGACGTTCGGCAAGCAGTCTCGGAGCGACATACAACGATATTATAGACATACTTTTGTCGTACGGCGCCGTAAACGCAGTCATGCTCGACGGCGGCTCGTCGTCAAGCATGTACTATCGCGATTGGTTCACAAAATATAAAGTTGATACGTCCGAGCTTGACACGCATCAGAAAAAGGGTCTTGTCAGCAAATACCGCGCGTTTGCCGAGCCGAGAAATATACCGACCTATTTTATAGTGACCAAGGAGGCGGAATAATGAAAAGAATAAGCCTCTTTTACAAAATCTATTTCATCGTAATAGGCGCATTTGCCCTGTTGCTTACGGCAGGGCTTATAGTGCTCGGCAGCTTTTTATCCGCATACGAAAAATCTCTTCCGGAAAGTGCTGCAGAAACGGTGATAAGCGAAATAAAGGACGGCTCTTTCGATCTTGACAGCGTCGTCAGGTCAAAATTTGATACCGTGGACGATATAAAGAGCTTGTAGCCTCCGCCGGAGATAATTTAAGAGCGGTAAAGCCTGCGACATCGACCGACGGAAACGAATATGTCATAAAGTCGGGAGACACGCGCCTTTTCAAGGTTATGCTTGAGCAAAATCAGGACAAAGGCAGCTTTGGTCTTAAGGGGTACAAGGTAGCTTCGGTATCATTGCTGAGCTCTGGCAGGAAAATAACGGTCAGGGCACCGAAGCAGTACATGGTAAGCGTGAACGGCACGGTGCTTGGCGAGGAAGATATTTCAAACGCCGAGGTGGCGGATGAGGCGGCACAGTTTTTGCCTGCCGGAATAGTCACCATAGAATATGTTGATTACACGGTTCAGGCGCCCATGTCTCTGCGCGCGGTCACCGCTTCGGACGGGGAAAAAAGCGAGGACATAGCGTTTGATGCTCAGAAGAACCTCTACATGGTGCATCCCTTCAACGACGAAAAGCTGCAGGCAAAATACGGTGATTACTGCCTTGAAGCGGTCAAGAAATACGCATTGTATCTGCAGGAGAAGGGTGGCTTCAATTCGGTCGCACCGTATCTTGAAACAGATTCGCCGTTTTACAAAAAGGCGAGAAATGTTGACGCCGGGTGGGTCAGAAAACATTCGGGCTATGATTTTGAAAATGAGTCGGTCACACAGTTTTACGCATACGACAATAACACATTTTCGTGCCGTGTGAAGCTGACGCTTGTGATGCATGCGACCGGTAAAGAGGATTACCGCGACGAGATAGATATGACGATTTATTTGAGGAAAAGCGGCGGCAAGTATAAAATATACAATTCCATGACCTGATTTGAAAAACAAATCCGCTGCTTTTTAAAAAGGCAGCGGCGCACAAATTAAAAACGACAAGGATCAAAAAGTGTTCCTTGTCGTTTCTTTATTATAATGTTTATTTTACAGACAGCCTGTATGCGGTGACGTGGTGGTAAACGTCACCCTTTTTTGAGCACCGGCGACGGGAAGTGGGAGAATGATGTGGAGTTCGGAAAGCCTTGGGTCTCAAGGCAGACCGCGCCGTGCCTGCAGTATGTTTTGCCGTTCTTGCCGACCATAGGGTCGATGCAGTTGCCGGTATATATCTGAACGCCGGGCTGATCGGTATAGCAGGTCATCAAAATGCCGGTCTTTTCGCAATAAAGCGTGGCAAACTGTCTGTAGCCGCTGCCATCAAGCACAAAGTTGTGGTCGATGCCTCCGGTTGACTTCGCCGGTGCAAAGTCTGACTTTATGCTGTCGCCAAGGTTACGGGGAGTTCTAAAATCAAACGCTGTGCCGCGCGCGGCAAGTATATTTCCGTTTGCAAGACAGTGATCGTCGGTATCACAGAATGCCGAGGCGCCGATCTGCAGGTAATGGTCATATACAGGTGTGGGATCATCGGCACCGTGCAGGTTGAAATAGGCATGATTGGTGAGGTTTATAACGGTATCCTCATCGGTTGTGGCAAGATAGTCGAGACTCAGCGTTCCGTCCTCGCACAGCGTGTAGGTGACGCTGACCTTCAGGTTTCCGGGGTAGCCCTCCTCGCCGTCGGGACTCAGTCTGCTGAAGGTGACGGCGCTGTCGCCGGTTATTTCAGCCCTCCACATACGGTGGCTGAAGCCGACCTTGCCGCCGTGCAGGTGGTTTGGACCGTTGTTTACGAACAGTTCGTAGTTTTTGCCGTTCAGCGTGAATTTTCCGGCTTCTATGCGGTTGCCGAACCTGCCTATCACGGCGCCCATGTAGCCGATAGATCCCGTGTAGGGTGTGACATCGTCAAAGCCAAGCAGCACGTCGGTGTCGTGTCCGTTTTGTCCGGACAAATGAAGTTCACAAGAGTAGCGCCGAAATCCATGATATTGGCGCTGTATTTTCCGCTTTTTATGCAGTAGAGCGTTACCGCTGTTTTGTCATTCAATGCTCCGAAATTTTTTGTTGTTACCATTTTGTTCACCTCAGTTTAGTTTCAGCGCGTTGCCGAAAAGCCGCACGGCATTTAAGGCGGCGACTTTAAGTACCGTTTCGACCGGAATACACTTTATTTCCGCTATTCTTTCGGCTGCCTTTATTATGAATGCCGAATTGCAGAGCGAGCCGCGATAGGGAACAGGGGATAAATACGGTGCATCGGTCTCAAGCAGGATATTTTCCATAGGCACAGCCGCTGCGACCTCAACCGTTTTGCGCGCATTTTTAAAGGTTATTACTCCGCCGATGCCGATATACATGCCGAGCCGGCAGTATTCAAGTGCCGATTCTGTGCTGCCCGAAAAGCAGTGTACAACGCCCATGGGGCGCGTTTCGCTTACTATGTCCAATGTGTCGCCGTGCGCGTCTCGGTCGTGTATCACGACCGGCAGCGACAGCTCGTTCGCTATCTCGCACTGCCGTTTGAATATGTCCCTTTGTTCGGCTTTTTTATCGTCGGAATAATGATAATCAAGACCTATTTCGCCTACTGCCACGACCGACGGCTCACGGCACAGGCTTAGAAGTCTTTGCTCGTCGAGAGTGCCGCCTGCTTCGACCGTTTCGGGATGCACGCCTATTGCGGTGAGGCAAAACGGGTATTTCCGGCTTAAAGCAAGGCAGTTTTCCGCCGATGAGTCAAGATCGACCGATGCGTTGATTATTTTTTTTACACCGTAGCCGTATATTTGCCGCAGCAGCTCGTCGCGGCAGCCGTCAAACGCGGCATCGTCATAGTGCGCGTGGGTGTCGATTATCGGAAACGGTGTGCTCTCAAGATCTTCCGGCAGCATTATCTTACCTTGCTTCCGGCAGGAATTTCCGTCAGCAAACAGGACCTTGACGTCCTCGCCGCAGTCGGCAGCCAGTATCATTCCGCACGACTCGACGCCGCACAGCTTGGCAGGCTTCAGGTTTGACACGATAACAACGGTATGACCTATAAGCTGATCCGGGGTATACCACGGTGCTATGCCGGACGCAACGGTGCGGTCGGTCCCACTGCCGTCGTCAAGGGTGAGTTTCAGCAGCTTTTTCGATTTTTTGACCGGCTCGCAGGTCTTTATGGCTGCGGTAATAAGGCTTTACCTTTGCAAAATCATCAATACTTATTTCGGCAAGCGTTGCGATGTTTGCCTTTTCCTCCGCTGCGGCTGCCTCCTTTGCGGCGGCTTCCATTTCAGCCTTCTGCTCGGCATACAGCTCCGACAGTACCTTTTTCGGTGTCAAGACGGGCAAAAAGCGGTGTTCCTTCACCAACCGTGAAGCTGCCGGTCACGCCGAACTCCAGGGTCTCGTCGCCGTTTTTGATCTGCTCGGATATCTTGCCGGAACATTCCGGACAAATGGGGAATATCATAGCGGCAAGCAGGCGTATACCCTCGAGCAGGTTGTACATGACCGCTTCGAGTCTTGCTTTCTTTTGCTCATCCTTAGCCAGTGCCCACGGCATGGTCTCGTCAATGTATTTGTTGCAGCGTCTCGCAAAGCCTATCACGCAGTCGCACGCATCGGAATTGCGGTACGCGTCCATTAATAAATAGTATTTTTCGACCGTCTTTGCGGCTTCCGCCTTAAGATCGCGGTCAAAATCGTCAAAGTCAGCCGCCGGAGCCGAAACCGTGCCGCCGAAATATTTGTTGGTCATGGCGACCGTGCGGTTTACAAGGTTGCCGAGGGTGTTTGCGAGGTCGGTATTGTATTTGTTTATAAAGCTTTCGTAGGTGATGATGCCGTCCTGCGCGAAGGGCATTTCGGACAGGAGGTAGTACCTTACCGCGTCAGCGCCGAAGCGGTTTACAAGATCGTCGGCATATATAACGTTGCCTTTGGATTTGCTCATCTTATCCTCGCCGGACAGCAGCCACGGATGTCCGAGCACCTGATGCGGCAGCGGCTCGCCCAGCGCCATGAGGATAATGGGCCAGTATATGGTATGGAAGCGCAGGATATCCTTGCCGATGATATGCAGGTCGCACGGCCAGTATTTTTTATACATATCACTGCTGCCGTCGGGGTCGTAGCCGATACCGGTGATGTAGTTTGAAAGGGCATCGAGCCATACATAAATGACATGCTTGTCGTCGAACTCAACAGGTATGCCCCATTTGAATGAGGTGCGCGAAACGCAGAGATCTGCAAGACCGGGCTTTATAAAGTTGTTGACCATTTCCGCCTTTCTCGAAGCGGGCAGGAAAAAGTCCGGATTGCTCTCGTAGTATTCGACAAGTCTGTCCTGGTATTTGCTGAGCTTTAAGAAATAGGCTTCCTCTTTTGCGTCGATACATTCTCTGCCGCAGTCGGGGCATTTGCCGTCTACAAGCTGGGACGGTGTAAAGAACGACTCGCACGGGACGCAGTATTTGCCCTCATAAAAGCCCTTGTATATGTCGCCCTGATCATAAAGCTTTTTGAATATTTTTTTTGACGGCGCTTTCATGATCGGCGTCGGTGGTGCGTATAAAGCGGTCATATGTGACATTCAGACAGTCCCATACCGATTTCAGCTGAGCAGCCATTTTATCGACCCACTGCTTGGGCGTTACGCCGTGCTTTTTGCGGTCTCCTCGATTTTAAAGCCGTGCTCGTCCGAGCCGGTAAGGAAATGCACGTCAAAGCCCCTTTTACGCTTGTAGCGTGCTATCATATCGGCAAGCACGATATCGTATGAGTTGCCGATGTGCGGCTTGCCGGACGTATAGGCGATTGCCGTTGTGATATAGAACTTTTGTTATCCATGTTTTTCTCCTTCGATCCTCAAAGAAATATCTATCAACTTATTTTATCACCGATAGCGCCCGTTTACAAGCTATTTTTAAAGTTTTGGGAAGAAAGCGGAAATATTATATTTAACTGTTGCAAATTGCCATATATCATGTTAACATAATACTGTAAGAGGAGCTTGAATTAAGGAGGGCAGCAATGAAAAAATTGGCTAAAATCATCATATGCATTTGTGCGACGATAATACTCGTAACAGGAATTGCAGTGGCGGTAATCCAGCAGAACGTAAAATTGGTCGGAACAAAAATCGCGTTCCCTGAATTGCTCGGAGGAACTCTTGATGATACGATTACCTTGCCTTTACAAAAATTATGACAGAAGTGAGGGTACAAAAAAGGTTCAAAAGGAATTCAATAAGCATCAGTTCAATGATTTTCAAGAATATTGAGTCTATAGGGAGGATACGCAGATGATTAGATTTAAAATAGGATCAAATAAGGTTCTCATACTCGTTTCGCTATCTGTGATTTTGATTTTTGCATTAGTTGCTGCGGTGTTTGTGCTTAGACCTCAAAGAGAAAAAATTTGAACTTGTTGGCGAAAAAATAGAGTTTGGAGATTTACGCGGCATGGAGACTCTTAAAGGTGCAAATATCAAATATGATGTTGATTCGCTTGAGTCAAGTAAAATTGCAAAAACAGCGTATGTTTATGTTGCTAAGGAAATTGGAAATTTTTCGGTAGCCAAAAAGTTTGATTTGAAATAGATGACTTTACTGAATACAAAAAAAGATGAAAGGTATTATAAAGCCGAGGGAAGGGACAACAACAAAGAATTGCGAATTGATAAATATGGTTCGTTTACTTATCGGACAGGTATCGGGACAGTAAAAAAAAGAGATGACTTTAACTGAAAAGGATTGTATAGATATTGCATATAACTACCTAAATGAACAAGGACTTTGGCATGAAAATCTAAACAAATCAGGATCGTTTAACGAAGAGGAGTATTCCGTCAAAACAGCAGATGGCTACAAAGATGAACTATGGGTCAGAGGAGTAAACTTTTTCTTTGAAGAAGACGGCATTCCGGTATCCGGAAATGCGAGGATAACTGTTGACATAAACAGTGATGGCGAGGTAATGAAAGTTGTTTATAATTATGTAGATTATACAGAAAAATATGAGCAGCCGCTGCTATCGATAGAAGAAGCTGTCGAGATGATCAAATCCGGCAACGCACACTCAGAGTTTGATTTTACACCGACCGACATTGATATCGATTCCGTTGTTTTAACTTATTGGGCGCAGGTGAGAAGTGACAAAACAACGTTTATGCAACCTGTTTACGATTTTTCGGCAACAGTTTGTGATGAAAAAGGTGAGCCGGGAAGTGCCATAATAACCGTTCAGGCAAATAAATTGCCCGAAAATGAAAAATAGCAGATGCAAAATGCGGATACCGGGTGTTATGCATTATGGTCCTGCATAAGAGGGAACCCTTAATGAAACTATAACATCGCAGCTGCCGTATTACGATAGAAGCGAAGTTACCAGAAGAACGGTGCATATAGTAAATAAGCACGCCAATAATGATTTTGTCGAAGAATAATGAGGAGCGTTAGTATGAACAAATCAAACATCAAAACAAAGAAAATCCATTGCTTTAATATCGTTGTTAGTTGCGCTGCTTTTGGTGAGTGCATTTATAATAATTCATTTTGTCATGGCGAAAAATAGGAACGTTGAATTGATAGGTTCTGAAATTAGTTTCCCGGAGTCTGCAGGATCATTTTCGCTGTCAAATGCTGATATAGAATGTGATTTGGATTCACTGACTTCCGGTGTATCAGAGAAAAAAAAGCATATGTCTATATTGCTCCGGATTACACCGACTATTCAATAGTTGAAAAGTTTGGATTTGATAAAAATGATTTTACCGAAAAGGAAGAAGGGCGCAGATATTATAAAACTCAAGGCAGAGATAAAGCCAAACAAATCAACATTGATAAATATGGTGTTTTTACTTATGAAACCGGCATTGGCAGAACCGGCTTTGAAATGACTCTTACGGAAAAAGGAATGTGTCAATATATCTCAGAACTTTTTGAAAGAATATGGCCTTTGGGGCTCCGATATGAGCAAGACGTGCTCGTTTAATGAGACATATGGGTACACATCTACACCCAACGGCGAGGTAGAAAAGTTGGTTGGCAGAGATGTGAATTTCTTTTTTTCGAAGAGGACAGTATTCCTGTTTCGGGAAATGCCAGAATAACTGTTTCTTTAAACGGGAATGGTGAAGTTACATCGGTCATATATAATTATAGAGAATATCTGCAGAAATCAGAGCAGCCTTTGATATCGGTTGAACAGGCTGTCAACACGATGAAGACCGGGAAAGCTTATGTTGATTTGGATAGCAGCATTGGCAGCGTTGATATTACATCGGTTGAAATTTCCTATTGGACTGATACCAGGAGTGATAACACACTTATAATGCAGCCGGTTTACAATTTTATAGCAAAGGTTAAAAGCGAAGATAACGAAACTAACGACTTAATAATAACCGTCCAGGCAAACCGGATCGAATAAAAGTGAAAAAGCTCTTGCAAAATCAAAGCAAAGGGGTGTATAATGCTCCTTGTAGATAACGCATTGACGAAGGAAAGTAACTGCTTTGGGATCTGCATAAAGAGAGGCACGTCACCGGCTGAAAGCGTGCCTGCATACCGGCAGTGAAGTTCCCTTTCCGAGCGGCGTCGCTGAAGTGAGAAGTAGGCGGCGACGGTGGGACACCGTTAAAGGTCCTTGAGAGTTTGCCTTTGTTTTTTCGGGCAAGAATTGCGGGTGGTACCGCGGAGTATTGTTTATTCAGTGCTTCGTCCCCTTTGTATTTTAAGGGGACGAAGCTTTTTTTATCCCCACTTTAATTTTAAGGAGTAAGGCAGCATGAAGGAAAAACTTGAACAGATCAAAGCCGCCGCGCAAAGGCTATCGCCGAAGCCGCCGACGAAAAGGGCATCGACGATATAAGGGTGCGCTTTCTCGGCAAAAAGGGCGAGCTTACCGCTATTTTAAAGCAGATGGGCGGTCTGTCGCCCGAGGAGCGTCCCATAATAGGACAGCTCGCAAACAAAATAAGGGCGGAGCTTGAGGGAGATATCGAATCGGCGTCAAAGGATTTCAAAGAAAAGGCTGACGAGCTGAAATTGAAGGCTGAAACCATTGACATAACCATGCCGGCAGAGCCTGCTGTCACCGGCAAGCTGCATCCGCTCAATACCGTGCTCAACGATCTTATTGACCTTTTCCAGTCTATGGGCTTTGACGTTGTGGACGGCCCCGAGGTCGAGACCGATCACTACAACTTTGAGGCGCTCAATGTACCTGCCGATCATCCGGCAAGAGATATGCAGGATACATTCTATATTGCGGAAAATCTGCTGCTGAGGACGCAGACCTCTGCCGCGCAGATACGCACGATGGAGACAAGAAAGCCTCCTATAAAAATAATCTGCCCCGGACGCGTTTACCGTGCCGACGAGGTCGACGCCACACATTCGCCGGTGTTCCACCAGATAGAAGGACTTGTTGTTGACAAGGGTATCACCATGTGTGATCTTAAAGGTGTGCTTGAGCAGTTCGCGCATGAGATATACGGACCCGAGACCGAGGTCAAATTCCGCCCGTCCTTCTTCCCGTTCACAGAGCCGAGCGTTGAGGTCGATGTCACATGCTCGGAGTGCCGCGGAAAGGGCTGCCGCGTCTGCAAGGGCAGCGGTTGGATCGAGATACTCGGTGCAGGCATGGTGCATCCGAGGGTTCTCAAGTCCTGCGGGATAGACCCCGAGGAGTATTCCGGTTTTGCGTTTGGAATAGGTCTCGACAGAATAACCACAACAAGATACAAGATAAGCGATATACGCCTGCTGTTTGAAAACGACCTGCGTTTTCTCTCGCAGTTCTGATAAAGGGGGAAGATCATAATGAAGGTATCATTAAGCTGGCTGAATAAATATGTTGATATAGATGTTCCTGCCGAGGAGCTTTGCGACAGAATGGTCATGGCAGGCTTTGAGGTCGAGGAGATGACCGACCTTTCAAAGACTATGCGTAATGTCGTTGTCGGTAAGGTGGTCTCAATGGAGCGTCACCCTGATTCCGACCATATGTTTATATGTCAGGTCGACTGCGGCGGCGACGAAAATGTGCAGATAGTCACCGGTGCACAGAACGTGCACGAGGGCGATCTTGTGCCTGCTGCACTGCATGACTCCGACCTGCCCAACGGCGCCCATATAAAGAAGGGCAAGCTGCGCGGAGTTGCGTCGAACGGCATGCTCTGCTCGGGTGAGGAGCTGTGTCTTGGTGACAGCGATTATCCCGGCGCGGAGGTAAACGGAATAATGATTTTGAAGCCGGATGCCGGAGCGCCCGGTACCGACATGCGCGACGTGCTCGGACTGCACGACTATATAATCGACTTCAAGATCACCGCCAACCGTCCCGACTGCCAGAGCGTTCTCGGCATTGCAAGAGAGGCTGCCGTGGTGCTCGGCAAGGAGCTGAGCATACCGGTCAATGAGTATGAGACCGCCGGCGGCACTATAAAGAACTACATTTCGGTCGAGGATCACAACTTCGACCTCTGCCCGAGATATTACGGCAGGGTAGTGAAGAATATAAAGATAGCAGAGTCGCCGGAATGGATAAAGAAGTGCCTTATAGCCGCCGGTATGAGACCTATCAATAATATAGTTGATATAACCAACTTTGTTATGCTTGAGACCGGACAGCCGATGCATGCGTTCGATCTGCGTGATGTAAAGGGAGCGAAAATAATCGTCCGCAACGCCGAAAGCGGCGAAAAGATCACGACGCTTGACGGCAAGGAGCACGAGCTTTCGCCCGAAATGCTCGTTATCGCCGACGCCGAGGGACCGTCCTGCCTCGCAGGTATCATGGGCGGACTTGACAGCGAAATAAAGCCCGACACGACCGAAGTATTCTTTGAATGTGCAAAATTCCGCCGCGACAGTGTGAGAAAAACGGCAAGAAAGCTTGGTATCAGAACCGAATCAAGCGGCAGATTTGAACGCGGAGTCGATATAATAAATGTTGAGTATGCAATGGACCGTGCGCTGTCGCTTGTATCACTGCTCGGTGCCGGTGAGATAGTAGACGGAAAGTTTGATCTTAACGACGGACTGCCGGCAAATAGAGATCTCAAGGTGTCCGCAAAGTCGGTGAACGAGCTGCTTGGCGTTGACATTCCTGCCGATACCATGGCTGATATACTGAACAGCCTCGGAATAGAGACAAAGCTGCTGCTCGGAACACTGCACTGCAAAATACCGTCGTTCCGCGACGATATCGAGGGTCGTGCCGATATAGCCGAGGAGGTCATGAGGATCTACGGCTATGATCATATAAAGGGTACGCCCATGACCGGCGTTACAATGCGCGGCAGAAAGCTGCCGGAGCGCATAAAGGGCGATAAGATAAAGACACTGCTTACCGCCAACCGCTATAATGAGATAACCACATATTCGTTCATAGGCAGCAAGGCAATAGACGTGCTGGGTCTGGAGCCGGACGACAGCCGCAGAAACTGCGTCACATTGCTCAATCCGCTCGGAGACGAGTATTCAACAATGCGTACACAGCTCGTGACCAGCATGATGACAGTGCTTTCGACCAACTATTCAAGAAAGATAGCGGTGGCGAAGCTGTTTGAACTCGGCAAGGTGTTCATACCGAAGCAGATGCCGGTCACCGAGCAGCCGTTGGAGGTTCCGTCACTTTGTATAGGATCGTTCGGCAGCGGAGATTTCTTCTCGCTCAAGGGCGTTGTTGAGGCAGTTGCTGCACTGTTCACCAAAAAGGAGCTGACATTCGAAAGGGCAGAGGAGCCTTACCTGCATCCGGGCAGGAGCGCCGCAGCACTCTTAGGAGATGAAAAAATAGCCACCTTCGGCGAGGTACATCCGAAGGTCGCGGCGGCTTACGGCATAGATGTGCGCTGCTATATCGCAGAGATCTGTGTCGATAAGCTCTATAGGATCGAGCCGGAGAAGATAGTTTACAAGGCGCTGCCTAAGTTCCCGGCGGTCGAGCGTGACTTTGCGCTTGTCTGCGAAAGCGATACTCCGGTAGGGAAATTAGAGGCAGCTATCCGTGAGGGCGCAGGTAAGCTGTGCGAAAGCATTGAGCTGTTCGACGTCTATACCGGCAGCCAGATCGAAAGCGGCAAAAAGAGCGTTGCATACCGCGTAAAGCTGCGCTCCGCCGAATCGACATTGACCGATGAGACCATTGACCGTGCCGTCGGCAAAATTATGAAAAAAAGCTTGAGGCGGTAGGTGCAGTGCTCAGGGGATAACGCCCGGACGGATGTAAGAACCGGGATTATTTAAAAACAAACCGACAGACCGGCAGAAAACTGCTGGTCTGTGTTATTTGAATTTTAGTTTAGCGGTGTTAAAAGCCGAAAGTCTAATTGTACATTTGTAGGACAAGGGCTTGGCTCCCTACGGCGTACCAAATAATTTCTGTTTATTCATATCGCTAAGCTAAAATTTATCGGTATAAACAAACGAACAAAAACGGTGGGAGCTTCGGCTCCCACCGTTTTTGTTTAGGCATTATATCCGTCAAACCGCGCCCCGATTTTGAATTTTGCCCTTATTCCTTAACAATGTTATAGTAAGCGTTCGATGTGATCTTATAAACCACCATATATATGACTGTGAAAACGAGGTAACTGACGGCGGTCGTAATTGCGAACAGACCGATGTTCTTAAGCTGCATGAGCTGCAGTATTTGGCGTATCATCGGGAAGGCAAACAAAAGATGCATTCCGGCGCCTATAAGCGGCAGGTAAAATACCGTCAGCAGCTGCGAATTTATGCTGCGCTTAATTTCACGGCGTGTCATGCCGACTTTCTGCATTATTTCAAAGCGTGAGCGGTCCTCATAGCCCTCGGATATCTGCTTGTAGTAGATTATAAGAACTGCTGCCAGAAGAAATACTATGCTGAGAATAATGCCGAGATAAAACAGTCCGCCAAAGTTGCCTTTGTAGTCGATTTTGTTTGACTCTCTGAGTGAATACGAAAGTGCTTTGTATTTGATATCGTCGCGCTTTGCGATATTTTCGTTGAACAGCCAGCCGTCATGCAGTTGTTGCTGCGGATTGGCTCCGGTGTCGAAATAGTAAAGGTAGCTGTAGCGCGCGGTCGAATATCCCGACGCACTTCTTTGCACCGGCGGACTGGCGATCTCGCCTAAATCATTTACGACCAATGTGATGACCGGTGTGTTGGATGCTTTGAGGTCATAATCGCTGAAGTTGCCCTCAGCCTTTTTAAGGCGGTACTCACAGCTTCCCCAAAGGTTTACCGTATCAGAACCGTATTTTGTATTATAGGTGGTGATCAGTGCCTCGCCGGGCTTTAAGGTATTATTGCTCTTTGTGACCGTGTTGTAATCGGACAGCGGCATTATGCTGAGGTAGACAGTGCTGCCTTCGGCGTCAAGGCTGTTTGTCAGGGTGTCGCCCGTGTTTATAACACGCAGCCACATGTGCCGGTACTCAACGACATTCTGTGTTTTCATGCTGAGGCTGTCAGCCGTATCGGCTATGGACGACCTTACCTTGGCTGTGTTGTCGTACGCTATACCGCTTCTGTCACCGTCGGTGAGCCTTACATAAATGTCGCGTGGATTCTGCATGTTTATTGCGTCGTCCATGCCGAAATACATGCTTGTCGTGGTGGATACCGTTACAAGCACCATTGTCGCCAGTATGCATATCGATGCAAGTCCTGCACCGTTGCGCTTCATGCGGTAAGCCATTGATGATACCGAAACAAAATGCTTAGGGGTGTAATAATATCCCTTAGCCTTTTGCAGCACGCGGCACAAAAAGTACCGAGCCGGACACCATGATAAGATATGTGGCGACTATGACCATCAGAACAGCCACTAAAAAAACCAGACCATGGCTGCGACGGGATCCTTTATGGAAAGCGCAAGCCAGTATGCCGCCGCTAAAATGACCAGCCCTAAGAGGCCGAACAGTATATTGCCTTTAGGCGGCTTTTCGCCGAGTTTTTCGCTTTTGATAAGCGATATCGTGCTTGAAAATCTTATCTGCCTCAATGCGTTGAAGAACAAAAAGCAGGAATATTATTCCAAAAACGATAACGGTGTAGAAAAGAGAGCCAAACGATACCGAAAGCGTGAAGGTGATGCCGCCGCTCATAATGTTTACAAGCAGCAGCTCGGAAAGCTTTGAAAGCAGTATGCCGGCTGCACCTCCGAAAAAAGGACGGTGAGGGCATATACTATGAAGGTCTCACAAAGCAGCATCCGCCCTATATTGCGACGGTTCATTCCGAGAATACTGTAAATTCAAACTCGCTTTTCCTTCTTCGTATAAGAAAGGAATTTGTGTAAAAAAGAAAAATGCACGAGAACACGGCTATGACTATGACTCGAATCGGACATCACCGCTACATTCTTTCCTCCCTCCATCGCCAGGACGGTCCTGCTTTGCTGCAAAAACAGAAGTATATAGAATATTGCAGCCATAATCGACGAGGTGAGGATAAAGGGGCAGATACATGCGCCGGTTTTTCTTATTCCGTCGAGGGCAAGCCTCGGATAAAATCCCAACCTCATGATCTGTCACCGCCGGTTGCAAGCATGGTCAGCGTGTCGGAAATACGGGCGTAAAAGCGCTCGTCAGTGTCGTTTCCGCGGTAAAGACTGTGGAATACCTCGCCATCCTTTATAAAAAGTACGCGTCCGGCAACGCTTGCAGCCCTTACCGAGTGGGTGACCATTATTATGGTCTGACCTATGCGGTTTATGTCGCAAAACAGTCGTAACAGCTCATCCGATGAGCGCGAATCGAGCGCTCCGGTGGGCTCGTCGGCAAGATATAAGTTTAGGCTCGGTGATCAGTGCACGCGCTACGGCAGCACGCTGCTTCTGTCCTCCGGATATTTCGTACGGGTACTTCTTTAAAATGTCGTTTATCGACAGACGCTTTGCTATCGGACTTAGGCGCTCCGCCATTTCGCCGTAACGCTTTCCGGCAAGCACAAGCGGAAGATAGATGTTATCCTCTACAGTAAAGGTGTCAAGCAGATTGAATTCCTGAAAAACAAAGCCGAGGTTGTCACGCCTGAAATTTGAAAGCTCGGCATCCTTTATTTCGGAAAGCTCACGTCCGGCAAGAAGCACAGAGCCCGATGTGGGCTTGTCAAGTGCTGCGATTATGTTTAGCAGGGTGGTTTTGCCTGAGCCCGACTCGCCCATTATGGCGACAAATTCGCCCTCCTCAACGCTGAAGTTGACGTTTTTCAGCGCTTCGACCTGCGAACTGCCGAAACGGGTGGAATAAACCTTTCTTAAAGCTGAAACAGTTAGTATACTCATATGATTTCCTCCATTTCCACCGATATTTTAGCAGAAAAACGAGGCTCAATCCATAGCATCGGCTTACAATAGCAGCTTTTAATCTTACATCCTTGTAAGAAGACGGTCGTTTTTGCTTCTCATATCGAGTATAACGGTCGTACCGGCAGCAGGCACCGATTCCACGGCTATTCTGACGCCTATATTATCGCAGATCCGGCGACAGAGATAAAGACCTATTCCGGTCGCACGTTTGTCATACCTGCCGTTCTGACCGGTGTACCCGTTTTCGAATATCCGCGGTATGTCCTCGGGCTGTATGCCTATGCCGGTGTCACTTATGTACAGCAGCAAGGGCTCCTTTGTAAATATTTTTATGCCGCCCTCTGCGGTATATTTAACGGCATTTGAAATTATCTGTTCAATAACAAATGACAGCCATTTTTTCATCGGTGACTGCACAGCCCTCGACCGGTCCGTAGTCGAGCCGCAGCTTTTGACAATGAATTCGCCCGAAAAGCGCTTTACCGACTGACGGACAATCCCGTCAAGCGGACAGCTTTTAAAAACATAATCGGTGCTGCACGAGCCGAGCCGCAAAAAAGGTCAGCACCATTTCGACGTACTGCTCTATTTTAAAAAGATCGGAGGACATCCGGCGCGAGACATCGGAGTCCTCGCCCTGCAGCGTCAGCTTCATAGAGGCAATGGGGGTCTTTATCTGATGCGCCCAGACGGTATAATAATCCACTGTTTCGCGGTATTTGGCATCATCGGCTGTTTTGAGCGATCTTATTTCTTTTTGCAGACTGCTTATGAGATTTATGTAGTCCTGCTCCGCCAATGTTGCCGGTTCGGGCAGCCGGTCGATGGTTTCCGATGCCGCCGACAAAAGCGATGCCAGCTGTTTATGCTTGCGTTTGCGGCGTATCAGCGTTACCATGCAGACGACCGCGAGCAGCACAAGACAAAGTATCGTCGGGTAAAGCACGGCGTAAAGGTCAAGACCGTACAGAAAAATGTAAGCGCGAATATTGCGGCACAGCACAGAAACAAAAAAGGCAACACTTAAGCAGTCTTTAATATATTTTAACAACCTGTTTCACCTATCCGATCATATATCCGACGCCGAATTTGGTGGTTATAAATCCCTCAAGTCCTGCGGCGTCGAGTTTTTTTACGCAGGCGGTTTACATTGACGGTCAAAGTGTTTTCGTCAACGTAAAGATCGGTCTCCCAAAGGCGCTCCATGAGTTTTTCGCGGCTTACCGTCTTTCCCTTGTTTTCCATAAGGCAGGACAGAATACGCAGCTCATTTTTGGTAAGCTCGATCTTCTGATTGCCGAATGTCATTGATCCGTCGCCTGTATTAAGAAAGGCTCCGCGGTGCTGGAGCACTCTTGACGCTGCGGCGGAATAATTATATGTGCGGCGAAGGACCGCCTGAATTTTGGCAACCAGCAGGTCGCGGTCAAACGGCTTAGCTATAAAATCGTCTGCCCCCATGTTCATAGCCATGACCATGCTCATGTTATCCGATGCCGACGAAATAAATATAATGGGTACATTTGATATTTTTCTTATTTCCTCGCACCAGTGATATCCGTTGTAGCACGGCAGCGTGATGTCGAGCAGGACGATATGAGGCGAAGCAGCCGCAAATTCGGCGGCGACGTTTCTGAAATCGGTAACGGCAACCGGCTGCAGTTCCCAGCTTTTGCAAAGTTCCGTGATGGCTGACGTTATTCCGGGATCGTCCTCAACTATAAATACCTTATACAATTTTCTTCACCCCTCGGTTGCTTTTGACTTTATTATAGCAAAAACGAGTACCTGTTTGCAACCGTAAGTGATATGAAAAAGCAGCGGCTGTTGAAATAGTCGGCGCATGGTGGTAAAATTATAATACCTTAAATTGAAACACAAGCGGAGACTGGTTTAATGAAATATCTTGACTGCGTCAGAGTAATAGCCGAAAAAGAAAAATATGCTAAGTGTGGAGTCCACAAAGGTATGCAGGGAGTTGTTTGGGATGGCGGATGTAGGTCCGGCGAATATTCCGTGTACTTTACCCAGCGTGGTGAAAAGCCGGATATAGCCGAAATACCGATAGAAGAAAATGATCTGGAAAGAATCCCTGTTATGCATGCTGTGATAAACGAATTTATAAAAGCAGAATTTGAAAAGAACGGATGCTGCAGCGAGAATTCCGTTCCGGAATATCGCGATCGCATAGAGGTAACGGTCCAAAAGTGGGAATACTCAAAGTATGGTATCAACAAGGGTATGCGAGGATTGATATGCCCTGACAGATACGAAGGTATGTCGTGGCTGGTGCACTTTTCCGGGCACGGTGACAGAAGCACGGTAGAAATACCGATAAGGGAAGAGGACATGATCCTTTGCCGAACAGTATTGATGAAGAATAAAATGATATATTTTTAGCGGAAAACGAAGAAGTAAAAATCGGCAGGTATCTTTCGATACTTGCCGATTCTTTTGTGCACCGATTGCTTTGCCTGTATCTATCTATCTATCTATCTATCGTTGACCTGTATTTAACACCGTCGGATTATATCGATCCGCCGGCGAAGCCAACACCGAACTCCTTCACTTCTCGCTATTACTTATTACTTTCCAAAGTTCCAAAGATAATCCCCAAGTAAAAGTCAAGAGGTAATAAGTAAGCCCCAAAGACTATTGTCCTTGGGGCTTTGGAGCAGATGACGGGAATCGAACCCGCGTGTTCAGCTTGGGAAGCTGACATTCTACCATTGAACCACATCTGCATACAGCCTCCGGCAAACCGGAGGCGAAGCTGTTTATCAGTTTTCCTTCTTGAGGGTGTTCTGCCTGATTCTCTTTTTCTTTAAGTAGATATTAAGAACGATAATGCCTGCGATAATGACGACAATCAGCACCATGATGAGTACAAACAGGAGTGCATTAGGACCGTTCTGATCATTACCGATACTCGTATCGCTTACATACTCATGCTTTACGTTCTGAGCTGCGACATAATCACCGACCGGAGATCTTTCAACGCAGAATACGGTAAGAGCATCGCAGCCTTCAAACACATTTTCGCCGACAGACTCGGTAGAACCAGGGAAGCTGAGCTTTTCAAGCGAAGAGCATTTTTTGAATGCATTGTCTCCCACAGAGCGCGGTCTTCCGCCGAATTCAACCGCTTTCAGTGCACTGCAGCCCTCAAACAGTGAGCTTTCAATGGTGGTGACACCCTCGGGCAAAGCTATCGATGAAAGAGCCTTGCAGTTTCTGAATGCGCCGGCTCCTATTGCGGTAAGCGTATCGGGAATGGTGATCTCGGTAAGCGAAGTGCATCTTTCAAACACACTGGCGCCGATATTATTTATTGCTGTGGGAAGTGTGACATTCACAAGGCTTGTGCAGCCTGAAAGTGTGTTATCGGAAATGACCGCAACATTGGCAGGAAGAACGATTTCGGTCAGCGATGAGCAGTCCTTAAATATCGCAGTTCCCATTTCGGTCACGGTGTCGGGAAGCGAAATTTCCTTGAGGGATGAGCAGCCGGAGAAGGGCGAGTTGCCTATTTTGGATATCTTGCCCTTTACATCAATCTTCTCAAGCGCCGAGCAGTTCTCATACACCGTGTCATTTATAACGGTGACGCCCTCAGGTATCACGGACTCCTTATAGCTTGTGCAGCCGGAGAATGCGCCGACGCCTATTTCGGTGATACCGTCGGGTATGCGTACCGTTGCAAGCGCCGAGCAGTTTTTGAAAAGACCATCGTTTATGACGGTAACACCGTCCGGAATGTACATATCGGTTAAAAGTGTGCAGCTTTCAAACGCAGATTTGCCTATCGAAGTAAGCAGGTCACGGTTGAGATCAATAGCAGTAAGCGCGCTGCAGTTTATGAAGGCAAGATCGCCTATGGTTCTTATCTTTGAAGGCAGTGTTACGCTAACAAGGCTTGTGCAGCCGGAATAAGCGTTTGCCTCTATGTAGTTTACAGTCTCCGGTATCACAAGCTCGGTAAACGCCGTGCATCCTGCAAATGCGCCGTCGCCTATAGTGGTAAGCAGGGGAGAATAGGTGACATTGCTGAGAGCGACACAGCCCTCAAATGCTGCCTTGGAGAAGCTCTTGACCGAACCGGTATCGACGGTGGTGAGCGCTATGCAGTTTTTGAAAACGCCCTCGGAAACCGACTCAATGCCGCTGCCTATCGTTGCGCTCGTTACGGCGGCGCAATCCTTAAACGCATACGCACCGAGTGATTTTACCGAGTCGGGTATTCTGATATCGGTCGGTGTATTTCCGCCGCTTATGCTGCCAAACGCCGTAAGCGCGATACAGCCGTCGAATGCATAATCGCCTATCTTTTCAAGATCGCCTATCGTGTAGACCGAGCGGAGCTCGACGCAGTCGGCAAATACATAGTTGCCTATGCTCTTTACACTTGCGGCAATGGTCATTGTTGTAAGTGCGCCGCATTTACCGAAAGCGGTGTCGCCGATCGTTTCAAGCTTGGAATCGTCGGGAACGCGGAAGGTGGTAAGTTCCGAATCGTTATAGAAAATTCTTTCTCCTATTGAAACGCAGGAAGCCGGAAGCGTAAATTCCACCAGTGAGCCGCACTTTGCGAAAGCCTCCTGTCCTATGCTGTCTATGATCGAGCCTTCGGCAAAGACAATATCCTTAAGAGAGGAACAGCCGAAAAAGGCAAACTTTTCGATACTCATGACCGACGCCGGAATATTTATGGTTTCCAGCGATGTGCAGCCGTCAAACGCATGCTCGCCTATAAATGTGAGTGTATCCGGAAGGTTTACTTCGGTAAGGCCGTTACAGCCCTGGAAGGCATAAAAGCCGAGGCGTGTGACGGTTTTGGGCACGGTGACCGATGTAAGCGCGGTACATTTTCCGAAAAGCTGCATATCCCAATGCCTCAATACCCTCAGGAATTGTTACCGATGCAAGCTTTGAATTATAGAAGGCATAAGCGCCTATATCTTTAACCGAAGCAGGTATTGTGACCTCGGTTATATTCGAGTTGCTGAAAGCGCCTTCGCCTATGGAGGTGACCGCCTTGCCTTCGGCAGATGCCGGGACATTTACCGAACGCGACGATCCGGAATATCCGACAAGCTCGGCGTGATCATCATACACGTTATATTTGAAATCTCCGCTTTCCGATACGGTGTAACCCGTTTCGGATACCGTGCTGCCCGTATACTTTGCAAGATCCGGGTTTTCAGTACAGCCTCCGAGAAGCAGAGCCATAGCTGCTATAGCTGCAATGATCACTGGGATAATCTTTTGTTCATACTTTACTGTTCCTTCCTGTCACCCAAAAACTTACACACAAAAAATGTCGTGCCGATACAAATATAATTATATAATCTGCTTATTGTTTTGTCAATACGGAAAAGTCAAAAAAACGGCGTTATGACGCTTTAAATCTGTGCAGACTGTCAACATCACAGCCATGTCTTGTTTGTAAGGATATAATACCTGACCGAGTGGTCAGATACATTGTAACGCGTAATTACCAGACGGTCGTTTTTTTCTCCGTGCAGAACGCCGTAGCCGAAATAAAAATCCATAGCCTGACCCGAGTCGATATCCGAAAAAGCGAGGGTACCATTTTCCTCGGATATATCGAAATGGTAGGTGGAAGTGTCGCCGTCAAGCGCAATGACCGCAAGCCCGTCGGCGTAAAACGTGAAGGTGCCGTCATCGGTGCCTTCGCCATTGTAAGGGAGTAGGACACATTGTCGTCGGAATAAAAGGCAACCGTCCATGTGCCCAAAGGTCCTCGGTCGAGGTCGAATAGCTGCCGCCTTCCGATTGCCTGCTCTGTGCTGCCGACTCATCAGCCGGCACGGCGTTTACGGGCAGGTCGCTTTTTACCGCATGAGCAAAACGTCAGCAGGCAGAAAACGACAAACAAAAGCATAAACCGACCTATAGGTTTGCTCATCTGTCGTCACCCCACCGTCAAAATATCACAACTGTGATTTTAGCATAAACACAAATGCTTGTCAAGAAAGGCTGCGCCGCATTTTTGATATGCTTTTTGTTGACTTGTTACTGCCGGAAATGTATAATATAAATAATTGTATATTAAAATACCCTTGTTTGTGATTTTGGAGGACGAAATGAAAAGGATATTATCGTTTGCAGCGGTGTTGATAATGCTTTTGCCGCCTGCTCATGTGATAAAAAAGGAAACCGTCAGGGAAAGCTACAGCCTTGACCGCAATTTTGTCACCGAGGATGAGGAAAACGGATTTACATATGTGGTTTACAATGACCATTCAGAGATAGTTGCCTGCAGTCTGCCTGATGGCGCGGACAGCGTTGAGTTCCCGTCACTGCTCGGAGGCAAGCCGGTGACGGTGCTCGGCGGCGCGATGCTGTCCAATAATACAAAACTTAAGTCAGCCGTAATACCTTACGGGGTCACCGATATCGGCAACAATCTGTTCAGCGGATGCACCTCGCTTGCCGCTGTCAGTATACCGGATACCGTGCGCCGTATAGGGTGCAGCGCCTTTTACGGGACCGAATGGTATGAAGGTCTTGAAGGTGAATTTGTCACGGTGGGCGACGGTGTTTATAAAGTACGGCGGAAAGGGCGGAAATATCGAGATACCCGAAAATGTCGCCTACCTCTCGGACGCGTTTTCCGGCAACAGCCGCATTTTTTCGGTCACTGTACCGAAAAGTGTTTTCGGCATATGCGATTACGCATTCTATAACTGCGATTCCATGACCGAAATAAAAATACCGGATAATATGACCGATATAGGAATATGCATTTTAGAGGGTACGACCTGGCTTATAGCTGAGGACGACGAATTTGTTACGGTGGGCGACGGCGTGCTCGTAAAGTACGGCGGAAGCGACACCGACGTCACGGTGCCGGGCAATGTAAAATACATTGCCGGTGCCTTCATGAATAATACCGATATTGTATCGGTTACGCTGCCGCAGGAACTCATAAGCGCCGGAGAAGCGACCTTTTACGGCTGCTCATCGCTTGTACAGGTTATATTCGAAGGTGACGACACCATACTTTGCGACGCAACATTTGCCGAATGTCCAAAGCTGCAGTCGGTAATGCTTCCGGCAAATCTGAAAGCGCTCGGCGCTCACGCCTTTTCGTCATGCTCAAAGCTTACAGGTATTGAACTGCCGGAGAGTCTCATCTATATAGGCAGAGCGGCGTTTTACAACTGCGGTCAGCTTGTGGGAATAACGCTGCCACAGGGTCTTAAAGAGCTTGGTGCATCCGCATTTTTCGGCTGCATAAAGCTTGAAAGCATTACATTGCCCGAAAACGTTGTGAAAATAGGGGTATCGGCGTTCAGCTGCTGCTACGGACTGAAAGCGATTGAGCTTTCGTCCGCAATCTCAAAAATACCCGACGGAGCTTTTTCCTACTGCGGTTCATTGACCGAGATATACCTTGGGGATCATGTGAAAACGGTCGGTAAATACGCGTTTGAGGTGACCGACGGCATTAAGGTTTACGTTGCGAACGATATGACGCAGTTTGATGATGAAGCATTTAACGAATATAAGTCCGTGCCGGAAATAATATGTGGAAGCGGTTCGGCTGCCGAGACCTTTGCAAACAAAAATGAATACAAGGTAACGGTCAGGGACGGAAACGTTTAATATAAATTTTAAAGGGGAGCAAAGCGCATGTTTTCAGCCGATAAGCTAAAAAAGGATGTACCGCCGTTATAAAGGGAACTTAAATGCAGCGGTGTACTGCTCACAAGACTCTGCGATCTCGGTGCCGTGCCGGGTACGGAAATTGAGCTTTCGGGGGCTGCGCCGTTCGGCGATCCGCTCATGTTCCACCTGCGTGGATATACACTCAGCCTTGCAAAAACGATGCGGCAAATATTTTGGTCGATTATGAGGAAGCAATATGAGCACAACGAGATTAGAGATAGCGCTTGCGGGAAATCCAAACTGCGGAAAAACAACACTTTACAACAGACTTACCGGAGAGGACAGGACGGTAGGTAACTTCCCCGGCGTTACGGTCGAAAAGAAAAAGCGGCAGGGCAGTAAATGATAAAAATATCATATTGACCGACCTGCCCGGCACATATTCGCTGTCACCATATTCTCCGGAGGAAGCGGTGACGCTCCGGTACCTGACCGACAGCACGCCGGACGTTATTCTTAATGTGGTTGACTCCACTGTGCTCCAACGTGGGCTGTACCTTACAAGCGAGCTGTGCGATACCGGAATACCTGTTGTTGTGGCGCTCAACATGAGCGACGTTCTGAAAAAACGCGGAATAACGCTGGACAAAGAGCAGCTTGAAAAAACGACAGGCTGCAAATCTGTGCTTATATCGGCTTCGTCCGGCAGCGGTACCGACGAATTGCTCGACGCACTCAGGTCAGCCGCCGGTAAAACCGGTCGCGGCTGGGTGAAATATGACAACGACACCGAGACAAAAGTCGGCAGATATCAGAAGGCGCTTGACAGCGACCCTTCACGGAAGCTGTCGCCGAGGTTTTACGCCTTGAAGGCGTTTACAGGCTCGGCAGAGTCCGAAATTTGCGGTGATATCGCAAAAAGGCAGGAAGCGGAAATATCAAAGAATGTCATATCGGCGGCATCCGGACGGTACAAAGCGATTGACGCGCTTGTGGCGTCGGCTGTGTCGATGAACGGTAAACCGAGAGAGACGTTGACCGGTAAAATAGACAGGATAGCGACCGGAAGATTTACAGCCATATTGCTGCTGCTTGCCATTATGACGGGGATATTCCTTATAGTTTTCGGCAATGTCGGAACAACTCTTTCCGAATAGGCTTCGGGTCTTATGGGAATGCTGTCCGAATTTATCTACGGATTACTTACAAAAAGGTGCAGCCGAGTGGCTGAAGGGGCTTATAACCGACGGGATAATATCGGGTGTCGGTTCGGTAGTTGCGTTTTTACCCCAGCTGGCGCTGCTTTTCTTTGCACTGTCGCTTTTGGAGGACAGCGGATACATGGCGCGCGCCGCCTTTGTAACCGACCGCCTTTTAAGATCGGTAGGACTGTCCGGCAGGTCATTTATACCTATGTGTATAGGCTTCGGATGCACCGTTCCGGCGGTCATGGCAGCGCGGACGATAGAAAACGGCAGGTTGAAAAAGGTGACTGCGCTGTCGGTTCCGTTTATATCCTGCTCGGCAAAAATACCGGTCTACATGATGGCTCTCGGAGTATTTTCAAAGGGCACGCGTTTTCGCACGGTTGTGCTTATATATCTGCTCGGTATATTGGCAACTGTGCTTTCCGCGTTTATAATGTCAAGAGGGGTCAAACGGACCGGCGACTTTGTCCTTGAGCTTCCCGAATACAGGATACCGACCTTAAAAAGCGTGGCACTGCATATGAAAAGCCGGCTGGGCGACTTTCTGACCAAAGCCGGCACCGTGCTTTTGCTTGCAGGTATTGTCATATGGTTTTTAGTCAGCTTTGACTGCAGATTAAATTATATAGGCTCTGCCGCCGAAAAAAGCATATTGGCGTACATAGGAAAGGCTCTGGCTCCGCTTCTGTCGCCGCTCGGCTTCGGTTCATGGCAGGCTGCGGTCGCGCTTATGAGCGGAATCATCGCAAAGGAAATGGTGGTAGGCACGATGAATATAGTGTCGGGCGACCCGGCGGCACTTTTTCTCCTCTGCCGCTGCAATGTCATTCGCTGCGTTTACGCTTATGTATTCACCGTGTGTCGCAACGCTCGGCGCGATAGCAGGCGAGCTGCACTCAAAGCGAGCGGCGATAAGGACGCTGGTGATTCATATAGGTGTCGCGTGGGTGACCGCATTTTTTGATATACAGGTTGGCACTGCTTGCCGGATTATGATAAAAGGATATGATATATAGATGAATACCGATACAACAATAGCAGCGATCTCGACGCCGACCGGCGAGGGCGGCATCGGCGTTGTGAGGGATATCGGGCAGCAATGCCGCGGATATCGCCGACAGCATTTTTACCGCTGCAAGCGGAAAAAGGCTTAAAGGCTCGGTGGGGTATTCTGCACATTTCGGCACCCTGCACGATAAAAGCGGCGACACGATAGACCAGTGCATTGCACTTGTTTTTAAGGCGCCTAAAAAGCTACACCGGCGAAGATATTGTAGAGCTTTCGGTGCACGGCGGTGATTATGTGGTAAGGGCGGCGCTCAGAGCCGCCATTAACGCCGGAGCCGTCCCGGCAGAGCGCGGCGAGTTTACAAAGCGCGCTTTTTAAACGGAAAGCTTGATCTGTCGGAAGCAGAGGCGGTCATGGACATCATTTCCGCGTCGGACAGGCAGGCGCTTTCTGCCGGACTTGCGGCTTTGGGCGGCGCAGTGTCCGAAAAATGCGGCAGGATACGGGACGAGCTCAAATTTGCAGCCGCCACAGTCGCGGCGTTTTCCGATTTTCCGGACGAGGAGCCGGAATTCAGCGGTATCGATAAGCTTGGTGAGCTGCTCGAAAATGCGGCTTGCAGGCTTGGTACTCTTTATATCGGATTACGATACCGGACGTATGATAAAAACGGTATAAACACGGTTATAATAGGCCGCCCAACGCCGGAAAGTCAACCCTTATGAACAGGCTCACGGGGTATGACCGTTCGATAGTGACGCCGGTCGCCGGTACTACGCGCGACACGGTAGAGGAAACGGTCTCGTTAGGCGGTGTGACACTGAGACTGTGCGACACGGCAGGACTTCACGATACCGCCGATCCGGTCGAAAAAATAGGCGTTGAAAGGGCCAAGGAGCGCATAGCCTCGGCTGACCTTGTGATAGTGCTGCTTGACGGGTCGGATGCGTCTTATGACAGCTCTGAAATAATGCGGCTGGTCTGCGGCAAACCGACCGTAGTGGTCTATAATAAATCTGACATAGCGGCTTACGAGCCGGAAGGCATAAAGGACGAACGGCAGTTTACCGTTTCGGTCTCGGCAAAGACAGGGGACGGAATAGAAAGGTTGGCGGATGCGATAAAAGAAGTGACCGCCGCAGAGCATCTTGACGGCAGCTCGGCGGTTTATCTCAACGAGCGCCAGCGCGACTGCGCGGTGCGCGCCGAAAGGTCGGTAAAGGAGGCGTTGTCGGCTCTTGAAAGCGGTATTACGGTCGACGCCGTGGGTGTGCTTATCGATGAGGCGTTGTCGGCTCTTTATGAGCTGACGGGCGAAAGGGTGACTGTCGAGGTCACAAACGAAGTGTTTTCAAAATTCTGCGTAGGGAAATAAGGTTTTATCATGAATTATGATGCAGGAAAATATGATGTTGCCGTAATAGGCGCCGGCCATGCCGGAATAGAGGCTGCTCTGGCAGCCGCAAGACTCGGTGCTTCAACCGTTATTTTTACGATAAATATGGATGCCGTAGGGAATATGCCATGCAATCCGTCGATAGGCGGAACGGCTAAAGGTCACCTTGTGCGCGAGATCGACGCACTTGGCGGAGAAATGGCAAAGGCAGCCGATAAAAACACGATACAGAACCGCATGCTCAACCGCGGCAAGGGGACCGGCTGTGCACTCTTTACGCGCACAGATAGACCGCAGGGCATATGCGTCATATATGAAGCATGCTTTGGAGCTGCAGCAGAACCTCTGCCTTAAACAGGCTGAGATAACCGATGTAATACCTGTGGGCGACAAGTGGCATTGCATAACAAGGCTCGGCGCGGAGTATGAGGTGGGTGCCGTGGTCATTGCGACCGGCACATATCTAAAGGGCAGGATATATGTAGGTGAGGTGAACTTTGAAAGCGGACCAGACGGAATGTTCCCTGCAAACGCGCTTTGCGAGTCGCTGCTGCGGTTAGGGCTGCCTTTAAGACGCTTCAAGACCGGAACGCCGGCAAGGGTGCTGCGCTCGAGCATAAATACCGAGGGTCTTGACCTTCAGCCGGGCGACAGCGATATAACGCCGTTCAGCTATTCGACGAATAAAAATGATATAGACAATTCCGCGGTCTGCTATATCTCGTATACCAACGACCGCACGAAAAAGGTCATACTTGATAATCTTCACCGCTCGCCGCTCTATTCCGGTGTTATAGAAGGAGTGGGACCAAGGTATTGCCCCAGTATCGAGGACAAGATAGTGCGGTTTTCGGACAAGCCCCGTCACCAGCTTTTTATTGAGCCGTGCGGACTTGATACCGAGGAAATGTATCTTCAGGGGATGTCATCGTCGCTGCCGGAGGAAGTGCAGATAGAATTTTACAGAACAATAAAGGGTTTGGAAAACGTTCAGATAATGCGTAACGCTTACGCTATCGAATATTCATGCGTCGATCCGCTGGCTCTTAAGACCACGCTTGAGCTGAAGGAGCATCCGGGACTTTACGGAGCCGGGCAGTTCAACGGCTCGTCGGGCTACGAGGAGGCTGCCGCGCAGGGACTGGTCGCAGGCATCAATGCCGCGTTGAAGGTTAAGGGCAAAAGCGCCGCTCGTCCTTACGCGTCAGGGGTCGTATATAGGTACTCTTATCGACGACCTTTGCACAAAGGGCTGCTCCGATCCCTACAGAATGATGACCTCACGCTCGGAATATAGGCTGATACTCAGGCAGGACAATGCCGACGAGCGGCTTATGCCGACCGGTCACGAAATAGGGCTGCTCAGGGACGGCGAGTATGAAAGGTTTTTAAAGAGAAAAACGGAAAAGGAAAATGAAATAAAGCGGCTCGAAACGACATATCTCGCGCCGACCGAAAGCCTCAATGATTTTCTTTTAAGTGCCGGTACCGCGCCGCTTAAAAACGGTGCCAGTCTCGCCGATCTCATACGCCGTCCGGAAATAGGCTACGAGGTGCTGGCACCGTTTGACAAGGACAGACCAGAGCTTGAGGCAGACGTTGCCGAAAAGGTCGAGATCGGGATAAAATATGCCGGATATATTGAAAAGCAGCTTGCGACGGTAAAGGAAATGACGCGGCTTGAAAGCAGAAAGATACCGGCTGACATAGACTATGACAGCATCGGGGGATTAAGGCTCGAGGCGGTCGAAAAGCTCAAAAAAAAATAATGCCGGAAAGCATAGGGCAGGCATCGAGGATATCGGGCGTCAGCCCTGCGGACATATCGGTCATGCTTATATATCTTGAACATAAAAACCGTAAAGGGAGCGAGGATAAATGAAAATTGCAGTTGTAAGCGGAGCGTCAAGCGGAATGGGCCGCGAGTTCGCCAAGGAGCTTGACAAAAGGGAACGGTTCGATGAAATATGGGTCATAGCAAGGCGGCGCGAACGCCTTGAGGAATTGGCAAAGGAACTGAGGTCAAAGGTAAGGGTGCTGCCGCTTGATCTGACAAACGGCGACTCCGTGAAAGAATACGAGGAGCTTTTGAAGTCCGAGTCGCCCGAGGTAGCTGTCCTTATAAACGCCAGCGGTTACGGAAAATTCCGCGCATTCTGCGACATGCCGCTTGACGATCAGCTCGGCATGGTCGATCTCAACGTAAAATCACTGGTAGCCATGACTTATGCGACGCTGCCGTTTATGAAAGAGGGCGGCAGGGTATTTCAGATAGACTCTCTGTCGGCATTCCAGCCGGTGCCGTATATAGGCGTTTACGGTGCGACCAAGGCATTTGTTCTGAGCTTTACCAGAGCGGTGAACGCCGAGATCAGGAGCAGGGGCATACGCATGATGGCGGTGTGTCCCGGCTGGGTGAAGACCGAGTTTTTTGACCGTGCGGTGACAGATGACAGTGTTATAACCTACTATAACCGCTTTTTACACCCCCGATCAGGTGGTAAAACGCGCGTTTCATGACATGGATAAGCACCGTGACGTGTCTATCTGCGGCGCCGCGGTCAGGAATCAGGTGTTCCTGACAAAGCTTCTGCCACATAGGCTTGTTATGAAGATATGGCTCAGACAGCAAAAAAAGAATTAAACGGCAGCTCTTATAAACCGGACCGGCAGGGACATTCCTGCCGGTCTTTAATTATAAATTTTAGTTTACCTTTATGCAGATAAACTAAAATTCACCATATAAAATATAAAACAGAACCGGTGTAAGATTTATCCTGCAAAGGGGTATTATTGGATTTTTTCTTTGTTTAAAATTTTAATTATGACAGAAAGTGGCTGCTTTGATTATTAACATAATTTCAAAGCAGCATTATTTATATACGTTTAGTAATCCACGTTATCAACACGGTTTTCCACAGGTTCTGTATCAAACACCGCGCAAAATCGGTTAAAAACAGCCTCCCGAGGTTAATATGTGTTGAGAAGGTTGGGGATAACGTTGATAAATATCATGGGTTATCTTGTTTACATAAATGCTTGTCAAGTGCTTAAAACAGATTGACAATACAATTTGTAAATTGACAAAGTTCCCTGAAAAGTTGCACCAACGTTCTCTTTTTTGCGTGCGTATATTTGATGCCGTTTTTTCCGCTTGACCGCGAGACGGCGGCAGCTTTAGTCTGCAACAAAGGAGGAATAAAATGCGTTATACCACAATCAAATTCTATGATGACGGAAAAGCGTGGTTAAGTGAGCCCGACAGAACAATAGGTTACGGAGGAGAACACAATGCCGTTCTGCTTCGCATAAGCATTGACGATATATCCGGGACACATTTCGGCAATTCCGAATATTATAGAGTGATAATTGACGGTCATTACAGTGAAAAGCTTTATATTAGCGATGGAATTATCGAATATACGGTGCCCTTTGAGGCAATGAACGCGCCGGTGATACATTTCCAGCTTGCCGGATATAAGGAGTCGGACGGCGAAGCAGTGCAGATATGCAAGAGCTCGGTGCTGCCGCTGAATGTCGGCGTTTCAGAAACACCGTTTGCAGAAATCGAAAGATCGCCTGATAATTTCGAAAAGCATGATGCTGCTTTGCGACAAGCGCATTGATGAGGCAAAGGCAAGCGCAGAGTCAGCCGCCGCCCTCGCAGCCGATGCCAAACTGAGTGCTGATAATGCCAAGACCGACAGCGAGACGGCAGCCGGAATAAAAACCGCCTGCGAACTCAGCAGCAACATGGCTTTCAACTGCAGCAGATCGGCAGAAAGTAAAGCCGATGAGGCGAAAGCGCAGGCTGAAATTGCCAAGAGCGCGGCGCAGAAGCTTGAAACTCTGGTCAGTTTGCCGAACGAGCTTTGCAACCCGGTTAAAAACACGGTTAGTGGAACATCATTTACGGTAAATGATGTATCGCCCTTAAAGCATGAGTTAAAGGTAAAGTGCTCGGTGCTGACATCGGGCACGGGACTTGTCGAGGTATCTAAAAATGCTCTTACAAGCACCGGCATCGTGACACTTGAAAAGTCCGAGGAAACTGTACATGCCGTTTTGCAGGCGTGTATTGAGCGCAAATCCGGTGTAGAGGGCACTATACCTTCAAGCAGTCCGTCCGTACTTGTGCCTGTAGTAAACGGCGAACAGGTCACTGATGCGGCAGTGACAACATCAGCAAATGCCGAAACGTCATGCTTCAGCGTCCTGGATTATGTAATAGACGGGACGACACTTACGGTTACCGGCAAAAAGGGCTGCTATGGTGCCATAAATGACGATGTTACGGTAAGTACGACCGTAGCTGCCGGTTCAAAGATCACAGGATTTGCGGTAAACGGTATACTGCAGAGCGATCTAGTGACCGAGACCTGCACCTTAACCGTCAGTACCGTACAGGCTATACCCACCGCCGTTACGGTCACGGCGCCGGACGGCACGGTATCTACAGGCTCTGCTTCTGCCGACGGCACGGTAACGGGACTTAATTCCACCGCGTCGCCCATGACCGTCTCGGTGTCTGCCGGCACCGTCAGCGTGACCTACAACAGGGACATTAGCTCCTGTCTCGGTGAAAGAGCAAACGCGCTGGTGTCACAAAAATCGGGCAGCATGCTGAGGATTGACGACGTTTCTCCCTGCGATAATAACGTTACTGTAAACGTGTCCGCCGTGGGTGACAATGTGCCCTCTAAGATATATCAGTTTGGACGCAATATTTTAAATCCGACGCCATGGACGGCTCCTTCCACGGTGCACGGTGTCACATACACCTATCTGCCCGATGAAGACTGTTTTCTCATAAACGGAACCGCTGCGGCAGACGGCGGGCCGAGAAAGGTCTCTCCCGTTTTATGCGTTGGGGAGCGGTTTTATAACCAGCCTTAAATATATAAGCGGCAGCATTACGATTCCGGCAGATCAGAACAAGTTTGCAAGTTTCCATTTAGGCAAAGCGGATACCACAACAGGAACAGCGTCAAATTTCTTTTCCTGCGGACTTCAGAACAGTGATAATACAACCGCAGTAAAATTCTGCGATAAGAACTACTGGCAGGCTTCATGGTTTTATGTATCCGCGGGCGTTGTGTTTGAAAATTACAAGATCAGATTACAGGTCGAACGCAACAATTCCGCCACGGCTTATGAGCAATATACGGCACCGGCGGAGCTTACACCCGACGCTGACGGCAATGTGACCGCCGCAAGGGGTAAGGTCTGCACATTTGCCGTGAAAACACCGGGTACGCTGAGTGCAAAAATACAACAGGAATATAAACAAAGCGTTTGACGAATTAAAACAGGCGATAATATCGCTCGGAGGGAATGTATAATGTTCAATTTAAGAAATTTCATAAAATCAGGTCTTATAAAGGCGGCAGGCAGCATGGCTGACTACCAGATAATTTTAAACGCCGCCGGGTGGCTCGAAAAGGGAGTCCTCACCGAGGGTGATCTCGCCGAGATCGAGGCGGCAATAAAGGAAAAAGGAGAGGAGGATAACATTGATAAAGAGGTTTAAAAAGGGTGTATCGATACAGCTCAGTGCAAATTTCCGTTCAACTGAGTTTGACTGCCACGGTGTGGGCTGCTGCAATGAAACGCTTGTGGACATGCAGCTTGTGGAATATTTACAGAAGATCCGCGACCATTTCGGCAAGCCGATCATAATTTCAAGCGGATACCGCTGCGAAAGGCATAACCGGTCGGTAGGCGGCGCGACAGCGTCAAAGCACAAGGCAGGCATGGCGGCTGACATCATGATCGCAGGTGTCAGCCCCTCCGAGGTGGCGAAGTACGCTGAAAGCATAGGTGTAAAAGGGTATCGGACTTTACGAGACCGCGAAGGACGGCTATTTTGTTCACATTGACACCCGTGTGACAAAGTCGTTCTGGTACGGGCAGGATCAGAAATACCGTTCGACCTTCGGCGGAGCAGCCGTGTCGTCGGTATCGGTAAAGCAGTGGCAGAAAGCGGCGATGGCTGACGGTTTCAAATTCCCGAGATACGGCGCAGACGGCGTGTGGGGAGCGGAGTGCGCTGCGGTCGCGAAGCAAGCGATATGCAAAAAATATGCCGTCGGTTACAGGTACAAAAATCTTACTGCTATCGTTCAGCAAGTAATTGGCGTGACCGCGGACGGCAAGTTCGGCAATGATACCCGTGCAGCGGTCATAAAGTGGCAGGCTGCAAACGGGCTTGCGGCTGACGGCGCCGTGGGACTCAACTCATGGAAAAGAATACTGGGAATAAGCTGAGTTAGTTCCAGGCGGAGGCGTTTAAATTGGCTGAGACACTGATTTCAGCGGCAGCGGCGATCATAGTGGGCTTGCTGTCCTTTTTCGGCGCATTGATAGCCGGGAGAAGGTCAGGCCGTGAAATGAAAAGAAGGATCGACGTTGCACAGGCTGTAACGGACACAAAATTAGAGGAGCTGACGCATGAGGTACGGGAACTTAATGCATCTGCAAAGAACCTGCCGGTGATCGAGGAACGCATAAGGTCGCTCGACCGACGCGTGCATGAGGTTGAAAAGAAATGAAGGGAGGTATATCACACAGTGAAGGATAACACTAAAAAGTGGTTCAAGGCTGCAGGAATAAGAGCTGTGAAAACTATTGCCCAATCGGCGATAGCAACCATCGGAACAAGTGCGGCTTTCGGTGATATCAACTGGCTTGTCGTTGGCAGTACAGCACTGCTCGCAGGCGTTTTGTCACTGCTTACAAGTATAGCAGGTCTGCCGGAAGTAGCGTAAAGGGAAACAAAAAGTGCATAGAGGGCAAAGCCTCTATGCACTCTTTTTTATTTATACCGAAATTCGGTAAATTCCTTATAGTATTCGTCGGCTATGTCTTTTTATCTTATCCCGCTCATAGGCTTCAAAACGATCCTCAACGGCTATTACATGCATACCGAGTCCTTTTGCGGTTTTCATGCTGTAATATGTGTCCTCAAATATAGCCATATCTTCCGTGTCGCAGCCGAATTTATCTGCCGCTGCTACAAATATGTCCGGAGTGTTTTTGCCTGCCGGATAGTCATCCGGAGTGAGGATAAATTCAAAATAATCGATAAGCTCTGCCGTGCTGAGCGCTGTTTTTACAAGACGCGTAGGGAGTAGCCGATATCACGCACATGCGAACACCCTTTTCCTTCAAGCCTTTGAGCATGTCCGGTACGCCGGCACGGACCGGAGTGCGGTGACGGTAACATTCATCCATTACATAAAGCATGTCCGAATATGTAAAATTCTTTAAAAGCAGGGTCGTCGGACACCGAACGCATATATTCGACCGCGTCATCGCATGACATGGTATCGGTCTTGCGAAGCTCCTCTTCGGAAAGCCCGCTGCATTTTATGCCTTTGAGTTCAGCATATATGGGAATAACATTCCTCCAGCATCCCATGCTGTCGATCAGCGTACCGTCAAGATCAAAAACCGCAAATTTATACATATATCAAGCCCACCTTTACATCCGTAACACAATAGTATCATATAATCGGCATAAAATAAAGTAAAAAGTATGTTAATAAAGAAGTAAAATGAGGAACATTTATGTGTTTGCGGCATAAAATAACTAAGAACTAACATACGGAGTGATGGACATGTGCTCGATATGCGGAATGATAGATAGATGTGGTCACGCTGACAAAGAGCTTGTGGCGAAAATGGGGCTTACAATGAAAAACCGGGGACCGGATGCAAGCGAAGGCTTTTCCGACAGCTTTGTGGCGCTGCATCATAACCGGCTTGCGGTCATGGATCCGCAAAACGGAGCGCAGCCGATGTCTGCGACATACGGCGGCAGGGAATATATCATTGTTTATAACGGCGAGATATATAACGCGCCGGAGCTAAAAAGGCGGCTGGAACTTCGCGGCGCGGCTTTCAGAACCGCCTGTGATACCGAAGTTGTGCTCTGGAGCTATATTATTTTCGGTGCTGAGTGTCCAAAGCTTTTAAACGGAATTTTGCCTTTGCTGTCTACGATGTGTACGGTAAAACGGTGTTTTTTGCGCGTGACAGACTCGGCGTAAAGCCGTTCTTTACAGCGTAAAGGGTGAAAGGTTTATTTTCGCCTCGGAAATGAAGGCGCTGCTTGCCGATCCAAATATAAGCCGCAAGGTGCCTATGGAGGGGTTGTGGCAGCTTTTTGTTTCTGACGCCGGTCACCCTGTCCGGCAGCGGAATATTCAGCGATATAGAGGAGTTAAAACCTGCATATTGCGGAGAGTATAAGCTTGACGGAGGACTGACGCTCCGGGAGTACTGGCGGCTTGAGGCAAAGCCGCGGTCAGGCACCGCAGGGACGGCGGCTGAGGAGGTCTCTGAGCTTATAAGCGACGCGGTCGACCGCCAGACGGTCAGCGATGTGCCGCTTTGTACATTCCTTTCGGGCGGACTTGATTCATCGGTGCTGACGGCATTTGCCGCAAAGAAATACAAGGCATCAGGGGAGAAGCTGTCGACATATTCATTTGAATACGAGGGCAACAAGGAAAATTTCAAAAAATCACTTTTCCAGCCGCAGGGCGACGACGAATTTGCGGTATATCTTGCCGGGTGGCTCGGAACCGACCATACCGTGCTCACCGCTCCAAACGAAGCTGTTGCAGACTGCCTCATTGATGCGACGCTTAGCCGTGATATACCCGGTCAGGCTGACATAGATTCCTCGCTGCTTTATTTTTGCAAAAGGGTAAAGGAACGTCACACCGTTGCGTTGTCTGGTGAATGTTCGGACGAAATATTCGGCGGATATCCGTGGTTCTACCGTCCTGAAATGCTTTATCGCGATTTCTTCCGTGGATACACGAGCCTATGGAGCGCATTTCGCTGTTCAGAAAGGATTTTGCGCTGCCGGACGAAGGGTATTCATATTTATCCGGCGAATACAAGAAAATTTTGCAAAATTGTCCTACGCTGCCGACCGACAGCGACTCAATGCGGACGTCAAGAATAGCCACATGCCTTTCGGTGGGGTATTTCATGACCTCGCTGCTTGAACGCAAGGACAGGATGAGCATGTACAGCGGACTTGAGGTTCGCGTGCCGTTTTCCGATCACAGGATACTTGAGTATGTCTATAATGTGCCGTGGGAGATAAAATATCATGACGGTGTGGAAAAAAGCGCTGCTGAGGAACTCGGTAAACGGGCTTTTGCCTGATAAAATACTTTGGCGCAAAAAAGCCCGTACCCAAAAACACATTCGCCAAAAATACAGGGCGCGGGTTACGGAAATGCTGAAGGAAAGGCTCAAAAGCGGCAGGATAGGTGAGATAATCGACAGGTCGGCGCTCGACGCGGTGCTGAGCGGTGATGACAAGACCTGGTTCGGACAGCTGATGTCAACGCCCCAGCTTATAGCATGGCTCATCCAGTTTGACGAGTGGATGAGCAGGTATGATGTGGTGTTTGAAAGGTAGAAAATGCGTACAAAATTTGCCCGGGGGATGTTTATATCCCCCGGGCAATTAAAATGCAGCAGTATAACAGGTCGGTAAATTTTAGTTTATCTGCGTAATGAAATATTGACAGACATAGGTCGAAATTTTTGAAAATGCTCCAATCAACAAAATCATTTTGTACTATTTCGGGTTCATGATAATTTCTTGGCTGTTTACATACAAACGGGCATTTATATTCCAGTTATCCTTATAACCGCCAATAATAATGAGAATTGGTTCTGGACAATTTATTTTTTGGTCTCGAGATAATTTTATCATTTGGTTCTTATCAATACCGCTTGGCAAAGATGATGCATTCGGATGATAATGCCATTCTCCTAAATAATACAGACCTTGATTCCACACTGTATCTAAAAGCTTTTTTAATCCACCTGAACCTCGATGGAAATTACATTTTGCGTGTTTAGAGTTTTTAGGCGGCGGTGTTATCTGTAAAATATTTGCAATCGTTTGGCTTTGAGAATAATTTCCTATTAATATTCCTCCCGTTTCATAGGGATGTGCTTTATTACAATAACAAAGCATCTTTTTGTAGGCTTCTTTGCTCAAATTAATATTATATATTTGACTATTATCTTGAAAAAATAAATTATCCATCTTCTGTTTTATCCACCAGCATATAACCTTCAAAAATACCGTTGTTTTCTCTTTGCTCATAAACAAGCGAAATCGTCTTTTCAGATTTTGTAATAATATAGTTTTCGATTGCTTTTGCAGCAGTAGAAGCTGCAAGCCAAACATCATCACTTCTTCCAGGAAAGGTTGGATGCCAACATCCGATACCGTTTCTTGGCAAGTTATAATCATTATATAAAGCTTTTTTCAGACATTAAGTACGGAGCAATCAAATCATAGAAAGCACTAAAACTAAAATCTATGTTATTCATTAGTGTAATATACAATCGCTTTGCTCCTAAACCAACGGATACTGAAGCAAAAAATATGTTTCTTTTTTAAAATTGCAATTTTGGATAATATCAAGGACGCTATTTTCTCCAGTACAATCAATAATAATACCATATTTATCTAAGTCGATATTGGTTTTTAATTCCCCGTCAATTGTAAGTGCATTGTTTATTACCTCAACATTAGCATGCGGATTTAAAGAATTAAGATAATTGCACAAAGATAGTTCCTTAAATTCTCCTATATTGCTTATATTCAGAACATGACGAGATAGATTTCCAATCTCAAATATGTCGGAGTCTGCAACAGTAATGTTATATATTCCTGACCGTACAAGTATTTCTGCTACTGATGCGCCAACACAACCTGCTCCAACAAGTAATATCTTTTTCCTAAGCATGACGTCATTCATTTTGCCCCTCTGTGATATTTCTTGCTGATTCCAATTCTCTGAAATAATCCAATCCAGCTTTGTTTTTTTTGGTCAAAACTTCAATTTTGTCACGCAACCACCAACCTTGCTGATTAGCCCGAAATCCATTTGCAGTCTTTCCACCATGGGATACGATTGGCAAGTACAATGCCTGCCAAAAAATAAGTTCAGGTTTGCCACCAAAAGTCTTTGGTACAGGGAAGCCGAGCAAAAGTAGATGCCGTCTTCCATCTCGGATTTTTGAAACAATATTTTTCAACACATTCATGATGTCAATGTGTTGGCTATTACAGGCATCTATTAAGTCACCCATGGTTTCTGGTGCTTGCCACTCATTAATTACTGGAGTCTGCTTTAAAAGTATCCACGGAGCATTAATTGGAGTGGAGATTCTCGTTTTGATAGGTATTTCCCCCATTGCGTATAGTGTTCAATATTACCCGTTAAAGATTTGAAGCATTTTACATAATACACAAATGGGTTAATTTTATAAGCATCTAATTCCGCTATGCCATATCTGCAATCAGTACTCTCCCACTGCATAAAAGGTAACCGTATCTTCAGAGAAAAGCAAATTGCATTTCTAATATATTGCTTAAAGTAAATTCTGGAAGCTCAAATAGTTCCGTATCTGTAACCAGTTGTCCTCTTGCGGCTAATTCAAGCCAATTAATCGCTCTTTTTACATGGTATATCAATCGTTCATCGATATTATATGGTTCTGGCTGAAAAGCGGAAAGTGTATTTACCTCTAGGCACAGTGCTCCTTTTCTCCACAGTCCATTCCTTTCGACTTTAGAGTTGTTAGCCTGATGATATAATGTAACCATCATACTGTCTCTTGCATCAGGATATACCTTTATCTTTCCTTTTTGGGTAGTTAGGGTCAACGATAATATACCACTTGGATACCTGTGGAAAATACTTTGTTTTATAATCAATTGTTATAGCCAAATGCAAATACCAAACATTTAATTTTTTCATCAAAGTCCCATTCGTCTATTATTTCAACCTGCGACAATGAGTCTAATGCTCTTCGTGCCTGTTTAAGTTTACTTAGTACTTGTTTTGGTTTCATTTATGCGAATCTTCCTTCTGGAACAGCAGATGATTTTTCGGTGCGATGTGTAAACCCAGCTGAAGAATTATTCTTTGAAGGTTCAGGAGCAGCCGGGAATTCGCCTCCGAACAACTCTCTCCATTTGCATACACTATCATATAATTGATCATTATCAAAGGCTTCTCGGGCGATTTTAGCGGCTTTGCAAACTGTATCATAAAAATCCGAGTATTCGTCGTCCGTAATCCTTGCAAAAACATCATGCTCAGGAACACCTCTATCAGTTAAGAACGGTTTTGTTGGGTATTGAGAAACCATATTTTCGAGTGTCAATACAACTCCCTCGGCAACACTGGTTATGCCGTCTGGACAGCAATCGCCAATAAAATGTTCAAGCGGATAGCTCTTTGGATGTTTCATATCTGGATATTGTGTCTTGCGCCACCATTTAAGTGCTTTGACAACATTAACATAGTGCGTATTGCAATTTCTATTTTTTCAGCCGTCCATCGTATTTGCTCAAGTGGATGTGTCTTATCCCATTTCTCTGCTTCACGGTCAGGGATGAGGAGAGGTTCAGATTTCCATTTCTCTTCGCCGTCGAATTGACAGAATATGTTATAGGTGCTCTCAAGTAAAGTACTATTAAATGATTTTATTAATTGATTTTGCTGGAAATCTTCAATTGTGTACTCAGAAATAATAGCTTCATTTTGCAACACGCCTGTTTCACTTTCACTTGGCGCAGAAGTAGGAACAATATCTAAATCCACATAGCTTAAACTGATACCAATTGACCTGCCTTGTATTCTATATTTGTCCTTATAGTACTTGTCCAAAAAAGGAACGAATAAATTCAATGCTTCTTCTGGAGTATATTCCTCAGAATCTAGCTTTGTCACAACTATAACATCGACATCCGATTTATTCCCGTTTTTTAGGCTTTACAGCAGTAGAGCGGCGGTAACTTCCTTGCAAAAAAGGTGCTGACAATAATTTTCGATAGCGTTTCGTCTTCCTCTAATCTTTTCCTTAATGTCGTATGTCCTGTTTTCAAGTCGCTCACTTGATTATCAGATAAACGAATATTAGACAGAAAATCTTTAAAATGCGATGGTACGGTAGACATAAATAATCCTCCTTTAATTTATGAAACTAATCGATTTTGAATATGAACAAGAGTCCCGTTGTTCAAAATCATACTCATATAAAATGCACTTGCCAAATCCTCGTGAAATTTGCCCTAAGAAAAACATAAATGCATTTGGAGCAGCAGCAAAATATGTAGTGTTGCTCGCCGTTCCACAGTACTCCTTTTGTGTTATTGCACTGTAAATAGAGTTGGCAAGAGTTGCTGCATGATTTCCATTTTCTATTGAAAAATTTGTGGCACCGACTTCATTTGGTGTACAATTTATGATACGCCCAATTGATAGATTATTTTCTTTAATGTACTCAATCACGTCATTATAAATAGGACGAGTAACATTCAGTATTAAAGCTGTATCAAATTGGTTTTCCTTAAATTCTTCGTGTGAAATACTCCAATTAGAATAGCTCTTTTTAGATGATAATTTTACATCCCATAATTCAGTGCCATTCATTGCTGTTTTTTGTATTGGAAACACATTGATGCCAGATTTACTATCAAGAATATGCCCCACAGCAAATGCTATGGATGCATGTGCATCTAAAATCACCTTATAAGCATGTTCATTGTTGGTATTTGAAATCAAAAAATTCTCTCAGCTTTGGATAAATATCATTGTTCCAATCATACCCGTTTTTAAATTACGACCGTCAAATTTATCTAACAGAGATAAGCACATTGCCTTATCTTCTAAATGCACTGCTCCACGGGGAAAAACTTGTAACGGCAATAGATATCCTTTTTTGGTGAATACTCATCAGCAATAAGAAAAATGCGTTTTTCTAACTCTTTGTCAAATTCTTTTCTATCGATGCCTTTGCCATGCGTTGACGCAATCATTTGGTCATTTACTGTTGCCGATGCGATAAAACTAATTTGATTGAATGTCAACATTCGATTACGATGTGAAATATATTGAAGTAAAGAATCTCTAACTAATTTCTCCAAAATATCTACATCAAATGGAATGCATTTAAAAGAAACTTTCCTATTCTGTATAATGCTTGTATCAAATCCTTGTAATGATTTCTGCGCCGTTTTATCTAACTTGTTGTTTTGAAACTTATCCATAGAGTTAATGAATGTAACAGCATCGAAATCGCACTGACCTATTAAGAACAGTTCAAATTCGTTTGCTCCCACATCATCATTTATAAGGTCTTGCAACCATTTCACTACTAAGTTCTTACTAAAAGTATTTATTGTCGATTTGACCTGAATACTTTTGAAGACTTTGCTATTTTCCTCTAACGCAATATCAACTTTATTATTATCAGATTCAAATTCTATATAGATTTTATCCCAATTTTCTTGACACATAGCCTCAAGGACAGATGCAAATGCTTGATATAAAAAACCTCGTGAAGCCTCTTTTCCTCCCAAAATATACACCCTTTCTATTTGTTATTTTATTACACTGTCCAAAGCAAACTTTTACTATCCCATAGTTTTTTACACTCAACCTCTTTCACCATTGCATCAAATACAGGCTCAAGGAAAGTCTGGATTTCAGCAATGACAAACGGAAACTCAAGCGTATCATCTTTTATTGTTTTCAAAAAGTACTTCCAACGCTTTTGCATATCCTCGTCATCGGCAAGTGAAACAACCCGCTTAAAGCTATCTTTATTGTAGGAGTACCACGCCACTTTAGTGTTTCAAATATAGCAGATTGTAGTTTGGCTCCATCAAAATCAAATGTCCTTGAAAGATAATAGATGTCATAAAAATCTTTCATTCTGCTTGTAAGTTCAAGCCTCTGCAGTATGGCATCAAACTTTTCTGCAATGGTACTTTCAAGAGAGTATGTCTTGATAATCGGCGGCTCAAAATCAGGAAGCTGCGTATTAATTTTTCGGTGTTCTGGCATCGGTACGACAACATCGCCTACACCTATGTCGATATTAAACGGCACACGCACATTCTTAATTTGCGCAACTATCTGCGCGCTGATACCGTGATACTTCCTCTGCGGAGAAATTTCCTCAAAGCACTGTGCCGTCATCGTGATATAGTCATTGCCCGTAGGCGTATCAATAATTTTGCAAATCAAATCCTTAACTGTATCTATTGAGTTTTCGTAACCCGCAAGCAAAAAATCAACATCAATCGTCGCTCGGCTTTCAAAGTTTGTCAAAGTATAAATGAACAAACCACCCTTCAATATCAGAAAATTATCATAACCCGACTTGGAGAGCTTGCGCAAAAATTCTTCCTGCACAAAAAGCTGTAGGCACTGCTGATAGGAAATGCCAGAAGCTTTTGCCTTATTTTTCTAGCTTTGCCAAAACGGAAGCTACTTTATCCGCCATTACAACCACACTCCAATCAAATCATTTACTTTCTTTTGTACCCTCAACGCTTTTGCATATTCCATAAGGTTAGGGATGTTTTTTTTCGTGGTTCGTTTACATAGCGTTGAATTGCCTTATTGAAAATTTCCTTATCCATTTTGCTCATATTTCGTAGGACATCGCAAATGGTACGGTCACGGTCATATATGCGAACCTTGGTAAACTCGATAATGCCGTCAGTTTCGCCGAGATTGAGCAACGCTGGCTCTACTCGGTATGCCTTGATGAAAGGGTAATCAATATTCGTTCTCTGTCTGGAAGTGTTTTTATCAACGGTGATATTCCATTCTGCGGGATTTCTGTCGCTGTACTTATAAAAGAAAAGCGCCGTTTCCATACAAAATACTGCATCGGGAAAAAGACTGTTGATTAGTGCAACCTCACTTGTACCGTAATCTTCAATCCAATGATAATAACCTCGTTTAACCTTTTCAATCAATCCTTCATCCAACATTCGCTGAATATCTCTATAAATACAGCTTTTCCTTATTCAGTTGAGCTGTTGTCATCGTGAAATTATAATTCAAGAATATTTTACCGAGAAATGTTTTATCCTGTTCACTAAGCATAAGCGCACCTCTACATTAAACCACTCGTATTTTTTTCTTCGATGGTGTGTTTTAATACATTATACCCGATTTTCAACGCATAGTCAACTGCAGTAAAGCATATCGAAAAAAATTTTTTGATTGTGTGGTTTAGTGTAAAAATCAGACCCGCTTGTCCACAATGAAAACACACAGGTCTGATACTGATTTATACGGCAATTTGAAATTTCGTAGTAGCGATAGCGTATAGATTTATAGTCCGTTCTATCTCTCCAACCTCGATAGAATAAGGCTTTTCGGCACTTTTCCCATTGTCAGAATCGTCGTATTTTTTAATTCTGTCGAGTGTCGAAAAGCTATGTATTTTAAAGCCAAAGACCTCACGCTTGTCCTCGTATTTAATACATTGGAACATTTCCGATGCTTCTCTGGGTCGTTCCATACAAATGCACAATTAGATTTTCGGTTTCTTACGCAGATAAACTAAAATTTATTGCTTGATTTGTTGTAAAAGTGGCGGCAGAAGTGGGACCCTTTGCCCTACAAAGTGTCAATTGGTTTTTAGGCTGTTTATTAAGGAACGATACTCAAAAGCTCGTTCGGCTCAGTCTGCCGAAAAATAAGATCATGCAGACAAACGAAATCCGTATGCCTTCTGCGGTGATGTGTTTTGGCGTCATCTGCCGGATATGATTTTTCTATACAGCTTGCCGACACCGCAGCTCCAGTAAAGTAACATTCCGAACACGGCGCCAACCGCTGCCTGCAATATCTGATACGGCAGCTTTATTATTGCGTATTCCGGTGTGCTGTAAATAAATGCGCGGCCGAGCGAATATCCCACGACCATTATGACGGCACCGACCGATACGCCGAGTCCCGACGCTGATTTGGGGTGCTTTTTAAGGGCGTGGTGCGAAATAAGAGAGATCACCACAGCCTGCAAGCCATGCGTTACAAGTGAAACGAACATCGGAGCAGGATAGAAAAAGAAATCCCCCAGAAACGCTCCTATGCCACCGACTGCAAAGGCTGCCACCGGATCGAGTATTATCGCGGCAAGGCATATCACAATGTCGTTCAGGTATAAATGTCCGCCGGGGACCGGCACGCCGAATGAACTCATGACTATATTGAGCGCCATGAACATGGCAGTCGTGCAAAGCCAGATGGCTGCGTTTTTAGTTCTTTTTTTCTGCTTTCATATGTTTTTCCTCCCCAAATTCACACTTGCGTTTGATATAAAAAGGTTATATAATATTTTCTGCCGATATTAAATAGGCAGAAACGGAGAAAATTATATAGGCAGATGAGATATTTTATAAACAAAAAAGATCACCCTGTTTATTTGCAGCTTTATAAGCAGATAAGGGACGATATCGTAAAGGGCGCGTACCCTTATAATTCCAAACTGCCGTCACAGCGTGTGCTTGCTGCCGACACCGGTGTCAGCACCGTGACGGTCGAGCATGCATATGAGCTTCTGTGCGACGAGGGCTATGCACAGCCACACCAAAGAAGCGGCTATAAGGTGATATTCAGGCAGTCAAACGGATTTGCACCGGCTAAGGGGCAGATACCGCAGCCGCCTGTCGGTCATAAGACTTCGGAAAGCCACACGGAGTACCCGGCTTTTCCTGTGTCGACCTTGAGCCGAACCATGCGCAAGGTGCTGTCGGATCATTATGATGTGATACTTGAAAAGTCGCCGAACTGCGGACTGCCGCAGCTGCGCGGCGCCATAAAAAATTATCTTGCGAGAAACCGCGGCGTTTATGTTGAGACCGGACAGATAATTGTAGGCTCAGGCGCGGAATATCTTTACGGACTCATCGTTATGCTGCTCGGCAAGGACAGGGTCTATGCCGTGGAGTCGCCGTCATATGAGGTCATAGAAAAGATATATGCGGCGGCAGGTGTGAAATACGAGCTGCTGCCGCTCGCCTCCGACGGCATCGAAACGGCTGCCCTTTGCTCGTCAAACGCCGATGTCCTGCATACAACGCCCTACCGCAGCTTTCCGAGCGGAGTCACGGCTTCGGCGTCAAAGCGGCATGAATACATAAGCTGGGCAGGAAAAATGATCGGTTTATCATAGAGTCGGACTACGGCTCTGAGTTTGCCGTTGCGTCGCAGCCCATGGAAACGCTTTTCGCGCTGTCCGACCGGGACAACGTTATATATATGAATACCTTTTCAAAGACCATTTCATCTTCGATGCGCTTGGTATATGGTGCTGCCGCAAAGACTTTCGGAGCTGTTTTCAAAAAAAAGCTCGGCTTTTATTCCTGCACCGTTCCGACCTTTGAGCGGTATGTTTTGGCTGAGCTTTATAAACAGCGGCAACTTTGAGCGGCACATAAACAGAGTGCGCAGAAAAATGCGCAAAGAACTTGAAAAATAACCGATAACTGCATAAAAAACCTCGCGCAGAAAGCTGCACGAGGTTTTTCTTACTTTTTCAGTATATCCTTTATTACTTCTCGGCAATTATGAGTCCGACGACCGAGGGGACGAAGGAAACCGACCCCGGAATATTGCGCCTTTGCGGTGCATGTTCTCGCCGTTCCGGGCGGACAGATGCAATTTTCTCTGCAGCCGGCTGCCGGATCGACGGCAGGAGGTGTCGGCGGCTCCTTTGAATAGACAACCTTCAGCGACTTTATTCCTCTGCGCCGCAGTTCGTACCGCATGACCTTCGCAAGCGGACAGACCGATGTGTTGTAAATATCCGCTACGGTGAATGCCGTTGGATCCAGCTTGTTTCCGGCACCCATTGAACTGATAACGGGCGTACCGTTAGCCGTGGCGGTCACAACAAGGTCTATTTTCGCCGTGACGGTATCTATCGCGTCTATCACATAGTCGTACTCTGAAAAATCAAATTGATCGCGCGTGTCGGGCATGTAAAAGGTTCTGTAGGTTCTTACCGTGCAGCCCGGATTTATATCCAGCACCCGGTCCTTTGCAACGTCAACTTTGTATTTTCCCACCGTGCTTCTTGAGCGCTATTATCTGACGGTTTATGTTTGTAAGGCAGACCTTGTCATCGTCTATAAGGTCAAGCGCGCCGACACCGGAACGTGCCAGCGCCTCGACGGCGTAGCCGCCGACGCCGCCTATACCGAACACTGCCACACGGGCGTCTTTGAGCTTATTAAGGCCTTCGCTGCCGATAATAAGCTCTGTTCTTGAAAACTGATCGGGCATAAATTACCTCCGGCTGTCACTTTCTGTTTTTAAGACGCTTGTCGCAGCTTGTGGCAAGGTGTGTGCCTATGCTCTGGAAAAGCTGCACCATCAGTATCAGGAAAATTACCGCAAATATCATGACAAGGTATTTATATCTGTAGTAGCCGTAGTTAATGGCTATTTTGCCCAGTCCGCCGCCGCCTATAATGCCGCTCATCGCAGAGTAGCCAAGCACGGTGGTTATGGCTATTGTGGCGTTTGATATGAGCGACGGAACGCTTTCCGGTATCATGACCTTGACAATTATCTGAAACGGCGAGGCGCCCATGCTGGCGGCAGCCTCGATTATGTTGGGATTTACCTCTCTGATGCTGCTTTCGACAAGACGTGCGATAAAGGGAACGCCGCTATAACGAGCGGCACGACCGATGCCGGAGTGCCGACAACGGTGCCTATTATCAGTCTTGTAAGCGGAAACACCATTATCATGAGTATCAGAAACGGTACCGACCTTAAAAGATTGATTATCACATTGAGCACATGCAGCACGCCTGATGGCACGCGCAGTATCTTCTTGTTTTCACCGGCTACTAAAAAGTACGCCGAGCGGCAGACCGATGAGTGTCGCAAAAAAAGTTGAGAGCACAGTTACATAAAGGGTCTCCCAGATAGCCAAGGGAAATTCATCGCGCAGTATTTCGAGCGCTTCGGTCACTGCCTCCGCTGAAAATGCATTATTCACCGTCTTTTACCTCCTCAACGATTATATCCTTGATCCTGCCAAGATAGCTGATAGCCCTTGCCGCTTCTTCGCCGCCGCCCGGTATGCCGAGCAGCATGTTGCCGTACGCCTTGTCGCCTATGCTTTTGGTCGATGCCGAAAGTATGCTGGCGGCAATGCCCTCGTCTATCGCCATCTGGGCGATCAAAGGAGTTTTGGTGGCAATAGCCCCGTTGAAAACGACGCGTATGACCGTCCCGTTATCCTTTGTCACCGCAGGGCTGTCAAAGCCGTCCGGGTAGACCAGCCGCTTGGCGGCAAGTGACTGCGGCGCTGCAAATACATCGGCAACGGCGCCCTCCTCTACCACAGTGCCCTTGTCAAGTATCGCGACGCGCGTGCATATCTGCTCAACAACGCTCATCTGGTGGGTTATAACTATAACGGTTATGCCGAGCCTGTCGTGTATATCGCGTATAAGCGACAGTATCGACTGCGTGGTCTGCGGGTCAAGAGCGCTTGTCGCCTCGTCGCAAAGCAATATTTTCGGATGGGTAGCAAGCGCACGGGCAATGGCTACACGCTGCTGCTGACCGCCCGAAAGCTGAGCCGGATAGCTGTTGAGCTTATCACCCAGTCCGACCGTTTCAAGCAGCTCTGCCGCCCTTTTCTTTGCCTCGGACTTCGGGGGCGCCTGCAAGCTCCATGGGAAAGCACACGTTTTTGAGGCAGTTCCTCTGCATGAGCAGGTTGAAGCCCTGAAATATCATGGTAATATTGCGGCGCTCGTAGCGCAGCTCCTTTTCGGAAAGCGACGCCATATCGCGCCCGTCTATCACAACGCTGCCGGACGTGGGTCTTTCCAACATGTTTATGCAGCGCACCAGTGTGCTTTTTCCGGCGCCGCTCATGCCGATTATGCCGTAGATCTCGCCGTCGGGTATCGTGATGCTGATGTCCTTTAAAGCCTCAACGCTGCCGTCCGCCGTGCCGAAGGTCTTGGTAAGATTTTTATTTCGATCATATGCTTCTCCAACCGAATTAACGCTGTCCGCCTGTTTTCAGCGGACAGCGTTAAGTTCATTCAATTTATTTGTTGTCTTTATTTGAGTGCGTCAAGCGATGACTGCTTTCCGCCGTAGAGACCCATCGGCTCAACGTGTATAGCGGCGACCGACACGACCTTTGTGCCGTTCTGCTTGTTGAAGTCCTCAAGGTAGGGAAGGTGCTGGAAGTAGTTTGCATCGACCTCACCACTGTCAACGACCTTGTTGGGCTGGACGTAATCGGTGAACTCCTTAATGTCAAGGGTGATGTCCTTCTCGGCAAGTATCTCTCTTGCAACAGCCAGAATCTCGGCGTGCGGTGTCGGCGAAGCGGCAACACTGACTGTAGTACCCTTTGAGCTTATCGTAATCTACCGATGAGTCAAATCCGTCGCCGGGATTTGAAACGGTGCTGACCACAGCGCCGTCGTATTTCTCGGTGATGAAATCCGCGACCTTCTTGCTTTCAAGTGCTGCTTTGAGCGCCTTGATCTTGTCGGTGTTCTCATTGCCTTCCTTGACGGCTAAAATGTTGCTGTATGCCGAGGATGAGCCTTCGATGGCAAGCGAGTCCTTAACGGGATTGAGTCCTGCCGAAATTGCGTAGTTTGAATTGATTATAGCGTAGTCGCAATCCTTGAGCGCGTTGGGAACCTGTGCGGCTTCAACCTCCTGGAACTTGATGTTCTTGGGGTTGTCCTTGATATCCTTGACGGTGGCAGTGATGCCGGCACCCTCTTTAAGGGTGATGTATCCCTTTGACTCAAGCAGGAGCAGTGCGCGTGCCTCGTTGGTGGCGTCGCTCGGAACGGCTATGGTCAGTCTGTTGCTGCTTCCGCATCCGGCAAGTGCCAGAACTGCGAGTGCTGCTGAAAGTACAAGTGCAAGTATCTTTTTCATTTTTATCATTACCTTTCGAAATTTATCTGTTTATTGTTTACCGGATCATCTTTCACAGCGACACATTCGGAAACAAAAACATGGCAGGCGACAGCCGCCTTTAATGTATTTATATTGCTGTCCCGTTTTCACAGCGGCTCATCTCCTTTCGTTTCGTTGAGTGAAGTATACTACATCTGCATTCATTTGTCCAATACTTGATTAGAATAGTAGGTTATAAGAAAAACTTATAACTCGGTGGCTTTGCACCTGCCGAGATAGTCCTTGATTTTTTCGATGTAGAGGCTGCCTATGCTGCTCATGACCTGATTTTTGCGCGTTATATAGCCTATCTCCATAATTCCGCCGGGGTCGTCGCCGCTGTATGGCACAGCGCGGTAGTCGTCGCCGTTTAATTCCTCGCATATGATGCCGGAGCACAGCGTAAAGCCGTTCAGTCCAACCATGAGGTTGAGCATGGTTGCGCGGTCGTTGGCTTTTATGGTCTGCGGAAATTCGTTTCTTGCGAATATTTCCTCCGCGAAATAGAAGGAGCTGCCGTCGCCCTGTTCAAACGAAAGGCAGGGGTAGTCGTTCAGTTCCTCGGGCGAAATGCTGGCGTTATCAGCCAACGGATGCCCTTTCCAGAGGTAGACATACACCCGGCAGTCTATCAGCCTGTGAAATTCAAGATCATTTGAGGCAAGGATTCTCGTTATGACGCTGCGGTTAAAGTCGCTTAAATACAGCAGTCCTATCTCACTGCGCTGGGTTCTTACGTCGTCTATGACCTCGCGCGTTTTGGTCTCGCGCACGGCAAATTCGTATTTTTCGGGGTCGAAGTCCTTTACCGTTTCGACAAACGCCCTGACCGCGAAGGAATAATGCTGTGTCGAGACGCCGAACTTGCGCTTTAAATTGCCGCCCGGTCCGTATTTTTCGGCAAGGGTCTCGTACTGGTGATATAGCTGACGCGCAAGAGGTCATAAATTCCTCACCGTCGACTGTCAGCGAAACGCCCCTGCCGCTGCGGTGAAATATAGTTATTCCAAGCTCCTTTTCAAGCTCCTTTACGGCACCGGTCAGCGACGGCTGGGTGACGTAAAGCTGCTCCGCCGCCTTGTTCATGGAGCCGGTCTCGAAATAACTATACAGTAATGAAGCTGCTGAAGTGTCATAAGGTCACGTCCTTTGCTTTGAGTCCGTTTTAACAGGCATTTATCATAAACAATATAACATTTTTTATAAAGACTTTCAAGCCTATGCAAAACGCCGCTTGTAATAACCCTCAAAGCCGCTCTGCTTTTGTCTGACGGGCTCTAATAATCAACTTGCTTTTATGTGTCCAATAGTGTTATAATTAATTGGCATGATTTACATATGGGAGGTAAATATACATGCTCAAACGCTTCTTAGCTTACTATAAGCCTCATAAACTTATATTCACACTTGATATGATTGCGTCATTCGCGGTCGCGGCAATAGGTATACTTTACCCCATAGTTACGCGCAAAATGCTGGGCGAGCTTATCCCCGAGCGCAATTATTCCATGATAATAGCCTTCGGCACAGGGCTTCTTGTGATATACGTCATCCGTATGCTGCTCAATTATTTTATTCAGTATAAAGGGCATGTCATGGGCGTCAAGATGCAGGCACAGATGCGAAGCGAAATGTTCAGGCATCTTGAAACACTGCCATACAGCTTTTTTGATAATCATGAGACCGGCAAAATAATGTCGCGCATGACCAGCGACCTTATGGACGTCAGCGGGCTGGCGCATCACGGACCGGAAAACATAATAGTATCGTCGATATCGCTCGTGACGTCGTTTATATATCTTGCAACCATAAATATCTGGCTGACTCTTATAATCTTCACATGTATACCGTTTCTGGCTGTCATTTCGTCGACCTTAAGGAAAAAGATGCATGACGCTTTTTTTAGACAGCCGCAAAGCTACCGCAAGAATAAACGCCTCACTTGAAAACAGCATTTCGGGTATCCGCACCACCAAGGCGTTCACTAATTCCGCCGCCGAGGAGGAAAAAGTTCGAGGAGAGCAACAAGGAGTTTGTTTCAGCAAGAAGCAGGGCGTACGACGCCATGGGGCGCTTTTTCATCGACCAAATTCGTGACCGATGCTTAATGTCGTCGTGCTGATAGCAGGCGGGCTGTTCCTTTATAAGGGTACCATAGATTTTGCCGATTATTCCGCCTTTTTTGTCTCTATCAGCCTGTTTTTAAATCCGCTCAATACACTTATTAACTTTGTCGAGCAGTATCAGGACGGCGTTACCGGCTTTTCAAGATTTTTGGAGATCATGGACACACCGCCTGAGCATGACACCGACGGTGCCGAAAGCGTGGACAGACTGTCGGGCGGCATCACATTTAAGGATGTTTCCTATGGGTACGATGAGACAAGCGAGGTCTTGAAGCATATCGATCTGAATATTAAGGACGGCGAGACCTTCGCGCTGGTCGGACCGTCGGGCGGCGGCAAGACCACCATATGCCACCTGATACCGAGGTTTTACACGCTTAAAAACGGCGAGATAGATATAGGCGGCAGAAATATAGACACCGTGACATTGAAGTCATTAAGGCGCAACATAGGTATAGTCCAGCAGGACGTTTACCTGTTCAATTCCAGCATGAGGGATAATATCCTCTACGGTCGTCCCGATGCCACGGAGGAAGAAATAATTGCCGCAGCGAAACGCGCCAACATACATGATTATATAATGTCGCTGCCAAACGGTTACGATACGGTGGTGGGTGAGCGCGGCGTGAGGCTTTCGGGCGGTCAGAAGCAGCGCCTTGCAATAGCAAGGGTGTTTTTAAAGGATCCACCTATACTTATACTCGACGAAGCGACCAGCGCGCTCGATAACACGACCGAAATACTTATACAACGGTCTTTGGAGGAGCTTTGCCACGGCAGAACGACTGTAGTTGTGGCGCACAGGCTCTCAACCGTCAAGAACGCCGATCATATTGCCGTGATTTCGTCGGGCAGCGTTGCCGAGGAGGGTACGCATGACGAACTTATAGCCAGAAACGGTATATACGCCGAGCTGTATTCGCTGCAGTTCAAGGGCACGGGTACGACCGATAAGATAAAAATGTGAGATCTTTTGCCGGCATTTCTGTTGACAAACCGGCTGGTTTATGTATAATTGTAGATATATATTGCAAGGTGTATAAAAAGTCCGCATCAGGGGAATGATAATAATGGCACCAAAGATCAAATTCACAAGAAAGCAGATGACCGAAGCGGCTTTAAGGGTTGTGCAGAAAGGCGGCGCCGGGGCGCTGACTGCAAAGTCGATGGCAAAGGAGCTCGGCACGTCTACGCAGCCGATATTCACATGCTTCGGCACGATGGACAGCCTTAAGGGTGAGGTTATTTCGGCGGCTGAGGAAATATTTGAGCGGTATATAAGAAAGGGACTGTCCGAAAGGATCCCGTTTTTAGGGTACGGTATGCAGTATATTGCCTTTGCGGCGGACGAGCCTGAGCTTTACAGGCTGCTGTTTTTGTCACCGGATGAAAGGAGTGCCGATCCTTTGTCAACGGTGCACAGGTCGATGGCTGAGGTGCGCCCGTCGATCATGAAAATATACGGCATGACCGAAGCGGAGGCAGACCGGTATTTCAGTGATATGTGGCTTGTGGCTCACAGCATAGCCACCCTTACCGTGACCGGCAGATACCCTTATTCAAAAGCAAAGATCGGTGAGGTGCTGACGGGATTCAGTCTCAGTATATGCAGGTCTATAAAAGATATACCCGGCTTTGTAAGCGGTAAAATCGACCGCGACAGTGAATTTGAAAAGCTTATAAAATAAAAAACCTCCCGAAGCTCTGTAACGCTTCGGGAGGTTTTATCATTGCTCCCCGCCTTCAAACTCATAATACTTTCGGTTGTAGACCCCGATTATTCTTTTCTTTGCAAGCACAAGATAATACGGATCCCCAGCCTCTATTTTTAAAAGGTGGATCTTCCTCCAGGATCCATGTCCGTTCGGGCAGACCCGCGCCCCGGCACGGCTTGTATCTGCCGTATTTTCTGAAGCGCATGATCCGGCATGTACAATTTGTACAGTGTATTTTATCACCGTCGAAAAAGCCGCAGCGGTACTTGCTGTAGATATCTGCCGATTTCACATTGTCGGTCACAACGGTAAATCCTTTTACGCAGCAGGCGCACGATAATAACAGCCGCGACAGTAGTCTTATACACCGCGACGGCGACTGCCGCAATACAACCTGCCCATGCCAGCGCCGACAAAGCGCGGAGGAACCACACCTGCAATTCCGGTGAAAACGGTGAGGGTGTGATAATAACGAGCAATACCGGCACGGCGGCTACGGCGACGAAAAAAAGAGCGTCAAAAAGCCGCAAACGCATCGCCTTGTTGCAGTCGGCAGAGATCCTTTGTTCCGTCAGAATTTCCTTGTTCATACAGCACCACATTTTTAAAAGTATATATTAATTATACAATATAATTTACCAAAACGCAAATATGATAAAAACATGTACCGGACTATATGAACGACATTTTAAATTTAAGGCTGTTCGATAATAAACATAAAAACTGATTTGCACATTGTGGGGCACCTGCCCTACAAGCGCTGAATTGGAATTTTCGCATTTAATACCTCTAAACTAAAATTCACCAATACATATATACATAATACGAAACGGCCGGCAGGGGATATTCCTGCCGGTCTGTTTTATGCCGGAAATCATACCGATCATTTGTCAAGATGAACGTCGAGCTGTGGGAACGGTATGGAAATACCGTTTTCATCAAACGTTTTCTTGACCTGTTCGTTCATGTCAAAGTAAACGGTCCAGTAATCCTCTGTTTTGCACCACGCGGTGGAAAATATGTCTATGCTGCTGTCCCCGTGCTTTGTTATGCGCGCGCTTGGGGCAGGATCTTTAAGAATAAGCGGATTGGAGGCGGCAACCTCACGGATCAGACCTGCTGCCTTTTCAAAGTCATCGGAATACGATATCGAAAAGGTCAGATCGACACGGCGCGTGGGCTTTTCCGAGTAGTTAACGATCTCGCTTGACGAGAGCTTGCCGTTCGGAAGATATACAACCTTGTTGTCATAGGTGCGTATTTTCGTGCTGCATATAAAAATATCCTCGACAGTGCCCTCATAGCCGTTTGCCGATATAAAATCGCCGTCGCAAAACGGGCGCGTAAGCAGCAAAGTATGCCGCCGGCAAGGTTCGACAGCGTGCCGTTTACGGCAAGGCCGACGCCGACGCCGAGCGAGGCGATAAGTGCGGAAACCGCTGAGGTATCTATGCCGAGATAACCGATAAGCGCCAGTACGACAAGTATCTTCAGACCTGTTTTCGCCACATACGACAGCGTACGATAGACCGTGTGGTCAATTTTTTTGCCGTTTTTCTTTTGGAAATCGAGCGATTTTTTCTCTATAGATCTGCTTATTTTATTGATCACCAAAAAGGAAATAATAAGAATTATCACGGCAATGACGATTTTTATACCGACATTCGTAACCCAGCTCTGGAGCGATGAAAGAAAAAGCTTCAAGGTTCATATATTTAGCTCCGCTATCAAAAAGTATACTGATCATAATATAATTTTAAACGTCAATTTTATGACTGTCAATAGTCCGGCTATGAAAAAAAAGCACCTGCGCTGCAAGTGCTTTTGGTGACCCGGACGAGAATCAAACCCGTGTTACCGCCGTGAAAGGGCGGTGTCTTAGCCGCTTGACCACCGGGCCGGGTAATCTACGATGCGCCTACGAGGTTTCGATAGATTATGTTATTTTAGGAGCAAATTCGACAGATTTGCCCCGAAACGAAACACCGGAGTCAATTCGCAACTCCGATGTTTTCATCGGTGTTGATTTTTGATTCGTTGAACTTCCAGACAATTTCTATTGTCTCAGTGTCATAAACAAGTACACGTTCAACTGCATCATACAGATGCTCTCTGAGTTTGTCATCGGGCAAGCCGGTCATCCGGCTTGCTGCTTCATGCCGTTCTTCTACATTAAGACTTTGCTGATGAAAGACCTCAAGCTGAGTCTCACAGGTTTCAAGCTGCTCTTTCAGGGCGGCTTGTTTTTGAGCAAGGGCGTCTTTGCCGGACAGATACTCTTCCGGAGTCAGCTTCCCTTCACGATAGTTTTCATAGATCGTAAACTTCTCACGATCACAGGCATCATACTGAGCTTTCAGCAAAACGAGCTGTCTTTCCAGACTTTCACCTTTGCTCTTCGCCGTTTTTCTGATGGCAGCGGATTCGACACGGACGATTTCGATCTGCCTTTTCAATGCTTCAAAGACGATTTCTTCAAGTGCGCTTTTCCGCCAGCGGACGTTTTCACACGGGCTGCCATCGTGATACCGATGGGACGGACAGGCAAATACGGTTCCATTGGCTTTCTCAAGTTTTCCGCCGCAATGAGCGCAGAAGTAAACTCGGTCTGACTGGTCATGGGAGCTTCGGACAAACTTTCTACGCCTCTGGATTGCCTCTTGTGCTTGTTCGTATTCATCCTTTGTCACAATCGCCTCATGCGCATTTTCGCGGATATACCATTCTTCTTTGGGAACGCGCCGCTGATTTTTGTCACGGATGAATCTGCTTTCGCGGATATGGTTGACCATTGTTCCAGTGTACTTCACGCTCTCTATCATAGTCAGGATACCGCGATGTGTCCACTGGGGCTTCTTGGAAGATGCCTTTCTGGATACGGCTTTGTGCTGGGCGGGTGTTGGAATGCCCTCTGTGTTCAGCTCCTTTGCAATCTGTGTGCAGGACTTGCCGCCAATCACTTCCATGAAAATACGGCGGACTATCGGAGCGGTTTCCACGTCGATGATAAGGTGGTGCTTATCAGCAGGATCGGCTTTATACCCGTATGGGACTGTGTTCACAAACTTTGCCTTCTCCTGTTTCATTCCCATTGCAGACTTGACCTTCTTGGAAAGGTCTTTGCTGTAATAGTCATAGATAAGGTTCTTGAAGGCAATATCCATACCGATAGTATTGCCTTCATGTTTTGCGCTGTCATAATGGTCATTGATAGACTTGAAGCGGATGCCGAGAAACGGGAAAATATGCTCCAAATAGTCACCAACTTCAAGATAGTCTCGCCCGAAACGGGAAAGGTCTTTCACTACGATACAGCTAATTTCTCCATGCTTTGCGCACTCTATCATCTTTGCAAAGTCAGGGCGATCAAAGTTTGTGCCGGAGAAACCATCATCGCAGAACTCTATACGAGGCAGATCGCAGAGAAGCGGATTCTGATCCAGATGACGATTGATGAGCATGCGCTGCGATGCGATACTGTTGCTCTCGTCCTTGACTTTGTTTGTGCGCTTGTCAACGTCTTCAAGCGACAAGCGCAGATAAATTGCGATTTGCTGCTTCATCAAGCAACCTCCTTCCTGATTTTCTCGCAAGTCTTCGTAAGTGCTGCAAACTCATCCATATAGCTGAGTTTGATTTCCAATGTGCCGTCCTCATGAATTTTCATGGTCTCGATAAAAGCGTCTGCCATTTCTTCGGAGATTTCCGTCGCGTCGTGGAAACGGCGGATCATCTGCTTCCACTTCATTTCGCCGGTAATCTGTTCCTCCGTCTGATTCTTTGGCGCTTCCAGCTCGGATAGATTTCTCTCAATCGCCCGGATGTCCTCCATGACGATCTCTTTGTGATGGCTGTACTCGGCATCAGAGAGCAACCCTTCTTTGAGATCAACATACATACCGCTAAGGAGAGACTGCTTTTGCGCAAGTTTTTGACGCAGTGTCCGTATCGCCTGAACGGTATTGTCTTGCTTGATCATGGCTTTTTTCATTGCCAGCAGAGAATGAAGTGTCTTCTCCATGTCGAGGAATACTTCCATCTGAGACTTGATGAAGGAAAAAACTGCATCATCGAGATCCTGCTTCCGTATTTTCACATCGGAGCAGCCTCTTGTTCCATGCTCGGCGTAAGTCGGGCATTTGAAGGTGAAATACACCTTGTCCTTCTTCGTGCTGATGGAACGCTGCAATTTCATGATTGCCCCGCACTCGGCACATACAAACTTCTTCCCATAGATGTTTTTCGCTTTGGGTAGATGATCGTACTTGCCTGAATTGGCTCTCGTGCGTTCTACGGCTGCATGGTTGATCTCCTGCACCTTCTCAAACAGTTCTTCACTGAGAAGTGGTTCATGGGTATTTTTTGCTATGATCCATTCGTCTTCGGACGTGATGTGATAAGGGATGCCGCCATAGAGACACTGACTGCCTTTCTTTTGAGCTAAATGCCCGATATAGACGATGTTTTGAAGAATTTCGGTTATCATGTGCTTGTTCCACAGAATGACCCGATCCTTCTTGTTGAAGTTCGTTTCCACCCCGCGCTCCCGTTTGAGCTGACTGGGGGAAAGAATACCGGCGTCGTTGAGCTTTTTGTTGATGCCCATATAGCTGATACCTTCGGCTCTCCACTGAAATATCTGGACAACAATCGGCGCAGTTTCAGGGTCGATCAGAAGATGGTTTTTGTTCTCAGGGTCTTTGCGATAGCCATACGGTGCATAGTTCCCGATATAGTCACCGCGCTCCATCTTCGCTTGAAGGGCTGTTGTGACCTTGCGCGAGATGTCCTTCGCATAAAAATCATTGACGATGTTCGACAGGGAGGCGGATAAATGCCCCTCGCTTGTTACCGTCGCAGTATCAAAGGAGTCATTGACGGAGATAAAGCGCAGATCGAAGAACGGGCAGACCTTTTCAATGAACTGAGAGGTTTCGATATAGTTTCTGCCGAGACGAGATAAGTCCTTCACCACGATGCAATCTACAATGCCCATCTTGACGGCTTCCATCATCCGGTTAAACTCTGGACGGAGAAAATCTGTTCCGGTATAGCCGTTGTCAACGAACAGCGCCGTCTTCTCAAGATACGAGCGTGACGCAACATAGTCTTCAAGGAGCGTGGTCTGGTTCTCAATCGAGTCCGAACCTTTACCGTTATCCTCGACGGAGAGGCGGACATAAAGAGCGGTTTTCCAGCGGCGGATAGGAGTATCAACTGCTGGGGTAGGGAGATTTTGCTTTTTCCGCGATACTCGTGCCATTAGACCACCTTCCTTTCAAAGCGAATGACTTTATTCGCGTCCTCCTTTTCCTGACGTTCGCGCAGAAACTCGACGATAGATGCAAAGCGGTCACAGTGCATGAGACCGACATCAATGTCTTTATTCTCTCGAATGTGAATGTAGTCAATCAGGTTGACCACGGTGCTTCGAGTGAGTTCCTTGATATTTGCGTATTTTCTGAATTGCTCAAGCCAGCTTTGTTGTTCTGCCAGCCCACCCATCACGCTGTTTCGCTCACTGGTGAGCCGCATAATGGTGTCGCTTGCCTCCTTGATCTGCTGGTCGAACTGAGCTGTGAAGGCTTTGTATTCCTCACGGCTGATAAAATCGCTCTTGAAGTCTTCATAAGCACCGGTTTTCAATCGGCGGTTCTTATCAATGATTTCTTCCTGAAACGAAATTTTTGCTTTGATCTTCTCAATCTCGCGGTTTTCCCAAGCCATATCGTCAATCCGCTTCAACGCATCTGCCATATTCATAGCGGCGTCAATATGTCCTTGAACGACAGCGAGAACGGTATCATATACAACAGATTCTTTGATGCTGTGAGACGAACAGGAGGTCTTGTCGCTCTTGTTGCCACCGCAGATGAAGTAGGCATATTCCTTATCTCCGCAGCGTGATACTCTGCGTACCATCGGGCTTCCGCAGTCAGCACAATAAATCTTCCCGGAAAACGGATGGACGCCGGTTGCACCGGACGGGCTTCTTGTATCATCCAGCATGAGCTTCTGAACCAGATCAAATTGAGCATGGGCAATGATAGGCTCATGGGCATTTTCTGTCCGCGCCCATTCGCTTTGCGGTTTCACTACGATCTTTTTAACCTTGTGGTTCGGAGACGTAGTTTTACCTTGCACCAGTGTTCCGGTATAAATCTCGTTTTTGAGAATGCGATATATCGCAACGGCGCTCCACAGAGCAACCTTCTTCGTCTGGAAACAGGTGCGCTGCTTTGAGCCATTCGCCTTCTTGTACTCAATCGGAGAAGGGACATTGGCGTCATTAAGCCGGTCTGCGATCTGAGCCGGAGACAGCCCCTCTATCTTCCACTTGAAAATGTCCTGCACAACCGGCGCGGCAACCGGGTCAATCACCAACTGGTTCTTGTTGTCCGGTGATCTCAGATACCCGAAAACCACACGAGAGCCGACAAACTGTCCGTTCCGTCGCTTCGCATCAAGGTTTGATCTGACCTTGATGGAGATGTCACGGCAATAGGAATCGTTCATCAGGTTCTTGAACGGAAGGACAAGCTCGTTGTCTGCCGCTCCGGGCTGTGCGCTGTCATAGTTGTCGTTGATTGCAATAAAGCGAATACCGAGGCGGGGGAATATCTTCTGGATGTAGTCACCAGCCTCAATATACTCACGACCAAAACGCGAAAGGTCTTTCACCACGATGCAGTCAACCAAGCCAGCGCGGACAGCCTCCATCATTCTGTTGAAGTCAGGACGCTCAAAGTTTGCGCCGGTAAAGCCGTCATCGCAGTATTCTTTTACTACGGTAATTTCCGGGTGCTTCTTGAGGTATTCCTTGATGAGCATTCTCTGGTTTGAAATGCTGTCACTCTCAAGTTTTTCGCCGGAAATAGAAAAGTCGCCATCTTCCTTTGATAATCTCAGGTAGATGGCGGCTTTATAATCTTTATCCAAAGATAATTTCAGCATAAAACGCCACTCCTTACTTTATTCCGGTCTGATAACCCGAAAACTAAAGTAGCAGTGGTGTTTCGCTGATTTTGTCCGTGCTTATTATAGCACAGTCCAAAGCAATTATCCAGCCTTTTCAGATTTGTTCACAAAAAAGATTCTTTTGGGGTTATCCGACGGCTTTCTCACATACTTGCAAGCAGATTTACGAAATTGTCATTGATCGTAGCCTGAGTATTTGCGTAGGAAACCCTAACTACCGTGTTGCCGACCTTAAACATATAGGGATTTTTGATCTGTTCCACATAGGATTTCATCCGATCTTCTACCGACATGGAACGGTCAATTTTGACGTCCCGAATATCCACCAAGGAGTCGAGAAGTTCTTTTCTGCTTCTCTCATTCTCCATAACATCACCGCCTTTTCACGAGTATTCTTGCCCAATATTTACCTTCTCATGCGTTAAGCCGCGAGAACACTTTATCAGCAAATTGATAGGCAGCAGTCATGAGGACCGCTGCCCATAGTATTCACTGATAAGTCCTTTCGGACGTTTTCACAGTGTTCTACTTCCGGCATATTTGCAGCTCGCGCCCCTGCCGAATAGGGAATGCTGCGGACTACCAATGGTCAATCGGTATCATGGGACTCTCACCCCTCCGAGGATCGCTCCGAGCCGCCCTTTCAGAGAAAAGACGGAAGTATCATTATACCCGGCATCTGCATCGTCGCAAGCAGCCGCACCACACGGCTGTTATAGCTCTCCGGAGGTCGCTCGTTCCCTTTCGGGAGGTCTTGGCGTCGGAAGCTGTGTTGCTTCGCAGAAGCGGAAAGATCCGCAGCACTGAACTATTCAGTTTTCAAGGATCAGTGAAGCGGTCTGATTGACCCCTTCACTTTACAACGGACATTTTTTTTAGAAAAAAACAGGGGTCGCATCAAAATTTCTTGAAAAATTTTTTTGCTTTCCGCTTGACGTACTTTGCGGTTTCCTGAACGCTTTGAGCGCGGATGCCATTTTCTTCTGCGTATTCCTTGTAGCTCTGCCCTTTCAAGAAGCACTCAATGAACACCCTCTGTTGATTCGCTGTGAGATACTTCAAGAAATCCGACACACCAGCGTTGAACGCGGTCTCCTTGGTAAAGTCACTTGGATCCATGAGCCATGCAGATGCCTCACGCTCTTCGCTGGGAATCGCATCAAGTGAGAGCAACATCGGAGTAGAATCGGACGGTTCATCCGCATAGACATCATCTGTCCCGTAGCTACGACGAACTCGCTTTTCTTCAACACGAAGGATTTTCATGACCTCACGGTCAACCTCCGTTACTTCGCCGGTGATTTTCACGCGCACCATGCACTTTCCGTCCTCCGTGGTCCAGAGGTCGTAGTCGAACTCGACAGGGGTTTTAGGGATTCGTTTCATTGCTTGTCCTTTCCGCTGGCGCGGAGAAGCGGATGGACAAGCCTAAAAAAGGAGCCGCATGACGGTGAGTTGTGATCCCATGCCGATAAAACAGAGTGCGAACACTCTGTTCATGCGGCATTAGGAAGACTCACCAGTCAGCGGCTCCACAGCACAGCTATCAAATATTTATTTGTTAAACTCCTTATCCTCTGTTGAGGTGGAGATATAACCTTCTCATACTGAGAACATTGAAGACGGTTTCTCTTCCGCAGAGCTTACACTTTGCCTGAACGTGACCTCTTGTGTCCTCAAAAACGATGATGGTATTGTGATGACAGTACGGGCATTCCATCGTTCGCCTCTTCTGGCTGGCGATGGCGATACGCGCCCGTCTGATCTTCATCTGCATTTCAGCAGACGGTTCAGTAACACGGATATTCTTTCATGCCCATACCTCCGTCGGATCATCGAACTCTGAATATGGGCGGTCTTCGAGATAACCAAGCTGGCGCAGACGGATGACGGCTGCGGACTGGGAAACACCAAGTTGAGCGCATATCGCTCTGAGCGACAGGCGATCCCGGTATGTAAAGTAGCCGCCATAGGACGTCAGCTTCTTCTCAGGGATGAAATACCACGCGGCAAGGTCAACTTCTTTCTGCGGCATCAGGATTGCCGCTCCGAGGACGTTTGCTTGCCATTCATTCCAGTCCTCATGTGTTTTGAGATCACGCAGCGAATAGGCTGTTCGTGCGGAATACTGCCGGTTGCAGCGTTGCTTGACTTCATCGGATTCCATCTGATAGAGAATCTGATGAGCGCATTCGTGGGCAAGCGTGAAGCGCCGCTTCCCGCAGAGCTTCTTTATTTGCCCTTGACGGATGAAGCTCTCATCGAGCAACACCTGATTACATCTGAGCGGAAGTGTTCGCCTGACACCCTTTTCCTCAACGATGTACTCTGTATCAGTATAGGCAGTCAAGCCGCAGATACTTCCATCAGAGGAAAGTCGGGCAAAAGACACTTGCAAGCCGAGATAGTCTCTTGCGAACTGATCAATCGGCGTGGCACGAGCCATACGGACTTCCTCGGACTCCGTGCCGAAGAAAAACTTGTTGAAGTCTTCCGTGACGGCTGCTGCAATTTCTTCGATTTGCTTCTGAGATAAGATCACCGGGCATTCTCCTTTGCTTCGACAAACCACTTGTCTCCTTCATGAAAAAGGAACGACTCCTTTCCTTTAATCATGACTGTGTAACGGATGCCGCCACCACCAACCTTCTTGGATGTGGCGCGGCATTTGTAAAGAATCTGGTCGATCTGAAAAATCAAACCGTCCTTCCAACGGATGAGCCGGGGCTGAATTGCACCTTCCTCATCGACATCGAGATTTACCGAAACATACGCTTTTCGGCACTTCGAGCAGTTCATGAGCTACCTCCGTTCATAAAAAAGTTACCTGTTTTTCGACACGAAATTCCTCAACATTATTGACACACACATCGTTCGTGTGGTATCATAATTACGAACAGAGATTTCGTGTAAATATAGTATAGCACGAACATCACGTTCGCGTCAATAAGATAGGCGAAAGTTTTGTTCGTGTTCATGGAAAATTTAAGAAAGAGGTGCCTTATGGGATTCAAAGACAGGCTTAAAGAGAAGAGAGTGGAGGCAAACCTGACGCAAGCCGCTCTCGCAGAAAAAGTCTCTGTTACTGCAAGGACAATTCAAAATTATGAGCTTGGCACTCGAAAACCGACAAAATACGACATTGTAAAAAAACTTGCCGAAGCTCTGAACACAACGCCGGAGTATCTTCTCGGCAACGGCGGAATGCTCGTTCTCGCAGCACAGGAACAAGGCGGAGCAAAAGCGGCGCGTGAAATAGACGAACTGGTGAGTGAAGTCACCGGTATGTTCGCGGGAGGTAAGCTCAGTGAGGATGCGCTTGACGGCGCGATGCAAGCACTCACCAGAGCCTATTGGATTGCAAAGGAAAAGAACAAGAAGTACACGCCAAAAAAATATCGGAAAGAGCAGCCGGAGGAATAAGTCCGGATTTTTGTACAGGGTGTTCTTTATAATTGATCATGATGATCCACGAATGGAGGTGGCGCGATGAATGCCGAACAGCTATCAAAAGTTGGCAGCGATCTTGTGCGACGCTGCGGCACACGAGATCCTTTTCAGATAGCAAAAGAGCTGGGCATCATTGTTCTGGATGATTGCGAAAACTTCGGGCAACTCAAAGGAATGTATCGCGTTGTCAAGAAAAATCGCTTTATTTTCTTGAATCAGGATTTAAGTCCGCAAACGAAGCGTATTGTATGCGCTCATGAGATCGGTCACGACCGACTGCACCGCGCACTTGCAAAAGGTGATGGATTGCAGGAGTTTGTGCTTTACAAGATGAACTCTATCCCTGAGTACGAGGCGAACATTGTTGCGGCTGAGATATTACTTAATTCCGACGAGGTGCTTGAGTACATTTACGATTATGGGTACACTTCGGCGCAGATTGCACAGGCAATGCATACAGACATCAACTTGATTGCCTTGAAGATTGCGCATCTGGCAGAGACAGGGCATGACCTACGCCGGATAGATTACCGAAGTGATTTTTTGAAATAAAGAGGTGGCGTATGACAAGAAGCGAAGTTATGAAAGACTTCATGAAGAAGACCGTGGTTCCGGTCGCTGTTGTACTCCTGCTGTTTTCTGTTTTCAGCCGCATATTCGTTGAGAACGGAACGCCCGATTATTTCCTGATCTGGCTTGCTTGCGGAGTGCCTTTTGGCATTGGGAAGATGTTCACGCTGATTCCGATTGGCTTTGGCATTTCCGGGACAGTAGGTGTTGTCGCACTTAACCTTGTCCTTGGCGGTCTGATCGGCGGCGTAATTCTGATCTGGAAGCTGGCAGTTGCCATCTGGTATCTGCCCCTGAGTGTCGTTCGTTTTATGAAAGCGTAAGGGAGGCTATGTGTATTATGGGGAAGAATGCAGGCAAGACCTCCGCTGTAATGCAAAACGAAGATATGTCAATGTTTAACGCCTATGAGAGAGAAAACATACGAAGAACGAAAGCCGTGCTTGACCGAATCGAGCATGAACTTAGACTTGACCGCACCACAGCGTACCAGGTCGCTCTCCATGAGGTTATGGCAATGGACAAGGAAAGGCAGACTCTTGACGCAATTACAGATTGTCTGGAAAAGCTGCTGCCTTCAAATTTCTGCAAAGACATCAAATAAACTGCTGTGATTGCAGGTCTTGAAAGGATATTTTCAGGATGGAATACAACGACTATAAAGAAGCCCTTTTCTATGCCGCTTCCATCTTTAACGAACGCTTGGGGGCAGAGTTCAGCGAGGACAATCTTGTACTGCGCTGCTTTCAGACGGAAAACCAGCAGGAAGTCTTTGAGCAGTTCTGCAAGCAGTATTTCCCTGACCGGCTGGAAGACCGATATACAGAGGACGGCTATTTTGACTTTCACGCCTCTGCATTCGTCGGCACAGGAGACGGCGCGGACGGAATCCTTCTGCGCACAGACATAGCGCGTCATCCGGCAGAGTTGAAGCACATTCTTCTGCATGAGCTGGCGCATATCTTCTGCACCCGCAACGAGATTGGCGGAGATAATTTCTTTGAGCGATACTGCATGGATGATACCATCAGCCGCGAAGAGGACGGAACCATTAACGCCGGTTATGCGGTCTGGCGGGAACTGATTGCGGAGCTGATTGCATTTGAGCTGGATGACAACTGCGATGTAGTTCCGCTTCGACGCAAGAAAGACCTACTCAGCTATTACGAAGGAGAACTCCTGACCGGCAACGGAAAAATGGGCGTCAGCATGATTCTCTGTGAGGCAATGACCAGTGCTGAGGGCGAAGCGTCTATGACATGGGACGCTGCCAAAAGCAAGTTTACGCGGTTCAAGCCCTTTGATGATCCGCTGTACAGGGACTTGCTGGAACTGGTTTTTACACATGTTAGAGAATACTTTATCGTGATCGACCGCGACTTTATCTATGAAATTGCGCCGGATGAGATGATACAGATGACGCCTCCGGAGGAACGCTTTAAGTCGCTCTCTCTTGGTCCGAACATCCGAAAGTTCCTCCAAACCGGCGAAATGGACATTGAGGACTTCCGCAAGCAGATCCTCACAATGGAGCTGCCCAGCGAGGCAATGCGTTTTGACCTTCTGAAACAGCTTGCAGACATCAAGCCTTCTGCTCCCCAGCCGGAAAAACAGAAGAAGGTCGGGCGCAACGATCCCTGTCCGTGCGGCAGCGGGAAGAAATACAAGAGGTGCTGCGGAAAATGACGATCCCATTAAAACAGGTCATTCAGGCAATCGAAGAAGCAAACGAGGTTTTCACGAGCTTCTGGGACGCAAAGACCGGCAAGACCGTTTATCTTGCCGATCCATTGATGACTGATATGACGGAGGAAGACGAAGCTCTTGCCGCTGAGATGGAAAATACGCCGGAGCGGTTTCTTCGCTTTCCGACCAAGTATGAGATTCATCAATACCGCATCATGGAGGCTTACATTGACCAGCTCCCTCCCGGAAAGGCAAAGGAGGAACTTGCCTATGCTATCCGGGGAAAAGGAGCGTTCCGCCGTTTCAAGCAGTCTGTGCGGTATCACGGACTGGAACAGCGTTGGTATGATTATCTGGCGGAGGCGTACCGGGAGCTTGCGATCCGCTGGTGCGTAGAGGAAGACTTGGAGTACACGGAATGAAAGAGTCTAAACAAAAGACATTGCTGCGGAGCAGTGATGATCTGATTGCCGCCGTCGAGCAATACGGCTTTCTGCCCTTCTTTCGGAATGAGATTCCCGGCTTCTCTGTTGAAGAACTTTGTTCGCCGGAATTATGGTTTGCGGATGATGTGGACGGTCCGTGGGAGTGGAAGGGTCCGGCTGCACGGAGCGGCAAATGTCTCTACGGCAAACTTTTCAACAAGAAGGCTGGATTTGTGAGCCGGGAGTGGATACCGGACTTCGCAAACTTCCGGCGTGATGGCTATGACTTTGACGCCCGTTGGGATGACGGCTTGGCGTCCTACAAGGACAAGGAGCTTTATGAAGCCATAGCCGGTGAAGGCAGGATGCTCTCCAAACGGCTGAAAGAAGCTCTGAACTACCGCAAGGGCGGCAACACCGGTTTGAGACGTGCATCACGCGGCTGCAAATGCAGAGCTATGTCTGCATCGCGGATTTCGTCTATATGCAGGACAGATACGGAAGACCTTATGGCTGGGGTGTCGCAGAATATGCGACGCCGGAAGAACTTTTCGGGTACGACCTTATCACATCCGCCTATCAGCGAGACCCGCAGGAATCCAAAGAGCGCATGATACAGCATCTTTCCTCCATCCTGCCGGGGACGTCTGTACAGCAGATTACGAAGAAACTGAAAGGATAAAACACCATGAGCAAGAAACTTGTAGCATATTTTTCTGCGTCCGGCGTGACCGCGAAGGTAGCCGAGACGCTGGCAGAGGCAATCGGCGCGGACATCTTTGAAATTGAGCCGAAGGTGCCTTACACGGAAGTTGATCTGAACTGGATGGACAAGAAAGCCCGCAGCACGATTGAGATGAACGATCCTGCCTCCCGTCCAGAGATTGCCGTCAAGCGGGACAACATGAAGGACTACGATACCATCTTTGTGGGCTTCCCGATCTGGTGGTATGTCGCGCCGACGATTATCAATACGTTTCTTGAGAGCTATGACCTGACCGGCAAGACGATCATCCCGTTTGCGACCTCCGGAGGAAGCGATATGGGCAAGACGAATGAGCGACTTGCGCCGAGCTGCAAAGGCGCAAAGCTGCTGGAAGGCAAAGTCTTCAAGGGCAGCGTCGGGCATCAGGAGCTTGCGGCGTGGGTTGATGGACTTGGACTTTGAAAAGAGTACAAATCGAATTTATTAAGGAGGATATGGATGAAACTGTTTTTATGTTCGCACTTTTCAAGTGTAGGAAGTTTGATAAAAGAAGAAATTGATAACAAGAAAGTCGCATTTATTCCCACAGCTTCGCTGCGTGAAGGCTATACCGGTTATGTCGGCTCGGCTCGAAAGCTATTCAATAAACTGGGAGCAGCCGTAACGGAAATTGATATTTCAACGGAGGCTTATTTAACGATACAGTCCGTTTTTGAAGATGCGGATGTGATATATTTTACTGGTGGAAATTCTTTCTTCCTTATGGACCAGCTCCGTAAAACGGGAACGGATGAGCTATTGAAGAAGGAATTGGCAAAAGGAAAACTGATGATCGGTGAATCGGCGGGTGCGATTATATGCGCTCCAACTATCCAATATATTGAACAAATGGATGAAAAGCCGGAGGACTACTCACAAGAAGATGACGCAGGGCTTGATTTGATTGATTTCTATGTTCTTCCGCATTATCTTACAGCACCATTTAAGAAAGTTACCGAGAAAATAATGACTGAATTTTCGGATTTGAATCTATGCCCAATTAACAACCGTCAGGGAATTGTAATTGATGGTGAAGGTTTAAAGGTTATTTGCAAAGACTAATTTGAAAATTCCAGTTTAACGAACAGGAGATGATGATCGCATGAAAATCCTATATGAACTATCTTGGCTATGGGAAACGCTGGGCATTGCACTTGTGGCGGCGGCTGTCTGCGTGGCTTGCGCCGCGCTGATCTGCAAAGCAGCGAAGAAGAAACTCGGCAAAAAGGTGTTGGCGGTCATAGGAGCTGCTGCATTTGTGGGCGCAATTCTGGCGGTCATTCTGATTGCCCGGACGCCGATGCCGCTTTGATAGACAGGAGGCTTTTGCTATGGATAAGGGAAGATATTCGATCATATTCAGCAGCTTGACCGGTAACACGAAAATACTTGCCGAGACAATTCGCGCAGTGCTTCCGGCAGAAAACTGTGATTATTACGGTGTGCCTGAAACGCAAGAACTGCACTCTGAAATACTCTATATCGGATTCTGGACGGATAAAGGCAACGCGGATAGGCAAAAAAGGTTTTCCTTTTCGGAACGGCGGGCTTCGGTGGCAGTGTGGCATATTTCCAGAAGATCCTCGATCACGTTAAGCAGTCTGTTGACCCAAGCAATACTGTGGTCGGAGAATATATGTGTCAGGGTAAAATGCCGCAGTCTGTACGGGATCGCTATATGAAAATGAAGGCACAGCCGGAGCATCCGGCAAATATTGATGCGTTGATTGAAAACTTTGACCGTGCGCTTTCCCATCCGGATGAGGACGATTTAGAAAGACTTAGAAAAATCATTTTGGGGTGACAGCTTTGACAGGAGAAATAGAAAAATGGTTGTACTTACAGAGCAGATAGAGATTCCGGCTTCCTATGACAAACTGGAGGCATGGACCGCTAACTTTGAGGAAGAGTTTGTGAAATGGAGTCCCTACCACATCGAATGCAATCTCTATAACGGAAACTATAACGCGGGAAGCAAGATCGCTTCCGCGAGATTGTTATGGGGCTGGACTACGATGTGACCGGCACAATTACGGAATGCGAACAGGATGAAAACCACTTCCGCATTGTATTCCAGAGCGACAAGAAGACGGCGTTCATCACCTTTGAAGGAAAAGAACCGAAACAGGATGCCATTTCTCTCACACCGAGGCTTTCGGCATGACCACGCCGGTAATTGGGGCAATCATGAACTTCCTGATCTTCAAGGTGTTTTTCAGGAAAAAGGCAAACTGGCAGCTTATCCGGGGTGATATGATTCTGGATAACAGGTATTTATATGACATTCTGACCGAGGGAAAATACCCGGAAAGAATCCCGCTGGATAAGCTGCTGACCGGCGCGAAGTAACCGAATGGGAGGGCTTGATCATGCCGCTTCAAATCGTCAGAAATGACATCACAAAAATGAAGGTGGACGCCATCGTCAACGCTGACAACGAGTCTCTGCTGGGTGGCGGCGGTGTGGACGGCTGCATTCATCGTGCCGCAGGACCGGAGCTGCTGGCAGAATGTGAAACGCTCCACGGCTGCAAAACCGGGAGCGCAAAGATCACGAAGGGCTATCGTCTGCCCTGCAAATATGTCATTCACGCAGTCGGTCCGCGCTGGTATGACGGACGGCATGGTGAGCGCGAACGGCTGATCTCATGCTATCAGACTTCGCTCATGCTGGCGAAAGAATACGGATGTGAGTCGGTTGCGTTCCCGCTGATTTCCTCTGGCATTTTCGGCTATCCAAAGGATCAGGCTCTCAAGGTTGCGATTGATACCATTAGCGACTTTCTTCTCGAAAACGAAATGACGGTGTACATCGTCATCTTCGACCGCAAAGCCTATCAGATCAGCGGCAAGCTATTTGCCGACATTGCTGCATACATAGATGACCGCTATGTGGATGAACATACCGATAGTCGTTCCGAGCGGCTGCGCAGGATGAGTTCCTTCCAGATGGACGAGCCGATGCCCTGCGAGTCCTCCGTCTGCGATGAAGATGCAATCGAACAGCTCATTCCTCCTGTCTCTGCGGCAGTTGCTCCTAAAAAGGCGGCAACACTTGATGATGCACTGGGACAGATCGATGAGAGCTTTTCGGAGATGCTTCTGCGGAAGATTGACGAGCGCGGCATGACGGACTCGCAGTGCTACAAGAAGGCAAATATTGACCGGAAGCTCTTCTCGAAGATCCGCTCGGACAAGTCATATAAGCCTTCCAAGCCCACGGTCATTGCATTTGCCATTGCCCTTGAGCTGCCACTTGTGGAAATGAAGGATATGCTCATGAAGGCGGGCTTTGCGCTGTCTCACTCCAATAAGTTTGACATCATCATTGAGTATTTCATTGAGAATGGGAACTATAACGTCTTTGAGATCAACGAGGCTCTGTTTGCCTTTGACCAGAGCCTCATAGGTGCCTAATCTGACCATAAAGGAGGCTTAGAAGATGAAACAACGCACATACATTGCAATCGACCTGAAATCCTTCTATGCCTCCGTGGAATGCCGTGAGCGCGGCTTAGATCCTCTGGACACAAACCTCGTTGTCGCAGATGAGAGCCGGACGGACAAGACCATCTGCCTTGCCGTTACACCCTCCCTCAAAAGCTACGGCATCTCCGGACGCGGGCGGCTGTTTGAAGTCAAGCAGCGTGTGAAGGAAGCAAATGCCGGACGGCAGCACGACGCACCGGGACGCAGACTGGAAGGCTCGTCACACTTCTTTCTCAGAGCTGCAAGCAAACCCGTCTCTGGCGATTGACTTCATCATCGCGCCGCCCCGGATGGCGTATTACATGGAGTACAGCACCCGCATCTATCAGGTCTACCTCAAGTATATCGCGCCGGAGGACATCGTGGTCTACTCCATCGACGAGGTGTTCATGGACGTGACGGACTACCTGAATACTTACAAGCTCTCGGCACATGACCTTGCCATGAAGATTATTCTCGACGTGCTTGAAACCACCGGCATCACGGCAACCGCTGGGATTGGTACGAATCTCTTTCTCTGCAAGTGGCAATGGACATTGTGGCGAAGCACATCCCCGCCGACAAGAACGGCGTCCGCATTGCAGAGCTGGATGAGATAAAGTTCCGGCGTGAGCTTTGGTCTCATCAGCCCCTCACGGACTTCTGGCGCGTGGGTCGGGGCATTGCCAAGAAACTTGAGCAGAACGGGATGTTCACGATGGGCGATGTTGCTCTCTGTTCAGAGCGGAATGAGGACTTGCTTTACAAGCTGTTCGGCAAGAATGCGGAATTGCTCATTGACCATGCGTGGGGATGGGAACCGACCACCATTGAAGCAATCAAGGCGTACCGCCCCAGCTCCAACAGCCTCAGCTCTGGTCAGGTATTGCACTGTCCCTACGAGCCGCAGAAGGCGAAGCTGGTTGTGCGGGAAATGACGGACTTGCTTGTGCTGGATTTGGTGGACAAGGGGCTTGTCACTGACCAGATGGTTCTCACAGTTGGCTATGATATTGAGAACCTGACCGATCCTGCACGACGGGCAAAGTATCACGGCGCGGTGGGGAAAGATCCCTACGGTCGGGAGATTCCCAAACAGGCGCACGGCTCTATTAACTTCGACGGTCACACATCCTCTACCCGAAAAATAATGTGTGCTGTGTTAGAGCTGTTTGACCGGATCGTGGACAAGAATCTGCTTGTCCGCCGTATGTATGTTGTAGCAAATCATGTCCTGCCGGAAGCGGACGCGCCGAAGAAAAATGACGGTGCTGTCCAGCTTGACCTTTTCACTGACTATGCTGCCGAAGAGGAAAAGCAGAAAGCCGAGGACGCCGCCTTGGAACGTGAGCGGAAGATACAAGCCGCCACGCTTGCAATCAAGAAGAAGTACGGAAAGAACGCCATCCTCAAGGCGATGAATCTTGAAGAAGGCGCAACCGCCAAAGACCGTAATGCGCAGATCGGCGGGCATAAGGCATAAAGAATCAAACAAATCGGAATTTGTGGAGGTATAAATACATGGCAAGTGCGTATTACAAACCTTGCAAGGAATTTGACATTTGCAATGAGTTGATTGAAAAATATTGGGAATCAAAACAATATGACAAATGCTTTGAAGGTCATTTGGTATTGGCGGAGCAGGGCTATCCCCCTGAATGTCAAATAGGCTATTTCTATTACGAGGGACTTGGTGTTGAAAAGGACTTGGAAAAAGCACTATATTGGACTCGCCGTGCCGCAGAGCATGGTGATAGAGATGGACAATGCAATTTGGCATGGTTTTATGAAGATGCAATCGGTGTAGAACGAGATATCGAACAGGCTAAGCATTGGTATCGGCTTGCTGCATTGCAAAACAATGATTTGGCAATCGAGAAATGCAAAGAACTTGGAGTCGCTTTCTAATTACACATCGCATCATAATGAACAGTTCGTCAACTTCCAGTTTATCTAGGAGGTGCGATGCAGAATGCGTATGAACAATAGGTACGACGAGATTATCAATCTTCCTCACCACGTCTCCAAGACGCGACCACAGATGCCGATGTCAGATCGAGCAGCGCAGTTCGCTCCCTTCGCCGCCCTCACCGGCTACGATTCTGCAATCAAGGAAACCGGACGTCTGACCGACGAAAGAATCGAGCTTGACGTGGAAGCTCTAAGTGCATTGGATATGAAGTATCAGCTTCTTATGGAAGCCCTTGATGAAGCACCGGAAGTTACCATTACCTACTTCCAGCCTGATGAGCGAAAGGCTGGCGGAAAATATGTAACAGCAACCGGCGCGGTCAAAAAGGTCGATGATTTTGAGCGGCGAATCACCATGCGGGACGGCACAAGGATTCCGATGGATGACGTTCTAAGCATTGACGGAGAGTTGTTCTCATCACTGGAATAATGTCGCTTGCCATGCGACCAAATGAAGTGAATGCCGAAGTACAATATGACTGTAAGGTGAGACGCCAAGCAGTCATATTTTTTATATGCGGAGGTACTGAACATGAGAAAGAACTTGACGGAGATCGTATTCATCCTTGATCGCAGCGGCTCTATGAGCGGGCTGGAAGCAGACACCATCGGAGGCTTCAACTCCATGATTGAAAAGCAGAAAAAAGAGAATGGTGAGGCATTGGTTTCTACCGTTCTATTTGACAACGTGAGCGAGGTTATCCATGACCGTGTGTCGGTTCAGAGGGTCGAGCCGATGACCGACAAGGACTATTCCGTTCGCGGCTGCACCGCCCTTCTGGATGCTATCGGCGGCGCGATTCATCACATTGGGAATGTCCACAAGTACGCAAGAAATGAGGATGTCCCTGAACATACGCTGTTCGTCATCACAACGGACGGCATGGAGAATGCAAGCCGCCGTTATGACAGCGAGACAGTTAAGAAAATGATCGAGCGGCAGAAGGAAAAGTACGGCTGGGAGTTTTTATTCCTCGGCGCAAATATTGACGCAGTTGAAACGGCAAAGCATTTCGGCATTGGAGCAGACCGAGCGGTCAACTATCACTCTGACCATGAGGGAACGCAGCTCAACTATGAGGTTCTGAGCGAGGCGGTTTCCGCTGTCCGTTGCAGCGTACCACTGGGTACGAATTGGAAAAAACGTATTGATGAGGACTTCAATTCCAGAAAGGACGGGAACAAGTAATGAGAACGATCACCGTAAAAGGGACAGGCAATGTCTCCGCAAGACCGGATTACATCATCCTCTCCTTAAACATTGAAGCCTTATCTGAAACCTATGACCGTGCAATGTCGGAAGCTGCCGAAAGAATCGAAAGACTGCAAGGTGCCGCAGTCCACGTTGGGTGTCGCAAAGAAGACTTGAAAACCACGAGCTTTGATGTCCAGACAATGTACGAGAACGTCAAGGATCGGCAAGGAAATTACAAGCGAGAGTTTGTCGGATATGCTTGCAGCTATCGCTTGAAACTTGCCTTTGACTTTGACAGCAAACAGCTTGCAAAGGTCATTTCTGCGATTGCAGACTGCGGGGCGCACCCGGAACTCAGCATTGCGTTTACCGTGAAAAACCCGGCAAGAGTCAGCGAAGAGCTGCTGATCAGCGCGACGGAGAATGCTAAAACGAAGGCGGAGATTCTTTGCAAGACGTCTGATAATGCGCTGGGACAGCTACTCAATATCGACTATAACTGGGGCGAACTCAATGTATTTTCCAGAACAAGCTACGATGTCGAAGACTGCATTCAGCCTCTCATGGCGATGAGCAAGTGCGCCGCACCTGAGATTGAACCGGATGATATTGATGTGACAGACTCAGTGGCTTTTACATGGGAAATCCAATGATTTTTTGACTTTTTTGAAATCCGGTACTCAACAAACGCTCTTTTTGTGTCCGTTGTAAAGTGAAGGGACATTTCACGGAGGAATCTTCGGGGAATACGATTTGGGGAGATTAGCAAGCAAATCCGGTGAGTACCCACCGGAGAAAAATCAGTTAAGGAGACCCTGCCCTTAACATCAGATTTTTTGCTTTGTTGGGATAGTCCCAAACCCTTCTAATCTTTACGACGGAGGGCGCAGCATGGTACGAAGAACACGAGACATTCAGAAGAAGATTTGGCTGACACCACAGGAAGAACGGACGATTGCAAAGAAGATGGAGATGATCGGAACGGAGAACTTCGGTGCGTATGCAAGGAAGATGCTGATTGACGGCTACATCATTGTCGTAGACTACACAGAGCAGAAAAAGCTCGCCGCCGAAATCAACAAGATCGGCGTGAACATCAATACCGTCTGCCGCAGGATTAACTCGACGGGACGATTCTATCAGGACGATATTGACGAGCTGAAAGAAAAGATGGACGCGGTATGGCAGTTACTAAAATCAAAGCAATCCGAGGAACTTTGAGCAAGGCAATCTCGTACATTCTGAATCCCGAAAAGACCGACGAGAAGCTGCTGGTCTCGTCCTACGGCTGTGCCAGCGAGACCGCAGCGCGGGAATTTGAATGGACAAAAAGGGATGAATCCGGTCAGGATCATAGCCCGTCATGTGATCCAGTCCTTTGAAATCGGAGAGGTCACGCCGGAGCTTGCCCACGAGATCGGCAAGCAGTTCGCGGATGAAATCCTCGGTGGAAAATACGAGTATGTGCTGACCACGCACATTGACAAGGACCATGTTCATAACCATCTGATTTTCAATGCGGTTGATTTCGTAGACTACCACGCATACAAGAGCTACAAGCGGATTTACTATGATATGCGCGAGGTCAGCGACCGACTTTGCAAGGAAAACGGTCTCTCTGTGATCCCTCCCTCTCAGAATAAAGGCATGGATTACAAGGAATACACTGAAGCCAAACGCGGCACGAGCTGGAAACAAAAGCTCAAGCAAACCATCGACCGGCTTGTCATCACAGCGAAGGACTATGATGACTTTCTGCGGCTCATGCAGGAAGCCGGTTATGAAATCAAGACCGGCAAATACATCTCCTTCCGAGCTGAAGGTCAGGAGCGATTTACTCGATCTAAAACCATCGGAGAGAACTACACCGAGGAACGCATCAAGGAGCGAATTGCCGGACGGACGCCGCGCAGAAACCGGAGGCAGACCGTGCCGAAGGGCATCTCTCTCATCGGAGACATTCAGGAGCGGATCAGGCTCATTGACAGCAAGGGTTACGAGCATAAAGCCAAGCTCACGATCCTCAAGGAAGCGGCGCGGACACTCAACTATCTCACGGAAAACAACTTGCTTCAATACGCTGATCTTGAGAAGAAGGTCGAGGACGTTCACAGCTCCTATGACCGCACTGGCAAGGAACTGAAAAGTGTTGAAGCTCGACTGCGGGAAGTCCAGCCGCTTATCAAAAACATCTCCAACTACCAGCGCCTCAAGCCCGTATATGACGCCTTCCAGAAGGCGAAAGACAAGCCGAGCTTCAAAGCAAAGCACGAAGCAGAGCTTGTGATTTTCGAGGCGGCACGGAGTACGTTGCTTGCCATGCAGGGCAATGAAAAGCTGCCGAGCTTGAAGACGCTCCAAGCGGATCAGCAGAGACTTCTTGACGAGCAGCAGCGGCTTTATGACGAACGTGCGAAGCTCAAAAAAGAAGCTCGGATGATCGACACGTTGAAGGCAAATGTGGACGACTTCCTCAAACCAAACGCAGAGCGCGACCAAGAGCATCAACGCAATTCTCAGCGCGAATAAAGGGAAAAGGCAAGGCAGCTTTCATGAATAACTGCCTTGCCTTTTTTGAAAATCAAAACCATCAAGAACTTGCAGCTTTTTTGTGAACTTGTGCATGAGATAATTGTATTCAAAGAGGTTTTCGTGTATAATAGAATGGAAGTCATGATTAGCGGACGAGTAAAGAGGTGCGTATCATGGGAATCAGCTATAAAAAACTTTGGATGCTACTGTTAGAACGTGACATAAAGAGGTCCACTTTCCGGCAAGAGCTTAACCTTGCATCCGGAACATGGACGAAACTGAATAAGGGGGAAGAAGTGTCCCTCTCTATTTTGCTGCGCATCTGCGACTATTTGAATTGTGACATTGGAGATATTTGTGAGGCTGTGCGAACGGACAAGGATTGAGTCCGGCTTTTCGTACAGCTCTTTTTGTAGAATGATAATCACTCATCTCCCACCGCAAGAAAGGAGCAAATCATGGGCAGCTCAGTCATGTTGAATGTTGTCGAATACGCCGGTGAGCAGATTGCCTACAAGGACAGTACATACGAGCTTGTCTCGAAAGTAGCTTTTCTCATCGGTGTTCCACAACGTATTTTTGAGAACGAGCATGAAGCACCACAGCTTGATGTTTATGAGCGTCTATCAAAGGATAAGAACGCCAGAATAATACGCAATCTCTGCATCATCCGCACTTCCATTGAACGGAACTTTCGGAAGATCAATGATATTATGCGGATGGAATATCGCGGGCTTCTTTCTATGCCGGAGATTATCCCTCCTGTCTGTATGCAGCAGCTTAACGAGGACGGGATAACCTTCATCAAGAAGTCCAGTACAAAGCTCTGTCAGCATATTATCGAGATCAACCGCCTGATTTCCGACCGGATCAATAACTGCAAGAATCTCTTTCCTATCTGGATTAACTGGAAGTATATCAAAGAGCTATTTGTCATGCCGAACGGATTGACCGAAGCTGGCACAAAAGAGGCTGCGGATATTTACTACGCTAACCTGTCCTATTACCCATATCAGGTTTATATCAACTGGGTGCCGATGGACGAAGGAAACGTCCTCTACAATGACAAGAAGTTTGCGACGCTTCTTTACCAATGGCACAATGACGCCTTCACTGAATACAGCAAGGTCTCTGATGCGGGAGCTTTTGTAAAGAACAACATCTATGATTTTGTGGATGAGAGCGAGAAGACCGTCGTTGTTGTAGACTGCGAGAACTCGGATCCGTACAAGCTGTGCGCGACCCTGCGCAACCTCGACAACGAGGTTATGCAGAAAATATCAACGATCATCCTATTTGACGATGTTCATACCGCTTCTGCTTGGCGAATCCTTGAGAGCTTTGTCAAAATTCCCGTCGAACACATCATGATTGAGAGGATCAAGCAGAACAAATCGTTGGTGGACATCAAACTGACTGCGCGAGCCTGTCAGGAACACTATCAACGGCAAGTGGATTCCTTCGTCATTGTCTCAAGCGATTCTGACTACTGGGGGCTGATCTCTTCCTTGCCGGATGCCAGATTCCTTGTCATGATTGAGCGCGAGAAATGCGGACCGGATATGAAGTCCGCCCTTGCGGACGCTGGAATCTTCTATTGCTATCTGGATGATTTCTACTCTGGAAACAGCGAGGACATCAAGAAAAACGCGCTATTCAAGGAGATGTACCGCTGGATTGATAACTCCATTCACCTGAATGTCAACGATATGTTTGACGCGGCTTTGCGAAATAGGAGGATTGAAATGTCTCCCGCAGAGCGGCGGCAGTTCTATGAGAAACACATAAAGCACATGACGCTGACCATCGATGAAAACGGGAATGTCAGCATTGAACTGAAACGCGGATAGCCTTGGTTTCTGTTCCGGGAGGAATGTGGATGGACAACAGATTCTATTTTGGATTCAATACAGCAGAAGAACGGAAAAAACGCAGAAAAGCAGAGCTGTACTCCATGAGTGAGCAAGTCAGCACCTTCTTTTGGGACGAAGCCCCGCAGCAAGGATTAGAAATGCGTGAGGGGCAGCAGGATATGTCCTTTGAGGTTGTGGATTCTCTCATAAACGATCAACACTTTGCGATTGAAGCTGGCGTCGGTATTGGCAAGTCCTTTGGTTATCTTGTGCCGGTGCTGCTGTACAGCAAGCGCATGAACAAACCTGTTATCATCGCAACCTCAACCATCGCGCTTCAAGAACAGCTCTGGCGCGATGTCCACACGATAATGCCCCTCCTTGGGCTGCATAGAGATGTCTTCCTCGCAAAAGGGCAAACACATTATCTCTGCTATAAACGCGCAAATGACTTTGTGTGTGATCCGAAAGCATCCGTGCCGGATTCTCTCAAGGAAGGGATAGAGCAAGGTTATGAGGAACGCAAGGATTTCCCGGAAGTTTTGCCGCAAGGTGTCTGGGACAAGGTGAACGTGCAACGGTTCAGCATGAAGAATTGTGGCTCATGCGAAAAGAAATGCAAGTATTACAAAGTTCGCGCAGCATTAAAGTTCACAGATGGTGTTGTGCTGTGCAATCAGGATTTTCTTACACAGCACCTCATGAAACTCCGGCGCGGACAAGAGGGACTGATTAACGCTGCCGCTGATCTACTTGTCGTGGACGAAGCACACAACTTGGACGATAAGGTGCGGAGTGCAACAACAGAGCGTTTCGGGCAGGGTATGCTCTTCGGACTGATAAAAAGCGCATTCTATGAACTGCGATCCTCTGACCAAAGCAACGTGTCCAGAGAAAAGCGAGAAGCAGAGAGTGCAGTCATCGCCTTCTATAACTGCCTGAAAGCACAAGTTCAAAAGCAGATCAATGAGGCTGATCAGGATATGCGCTATGCTGACCGCTTTTTCTTCGACCAAAACGGCAGTGTGATTGAGCTGCTTACCGAAATGAATGCCGCCATTCATAACCTTTCGTCCAGCATCCAGATTTATTCCAGCATGGATTTCCGGAACAACCGTTCCTTTGCTGCATCTGATGATCTGGATGCCGTCAGCGAATCCCTTTCAGAACTACTTGAACGGATAGACGATATGCTGATCTGGATTGAGCAGCACGGCAGCAATACGGAACTTGTCTACTGCCCCAAAAACACAAAGGACATTGTGAGACGTCTATACTTCAACGGCGATGAAAGAACTATCCTGACTTCTGCCACACTAACAAATGCCACAAATGGAACGCTGGAAGAGCAGTATTCTTACTTTATCAGCAATACCGGCTTTCCGGTTGGTGAGCGCGGCTGCTTATCCGAGCCGAAGCCTTCTCCATATCCATATGACAAACACGCCATGATCTACTACTGTGATGATCTCCCACACCCGACCAAAGAACATGAAGCCTTCATTGAAAAGGGTGTTGAGCGGCTGCTTGAGATTCTGAGTATTTCCAATGGAAAGGCACTTGTGCTGTTTACGGCGAAGACCGACATGGAAGAGGTCTACTCCATTCTCAGCGAGAAGAACCTTCCATACAAAATCCTGATGCAGCAGCCGGGATCGTCGCAGGACAAGGTGTTGCTTGAGTTTAAGGAAGATATGAACTCCGTGCTACTGGGGACGGGCGCATATTGGGAAGGCATCAGCATCGAAGGAAAAAGCCTCTCCAATGTCATCATTTTCCGGCTTCCGTTTCCTGTGCCTGACCCAATCATTGAGTATAAGTGTTCCGTTGCCCAAGATGCCTTGATGGATGTCCGCGTTCCCGAAATGATCATCAAGCTCAAGCAAGGTATCGGGCGATTGATCCGCAATTTCACTGATACCGGTATCGTCTGTATCATTGATCGAAGACTGCGGGATGACCCGCCAGAACGCTACCATGACATCACATGGGACTCCCTGCCTATCAAAAATCGGACAAGCAGTTTGGACGAACTGAGGAAGTTTTACGAAGGTCTGCCCTCAGCCAGCGAATGATGATACCAACGGCAGTCTCTTCGGAAACATAGAGTAGCCCCCCAAAAAACGACAATCAGAAAACGGAGGTGCATCATGTTTTATAATGAAAATCTGCGTGAAGAAGAACGCCATCTGATCCAGCGGATCGCTGAACAAACAGAGAGTGGCAAAATCGGCTGGGAACTGACTGAGTATAACCCATTGTCATTTCTAAACGAAGACAAGGTAGATGACAACCCCGCCGTAATCGGTCAGACATTCTCCTTTGAAGCAATCATCGGCGGTTCCCGTTATGAGCTTGATGTCACAGAAAATATCAAGGTGCCGTCCGGCATGGGAGACTACTCCATAACCCTGACACGGGATGAAGTCGAAGACTTCCTGAAAATTGACGATGCGCTTTCTTTTGACTTTGACCGCTATGAATGCACATCGGAGGAAGTGGCTGAACGCTTCACGGATAGTCCCGTTGTCCGTCTATGCAACACGATCATTCCCGCCGCGCTTGAGCAGGAGGACTTGGAAGAGGCTTTCTCATGGGCAAGATTTTTTAATGAACGAGGAATTTCCGCCAAACTGCTGAACCATCCGCTGACAAAGCTCTGTGAAAAGCTGTTTGATGAACACCGTCTGATGGACTTCCATCGCTGCGTCTTGGACGTAAGCTATCGAAAGCAGCTCCTAAATGAACTGGCTCAAAACTAAGACACGAAAAAACGCCCCCGGCGCTGTGCCAGATGCACAGTGCCGGGGGCATTCCCGTTTCCAGCGATTTAATTTCTTCCCAGCAAGGGATTGCTCATAGGGTGACACTTTCCATTTTGTAAAACCGTGAAAACTCATTGCATTCCGTGGAGATATTCACTGAGCGATGTGCGCAGAACACGCTTCCAATAATCATTGTCCAGCGAAATGTATATTCGTATTCAGAAACAAATTCACGGTTTTCACAACGCCTGATTCAGGAGAGAGATTTTTTCCCTGTTCCTGTGAGACATCAAAGGGATATGGGACAATGGTGATTACAGCAAAACAGGGATTCAACCATCAAGGTCGAGTCCCTGTTTTTATTCTTCGTCATCTATTGGGTAGTCATTAAGCTCTGGGAAATCCAAGAACTCGCTGAGAGTCATGTTGAACGTTACTGCAATTTGGTGAAGTGTATGCACCTTCGGGTTCTTGCTTGTTCCCCGTAGAATATTATCTATTGTCGATTGTTTCAAGCCACTCAAGGTTGCCAACCGATTAACTGTTATGCCTTGTTTCTTGCATAGTTGCCGAATACGCATAGAAAATAATTCGTAATATTGCACTGCGTCACCTGCGTTTCCTACCTTCGTGAAGTTAAAAATATAATAGCAGATGGCGATGCCAAAATTACCTTTGCATAGTTGACTGACAGGAAATAATTCTATATAATAAGTATTACCTATGCATAGGTATATGGTTGGTGTACCGTTTTGCCTGCTGTAAATTATGGTTGAACCCAAAATGCAGGAGGTAAAGCAATGGCAAAATATGCATACATTAGGGTTTCAACCAAAGAGCAAAATATCGACCGACAGCTCGTGGCTTTGGAACCCTACCGTATCCCTGAACGAAACATCTACTGTGATTACCAATCTGGCAAAGACTTTGATCGTCCGGCCTATAAAAAACTCCTTGGGAAGCTACGGCAAGGCGATCTCCTGATTGTAAAAAGTATCGACAGATTGGGGAGAAATTACAACGAGATTTTAGTTCAGTGGCAGAACATCACAAAAGACATCGGCGCGGATATTCTTGTGCTTGATATGGAACTTCTTGACACAAGAGAAAAGAATGGCTCACTGACAGGAACGCTGATCGCTGACCTAGTATTACAGGTTATGGCTTACTTTGCGCAAACCGAGCGAGAGTCAATACATCAGCGTCAAGCCGAAGGAATTGCTGCCGCAAAATCCAAAAGGAAAGCATCTAGGAAGGAAGCCAGAACCTTTGCCGACGGACTTTGAGTGTATCTGCGCCAGATGTTATTCGGGCGAAATATCGACAAGAGCAGCTGCAATTGACTTGGGAATGAGTCACACCACATTTTACCGTCATTTTTGTATTTGGAAATCCGAAAAAGCCGTTTCAAATGGTAGACAATCTGGTACACCTCTGAAAGCATGAAATTGGATGCTAAAGCCGTCCTATTCATGCTTTCTTCATAGGTAAACCTATACGGGGAACATTATACCATAACTGTTTCGGAAAGTCTGCTTTATGAAACAGCGCGTCATTATTGGAGGAAAAAGATGAAGAGATTAAAGATCGATCCAGATACCTCAGCGATGATTAAAATGGGACTTATTGATTGTGCTTTTGAAGTTATCAAAGACATGCTGTTTTTTGCTCTTGGTGCAACATCAATCCTTTCGCTGGTTTGTGAATTTGAGGGGGAAAACTAATGGGACGCGCAATCGGAATTGATCTAGGAACAACATATTCGGCTGTTGCTATCCTGCAAGAGGATGGCAAGCCAACCATTCTTCCTAACGTTGAAGGCCAGAATATAACTCCGTCAGTTGTTCTCTTTCCTGATGCGGCAAGCGGCTCTGACGAACCACTTGTCGGCGATATGGCAAAGCACTCTGCGGCAACTGCTCCATTGGATGTCGTGCAGTTTGTAAAAAGACAGATGGGTGATCCCAATTGGAGATTTGAGTCAGCAAACGGACATTCTTATACTGCGGAAGAAGTATCAGCTGTCATTTTGAAGAAACTCAAAAATGACGCCGAGATTGCTCTGGGACAGCCAATTACTGATGCGGTTATAACGGTTCCGGCATACTTTGATGACGCGAGGAGAACCGCGACACGTCAAGCAGGTCAAATTGCCGGGTTGAATGTTTTGCGAGTTCTCAATGAACCAACGGCTGCTGCAATGTCTTACGGACTGAGCCAGAAGAAGAACGGCACCGTTCTTGTGTACGACTTGGGCGGAGGCACATTTGATGTCACAATCATGGATATCAATAGCGGAGAATTTGATGTCCTTGCGACTGACGGCAATAGAAACCTTGGCGGCTTTGACTTTGACAACAGAATTGCGGAGTATGTTTTTGAGCAGATCAAAGAGCAAGGAATAGAGCGGGACGTCCGGACTGATGATGCACTAGTTGCTGAAATCAGAGAGAAATCCGAAATTGCCAAAAAGAGCCTTACTACCGTTGCACAGGCTACGATTATGCTGACTGTAGATGGAAAGCATGTTCGCATTAGAATTACCCGTGACGAATTTGAAGGCAGAACGGAAGACTTGCTGAACACGACCAAAGAGTTGGTTGAAGATGCAATGGAAAGTGCGGGTAAAAGTTGGAGCGATATCGACCATTTGCTTCTCGTTGGTGGTTCAACGCGAATGCCGATGGTTCGGAAGATGATGAGTACATTATCTGGGAAGGATCCTGAGCTTAACGTCAATCCAGACGAGGCCGTGGCAATGGGCGCGGCTATCCAGGCGTATATCAGCGCTAACGAGCAAAGTGACGAAGCTGGCGATAGTGGCGTACAAGCTATCGTTGGTGGTGAGCTGATGACGATCAACGTATCTGATGTCACCTCTCAAGCTCTTGGTGTAGTGCTTCTCAATGAGCGAGATCAGGATGAGAACTTTGTTGTAATCCCTAAGAACGCAAAGATTCCGACCAAGGGTGAGCAACACGCTCGAACCGTTGTCGATCAGCAATCATGTATTTTGGTTCGAGTGACGCAAGGCGAGGACAGCGACGTCCGTTATGTAACTGAAATTGGCTCAAAAGAGATTCCTATTCCCTCGTACCCAAAGGGTGCGCCTTTCACAGTGGCCTACGCCTATGACATTGACCAAACCGTATATGTTGAGCTGTATGATGAAACGGCTCACAATATTGTCGGCAAGTTTGAAATAGACAGAATCATGAACATGAGCGAGGAAGAAGTCCAAAATGCCATGCGAAGGATTAGCCAGATGGATATTCTCTGAGAATAGGTGAAAACATGGAAGAAGATATTCAGAAAAAAACATATGAGGAAGTTGCCGCGCTAAAAGACCTTTTTCTCCGGCGGCTCATGGATGACAAAATCAAGGCAGCAGCCATCGTTCGGCTGAATGAGAATAACGAAGCGTTGCAGCGGCAGTTAGACGAAAGAGCTATTACCTCTTTGGTCAAGGAGATTCTGCTTATATGCGACCGCATTGATGCGCAGGACACGCTTGATGATCTAACTTGTTCCGTTGAAGAAGAGCTGTTAGAGGTATTAGCAAGACGCGATTTCTACAAGATGCCTCCAGCAGAGATGTTTGATCCAGCTTGCCATAATGCGGTTGGTACTGTTGAAGAAACGGCAGAGCACCCCGATAAAAGTATCGTAAGAATTGTGAGAAATGGGTATCTCTTCTGCGACAAGGTGTTTCGTCCTGCCGATGTCATTGTTGCTGTAAAGAAAAAAGAAGCCCAGATTTCGGAGTAATTTTACAAGTCGCTAATCTCAACGGGAAGGAGGATTAGCTTGGATAACATCGGCCTGTTATTTGATCGCTTTGCGGTTGCGTATCAGCATAGCCTTTACGCAATTAAGCGCGAACAGGAAAAAATCGAGAGAGAGCGTAGGACATCAAGAGAACAAGCGAAAAAGCAGTTTGATAAGGAACGGAGTCGTGCCGCAACCATCGCTGCAAACAGTCTGATGGCAAATATGCATAAGGCTAAGGATGCATATAGGAATTTAGCAGATCAGGATGATTCCATCATGAAGGTTGCCGAATATTTGGCGTTCGGCAGCGTTACGCCACAGGACATCAACAAGCTGGTTTTTTCTGACCACACGCTTCCGTGGATTATGCCTTTCCTAGGGCATAGGAACATCCTCATCGAAAGCAACGGCGATGCTTGTCAAGCATTAGGGCTGCAATTTCTTATTCATGCTTTGATGCAGACAGCTCCGGGGCAGTTAAGCGTGACTGTAATAAATCCTGAATTAAGAGCTGAGTTCTCTTCCTGCTCCCGCTTGCCAGATTTCAAAATGTTGACTAAGCCCTCCGAGATTCATGATGTTTTTGCTTCTTTGACAGAGGAAATCATACAGAATGACACTCTGCTCCGAGGCAATTATTCATCTTTGGTGGCACTGCGCAAGGCGGCTCAACAGCCTGTCGGAAGACTTCAACTGGTAATTATTCAAGATTTACCAAAGGAGCTTAACGGCGATGTAATCACGTCCCTTGTAAAAATCGCCAGAGGTGCGCCGAGAGCCGGAATCGCTATCCTATATCTGAATAGCAAAACTTCTCAAAAGGCGGACTCTGTTACCACCGAATTAAAACAAATAAGCAACTTCTTTGTGCTGACGCAAAAGGAAGATTATTGGAAGAGTTCAGATGCATATTTTGATAGGTTGATCTTTTCCTTCCCTGTTTTAAGAAATGAAGAACTATCACAGAGGATTTCGGAAATTATTGAAAAATCTCAAAATGTCTCTGTCATTACAATTCCGTTCTCGCAGATTGAAAATACCGAACAGCATTGGAAGGAATCATCGGCAAGTAATCTGACTTTCCATCTTGGGAAAGCAGGACTAGATACCATTTCGGTTTGCCTTGGCGATAGCGTCACACAACATCATAACATACTGATTTCTGGCGCAGCTGGCAAAGGTAAATCAAACCTCATTGAGGTGATGATTCATAGCTTATGTACACGATATAGTCCTTCTGAGTTGGAGCTTTTCCTTTTGGATTTCAAGGACGGCCTTACATTCAAACCTTATGCCTCCTTTGCGGATTCGACTTGGCTGCCCCATGCGCGAATGCTGGGGCTTGAAAGTGATCGGGACGTTGGACTTGCAGTTCTAAAGGACCTAGAAGCTGAGCGGAGGCGTCGGGCAGTAATGTTTGGCGATTCCTCAGCTGGCGTACATGACTTTGAAAGCTATCGCAAACTCAACCCGGATAAGCAATTGCCTCGGATTGTACTAATCATTGATGAGTACCAAAAACTCTTCGATATCAACGATGAGATATCCGATGAGGCTGCTTCTTTGCTTGAAAATCTTGTCAGACAGGGACGAGCTTGTGCGATACACATTATCTTGGCGTCGCAGTCTATTACCGGCGCAGCTGGTTTGCTGGGAAAGGACGAGCGAATATATGCTCAGTTCCCCGTCCGGATAGGCTTACAAAACACAGTGTCCGAGTCATTTTCTCTCTTTGGCATCGGGAACGACGCAGCGGCTAAACTCCGTGTCCGCGGCGAGGCAATCATAAACGTGAACTATGGTGCGATTGACTCAAACCAGAAGTTCACCGTTGCATACGCGGATCCTAACGAGATGAAAAGGCTCCGGCGATCTTTTTGCCGAGAAAGTTTAGCTCGTGAACATCCCGTGATATTCACGAAAAAAGATGTTGTCGATTATTCGATGTACATTCCAAACGTGAAAAAATGGCGCAGAGCGGTTGCGGATGGCAGTGCTGTCCGTTTGCCGTGCGGAATCAAACTCTCCGTAGACAAGGATGTACTGCCAATTACAATGCCAAATGATGCGGGTAGGAACATTGCTATTCTCGGTGCCGCAGAGGATTTGCAGGCCGAAGGAGCTATTCCTGGAAAAAGCAATATGGCTGTTGGCATCCTTCAAAGTTTTGCAATGTCATTAGTGTTGCAGCATCCGAACGGTGACGCACGTCTCATAATGATTGATGGACTTGCACCTGACGTTCGTAAAAACAGCAACATTGATAGATGGCTTCGTCTTATGGAGCGTTTTGGTTTTCCTGTTGAGGTTGTGAGTGCAAAAGATGCGGCAGATTGGTTCATGAATTATTACCGCGAGATAATAGATAATCCGGATGATGAAGATACCTACATATTGGGCTTTGGGATGGATCGGTGTAGTAATTTCATGGACTCTGATTTGAGTGGAGAATCTGGCGCAAGCGCGTTTCAGGAACTTTTGAAACGCAGCACGGACGGAGTTCACCTGATGTGCTGGTGGTCGAATGTGAATATGTTCAAGACGCATATTGGATTTAACAGCGATGGCTATATCGGGACAAAAATCCTTCTCCGCATGGACACGGATACAGCCCGCGACGTTCTAGGACCGTTTGTGAATTGGAGTGTGCGTGATAACCGTGCTTACATACATGATTCATCAGACCTTGCAATCGACTATACGGTTATGCCGTCACTACCGATATCTGATAGAGTTTGTGGCTTGATAGAAGCGGAGGCATGGTAGTTTGGAGTTTTGCTCTGCATATGAAAAATATTCAAATTGTCTGGTTGAAATTATAGACCAACTTCGCAGCGAGTCACTGTCTCAAGAGAAAGTTGCGCAGAGTGAGCGCAATGCTGTTTCGACAATAGAAAATCAGTATATGGCTATTTCTGATGAACTTCAACAGGCGCAGAGAACAGTACGAGAGCAATATCAAAGCGTATGGGAAAGTTGTACGCGGAACGCTGGCATCAGAAGGCCGCAAGATCAACGACCGACTGCGACAGATTTACCGTGGAAAGAAGCTGTTCGGATTCAAGAGCAAGCAGCTTCCTCAATCAGGAACTGGTTTACAACGCAAACCCAACAAGCATTTATAGAACGCCAAAAGAAGGTTCGTGAGGAAGCAGCTAAAAAAGCTGCTATGGCAGCGGCGCAAGCAGAAAACGAAAAGAGGAAGGCCGAAGAAGCAGCTCGTGCCGAGAAGGAACGTGCTGAGGCACTTGTCGAATCCCTAAAACGTAAATATCGCGGATATTAGTTGATAAAAACAGGAGGTATTCTTTATGGCATCCACAATTTCTCAGATCAAGCAGCAGGTGAATCAAATCGGGCAGCAGGCAACATCTACTGCAGGTCAGTTGAACCAGCTGGCGTCAAATCTCGACAAAAATGTTGCTGCTGTTAATAGTGCCATTGGCGGAACAAGTTCAGGCGAAGACAAGAAAATGGTCGCATCTTTTCAGCAAGCAAGCAAGGCTGTAAAAGACGCAGTTAAGGCACTGCAAGAGGCAGGCAAATCCGCGAAGGACTGGGCTGCGAAGGCATGAGCGATTACGAGGAACTGCAACAGTTTGTAAAAGCCTTGTCTGATGATGCACAGCAGAACTCATATATTTTGGCAAACTGCGCAGATAATGTCGAGCGGTTAGTCGCTTCGTTTGATAGGCTTACCGAAGCAACGCGAGATCCGTCCGCAAAGACCGTCGGAGTTTCTTTCCGAACTGCTCAGAAACAATTGCTGATTGCAGCAAAGGCATTGATTGAAGCGGCAAAGGCAGGCTATACATGGAGCGGAGATTCCCAAGCTGAATTGAAGTTGGTTTTAAGACGCAGACGGTAACGAGCAACTAGGTTGGAGGATTCTTATGAGCATTATTCAAGGTCTTGGTCAACAGATTTCCAGCCTTTCGACCGAATCGAGTGCAATTGCGTCCAATCTTTTCAGCATCGCTAACGGACTCAAACGCACGACGGCAACCGTACAGCAGACATTGAAAGGCACGTCACAGAGCGATTATCAAACTTTGGTTGACCAGTTGAGTGTTGCGCAGAACAAATTATCTATTGCTGCGGAATGCCTTACAGCAGCTTCAAAGGATGCTCAGAGTTGGTTGGCTGCGCATATTACGGCAAGCAGTGGCGGCGCGGTTTTTAATCAGATAATCACTCCAACCTACGAAGCGACGGATCCCGCAGCGCCTACACTTAATGATACGTTTGATCGCAATGGCGCGTCGCAAGTTTTCTCAGAGGTCATTGAACCCTTAGAAGAAAGAAATGTTGCATACAGAGCTATTCAGCCTTTTGGACGAGAACGAAGCACAGAAGAAATCATTGAACGATTAGGCGGCGGAGATAATACGCAAGGGTCCTGTTCCTCGCTGGCATTCGCGTATATCGGAAACGTAGCAGGATATGATGTCCTCGACTTTAGAGACGGAGACAGCCGTAGCTTCTTCTCTAGGAACGGTTCAATTGAGAAGATTGCAAATCTTCCCGGAGTGAATGCACTGATCTACAACGGGAAAGACGATTTGATATGCGCTAACGACCTATTAAGCACTATGCAAACAGGCAAGGAGTATTATCTGGCAACGGGGCTTCACGCTTCCATCGTTAGAAAAATCGACGGGCATTATGAATACTTGGAATTGCAGCACCCGACAGATAACGGATGGCACATCCTGAATGATACTGTTCTTCTAAACAGGTTTGGGTGTTCGCAATCAAACACGGTTGTCTATCCCAATTTTCTGATCGATATTGAATCATTGGCTGGCAATGAAGAGTTCCTTGAGATTTTGGGGTATCTAAACACAGCGGAATCTGAGCAGCACAAGGGGGAAAATGGCGGTGTCCGATAGAAATGAAGTAATTGGCGGCTTTAGATGGATCAGAAACCCTGAACAAAAGGGAGAGTTCCTGTTTACATTCGATGGAAAACAAATCTTCAATTTGTTCCGAGATTATCCTCATAAGCTGACAAAAGCACAAAAAGAACAATTCGACGCGGCAAATCCCTACTGGGCAGATTATTTTAAGAACAGAACATAATTTTGAATTAACAATTCTACACAAGAAACGCAAGCGAATACTTGCTGGTGGCGGAGGCCTGAGATGGTGAACTATTATGACTTGTTGGGCGTTTCTCAAGATGCAGACCGCGCAACAATAGAACAAGCAATTAAAAAGACAAGAAGACTTTGGAATAATCGAGCGAATAACCCTGATGCTTCAATTCGAGCAGAAGCGGAGCAGCATGTGCGAGAAGTTGCGGAAGCAGAAAAACACTTCTGAATGAGGCAAAACGCGAAGAGTACGATCAGCAACTATTGCGCAATCCCCAAAACGACGCTGTGGACAATACGCCTAATGATAATAGCGACTGGGAAGATGAATATTTCAGAGCATACAATCAGGATATGAATGACTACGCTGCGCAGATCGCACAGAGAGTCATTAGTTCCAACGAGAGAAACGGACGCGCATGGTTCTTATATGGAGAGGCGTTACGCAGGGGCGGACAACCCGAACAGGCAATTAACGCATTTCAAAGAGCAACCATGTACATGACTTCCTCGGATGATCCGGAGGGCGTGTATCGTCAGCTTGGCTTTGCATATGTGGCGATTGACAGCTATTCCAATGCGCTTCGCGCTTTCGGAAATGCTTCTCAGATTTCGCCGTCCAATGCCGAATACTACGGCTTGCGTGCAAACTGCTACCGAATGATTGACATGATCCCCGAAGCCATTTCCGAGGCTGAAAAAGGGTACCAGCTTGCCCCGAATGACAATAGCATCAGATTTGAGTATTTCGTCGCGTTGAGAGCAGATGCGTTAGCCGCGATGTCGTATAATCGCTCGTCTGGCAAGCACTTAATTACAAACAAAGTTCAGCTTGACTATGTTAATGGCATCCTCAAGAAACTTGCTCAAACCATTCCGGAGGATGTGAACAAATCGCAATGTACCTCCGCGATGGACGAGATCGTAAAACTTGTTGTTGATGCAGAAAGTGTCAAGGGAGGATTTTTCTCGTCGAAGCCCGGCTATCAGTATAACTATGACACGAGTAATGCAGATACCCGGTCAACAGGTAAACACTGATTAACTTGTATCCAACGCAGAATCTGCGTTTATTTGAAAGGAGAAAACACAATGGCTTACTCAGAAAACCAGCTTACTACCCAGTGGATGCCCCAAGTGCGGTGGCCCGACGGAAACAACGTGAACCTGATTACAATCCGTGAGGCAATCCAGAACCAAGCAGACGAAAACGGCATCCCCGTTGCCTTTAATGAGGAAACTCTTAAAGTCGGCGGTCTTCTCAGTAGAGAAAGAGAAGATATCCTCATCATGTATAACCCGGAACACTCTAGTGACTATCTGCGATTCGCAATTCGCGTAAAGCATCAGGGCAAGTACGCATTTATGCAGGTTTACAACCTTGGAGGCAGCAAGAACTTCAAGAACGCAAACAATGCCAACTTTGACTCTGTGGGAGGCGTGGGCAGATCCTTGATCAACGCCCTCGGTGGCCACAAAGCTAAACTTGAAGCCGAAGAAAACTACTACACCATTCTCCGCGATTGTTTGGAGAATGTAACGGGAGCTTAAACCCTACTTACCTATACGCGGCTCTCTTTCAAAGGAAAAAGGGAGCCGCGTATGTACTAAGTGTCGTGATATGGAAATAGCCGAACTCTTATTGATTATTGCTGGATGTCTTGCACTGGTAGCTGCGATAGCTGCTGCTATAATCAAGGTGTCATCATTCTATCGCACACAATTTGGATTTAGTGTATGGTCAGGCGTTCTATTGATGTTTCTTGCGTTCATACTAATACTTATATATTCTGCTAGCGAGAATCCGCAGAACATAATTCTGCCGGTGATTTCTGCGGGATTATGTATATTGACGTTCGCGCGAAATATTTACTTGGCGGGATGGGGATATGGTGAATGAAAGCGTTCTGGGGTTGATGGTGATAACGGACTTTCCCTGTTGATGAGCATATCTGACTGTCTTTCCGGTTCCGCTGGGGCTTCCATCCCAAACCGCGATCAGGACATCCGCATGATCAACCATATAACGGTTGCGCTTGTCCATGCAGTCGGGCGAGTAATGGGTTTGAATCAGTGTTTCCTTATCACACTTGGACGCAATGTCGAAATACCGATCTCTCAGAGCTTCCGACCACTTTGCAGCTTGACTTTCACACGGGATGGCACTTTCGAGCGTAATTCCCGGATAGGACGCTTTCAGTCCCAGTACGATCTCAGCGGCATACATATCTACACCGATTGCCATTCCGGATATAAAGTGCGTGACGCCTTCATTTTCGATGAGATTGATGATTTGCTCCCTGAGAGTTTTTTTGAGGTCTATGCAGCGTTCGTCTTCCTCATTGAAACCAAACGGGAGGTTTTGCGGACGATGCCCGGTAAAAGCACAGGTCTTCATTTTCTTTTTCATCTCCTGACTATGTATTAGAGACTGTCTCTATGTCTCTGATACACAGTATAGCACGGAGATATGAAATATTCTGTCGAAATAGGGAAGAAAAAAGGCTGCGTGATAAAATCACACAGCCCATGACGGATTCAGCCATTATCTGCCGTTTCCTGCTGAATCATCAGCTCGACCATCTGCAAAATGCGCTTCTGCGCTTGCGGAGACAACGAAGCAAGTTTCTCCGAGAGTTCAGACGATTTATAGCTTGTCGAATGCTCCAGGACGTCACAGAAAATCGCGTCTGC
>VOFC01003515.1_pt1 | contig 157075 bp, 164 predicted proteins | sample 5384161 | NCBI WGS metagenome assembly VOFC01 (sample SAMN12384722, study PRJNA508395) | human gut metagenome | isolation source: healthy gut B | host: Homo sapiens | reverse complement strand
ATCACTGTTTAAGTGATTGATGTGCGTGTTATCAATACTTTAACTACAAACTTTAAAACAATCATTCATTTTATAATAATAGTTTCGTATCTATCAAAATGTATTCCTTGAAGATGATGTTTCAATACAAGGTTCTTAAATTCCTCCCCATAAAAAGTATAGCGACAATTTACATTCGGAAGTCTGAAAATAGTTTGCTCTTGGATTTTATTTTTATCCAACACAAATTTATTTATACAACTCACCCATCCTCTTTCTTTATCTAACCACACTATATCTGATTCTTTTTCAATCAAAGCATCTATTATATTGGTACAATGAAAAAAATAAAAACCTTTTGGCGACTTTATATCAAGAATTTCTCCATTTTTGATAAGAATATTTTCTAAAATACTTAATGCTTTGTCGCTAATAGTTAATAGAGGATTACAAAATTGTGATAAATCAAAATGTTTATGTCTATTACTTTTTTTTTTCCATATATATTCCATCTCAGGAGGATTCCACTGCTTTAGTAAACCTTCAGCATGTCCCATACAATTTTGCCAATCTTCCACATTAGGGAAACGTAAATCGTTAAATCCTTCTAAACTACCTATTAAGTAAAAGTTCATATTGTATAGATTATTTCAGAATATCCATTTGGAAATGATTTGGTAATACTTTCTAAAGCTCCATCGTCTTGATGTTGGAATATATGAATTAAATCATTACAACTATCACCCTCAATATCATATTGTTTGACTTCAATATGTGTCAAAGCATTTTCTTTATAGATATAATTCTCTTCACGGCAACCATACCTACCACATAACTGTGACCGTTTCAGCTTTCCGCCCTCAAAAAAGTAATGGCATACATTCATCAAATGTTTACCATTATCGTATAAAATACTTTTCACAAGATTGTCTGTATAGCGTTCCGCTTATTCAGTCGGTTTGCTGTTCGTTATCGGTCTATTTCTTCTACTTCAATCTTGCCTCCAAGTTGTTCAATTTCTTTTCGATATTCATCCACAATTATAGAGTTCCCTATTCCAAGTAAAATTTTATCTCTTGAACAAAATTCCTTGATTTCACTTAGTGGAACAGAAAATTTCTTTTTTAAGTACAGCATAATTTTAGATAATTCATTTCCCTTGTCTGCAAGATATATATTGTAAATCTTAGGACTAATGATTGTCAGATAATCATCTAATTCCGTATTCTCAAATTGCACAAACTCGGCAGTTGGTAATATTGCATAACGAAAACAATCCGATTTTGTATCACAAAACACAATGGAATAACCGCCTCTGTTAAGTTGCTTGTTCATAGCTTGGAACAACAAAGGCAAATAGTCACCTCGGCGAATTTTGTCCCAATCCAAAGAATCCTCAAACTTTCTTAGTGTTCCATAAGAAACGTTCTATCCCATAATTCTTTAACATCATCGTAATGGAACGCTTAACCTGCCCTGAATATTCTCGCCACTCCAATCAATAACTGCCATTCTGTGAGAAGCTATAGCAAAACAAAGCATAATATCTACTTCACTAAATTCATTGTCTTCAGAGCTTGTATCGTTTTTGACCACCCCTTTTCAAGCATTTTCCTATGTTGAAGGACAAAGGTTCTCTTATCTATATTGAACAACTGAATCATTTCTAAAAATTTGCCTTTACCCATTGCACCGGCAAATTACAACCATGCGCATAACTGCTCACATATGGTTATCCATCAATACGGAATATGTCGCCTTTTTCAGATATACCTAATCATTGTTTTTTTCTTTTTTTATTGTTAATTATTCTGGGCAGATAATGTTTGGTGGCTAACCGACCTTTCTCCGGGAGGTTAAATAGTTTGTTACTAACATTTTATTGTGTCAATTCATTATTAGTTTTAAAACAGACCAATGACATTTGCAAGTTATATATTGTCGCTATGTTGTTCTATACCTTTATATCTATCATTGGAATTGTAATTATTTCTTTCCTTTCATCAAATCTCAAACTCATTGAAATGCCAATCTTTAAGTTCTTGTTTTTCTATTGTGAAGCCACAACTCTGTAAAAGTGTTGTAAGCTCTATTATAGGATTGCATATTGATTTGTATTGACAATATTATTTTTTCCTTGTTAGTAATGTCCGGCAGATAAACCGCCTTCAATGTTTCATCTGTTTTTTTATTTCTATTTCTTTAAATTTTAAAAACTCATTTGCCTTATACAAATGAAGTAATTGCATTTTCATATTTTCATTGACAATGTTTTTATAAAAACCGTATTTATTCCACCCTTTTAAAAAGAACCCATCTACAGATGAAGGTATTTTAGACATATCTAACACAAGTGTACTCATGCATTCAAATTCTTCTCGTTTGGAATGAATATTGTCAACACAATCAATTACTTCATTAAAAATAATTGCCATATAATCAAGTGGGAAATCTCCATATACTGAAACCCTTTTTAAAGAAATTCCTTTTATGGAGGACAATTCGTTTATATTCAATATATCTTCTCTGACAAGAAACAAATGGCTGACTTCAGCAAATTCTGGCATTCTTATTTGCCCAAATCCAGATATACTTTTAGCGATTAGCCCCTTACCTTTGATAAGAGCTTTTATCTGATACCTTTCCGATGAAGATGAATCTATAATTCTTTGAAAATTAATTTCTTTATCTTCATATATAAACTCCCACGAATATGTAATACATTTCTTCCATATTCGATTTTCTCCATTCAAGTATATTTTATACCATTTCATATTGTCATTGTTAATCGGTAATGTCCAGTGGATAATCGACCTTTAAGGGAAATTTATCCGTTTGTTAGTCGCTTTATTCTGCAATATAAGTTTCCAAATATTGAATACCGTTGTAACTGTCTAATTCATCCACAAATTTTTTAGGTGTTTCATATGAATCATAATTTTTCTTCTTAATAAAGATTTTCTGATTCCTTTTGTTGTCCTTGAAACCATTGGGTATATAGCACACAATACAATTTGATGGCTTTATGTGGTATTCATCAATATCGGACTCAATATACCAGTCAAGGACAAGTTTGTTATCAATCATCATTCTAACAAGATTAAAAGGATTTTCGGGTTCATCCTTAATTTCCACAGTTAGAAATTCTGGATAGTAATACTTTATATTAACGTCTTTACAGAACTGACAGCGATGTTCCGGATTGGGACGTTTCTTTGTACGACCTTCTTCGTAATCTCGTATTTCTTTCATGTACTCATCTTGATTGAAATACTCCATAAATTCTTCCCGACTTTTAGCGGTTGTGCCAATCCAAATCATATATTCTAATCCAGCATTAGACCCTTGCATTCCTTCAGGCGACAGTTCAAACTCAAACGTACCAAGATAAGTCATGGTTGTGGTATTCTCTGCCTTCTTAGGAGATATACCCTCACGACAATTATAGCAGATAACAGCATTTGCCATTGTAATATTTTTATCAGCCATCGACAGACTTATCTTTTGGGTATCAGCAGGAATAAGGTTAAGTAATCCTGCCAAGCCGTCAGATGTGAATTTCATAATAAGAAAATCCTCATCATAGCTCATTACACCAAGCTCCTTACAGAACTGGCAACGAAGTTCCTTATTGTCTTCATCGTAATCTTTCCACCATTGACGGAAAGCCGATTGATCCATATATTTCTCAAAGTCAGCTTCGGAATCGAATTGACCGACCCATATCATTATCTTACTCATTTTCTTTTTTTATTTTTCAAGCGACTAATGGGATGCAGATAGCAACCTATTACGGTTGCTTATCTGCGTGTTATCCGCATAATTATTCCTATTTATACAAATGGTTAATCCCATTCGATTTCATCTCCTTTCTCTCGAAGAATTTTATATATTTCTTCTTCGTTTTCTATTAAAGAGATGATAATGTCGGCAAAGCGTTTTGCTTTTTGCTCGTTTTCTGCGGTGTCCTCAAAATAAGCTGCGTAAGAACCAGCTTCAGGGTCGCTTTCCATACTTTCCAAAATGTCTGGCGCATTTTCTTCCAGATAGTAGTTGAAGAAGGCATCCCAGTTGTAACCGTTCATATACGCCTCTTCATTTATCTCATTCATTTGCTCTCCTATTGCCAATGTTTTTTCAACCTCATTTTGGAAGAGCAGAACGATATTTCCAGAACCATTTGTGTAAATTTGAACATACTCATTATTAAAGATGTCTCTTTCTTCTGTTGTTGCCATAATCTTTTAATTTTTAATTGTTTTACTATTGCGGATAACGTTATACTATCAGCCGATTTGGCTGTTATTTTCTTTAAGTATCAGACCTCGTCTTCCTCCATCAACAGATCGTCCAACGGGCTTTTGATATTGCTTTTGAAAGTGTCGGCTATGTGGACATACCTTTCCGTTGTCTTGATGTTGTTATGTCCCATAAGCTCTTTCACAATCTTGATGTCGGTTCCTTGCTCCAGCAAGTGGGTGGCGAACGAATGGCGCAGCAGGTGCGGATAAATCCGTTTCGTGATTCCCGCTTCCCGGGCCGCTGCCTTCAGCCGTTTCGACACGATACTCTCGGTGAAAGGTTCGCCCGGTCTGTGTTCAAAAAGCCACACTTTCGGTTTGTATAGTCTGTTATATTCCGTCAGCTTTTTCATCAACGGTTTTGATAGCAGGGTGTAGCGGTCTTTTTTTCCTTTACCCTGCCGCACCCGTATCAGGGAGCGGGATTCGTTGATGTCGCCGGGTTTCAGTTCCAGCAGTTCGCTGATGCGCAATCCTGCGGAATAGAGTATGGAGAACATGCAGAAGAAGCGCAGGTCTGTCACCGTCGCGTCGAGTATCTTCTTTATTTCCTCCTTGCTCAACACGTCGGGCAGCGTCTTCTCCCGTTTGGCACGGTTCACCTTGTAACACCGCCGTTCCTGACCGAGAACTTTCTCGTAATAGAACTTGATGGCGTTGATACGCTGGTTTTGCTGGCAGGAGGATATGTTTTTCTCGTGGATGAGATACAGCAGGTAGTCGTTTATCTCGCCGGGGGTAACCGTTTCAATCTTACGCCCCTCGAAATGCTGTTGGAAATCGCGGAAATAGGAGGTATATACCCTTACGGTATGGTCACTGTAACGCACTTGCTGAAGTTTTTCCAGATAGCCTTCCGGCAGTGGCGGCCGTTTGTCTTCCTCTTTACGGGGGGCGGTTTCCTTGATGGCAGAATAGTCTATAAACGCCATTTTCACATAGCGGTCGAAGAACTCGGCAAGCACGAAATCTTCTGCCGGCAGATAAGCCCTGCCGCCGACAAGCAGTACGTTTTCTTCCTTCGACAGCGACAAGCGGATGTCATTGTCATTACCGAAAGTCACTTCGACAAATTCTCTCCCGTTTCTTATCACCGGAGAAAGTTTGATCTTGGTTTTTGGGGTATATATTTCCATGCCTCACGTTTTGTCGGATATTGAAACCCGTTTTCGCAAATTTATAAAAAAACACGGGTTATCCATGCGCTTTATTGACATTTAACAATAGATCCCGACTACCTGACAATAAGGTGAGGAGCCACGAAAATACCCTCTGCCAAATCCGTCCTTCCCGGCACTCCGTTTCTCCGATTTCCTCTGCCCTGCGCCACAAGCGGCCACTTCTGTGCCCGATGCTTCCATAGCCTTTCCAACTCTTTTACGTTCAGCCGGTTCCCCTTACTTTCGTTCCCGCATCGCTATTGGTGCTAACTAAAAACACTCGTAATTATGGACGAAAACGTAAAGAACGACGCTAAACAAGTCATGCTCGTTCAGAATGCCGACGACGGACGACTGCAAGCCGTTACCGGCGTGGATCGGGACGGCAATATCCAGACCGCCGACCCCACGGATCAGAATGTGGCGAGCCTGCTGAACGTGAACACGCAGGATTCAGCCCTCGAAGCCTTCTTCAAAAAGTTCATGGAACAGGCCCAGAACCCCGTCCACACGGGTATCTTCGTCATGACGGAGAATGCCCTGAACAAACTTATCCGCATCGACTTCGACCCGGAGATTCTGGAAAATTACCGTATCGACCCCTCCGAACGGCTTCAGACGCAGGAGCAGCGGCAGTTCGAGCCGCTGGACGTCACGAAGATAGACCTGGCGGATATGGAGAAGAAAGGTATCCGCATGGAGGACATCGAGCCGCACCTGAAAGCCATGTCTTACGGACATAAATCCAACGGGCTGGTGGAGATGAACCCCGAACTGGAGAACGGGATGCGTGTTTCCACCAAAGGGCGCGTGTCGCTCGAAGAGCAGGCGGACGGCTCGCTGCGCGTCGTGCCGCATTACTGGCAGGAACGGCCCGACCTCGACGCCCCCTTCCACGGGGTGCTGCTCGACGAGGAGGCGAAAACGAACCTGATGAACACCCGCCACGCCGGGAAAGTGATCGACCTGGAGCTGGAGCCGGGCAAGCTCACGCCCTGCTACGTGTCGATAGATAGACAAATGGACGAACACGCTGGAACCCATGCTCGTTTCGTTACTCGAAAAACGTGCCCGCATCAAGGAGGCCGACCTCTCGGAAGGCAAGCAGATGGATTTCTACGGCGGCGGCAAGGTGTTGCTCGAAGGATATACCACCCGCGCGGGTTATAAGCGGGATGCCTATATCCAAATCGACGCGGCCGAACGTAACTATTCCTTTACCTACGACGGTTTGGATCGCAACCGCTACGCCCAGGAGAACAAGGAGATTTACCGTCAGAAGGCCGCCGAGAAAAACGGACGGCAGGAAACTACGGCCTCCGAACGACAGCCCACGCTCACGATTCACCGGACAATCCTCAAAGCCTCCGTGCCCAAAGAGGCTTATGACCAGTGGACGGAAGCGGTGAATGATCCCTCCAAGCGGGCGGATGTCAAGGCTTTCTACATCAAGGGCATGGTCAAGGACGGGCAGGGTGAGCCGTTCAACGCCTGGGTCAAGCCCAACTTCGAGCGTAACAAGATGGACTTCTTCCGCTGGAATCCCGACCGTGCGAAACGGCAGGGAGCGGAGGTCAAACCCGCCGTTGAAAGCCGTACCCAGGTCGCCGTCAATTCCGAGGGCAAGACCGTCGAAGCGGTCAAAGGTGTGAAAGAGCCGCTCAAGCAGGGACAGCAGGAGGCCACCCCGACGCAGAAGAAAAATTACCGCAGCAGCAAAAAGAGCAACTCCAAAGGTGTCAAGGTATAACGTATGAAATGGTTCTACATGCAGGCCGGAGCCATGCCGCTCCTGATCGCGGCGCTGGCCGCCTTGTACCTCCGGCCGGGTAAACGCAGCCCCCCGGAGGAGGCGGACGACGGACGGCAGTATTACGACGGGAACGGCAACCATGTCTATTACGACCGCCGGCTGATCGCCCGTCCGGAAAAAGAGAAAGAAGAAGAACTACAAGAAAACAACCACTGAAAAATCCGAATCATCATGCAAGTAATTATCGCAGAAAAGCCCTCGGTGGCGCGTGAGATCGCCGCCATCGTGGGAGCCACGAACCGTAAAGACGGTTTTATCGAGGGAAACGGCTACGCCGTAACCTGGGCCTTCGGCCACCTGGTCGGGCTGGCAATGCCCCAACAGTACGGCATCGCGGGTTTCCGCCGGGAAAACCTGCCTATCCTGCCATCATCGTTCATCCTCCTGCCCCGGCAGGTTCGGGAGGGTAAAGAGTATAAGGCCGACCCGGGTGTCGTGAAGCAGCTCGGTATTCTCCGGGAATTGTTCGGCATGGCCGAGCGCATCATCGTCGCGACCGACGCGGGGCGTGAAGGGGAGCTGATCTTCCGCTACATCTACTCTTACCTGGAATGCCGCACCCCTTTCGTGCGGTTATGGATCAGCAGCCTGACCGACCGGGCCATCCGCGAGGGGTTACAACACCTCCGCCCCGGCAACGAATACGACAACCTTTACCTCTCGGCCAAAGCCCGCAGCGAAGCCGACTGGATCGTCGGTATCAACGCCTCGCAAGCGCTTGCCGTGGCTGCCGGGCGGGGCGTCTGGTCGCTCGGACGGGTGCAGACCCCCACGCTGGCGATCATCTGCTCCCGTTACCTGGAGAACAAGGCGTTCAAGCCCGCCACCTATTTCCGGCTGAAGCTCTCCACGGCAAAGGAGGGCACGGAGTTCACCGTCCTCTCCACGGAGAAATTCGACGGCAGGGAGAAGGCGGAAGCAGCCCGCGCCGAGGTTATCGGCGCCCGAACGGTACGCGTCGTGAACGTGGAGCGCAAGGAGGCCAGGGAACAGCCGCCTCTCTTGTACGACCTGACGACACTCCAGAAAGAGGCCAACAGCCGGTATGGTTTTTCGGCAGAAAAAACGCTCGACATCGCCCAGTCGCTTTACGAGAAGAAGTTCATCACTTATCCCCGTACCGGCTCACGCTATATATCGGAAGATGTGGCCGAGGAGATTCCGGCACTCATCGGGAACATGACACGCTATCCCCGTTTCGCGGAATACGCGAGCAGGATGGATACCGCATCTCTCTCCCGCCGAAGCGTGGACAACGAAAAGATCGCCGACCACCACGCGCTGCTTCCCACCGAGAACCTCCCCTCCGAACTGGATGCCGACCACCGCATCGTCTATGAGATGGTCGCGGGGCGGATGCTCGAAACCTTTTCCGGGGCCTGCGTGAAAGAAAACACTTCCCTTACCCTGCAAAGCGCGGGGCATGATTTCACGGCCCGCGGCAGTATCATGGTCGAGACGGGCTGGCGGGCCGTCCTGAATGAACCTGTCGAAGAGAAAGAGGAGGACATGACCCTCCTTCCCGACATCGTGCAAGGCGACGAGCTGCCCGTCAAAGGATGCGGCACGGAACAGAAACAGACCCGGCCGCGCCCCCTTCACACGGAATCGAGCCTGCTGGCGGCGATGGAAACCGCCGGACGCGAACTGTCCGACGAGGCCGAACGCGAGGCGATGAAGGATGCCGGCATCGGCACGCCCGCCACCCGTGCCGCCATCATCGAAACGCTCTTTGCCCGCGAGTATGTCAGGCGAGAGAAAAAGTCGCTTGTACCCACGGACAAGGGACTGGCCGTGTATGCCGTGGTCAGGGACAAGAAGATCGCCGATGTCGCCATGACGGGCGGCTGGGAACTGGCCCTCTCGAAGATCGCTACCGGGGAGATGGACGCCCCGACGTTCCATCGCGGTATCGAGGTCTTCGCCTCGCAAATCGCCAAAGAACTGCTGGAAGCAAGAATCGACGGCGCGGAGAGTGACACAGCCTGCCCGCGTTGCGGCAGGCCCGTGGTGTTCTATCCCAAACTCGCCAAGTGTCAGAATCCCGATTGCGGCCTGACCGTATGGAGAACCGTGGCCCGCAAGGAGCTGACCGACAAGCAGCTCGCGGAACTGCTGACCAAAGGCAAAACCGGCACGATCCGGGGATTCGTCAAAAACGGCGGCGGGACGTTCGACGCGGCCCTCACGCTCGATGACCAGTTCAAGACCTCGTTCGTTTTCGAGCCGCGCGATACTCCCAGGCAGGGAAAGAGGAACAAACGGAAATAATCGTTACCTTTGCCACTGGAAAAGACCTGTCATAACGAGATACGCTTGTTTGATAAGGATTTTTTCAGTGGTCGGCGCTTCGGGTGGGAACCCGGGGCGCCTTTCTCTTCCCCGATTATCAACGACCACTAAAAATTCTTATCATGCCAGACAAGCAACACCATACCCCCACGGGGGAATTGTCCTATTACGGACTTTCGTTACTATCCTACCTCAAGGACAGCCACCCGGAACTCATCGCCGAAAGTGAGTTCATCGCCGAGCGGGCCGACAGCGCCGCCCAAGCGTACAGCGAGGCGATCCGTTCGGGCTGCAACCACATCGAGGCCGAAGAAATTGCCCGCGAGGAACTCTGCCGCGGACTGCACTTTTCACCCTACAACACGCTGGTAAACATCCTCTGGAGGGAATTCGAGGCGGAGATTCCCGAGGATACCGCCCGGCAGGCGGCTCTACGCCTGCTGCCCCTCTGCCGCGGGGTGCTGGAGAAGTACGACCTCACGGACGACTTCGCCGACACGCCCGACTACGAACTGTTCTATACCGAACTGACGGGAACCGTCCAAATACTTCTCGAAGATGGCATTCAATAAGAAAACCCACCTCCGCCAGAATATCGACGCGCTGAAGACGGCCTTCACGCTCGACAGGGAACGGCGGGCGCCGACTCCCGAAGAAGAAAGGACACTCGGCGCATACAGCGGCTTCGGCGCCATCAAGGAAGTGCTGGAAAACCCCACCGGGAAACCGGACAAGGACGGCATGGCAACGCTCGTGGCCGAGTTGCACGAGGTCATCAGGGCGAACACCCCCGACGAACGGGAATACAAGCGCTACATGGACGGGATCAAGAACTCCGTCCTGACGGCTTTTTACACGCCCCCGAAAGTGGCAGACGCCATCGTGGAGGCGATATGGGACACGCGGATCGTCCCCAAACGTATTCTTGACCCCAGCGCGGGAACGGGGGTTTTCGTCAGTGCCGTGGATTTCCACGACCCCTACGCGGAGATCACCTGCTTCGAGAAAGACCCCGCCACGGGGTTGATCCTGAAGCACCTGCACCCCGAAAAACGGGTGCGGGTACAGGGATTCGAGCGCATCGAACCCAAATACGCCGGTTACTACGACGTGGCCGTGAGCAACATCCCTTTCGGGGACGTGGCGCTCTTCGACCCGTTCTTCTCCACCCATACCGACCCCGTGCGGCGGCAAGGCACACGGGCGCTGCACAACTATTTTTTCATGAAGTCCGTCGATATGGTACGCGAGGGCGGCCTGGTGGCATTCATCACCTCGCAGGGAGTATTGAACGCCGAGCAGGGACGCCCCGTGCGCGAGTGGCTGATGAACCGCTGCGAGCCCGTATCGGCCATCCGGCTGCCGAACAACCTCTTTACAGAACACGCGGGGACGGAGGTCGGCAGCGACCTGGTTATCCTGCAAAAGAAAGCCGCCACGGGGGAACTGTCCGAACGGCAGCGGGATTTCATCGAATCCCGCAAGCTGTCGAACGGCATCCGGATAAACAACCTTTTCCAGTCGTTCGACAGGGTGATCCATACCGAGGCCAAAGTAGGCAAAGACCCCTACGGCAAACCGGCGATGGAGTTCACCCACGCGGAGGGCGTGGACGGCATCGACCGGGAGATGCGGCGTATGCTCTCGGAGGATTTCAACCGGCATTTCAACGAGAGTTATTGCCTGGAACATGCTCCGGAACAGACACCCGGTACACCGGAGCGGGAATTGTCCCGTCCCCGTCAGGCGGAACGCCAGCGTGCCGAAAGACACGAGCCCCGCCTTGCCGGAGAAATCGTCAAGGAGATTATCGCCGACGCCCGTAACCTTCAGCAGCAGCGGGAAGAGGAGGAAAAACGCCGCGTCGTCGCCGAAATGGCGGCGCAGGGCTACCATGTCGATACCGAAACCGGGGAGATTACCCGAATCGAAAACAAACCCGGACAAGTGTTACCGGATTCTGCCGCCACACCCGCCGGAGAACCGACCGGGGAGGATCTGGCCGACTTCGGGGCCTGGTCGAAAGAGCGGGAGAATCGCTTGTGGGAGCAGCACCCGCCGAAACCCGAAGATTTCGGCATGGCAGATACTCCCGTGCAGCACGTGGGCGGAATAACGGAACCGAAACCGCGGGAGGGCTTCGCCGGGTCGCTTTTCGACACGGTGGAAACGGCGGCTGCCGAACCGGTAAACGTGCAGCAGGAACCGTTGCTGACGCTCTACGATCTGTTCGGCTTCAGCGCCGAGGAGCGGCGGCAGGCAGAACTCGGTATATCCAAGAAAAGGAACAGCCGCCGGGGAGCAAAGCGGAAGACGCCCCGGCAACCCTCGTTATTCGCCCCGGCCTCCTCTCCGGAGGAACAGAAGAGCGAAATGCCGAAAGCGACGCCACCGGAGCGTGATCCCGAAGACTTGTATGCCTCCCTGAACTGGGAGGACAACCCGCCGATCAACGGCTTTTACGAGATGATGATGTCGCTTACCCCGGAACGGAGGGCGGAACTGCGCCGACAAAGCGCCCGGCAGCAGGAAACCCCGGAACAGCGGGAACGGCAGGCGGTACGCCCCCCGACGGAAGCCCCGAAAGGCAAACGGAAACAAGCCGCCGGTACGCCGAGAACGGGCAGCTTGTTCGACACGCCGGACAATCCAGAGGAGGAAGAACCCGGTAAAGAAATGCCGCAGATACGGGAGGCGGATATGAAACCCCGACCGTTCGAGGGGGAGGTCGCCCCCTATTTCCGCGAGGGAACACTCGTCACGGACGGACAAAACCGGGTCGGCTACCTGCGGGAGACTGAATCCCTGCAACCCATGTTCCACCCGCTGGAACTCACGCCTGCACAACGGACGAAAGCCTCCATGTATATCGAGATACGCGATGCCTATTACCACCTTTATAACAACGAGGCGGAAACGCTGACGGCGAACCCCGCCCTGCGGGAGATGCTCAACCGGCTTTACGACAATTTCACCGAACGCTTCGGACGGCTCAATGACAAACGCAACCTCGACCTGATCAAGATGGACGCGCGGGGGACGGAGATTCTGTCGCTGGAGCGTTACATCGACGGCAAGGCACGCAAAGCCGACATCTTCGAGCGTCCCGTGGCCTTCAATCCCGATGAGATCACGCACGCCGACGACGCTTCGGAGGCCCTTGTGGCCAGCCTGAACAAGTACGGCCGGGTGGAACCGCACTACATGGCCTCGCTCACGGGAACTACCGTGGAGGGAATACTCGGGGAACTGAAAGGACGTATCTATTACAACCCGGAAACGGACGGCTACGAGGTTGCCGACAAGTTCATCGCCGGCAATGTCATCGGGAAAGCCGAACGGATCGAGGCGTTCCTGCGGGAGAATCCCGACCACGCCCCGGCCCGGGAATCGCTGGAGGCTCTGCGCGAGGCGACGCCCAAACCCATCGCTTTCGACGACCTGGACTTCAACCTGGGCGAACGGTGGATTCCAAAAGGTGTTTACGAGCGTTTCGCCTCCTCGCTCTTCGATACGGAGGTGAAGATCACCTTCGCCTCCAACCTGGACGAGTACGGCGTGAAGGCGGAAGCGACGAACGTGAAGATCACGGAGCAGTATGCCGTCAGCGCGCAGACCCGTAAGTACAACGGCCTGCACCTTTTGAAACACGCCCTGCAAAACACTTCGCCCGACATCACCAAGACCGTCCTCAAATGGGTGGACGGCGAACGGCGGGAGGTCAAAGTGCGTGACGGGGAGGCCATACAGCTCGCCAACAGCAAGATAGACGAGATCCGGGGTGCTTTCCCCGAATGGCTGCGCGAGCAGTCGTCCGACTTCAAAGACCGCCTGACAGACCTCTATAACCGTACTTTCAACTGTTACGTGCGCCCGAAGTACGACGGGACGCACCAGGAATTCCCCGACCTCGACCTCAAGGGGCTGGGAATAGACAATCTGTATGACAGCCAGAAGGACGCGATATGGATGGACAAACTGCTCGGCGGCGGGATAATCGACCACGAGGTGGGCGGCGGAAAGACCCTTATCATGTGCTGCGGGGCCTACGAGAAGAAACGCCTCGGGCTGGCCAATAAACCCATGATTATCGGGCTGAAAGCCAACATCCATGAAATAGCCCGGACGTTCTGCACCGCTTACCCGATGGCCAAAGTCCTCTACCCGGGCAAGGAGGATTTCACGCCCCGGAAGCGTGAGCGCATCTTCCGGGAGATACGCAACAACGACTGGGACGCCGTGATCCTCTCGCACGAACAGTTCGGCATGATACCCCAGTCCCCGGAGATACAGCAGGAGATATTGCAGGCCGAGCTGGACTGCGTGGAGGAGAACCTCGAAGTGCTCAAAGCACAAGGCAGGGACGTTTCCCGCGCCATGATGAAAGGGTGTCAGAAACGCAAGGCCAACCTGGAAGCCAAGTTGCAGAAGGTGGCGCACGCGCTGGAAACACGCAAGGACGACGCCGTGGACTTCCGCCTCATGGGTATCGACCACCTCTACGTGGACGAGAGCCACAAATTCAAGAACCTGACTTTCACGACCCGGCATGACCGGGTGGCGGGCCTCGGAAATCCCGAGGGGTCGCAGCGGGCGCTCAACATGCTTTTCGCGCTGCGTACCATACAGCAGCGCACGGGCCGCGACCTGGGGGCGACGTTCCTCTCGGGAACGACCATCTCCAACTCGCTCACGGAACTGTACCTGCTTTTCAAGTACCTGCGCCCGAAGGAACTGGAGCGTCAGAATATCCGCACCTTCGATGCCTGGGCGGCCATATTTGCCAAGAAAACCATCGACTACGAGTTTTCCGTGACCAACGAGGTCGTGCAGAAAGAACGGTTCCGATATTTCATCAAGGTTCCCGAACTGGCCATGTTCTACTCCGAGATTACAGATTACCGCTCGGCGGAGGATATAGGGATCGACCGACCGCAAAAGAACGAGATATTGCACAATATCCCGCCGACACCCCAGCAGACGGAGTTCATAGAACGGCTGGTGCAGTTCGCCAAATCGGGCGATGCCACGCTCCTGGGCCGCCTGCCGCTCTCGGAGCGGGAGGAAAAGGCGAAAAAATGCTCATTGCCACAGACTACGCCCGCAAGATGTCGCTCGATATGCGTATGATAGACCCCGAACTATACAGCGACCACGTGGACAACAAGGCGAGCCACTGCGCCCGTATGATTGCCGGTTACTACCGCCGTTTCGAGGCGTACAAAGGTACGCAGTTCGTATTCTCCGACCTGGGAACCTACAAACCCGGAGCGGGGTGGAACGTCTATTCCGAGATACGGCGTAAACTCGCGGAGGATTACGGCATACCCCAAAGCGAGGTGCGGTTCATCCAGGAGGCGACCTCGGAAAAAGCGCGCAAGGAGATGATCGCCGGTATGAACGCCGGGAAAATCCGCGTACTCTTCGGATCGACCGAGATGCTCGGGACGGGAGTGAACGCGCAGAAACGCTGCGTGGCGATACACCACCTGGACTGCCCCTGGCGTCCCAGCGACCTGGAGCAGCGCGACGGGCGGGGAATACGCACCGGGAACGAGATCGCCAAACTCCATGCCGACAACAAGGTGGACGTGATATTATACGCCGTCGAGAAGTCGCTCGACGCCTACAAGTTCGGGCTGTTGCACAACAAGCAACTGTTCATCCGCCAGCTCAAGACCAACAACATGGGAAGCCGTACCATCGACGAGGGGGCCATCGACGAGAAGAGCGGCATGAATTTTTCCGAGTATGTCGCCGTCCTCTCGGGAAATACAGACCTGCTGGACAAGGCCCGCCTGGAGAAGAAGATCGCCACGCTCGAAAGCGAACGCCAGGCATTCGTGCGCGGCAAATCATCGAGCCGCTACAAGCTGGAGCAGATCACGGAGAAGATAGAGAAGAACAACGACCTGATACGGCGTATCGGCAAGGATCTGGAACACTTCAAGGCCCGCGTCGAGTTCAACGAGGACGGCTCGTACCGCAATCCCGTGAAACTGAACGGGCTGGAAACCTCCGACCCCAAGCTCATCGGGAAACAGCTCAACCGTATCGCCGAAACGGCACGCACGCTCGACAGGCTCGAACCCATCGGGAGCCTCTACGGGTTCGAGCTGCTCGTCCAGAGCGAAACGACCGAGAAAGACGGGCTCGACCTGGTGCAGAACCGTTTTTATGTCCGGGGTGAAGGGGATTATCTATACCAGTATAACTACGGGAATATCGCCTCCGACCCGCGACTGGCGGCGATGAACTTCATCCACGCGCTCGCGACCATCGAGCCGACACTGGAAAAATTCCGGAAAAAGAACGAGGAACTGGAGAAAGATATTCCCGTCCTGCGGGAAGTGGTGGAAAGTTCCTGGCGCAAGGAGCCCGAACTGACGGCCCTGAAAGCTGACCTGACGGAAATAGACCGCAGGATACAGCAAAGCCTCAAACCGATAGAAGAGAGCGAGGGAAAGGAGGCGGAGGAGGATAACGACGTGTGCCGGGAACGGCATGACACGGCGGAAGAGCTCCCGAAGGAAGACAACACGGCGGCCCGTATTCCTTCCCGGCTGCGGCAGATTGCCGACGCCTCCGGGGGGCGCATCGTGATCGCGGGCGTGGGCAGCCCGCCGGAGAACGGCCCCGCGAAGAAAGGGATCAAGATGTAAGCGAAAAGCCGACGGAAGTACAGATTTCCGTCGGCTTTTTTCATATGCCCGTGAGCGTTATTGTCACACTTCCTGCAAGAGTGCTTGCAGCTCCTCCTGCGTGGGAAGATAGGTCATGTACTGGGCGGCGAAGACCTGCTTTTCATCTTCGGGCAGCGTATAACGGACGACCGCGTCGTTTTTCTCCGCGCAGAGGACGATACCCACCGGAGGGTTATCCCCGGGATTCATCAACTCACGGGTGTAGTAATTGACATACATCTGCATCTGCCCCAAATCCTGATGGGTCAGCTCCCCGGATTTAAGGTCTATTAAAACGAAACAGCGGGCCAGGTAATTGTAAAAGACCAGGTCGATGTAGAAATGCTTGTCGTCGAAGGAGATACGCTTCTGTCGCGCGACGAAGGCGAAGCCTTTCCCGAGTTCGAGCATCAAGCGCTGCAAGCGGCTGATGAGCAGTTGCTCCAGATCGGTTTCCAGAAAATGCTCTCCCTGCGGGATACCGAGAAACTCCAGGATATACGGGTCGCGGATGATCTCTTTGGGTTCGACACGCCCGGGTTCGGTACGGGAAATTTCCTCTTTCACGGCTTTCTTGTCTCGGCTGGCCAGCAAGCGGTCATAGAAAAGCGTGTTGATTTGGCGGTCGAGCTGCCGGACACTCCAGTTTTCCTTGACGCACTCGTGCAGGTAAAAATCACGGGCGGCATCGCCCGACACCTTGAGAAGCGTGCGGCAATGCGACCAGCTCAATTTATCACACAGCGTGTGATATTTCGGGTAGCACTGGTAAAACTGCCTCATGTACCGCAGGTTGGTGGCCGTGAACCCGTTTCCGAACTCCGCCACGAGCCGCCTGGAAAGGGTGTTGATGACAGCCTTGCCATATCCGGCACGGCCGGTTCCCTGCTGCTCGTACTCCACTATATATTTCCCTACCTGCCAGTAAGCCCTCACGAGGGTCGAATTGACATGATGTATCACCTTCGCGCGCGCTTCCTGCAAGATATGGCGCACGTTATGCAGTAGCTCTTCCTCCCCTTTGTCGGCAGGATATATTTTATCTGTTTCTTTCATTGCTTCATTATTATATAGGCTTCCAAGTGCAAACATACTGATTTTACGGCAAATATCGAGCGGTTGTACCGCCTTGTCGTGCCTTATTCCATGTATCTCCGCGTTTTTCCATGACGCCGGACTCTCGGGACAGGGCCTAACCGGAACCGGCAGGACGATCCTTTTTCAGCTTGCGGAAATTACTGAAGTTACGCTCGATGAACCGCAGGACGTCCGATTCCCGGTAGAAGGTCTTGTGATAGATCATCTCGTAAGGCAGCTCTCCCGAGGTGCGGTAACGCTGGAGTGTGCGCTTGCTGATATTGAGCATACGGCACAGGTCGTAATTGTCCAGAAGACGCTCCCCGTCAGGCAGGATGGAAAGCGGTTGCTCCACGTCCCCCGCGCACAGCTTCTCAATACGTTCCAGCCGTTCCGAGAGCCGCTGCATCCATCCGTCGAAATATTCCTTATCCAGAAACATGGCCTACTCCTTTGGTCGGTTCTTGCGCCGCACGGAACGCTCCTTCAGCACACGGCGGATTTCCGTGAGGGAATAATACAGCTTCCGGTTGATGGCCGAATAGGTGATCACGTGATCCGAGCGGAGGCGTTGAAGGGTACGCCCGCTGATGCCCAGGTAACGGCAGACCTGCTCGCCGTCCATCCATTCGTCGTTTATATACTCCTTATTCCATGCACGCCCCTTTTCAGGGAGAGAGGCGATTGCAGCCTCTATTTTCTCTATACGCCCGACAAGCTCGTTATAGGCTCGCGAACCGATCACTATGATTTTCATACTCCTTTGTTTTTTAGTCTGTTACAAAGGTCGGGCTTATATGGACAGCTTAAAACGAGGTCGGTACGACTTTTTTTTGATAATTTGCAGTGAACTGATTCTCAACGGTTCATGCGGTGAAGAAGGCAGTGTTTTTTACCGAAATCCGCGGCCCGTACTCGGTATTTTTATTGGCAGAAATGCGATAGCATACTGTGATTCAACGCTTAACGGTGTTCTAATCCGGACGGGGCTACAACGGAACACCCGTATCGGCTCCTTATACGGGTGCAAATACGGGCGTTCGGGAAAGTTCCTTTCGAGAGTTACGGGGGGAAAACCGACCTCGGTTCTTTTGTTATATACAACGCTGATTATCAGTGTTTCTATAAGAAATAGAGTGCTTTACCGGTTCATGTTCTACTCGGAATTGCCGTTTTTCTTGTTTCGCTTCCACGTCTGCATACGTTTAAGCAGGGCCTCTTTCGCCTTGTCAAGCCACGGTGTCGGGTTGTTTCGGATTTTCATATCGCAGAATGTCCTCGAAAGGTTCATGTCGAGGTGTACGTTGAAAGCGTTGGAAATGTAGCTGGCAAGTTGCGTGAGTGGCACATTGCCGAAACAGCCTTTACTGTCGAGCAGGTAAATAAGTTCCGTCAGATCCGTCTTCGAGTCCTGCCATGTCGGACGCACGTCAGGCAATGGCAGAACCATGTTCCGGAGGTTCGTGCTCTCCAGTGATTCCAATTCGCCCATAAGATAAACCGACAACATATCGTTGGCCAGGATTTTCGCCACCTTGAAATCCGCGTTTGTCGAAAACTGCGGGTCGAGTTCATAGTAGAAGGTTTCCAGGTATTGCTCCGTGTCGGTCTGCCCGCGCAGGAAATAGAGGCTGTCCAGGTGTGTAGCGCCGCTGCGGAAATAGCGGATAAAGTCGAGGCGTTTCTGCGTGTACGCGTTGATGGCCCGAACATGGGCGTCCAGGTACTCCCGTTGTGCCTCGATACTTCCTACCGGACGGTTCATCTCGATATTGTAGAGCTTGCGGTAATAGATCAGACGGCAAAAAAGACGGGGTTTGATTTCTTTGAAGAACTTTATTTCCTCGTCATCGTTTTGAAAACGGTAGCCGATGATATATTGTTTCAAACGGTCGAACGCTTCTCCCAGGACACGTGACGCTTCAAGCGACTTTTTCAACACGTCGGTATCCCGCGATTCGATACGTTCGATACTCCGCAGGACTTCGCTGTTTAATTTTTCTATAAATGCAATCATAATCCGTCTTGTTACTTTCGCGTATAAAGTTAGCGAATCGAAAAACCGGCGGATTACGATTTTTATCTTTCTCTTCGTTTTTTTATCACGGAGCCGATTTTAATGTCAAATCCGGCTTTTCCTGGCGGATGGAAGTGGGATTGCTCCCCATATTCCGCTTGCAAAAGTCCGTAAAGTGGGATTGGGCGGAGAAACCGCACATGTAGGCTATTTCCTGCAACGTGTAGTGTGTCGTCCGCAGCAACTCCCCGATACGTTCGATACGGCGCTGACGCAACCACGAGGAGGCCGAGCAGCCGAAAACCCGCTGGAAACGCCGGCGGAAGGTAATCGTGCTGGAATACCCGCAAACCCCGGCGAGTTCCGTGACGTTATCCGAGGCAAGATAATTCGATTTGACACGGGAGATGAACTCGTAATCGTCCCCCAGGTGCAACAGCTCCTCGAACTCCCCGACATCGGCGGGAGTGAGATGTTCATAAGAGGCGTCGAGCATTTTCAGCATGACAGCAGCGTTACATTCAACGGGCATACCCAATGTCTTACGGGCTTCACGCAGGTAATTCTTGAACCGCAGCCGCAGCGTGTCGTGATGCGGGTAGGAACACTCGGACAGAATGGTGCAGACCGTCCGCAGTTCATCGACACAACAGTAGCCGAAATACCACGTTACAAGACGCTCGACGTAATGGACGGCATGAAACTCCTCCGAAAGCATCAGAAGAAGCAGGAACGGGGTGAAATCCTGGTATTCCCTCCGTTATGGGACGGGGTGCTTCGTCAAGCAAGGAGGCGATGTCCCGCATCAGAAGAGAATCTCCCGAGTACGCTTTTATTTGTTCGGAACTGCGGGCATAATCCCGGTAACGCGATATGACCGCCGACAAAGCATTGAACTTCACGGCGTGAACGCCTTCTATAAAGGAAGGGCGAAGACTGTTGTAAATGGATAAGTCGGTTTGCATAAGTCATTTCTATAAAACGGAGCCGCATCCCCTTGTTGCCAAAGCTCCGCAAGTCGTTACTTATGAACCGCTTGGAACACGGTACGAATCCTAATTACAAATATATCGCATCCGACAATCCGGAACAAATATCAGCAGGCAAAAATGAAAATAAACCTCGTTATTTTTGATTTTTACCTGCAATAATATTATATTTGCAAACAAATAAGAGTTGTTTGACAGCATGAGAAATATAGTGTATCAAAGCACTTTACCAATTTCTTATCCGTTGCCTATTCTCATGCGAGTTTCTTTTAATCTATTTGTAGTCAATTAAATACCTTCAGACTACGGTCTGGATACCTTCGGCCACGACCGCCCAGTTGTTTTCCAAATCGCAGTCGAGCGCCTCGCGGTTCAGGAGCAGCCCAGTTATTGAGCCCCTTTGAGAGCAGCGACCGCAGGCCGATGAGCGAATGGGCCATCGGCACGCCGACGTTGCGCAACACGGTCGAATCGGTCAGATCGCGCTGCAAACGCGACAAGGGCAGCTTCGAGGCAAGATGTTCGTAAATCGCATTGGCGATACCGAAGTTCCCCTCGGCATTCTCGAAGTCGATCGGATTCACTTTATGAGGCATCGCGCTCGAACCCACCTCGCCGGCCTTGATCCGCTGCTTGAAATACTCCATCGAAATATACATCCACATATCGCGGCAGAGGTCGATCAGCACGGTGTCGATGCGTTTGAGGTTATCGAAAATCGCCGCCAGGTTGTCGTAATGCTCGATCTGGGTCGTATATTGCGAACGCTCCAGCCCCAGGCGGTCGTTCACAAATCCATTGGCAAAAGCCACCCAATCCACCGCAGGATAAGCTACGTGATGCGCGTTGAAATTGCCCGTCGCACCGCCGAACTTGGCAGGCACGGGCAGCGTGCGCAGTTGCGCCAACTGCTTCTCAAGCCGCTCGACGAAGACCAGCATCTCCTTACCCAAACGGGTGGGCGACGCAGGCTGGCCGTGCGTACGGGCCAACATCGGTACGTCGTGCCATTCGCGGGCCATCTCCCGAAGCCGGTCAAGCACCTCGGCCGCTGCGGGGAAGTAAACCTCCGCGAGCGCATCCTTGATAGTCAGCGGAATGGAGGTGTTGTTGATGTCCTGCGAAGTGAGGCCGAAATGCACGAACTCCTTGTAGGCCGAAAGGCCGAGCGCATCCATCTTCTCCTTCAGAATATATTCGATCGCCTTGACGTCGTGGTTGGTCGTGGCTTCAATCTCCTTGACACGCAGCGCATCCGCCTCCGAGAAATCGAGGTAGAGCGCCCGCAGCGCTTCGAATTTCGACTTTTCGCCCCCGGCCAGTTCCGGTAGCGGCAACTCGCACAGGGCGATGAAATATTCGACCTCGACCCGAATGCGGTAGCGAATCAGGGCATACTCCGAAAAATAATCGGCCAGTTTCTCCGTTTGATTTCGGTAGCGACCGTCCACGGGAGAAATGGCAGTAAGTTTGTTCAACAACATAATATTCCGATGCAGATTTGATTTTAGGCTTCAAAATTAGCACTTTTAATCGAGAAATCACACCGATTCTCCGGGAATGACCGATTTTTTCTACCTTTATAGAAGGCGGATATCGGTGTTTTCACTACCTTTCGGGAAGACCGGAAGCCACTCGACATAAAAAATAAACCCGTTTATTTTATTCTGTCCTCGTTTTCACTACCTTTGCAACACCTTATATCAATGACACTGAATCAATGAATCTACTGATAGCAATCATCGACGGAATCGTCGGCTTCATCCGGCGCAATCCGCTTTTCTGTCTGCTGATCTTCCTGCTGGCGCTCTTTGCCCCTTCGGTATTGGGCGGTATCGCCATGTTCGTTCTCTATGCACTCCTGGGCCTGGTCGTGCTGGCCATTATCCTCCTTCTCTCCTTCCGCTGGAGAATTTACCGCATGCGGAAAGATCTGGAAGATCAATTCGGCGGTCAGAGCTTCGGTCCCGGAGGATCCGGCGGTCCTGCCGGCAATGCCCGCGAAGGCGAAATCCATATCCGCAAAACGAAAGGTGCCGGTGAAAAACGCGTCCGCAAGGACGTGGGCGACTACATCGAATTCGAAGAAGTCCCCGCAACAGAAACCGACAAAAACAACCCGGACAAGCAGTAAAAAACGTTATGCTGAAAATCTTCGAACTGATCGGCCGTTACTTTATCCTGATGGGCAAGGTCTTCTCCCGGCCGGAGAAGCGGGCGATCTACCGCCGTCGCATCATCTATGAAATGGAGTCGCTGGGACTGAACTCGATCGGCCTGACGGCGATCATCTCCGTTTTCATCGGTGCGGTCATCACGCTCCAGATGTCGATCAACCTCGAATCGCCGTTCATCCCCAAATACATTATCGGCTACGCCACGCGGGAGACGATGATCCTCGAGTTCTCCTCGACGGTCGTCGCCCTGATCCTGGCCGGCAAGGTGGGGTCGAGCATCGCCTCCGAAATCGGCACGATGCGCATTACCGAACAGATCGACGCCCTGGAAATCATGGGTGTCAATTCGGCGTCGTACCTGATCCTGCCGAAGATCGTCGCAACCGTGCTTTTCTTCCCCTTCCTGGCGATCCTGAGTATCCTGATCGGTATTGCGGGCGGCTACCTGATTTCAGCGCTGACGGGCATCATGATTCCCGACGACTACGTGCAGGGCCTGCTGTACGACTTCCGACCCTACTCGATCACCTACACACTTATCAAAATGGCCGTTTTCGCCTTCATCATCACCTCGATTTCAGCCTTCTACGGCTACTACGCCAAAGGCAACTCGCTCGAAGTGGGGGCCGCCTCGACCAAGGCGGTCGTGGCCAGCTCGATCGTCATCATGATCTTCAACCTGATTCTCACCCAAATCCTGCTTATATGATCAAGGCAGACCATATCTCGAAATCCTTCGACGGACGCGTCGTTCTCGACGACGTCAGCGTCGAGTTCGACACCGGCACGACCAACCTGGTGATCGGCAAGAGCGGCTCGGGCAAGACGGTGCTGCTCAAATGTCTGGTGGGCCTGCACGAAGTCGATTCCGGCAGTATCTGGTACGACGACATCGACTTCACGGCCCTCGGATTCAAGGAGCGAAAGGCGATCCGCCGCGATATCGGCATGCTCTTCCAGGGCGGTGCGCTGCTCGACTCCTCGACCGTCGAGGAGAACGTCAAGCTTCCGCTCGACCTCTTCACCGAGCAAAGCGAAAAGGAGAAGATGGAACGGGTCGATTTCTGCCTCCAGCGCGTGCGGCTCAACGGAGCCAATCACCTCTACCCCGCAGAACTGTCGGGCGGTATGATCAAGCGTGCGGCCATCGCCCGGGCCATCGTACTGAATCCCAAATACCTCTTCTGCGACGAACCCAACTCGGGCCTCGACCCCCAGACTTCGATCGTGATCGACAACCTGATCCACGAGATCACCCAGGAATACGGCATCACCACGATCATCAACACCCACGATATGAATTCGGTCATGGAGATCGGCGAGAAGATCGTCTATATCCACGAAGGACGCAAGTGGTGGGAAGGAACCAAAGAGGAAATTCTGCACGCCCGCAACAGAGAGCTGAACGATTTCGTCTTCGCTTCGGCCATGGCCAAACGAGCCAAACAGATGACTCCCGACGGAGAATAACGAACTGATACGCCTGATGATCGGAAGGCCGGAAAGTTTTCCGGCCTTCCGCCGTATTCTGGCGAAATATTTGCGAGTATATTTGTTTATAAAGGATAAAGTGTATAATTTTGTTCTTCCGAAAGGGAAATCGACAACGAATATTTACCTAAAATAAAATACGTCATGTCAAAGATCAAAGTTGGTATCAACGGTTTCGGTCGCATCGGCCGGTTGGTATTCCGGGCTGCCTGCACCCACGCAGACACTATCGAAGTAGTAGGCATCAACGACCTCATTCCGGTCGATTATATGGCCTACATGCTCAAATACGACTCGGTACACGGTCGTTTCGACGGTACGGTCGAGGTAAAGGGCGACAAGCTGGTGGTTAACGGACACGAGATCCGCGTAACCGCAGAGAAAGATCCCGCGAACCTCAAGTGGAACGAAGTAGGCGCAGAATACATCGTTGAATCGACCGGTCTGTTCCTGACCCGCGAAAAGTCGGAGGCCCACCTGAAGGCCGGCGCCAAATACGTCGTTATGTCGGCCCCCTCGAAAGACGATACCCCGATGTTCGTATGCGGCGTGAACGCCGATACCTACGCAGGCCAGGATATCGTATCGAACGCATCGTGCACGACCAACTGCCTGGCTCCGCTGGCCAAGGTCATCAACGATAAGTTCGGCATCATCGAAGGTCTGATGACGACCGTACACGCGACTACTGCCACGCAGAAGACCGTGGATGGTCCTTCGATGAAGGACTGGCGCGGCGGCCGTGCGTCGATCGGCAACATCATCCCCTCTTCGACGGGTGCAGCCAAGGCCGTAGGCAAGGTAATCCCCGCGCTGGCAGGCAAACTGACCGGTATGTCGTTCCGCGTTCCGACGCTCGACGTTTCGGTAGTCGATCTGACCGTGCGTTTGGAAAAGGCAGCGACTTACGACGAGGTGAAAGCCGCCGTTAAACACGCTTCGGAGAACGAACTCAAGGGTATCCTGGGTTACACCGAGGACGACGTGGTTTCGACCGATTTCACGAGCGACCCCCGTACGTCGATCTTCGATGCCAAGGCCGGTATCGCCCTGAACGATCGCTTTATGAAACTCGTTTCGTGGTACGACAACGAATGGGGCTATTCGAACAAGATCATTATGCTGATCGGTAAGATGGCCGCATACAACAACAAATAATCCCTCGTTACACGGATAAAAAGAGGTTCTCCAAAATTTTGGAGAACCTCTTTTATTACGATCGCAACAGGTTCAGAACGGAGATCGGAAAATTGGGGCCATAGACGCATCGGCCTACGGCCGCAGGCCCGCATCACGGCTGCGACACCTTGAGCTCGATCGACGCCCCTCCCCACTGGTTGATGGAATACTCCTTATCGAGCACAGTCCGGTCGCCATAGCGAATCCGTACCTGCAACGGGAACGGAGGATGTCCCCCGATTTCGTTGTCGCGGGGCAGCGTATGAGGGATCACATAAATATAGAGCACGATACGCTCGCACGGAACGGTTTCGAGCGTAAGACTGCGATGCAGGTCCAACCCCTCCGGCGGTGCCTCCAGATTGCTCCCCATCTCAGCCACCCGGCTCTCGGCCGAGGCAAAGCCGATCCGGTTACCCGAGGCATCGAACGCCCCGCACATCAGCGCGGCATTGTAACGCCACCACTGGTCGAAGCCACTCCGGATTTCGACCGTAAATTTTTCAACGGATTTCATCACAGGACAAATATAACTTTTTTATCGCTATGTTCCACACATCCGGGCAACAATCTCTCCTGGATACACCGCCGGCAGACGGCACTCGGAATCATTCCGGCACACATCCCTGCGGGGAGAGTCGCTAAAACCGGCGAAACCTTTGGTACTTTTCCGTTTTTTTCATAACTTTGCAGACTGGAAGTATCGAAATGAACGCCGCACGAAAATATTCCATCGCCTGGAAAGGCCTCTCGGAGGGAGAACATACGTTCGACTTCGAAGCGGGCGACGACTTGTTCCGGCTTTTCGAAAACACCGAAATCAAAGGCGGGCACTGCGACGTGAAGGTGAATCTTTTACGGGCGGCACGTCAGCTTCGCCTCGAGATTTCGATCCGGGGCAGCGTAGTGGTGGAGTGCGATCGCTGTCTGGGCGATTGTTCCGTTCCGATCGATTACGAAGGAGAATTGCTGGTGAAATTCTCCGACGAAGTCCGCGAATACGACGGAGATACCTTGTGGCTCTCACCCTCGGAAGATTTCGTGGATCTGACGCAATATATTTACGAAAGCATCGTCCTTTCTCTGCCCTATCAGCGGGTGCACCCCGACGGGGAGTGCGATCCGGATATGTTGGGACGCTTCCGCATCGTTTCCGAGCAGGAGTTCGAAACGATCGAGAACGAAACGCAACAGCGGGAAAGAGAGGCCTCGGGCTCCGGACAATGGACCGAACAACTGTCCGCCATCAAACAACAGATGGAGCAGGAAGAAAAAGACAAGAAACATTAAACTAATAATTGATAATACAAAATGGCACATCCTAAACACAAAATCTCGTCAACCCGCCGCGACAAGCGTAGAACTCACTACAAAGCAGTCGTTCCCACGGTCGTAACCTGCTCGAACTGCGGCGCATCGGTACTCTACCACCGGGTATGCCCCGAATGCGGCTTCTATCGCGGCAAGCTGGCTATCGAGAAGAAAGCGGCGGAATAATCTCCGCCGCCGGGTCCCTTTCGGATTTTCAGCCGAAAGAGCGTAATCTATTTTACTAACCAAATCTCAGATTATGTTAAAGATTGGTGTAGATGCCATGGGAGGCGATTTCGCCCCGGAGGCAGCAGTCAAAGGCGCCGTAATGGCCGTCGATGCAATCGGCGACGAATGCCGGATCGTACTCTTCGGCGACGAGGATCGGATTCGGGCAGTCCTGAAAGCGGAAAACTGTGCGGCGGACCGGTTCGATATCGTACATACGACCGAGGTGATCGAAATGGGCGACCATCCGGCCAAAGCCTTCCAGCAAAAGACCAATTCAAGCATCGTCGTCGGGTTCGGTTATCTGGCCAAAGGACTCATCAACGGCTTCGCCAGCGCCGGCAGCACCGGAGCGATGATGGTGGGTTCGATGCAGGCCGTCAAGCCGATCGAAGGCGTGATACGTCCCACGATCTCCACGGTCGCTCCGACCGTCACGGGCGGGAAAGTCCTGCTGCTCGACGTAGGTCTGAACGTCGATTGCAAGCCCGAAGTATTGGCTCAATACGGCATTATCGGTTCGATTTACGCCCAGGCTATGCTCGGGATCCGGAATCCCCGGGTCGCGGTACTGAATATCGGAGAGGAGGAAACCAAAGGCAACGCCCAAAGCAAGGCGGCCTATGAACTGATGAAAGAATCCGAAGAGTTCAACTTCGTCGGCAACGTCGAAGGTTCTCACCTCTTCTCGGGGCAGGTGGCCGACGTGATCGTCTGCGACGGTTTTGTCGGCAATACGCTGCTGAAAACCGTAGAGGGGCTTTTCCGGATTAACAAAGCGCTTAAAATCCCCGAAACTCCGTTCTGGAGGGATATGAACTACGAATACGTGGGCGGCACGCCGGTACTCGGTGTCAATGCCCCGGTAGTCATCGGACACGGATGTTCTTCGGCGCTGGCAATCAAAAATATGATTCTTACGACCGAACGTTGCGCCCAAACCGGCGTGACCGCGAAGTTGCAGAATGCTTTCAAAAACTAAACCGCTCCCCGAATGAAGAAAATTACAGCGGCAATTACAGGTGTAGGGGCCTACCTGCCTGATTATCTGCTTACCAACGACGAATTAAGCCGAATGGTGGACACTTCCGACGAGTGGATCATGACACGTATCGGCATCAAAACCCGCCATATCCTCAAGGGAGAGGGGTTGGGTACATCTTATATGGGCGCACGCGCCATCAAAGACCTGCTGGAAAAAACCGGGGTTAATCCGCTGGAGATCGACATCGTGATCTGCGCCACGGTTACCCCGGATATGTTTTTCCCCTCGACGGGCAATCTGATCGCCGACCAGGCCGGTTGTAAAAACGCTTTCGCCTACGACATTTCCGCTGCATGCAGCGGCTTCCTGTTCGCCCTGACGACAGGGTCCCAGTTCATCGAAACGGGCTATGCCAAAAAAGTAATCGTCGTCGGCGCCGACAAGATGTCCTCGATCGTCGATTACAAGGACCGCAACACTTGTCCGATTTTCGGCGACGGCGCAGCGGCCGTATTGCTGGAACCCAACAAAGAGGGTTACGGCGTCATCGATGCGATCCTCCATTCGGACGGTTCGGGCGAACAACACCTCTATATGAAAGCAGGCGGCTCGCGCTATCCCGCTTCCGAAGAAACCGTGCGCAACAACTGGCACACGATCACCCAGGACGGGCCAGCCGTTTTCAAGGCAGCCGTATCGAACATGGCCAACGTATCGGAGGAGATGATGCAACGCCACCATCTGACCGCCCAGGACATCCGCTATCTGGTACCCCATCAGGCCAACTTGCGTATCATCGACGCGACGGCCAAACGTATGGGATTGGGACGCGAGAAATGTATGATCAATATCGACCGCAACGGTAACACGACCGCAGCGACGATTCCGCTTTGCCTGTATGAATACGAAGCGGCTCTCTGCAAAGGGGACAACCTGATTCTGGCGTCGTTCGGCGGCGGATATACGTGGGGTTCCATCTATGTAAAATGGGCTTACGACGGCGAAAACTGCTAATTTTTCAAACAAAATACTTTCAAACGATGCCCGACTTTAGTCGGGCATCGTTTATTGTTTTCCCCTATGTCGAGATCAAATAATCGTATAAAAAATCTGCACGAAATAGACGTTATTTGCTTATCTTTGCATAAAGTAAAAGCCTCCGGGCAATGGCCGGTTCCGCCTCGTTTTAGACTTGCACTATTTTTTTGCAGGGTAAAGCGATTGACGAAGCAACGACAAAACCGGAGTTCCGGGACTCTCCGACCGAAAAAGAGAAATGTTTCGCTCGACATTTTCGACGAACGACAGCTGCGGAAGAGTTCGCGGAAAATAACGGAAAAACAGGAAATTTAACAATTTAACAAAATAGTTATGATCAGCAAGAAATTACAAGACGCACTCAATGCGCAAATCAATGCCGAAATGTGGTCGGCATATCTCTATCTGTCTATGTCGGTCGAGGCGGAATCGAAAGGCCTCAAAGGTTTCGGCAACTGGTTCTTTATCCAATTCCGCGAGGAACAGGATCACGCCCGCATTCTGATGAACTATCTGCTCGCACGCGGCGGACAGGTTCTGCTGGCTCCGATCGCCGAAGTGAGAACATCGTGGGGAAGCCAGCTCGAGGCTTTCGAAGATACGCTGGCTCATGAAAAGAAGGTTACGGCAATGATCAACAACCTGTACGACATGGCTGTCACAGAGAAAGACCATGCAACGGCAAGTATGCTCAAATGGTTCATCGACGAACAGGTCGAGGAAGAAGAGAGCGCCACGACAATCATCGACTCGCTCAAACTCGTTTCAGGAGATAAGATGGGTGTATTCATGCTCGACAAGGAGCTGGCGACTCGCACTTATACGCAGGCAGCGCCCCTGGCCGGCAAGGAGTAATCGCATTCATCCCCAAGAAAAGAGGATTGCTGAAAATTCAGCGATCCTCTTTTTTATGAAACCGCCGGCCTGCATCAAAAACGAAATTTATAATTAGGCCTCAATTTTGCAAGGATAAACAATACAACTTTAATTGTAAAAAATATGAAAAAAATCGTAGTATTGTTCGTAAGTATGTTGGTACTGGCTACGACAGCCTCGGCCGGCAACGACAAACCGATTCAGGTTTCGCAACTGCCCCAGACAGCACAGCAGTTCATCAAGAAATATTTCGGGGATCGAAAAGTGGCTTTTGCCAAAGAAGAATCCGATTTTCGGAAAAGCTATGAAATCGCGTTCAAAAACGGCGACAAGATCGAGTTCGACCGCAAGGGCGAGTGGACCGACATCGATTGCAAGTACAGCGCCGTTCCGACCGGAATCATCCCTGCACCGATCGCCAAGTACGTCGCCGACAACTATCCCGACAACAAGATCGTACAGATCGAAAGAGATACACGCAGCACCGAGGTAAAACTCGACAACAGAATGGAGATCAAGTTCGACAAACAGCATCGCGTGATCGAAATGGATTTTTAACCTCCCACAGGGAAAATGCCATTTCCTAAATTTAATCCGGCACTGCTGACAGTGTCGGATTTTTTATGCAAGTGCACATAACATCACCCTCCTGCCTTAAAATCGATCCCGGCTTTCCGAGCCTGCATATGCTGAAACTGCCGCCGAATCCGGTACAGACGTCCGTCCTTGAGCAAACGCGCCCCGGTCTGGTGAAAGCAAAAGGAAACATCGTGTTCCGCACACTGATCCCGCAGGGAGAGCACCCAAGCATAATCACAAACACGCGCTTCGGGACCCGACTCGCCGCCGACAGATACCTGTTCGATTTCCGGTCCGAGATACGGGGCCAAATCTATGGGACCTATCAGCGGGGCGCAAACGATAATCTTGTGACGAATCGGCAACTTCTGGAAAATCGGCAGCCGATAATCGGCCATCCGCTGATTCTCCACCGTGCAACCGATCGTCACATGCTCGTATCCTGCACCCCAGTCCCCGGGCAGACACTCGGACAACCGGTCGATACGCTTGGTGAAAAACATAAAATGCAGGTCCCGCCGCAAACGGATCATCTCCCATGCCTCACGGCGCCAGACATCGGCCTCGGCAAGCAGAAAGTCCGATGTAAAACAGGTAAACACCATCTCCCCGGCCGGAATTTTCCACCGGCCGTCCCGACTTCGGCGCACGGGGAGGCCGAAGGCCGCCGTTTTCGCAACGTGCCCGCCGTCCTTTTGCCAGGCAGCATCCTGACGATAAACATAACACTCCCGGCAACCTTCGCTCACACGCTGACACCCGTGCCAGGGATTCCACGATACGGACATATGAATCACACCTCGGTTTCAAGTAAAACACGCATACCCGGCCAAATCCTCATACGGACAACCTCCGTTTGCAACTCCCCCGCTCCAAATCGGCCGGCCGCAGCCAACGACCGCTCCCGCAACAACAATAATCCGAAAAACAGAGGCTTCGTCACACGATTATTCCCTCCCCGTCCTTTAACAAGAATCGCAGCAAACCGAGTATCCTGTCATTCCCCGAAAAAGATCGGGCCGACAACCTCGGTCCCGCCTTCGCCGTAACGGGCAAACAATACGCAGGCATTTCCCCCGTCCGTAGTTCCAACCGGCAATTCGGATTCGCAAACGACTGCAACCCGCGAAACAGCCTGCGCCGGGAGCGATGCCGCTGCGATTTCTGCACATACAGCGATAGAACTGCCGGAAATTCATTCCCTGCCGGATTCCGACGAACGTTCCGCAGGCGAGGCAAGTACTTCGTTCATCGGAGCTTCATCGAGATAGCGCCGTTTGAAAAGATCCGCACAGAAAATAAAGATGGAGAGAAGCACCGGACCGAAGATTACCCCCATGAAACCGAAAAGCGACAAGCCGATAATCACGCCGAAAATCGTCACCAGAGGATGCGTGTCGGCCATCCGTTTCTGCAGGACGAAGCGGGCCAGGTTATCGACCTGCGTAATGACCACCACCCCATACGCCAAAAGCCCGACGGCTGCGCCCCAATGCCCGATCAGCCCCAGGTAAGCCGCCAAAGGCAGCCATACGAGCGCCGTTCCGAGCAGCGGAACGATCGTAGCGACACAAGTTACTACGCCCCAAAACAGCGCCCACGGCACACCGCACAACCAATAGCCGACCAGAGCGACCGCCCCCTGTATGACCGCGAGCAAGGGAATGCCGATTGCATTCGAACGGACGATCATCACCACTTCGCGCGTAAACTCCTGAGTAACCGTCCGGTTAAAAGGGATGAACTTGCGTAGATAGCTCTCCATCTCCCGACCGCCGATCAACATAAAATAGAGAACGAACAGCAGCACCACCACATTGACCGCAAAGCTGCCGATGCTCTGCAATACCCACTGCCCGGCCCGAGGCAGCAGCTCCACCAGTTTGGCGATATTATCCCCGTCCAGCAAGTTATAGCCGATCCGCTCTCGAATCAGCTCCGCCAGGTTCCGAATGGGCTGAATAACAGTCGAGGGATCGAGGGTCACATCCTGCAATTTAGCGACAAGCAACCACACGAGCAGAGACAGCGGAATCAGAAAACAGACGATGGCTTCACCGATCAGCAGCGAAGCGGCCAGGCTACGCCGCAATTTATGGCGGATCGTCAGCGCCCGCATCTGCCCGCGCAGCAGTACATAAATCGTAAGGGCTCCCAACAGGCCGCCCAGAAAGGGAATCAGTTCTACAAAAATAACCGTACCCAGCCCCAGAAGAATGACATAGAGCGAATAGCGCCAATATTTCTCCCGGATATTTTGTTTTTGGATTCTTTGATTCATAACCAAGTCTATCTATTCTCGACGCAACAAGATATATGCCGTTCGCCGTGCCGCACGCAAGTTCCGGCAGCCGACAGCCTCAAAACCACGAAAGCACTCCCTGCAAAGCAGCCACAATCGCCACGTAACGGAGCAATTTGCCGACGAACATCGCAACGGCCGTAATCCAGACATTGCTGCGCATCAGGCCGAGTACGATGGCGACGGCTTCGCCGACATAGGGCAGAAAGGTGAAAAAAAGCGAACAAGGCCCCTTTCCCTTCGAGAAAACGGGAAACCCGGTCGATTTTCGCCGGCTCGACCCGCAGGTAACGGGTAATCCAGTCCCGCTTGCCCAAATGCCCGATCCAATAGCAGGTCATACCGCCGAGCGTATTCCCCGAAGCGGCAGCGAACAGACAGAGCAAAGGGTCGAGCCCCATCCGCACCAGAATCACCAGCACGACCTCGGAACTGAACGGCAGGATACTCCCGGCGACGAAAGCCGAGAGAAAAAGACCGACATAACCCCAGTCGGTAAAAAATTGCGTCAGCGAAGCGATAAATTCTTCCATGCCTTCGGATTCCACCCGTTACCGAACCGATTTCGGATCGAAAAATAAAAATGTTTCGCCCGCCCCTATCGTTTTTCTTTCCGCACACGATTCCAAAATTTTTCGCTTGGTATGTTTTATGCACATACGAAAGATGGTTAATAACGAGTTAAAAAATAAAAAGTGGTATTATTTCCCGTCGCGCAGGCTCGCAGTCGCTTTGTCGTTACAAGGCTGGCGAAAAGCAGGTGCGACGGTTTTTTTTTCACCGCAGGCTTCACGCTTCTCGCCCATGTTCCCGATCCAGGCGAATCAGCATTTTCTTATGCGGAATGCCCGCTTCCAGGTATTCGTCCGATACGACCTCGAATCCGAATGATTCGTAAAAGGGTATCAAATAGCTTTGGGCCGAAATGCGGATCGCTTCCGCCCGCCACTCCCGAACCATGTAGCCGATAGCTCGGCTCACCATCTCCCGGCATATTCCCCGACGGCGGTACGTTCGGGCAACGCAAACGCGTCCGATCGACGGTTCGGCATAAGCAATCCCACGCGGAATCATCCGCAGAAATCCGACCGTCTGCCCCTCACACTCGGCCCACAGGAAGAGAGAAAAGGGATCCTTCTCATCGGCATCGAGCGTCGTGACATGCTGCTCGAGGTAGAAGACCCGTTCGCGCAGCGAAGCTGCCGCATGCAGCTCCCCCACCGAAAGTTCCGCAAAAGGTTTTATGTGATAAACAATCTCCATATCGTGTAAAAACAGCCGCTATCGAAGACAAAAATACAAATAAGCCGAATGCAAAAGCAAATTTATTTGCATTTTGCCGAGGCGAAGTATCTAAGACGAAGTCAAAATACGAAAAAGCCGGGGCAAACACAACCGGAATCCGATTTTATCCAGGCGAAGTCAAAGATAGTGAAAGGCGAGAGAAAACGGGAACTTGTTCCCTGTTTTCCGAGGCGCATCCTATCTAAGACTATGTCAAAGATAGGAAAAGAAGAGAGGAATCGTGCGGGCTTGCACGCACAGATTGCCGAACCGCATCCTATCTTCTGCAAAGATACGGATAAGCGAGGGCAAAGCGCCCCCATTCGTATCTTACCGAACGAAAGTATCTTAGGCTTCGTCCAAGATGCGAACGAACCGAACGCAAAAGCAAATAAATTTGTGTTTTGCCGGAACAAAATATCCACAACAAAATTAAAGATACGAAAAGCGGCAAGCCCCTATGGAAATAAACGACGACGTCCCGCCACATAGTGACGGGACGCTGTTCCAAGAAGTCGGACCAAAGCACCTGTTCAAGTCTTGCGTGAATCCGGAGGTGCGATCTGTCCACGACAGAAAGACTTCCGCGACAAAGCGCGACGCAGAAAAATCCGCTACAGCCGGCTTCCTTCGATTTTCAGCCTCGCGGCTATCTCTTCACCGCAGCGAGCGCCTTGTCATAATCGGGCTCCTGCGTGATCTCGGGCACCAATTCGGTATAGACGACTTTGCCGTCCCCGTCGATGACCACCACCGAACGAGCCAGCAACCCTTTCAACGGGCCGTCGGTCATCAGCACGCCGTAGCTCTCATCGAACGAGGTTTTCCGGAAATCCGACACGGGAACGACATTCTCGATTCCCTCGACCGTGCAAAAACGCGCATGAGCGAAAGGCAGGTCTTTCGAAACGGCCAGCACGACCGTTCCCGGCAGCTCCGCCGCGAGTTTGTTGAACTTACGCACCGACGCGGCGCAAACGCCCGTATCGAGGCTCGGAAAAATATTCAGGATCACCTGCTTTCCACGCAAATCCTTCAGAGAAAGGGTGGAAAGATCGGTCTTGACCAATTCGAAATCGGGAGCCGCAGCTCCTGCCTTGACAAATTCACCGGCAATCTGCACCGGCTGTCCTTTGAACTTCGTTATCGACATATCGTTGTTTCTTTTTAATTATTAAACCAAACCCGGCGAAATCTTCATCCGCCCGGGGATTTAGGAGAGATGCAAAAACCGGTCCGCATTTCCCTGCAATCGAAACGAAGATACAAATTTTTCCCGAAAAAGGCAAAATTCTTTGCGAAAAACCACGAAACGAAGCGGAATAACGACCTGCCCGGATAATTTCAGCCGTTTCACGACCGATTCCCGAAACACCCCGAGCAGCGACCGGGACACCGTCTGCACGCAAAAATCACCCCGACGTCGCTCCTCCCCGACAACCTGGACAGCCGGGAGGAAGCCCGCCAACAGTCAAAAGGAAAGAGGAAGGGAAGGCAAAACGACCCAATCCCCAATCGCCGAAACGACCTGCCCGGAAACTTCTGCCCGGATCAGCTACAAAATGCGATAGGCTCCAAACGTCCCCGAACAAAGGTATCCCGGCAAGAGTTCGTCGAACCTTCCGGAGCGCCCCACAGCCCCTGCCATGAACAGATAGCCCAATATCCGGCAGACCTTGTCTTCTAAAAATAACACTAACAGAAATCGTCCTGCCTGCCTTCTTCAGCAGGCACAAAAAAAAACGGAAAGGAGTCTTCTCGACTGCTTTCCGCCTTCGGAGGTTACCCTCCTAAACTACTAACCCAAACTTAAATAAATGAAGAAACCTCGCCGGAATCGGGCTATTGCTCCGACCCGGCTCCTTCAGAAAAACAAAACACGTGCCAAAAAACCGTACCGGTACGAACGGATTCCCGCACGCGTTCAAATGTTTTAAACGAAATTTCCTCGCATTAAACGACTTAATACTTTTGATGTATAAATAAAATACTAAAATCCTCGTTTAGAACAAACCGAAGCATCGAAAAAAATCCTACTTTTTCACATCCTACGTAAAACCAATGCCATCACATTCATTCCTCCGCAGATCCTCTTCTCAAAGAACACCTTCTCGTAAAACCAGCAATAAAAAAGCCACTCAAAAAATTGAGTGGCTTTCATCCGATTTTCGATTTTGTGGGAGCTGAGGGATTCGAACCCCCGACCCTCTGCTTGTAAGGCAGACGCTCTGAACCAGCTGAGCTAAGCTCCCGTTAAAAATGGCTCGGGACTGCAAAGGTAACCATTATTTTCTTTCCTCCAAATTTTTCAAAAAATTCACAAGAAGAAAATTTCCGCACCACTCTCTCAAACTACCTTTCGCAACCTTCGCGCATCGCGTCCGTTTCCCATTCGGGATTCAACGCGATGCAAATATAAGGATTTTCTCCGAAACAACGCACAACAACCGTTATTTTTTAACGAACCTACTAAAATACAACCAGATCATCTCCTATTTCAACTCTTTCTACGATTACTATTACTCCTTTCAATCGTTCTTTTCTTTTAAGATCTCGTTCATCCAACCCGACAAAATCGATCGGACATGCGCACAATGCTTGTTCCGACAAATAATTTTTACTTCAACGGTCCAAATAGATAAGCCTCGGGAATCAGAAGGTTTCCGGGCATGCTCATAGTTACGAGCTAAGTTAAAGACTGATAAACCCGGTTCTTGCCCATAATGCAAGAAATAGAACAATAATAGTAATAAAACAGAACATCAAAATATAATTATTGAACGGGGAAATCCAATCCGACTCTTTCGACTTTCTTATTCCTTATATTTTATGAAATTCTCCTTTTCGTATAAGTATTCTCCCGGAGCTAAATTAGCAACTTGATTTATAAAATCCGTGAAATTGCAAAAGAAAGACCTGATGCTATGACTATTACTTCCTCCCGACTTTATGTAATAGATAGCATGAAATCAAAACATATTTTTCGAACGTGATTATGTACTTTAGGAACCTCTTTGAGAACCGAGCTTCCTAAGTCCCCTCCCAAGGAGGGAATTCAGGGGAACGTCGGTATTACAGACACGGCCCGGGCCGCGAATAAGCATCCTGCGGATTCGATGCTGCGACCATCGGATAAAGGGGCATTGAAAAATATAATTGACTTCGGCAGAATAAAACAAACAAGTTTGTTTATTCTGCCCTCATTTTTACTACCTTTGTAAAACGACATGAGAAAAATCACCGATAAACTGCGGCGGATCAATCCGTTTGCCAGGAAAAACGACGGTCCGCTGCCCCGGCCGCTACCGGGCGACCCGTCGCTGCGAGTCGTGAAGGTCTTCGTCGAAGGTTATGAGGACGTGGCTTTCTGGCGGGGCGTCTTCGACTGTTTCTCCAATCCTTACCTCTATTTCGAAATATCGGTGCCGACCCGCAAAGACCTGCCCAAAGGCAAGAAGGTGCTGATGTCGATGATTCCCGAATCGTCGGAGAGAATGTTGCTTTGCGTGGATTCGGATTTCGATTTCCTGTTCAACGGAGCGACAGAGCAATCGCGCCTGATCCGCGACTCACGGTATATGTTCCATACTTACACCTATGCCACGGAGAATTACCTCTGCTATGCTCCCTCGCTGCACAACGTCTGCGTCAAGGCGACCAAGAACGATACCCGAATCTTCGATTTCGAACGCTTCATGGCCGACTATTCCCGCACGATTTACCGTCTTTTTCTCTGGTATGCCTATTCGGCGAAGCTGTCGGACGAGCATGTGTTCACTCTTGTCGATTTCAAGTCTTCGGTAAGGCTCAACTACCTCGATTTGGAGGATAACGGGGCCCGGACGATCGCCTGGTTACAGCGCAATGTCGCCCGCCGCGAGCAAACGCTCGCCAGCAAGCATCCCAAACAGGCGGCGGAGTTGGACGATTTCGCCGCACAACTCGGTCGGCTCGGGGTAACGCCCGAAACGACCTATCTCTATATGCACGGGCACACGTTGATGGACAACGTGGTGATGGTGCTACTGGAAACCGTATGCGAAAAACTGCGTCAGATGACTGCGGCGCGAATCACTGCCTCGAAAAAGGAGGGCGTGGCGCTGAAAAACGAAATGAGCAATTACACCAATACCCAGCGATCGATCCGGGACGTGCTGCTCGACAACGAGAATTATCAGGACTGCCCTCTTTTCAAACGGCTCTACCGGGACATCGAGCGGTATATGGTACGTACGATCTGGCGGATGAAACAGCAGGGCGAGGTTCCTGCCTCCGAAACGATTTTTTCGATCGTCCGCGGCTTTCGGCGACGGTAAACGTGCGTTCGGGCACTACCAAAATGCCAAAAATTAAAACGGGCTGCCTAACAAGTCCGATTCTAACATTTTCACCTCTGTCAGAATGCACTCTGACAGGGGGGGCTTTCAATTTCACGGATTTGTTAGACAATCTTTAATTAATCTTTCACATTGTAATAAAATGGATAATCTTGTAGTTCTATTTTTGCTTGTTTTTTTGAAATTTTTACAAGAGGAAGTTCATTAATCCCATCTTTCATGATGGGATATAGTTTATTCCCCCGAACAAGGTAGCGATCTCTATTATCATCTGTAGCATCTGTATATTTATTCAAATTAGGCCAACAGCGTGGGCCGTACGGCAGCAAAACACTATCCAACACGATACTGAAATCCGGAGACCATAAAATAACAGTATCGCCTTCGATTCGCCAAGCACCTGTAGCTCCGTCAGCATAGGCCATTTGGTACAAAAAGCCGCCATCAGGATAAAAGTAAACATATAATCCAGGAGTTCTTGCATCATCTACACAAGTTGTACTTCGAAACCATTTACCGGTCAGTTTGCCGGGCCTGACACTACAACAGGAAACAATAAAGAAAAGTCCGATTAACAAAATTATTAGTCGTTTCATAATTACATTTTTTCTTTGTAGAAAGATAGATAAAATTCACCAATCTACAAAAAGAAAACTGCCGGACATTAAGTCCGGCAGTAACAATCAAAGATTACTTATCTTTTTCGGCCCAAAATAAATTCCTCTATTATATAGACCTAATTCAGGGCCCGGTTTCGGTATTGCGTACAAATATTCTATTAGAGACTTCCGTTTTTCAGTACAGGATATAAAGTATCTCCTTTAATAATATATGCATCTCTATTACCCTCCATATCCGTAAATTTATAATACTCATCAGGAAAACGCCAATCTGTAATCTCTTCTTCTGCAAAAATATAAAGATCAATAGGACGAGTTTCGACATTGAAATTTGGCGAAGATAAAATCACTGTATCACCGCTTATGTACCAATGGCCGATTATATCATAACAGCCAGCTGACCTATATAAAAACGTACTATCGGCATAAAACTCAGCATACAAATGAATACCATAATCTGGCGATAAGGATAACCCAAGTAACATTTTCCAACTATTCTGCTGGATTTTACAACGGCACAGGAGGCAATGAAGAAAAGACTGATCAATAAAATTATTAATTTTTTCATAATTTTCCAGGATAATAAGTTTCACCATTTACACACGAAATGCATGCTTCGAATATCCCAAATCTCCCATGTTCCTCCGTTTTATAAGCTAATATCCGAAGAGATCCTTATCAAAGGAGAAAAATCAGCTTTCCAAATATCCACTTCACAAATCTCATGATCTTGATCGAGATATAATGAGGCTAACACATCTATTCCATCAGAATCCTTAAAAAGAGCACTCACTGACAAAAATCGTTGATATTATTTCTTTCGGCGGTAAAGACATATATAATTTCATACTGCCCATTCCTCCATCATTCAAACAAGAAACAGTCAAAGATCTTTCCCAGCCCTCGGACATATTCAAAGATGCCTTTTGTACCAAAAACTTAATGAGTCGTAGCTCCTCCGGATTCGGTTTTCTAATGTTTTTCTTGTATTCGTCCAACATCGACCCCACTTCTCTTCTTTTATTTTAGCGTCTTTTTTCGAAGTTGGACTACCGGTTTTTCCGGACAATACGGGCCGTCGATTGAGTTCTCTGCAACAGAAAAACCTCCGGCCCCGAAGCATATCGCTCCATCAAATCGCCGTTATAGCCCCGGATGGTGAGCAGCTCCATGTTCTCGACCTTCATTACGTCGAACTCCTCGTTTCGGAGGGCTTGAATCGCCTCGTCGATATGCCAGGAGTTATCCACGCAGAGGCTGAGGTTCACCGCCGAGTTATGCACCAGATTGACCTTGATACGGTGTCGCTCCAGCAGGGAGAAGATCGCCGCGAATTTCTCTTCGAGCACGAAGGAAAAGTCCCGCGAACGGATCGTCAGCAATACCTGATCCTTCTTCAGGATCAGAATCGGAACCTCGATCGGCGCCGACATACGGCGAATCACCGTGCCCGGTTTTCGCTTGTCCCCGAAAGGCCGCACGTAGAGCGGGATGTTCTTGTTTTGCAGCGGTTTGATCGTCTTGGGATGGATGATCTGTGCCCCGCTGTAAGCCAGCTCGATGGTGTCCAGGTAGTTCAGTTCCGCGATCTGCACCGCATCGGGGAAAACCTTCGGGTCGGCATTCAGGATGCCGTCCACGTCTTTCCATACCGACATGGATTCCGCGTCGAGGATATTGGCCGCCACCGCTGCCGAGTAATCCGAACCTTCGCGTCCCAGGGTCGTGGTCGTGCCGTCCGGAGCACCTCCGATAAAGCCCTGCCCGATGAAAATACGGGCCTTCGACTGTTTCATGGCGTTGCGCAGCAGAGTCCGCGATGCGGCGATATCGACCGAGGCGTCCTTGTGTCGCTGTTCGGTGCGGAAGCAGCGTCGCATATCGAGCCAGCAATTGTCGATACCCCGTTCGGAGAGGTACTCCGAAATGATCGTCGTCGAGATCAGCTCGCCGAAAGCGACGACGGTGTCGTACCACAGCTCGGCGTCTTCCGGACGATAGACCGTTTCGGTCGCCACCTGTTCGAGCTCCCCGAAAAGCCGTTCGATCTTCTCGAGCCGGGTCGGAGCGCCGTACAGTTCGTTTACGATTTCGGCGTGGTATTGCCTCAGCGCGGTGATGTGCTCCATCGAGAAGGCTTTGTCGCCCTTCTGCAACCCTTCGAAAACCTTCTCCAAGGCATTCGTGGTCTTACCCATTGCCGATACGATGATGAACAGATCCCGTTCGTCACCGATGATCTTCAGCAGGTTTTGCACACCGTCCGCGTTGCGGACCGATGCGCCGCCGAACTTGTAAACTTTCATCGCTCAATAAAACAGTATGGTTATCGGCCGGTACTTCGTCGTGCCGGGTTCCGGATCCGCATCGGGATCGGCCCGGCTGCTTCCGAAACTCCGTTTTCAGCGAAGCTTCGGACATGCGACCGGAATAGCATTATTTCGTTTCGACCGTCTTGTAAGGCGTGTCCGTATTCTCGAACAGGAACGAGAACACGTCGGTAGCCTCTTCGATGCGCTTCGAGACGGGTTTGCCGGCGCCGTGGCCCGCCTTGGTGTCGATGCGGATCAGGATCGGAGCGTCGCCGCCCTGGGCGTACTGCATCTCGGCGGCGAACTTGAACGAATGGGCCGGCACGACACGGTCATCGTGGTCGGCAGTCGTTATCAGCGTCGCAGGATACTTCGTGCCCTTCTTGATGTTATGCAGCGGGGAGTATTTGTAGAGGTAGTCGAACTGCTCCTCGTCGTCGCTCGAGCCGTACTCTACGACCCAGCCCCAGCCGATGGTGAACTTGTGGTAGCGGAGCATATCCATCACGCCCACCGCCGGCAGGCAGACGCCGAACAGGTCGGGACGCTGCACCTCGCAGGCGCCCACCAGCAGTCCGCCGTTCGAACCGCCCGCGATGGCGAGTTTCTTCGATGAGGTGTATTTGTTGGCAATGAGGTATTCGGCCGCTGCGATGAAATCATCGAAAACGTTCTGTTTTTTGTCCAGCATGCCGCCCCTGTGCCACTCTTCTCCGTATTCCAGGCCGCCGCGCAGGTTGGCTACGCAATAAACGCCTCCCTGTTCCATGAACATAATGGCAGCCGGGTTGAACCAGGGCGCGAGGCTGATTTGGAACCCACCGTAAGCGTAGAGGTAACAGGGGTTGTTGCCGTCGAGCTTCAGTCCGTTGCGATAGACGATGAACATCGGGACTTTCGTGCCGTCCTTGCTGGTGTAGAACACCTGTTCCGTAGTGTAGTCTTCGGGGTTGAATTTCACTTCGGGACGCTTATACAGGGTCGATTCGCCCGTTGCGAGGTCGTAACGGTAAACGGTCGAAGGTGTCGTGAAGTTGGTCAGCGAATAGAAGGCCTCCGTTTCGCCTTTTTTACCGGAGAATCCGCCTGCCGATCCGATGGCGGGCAGCTCGACTTTCCGAATGAGCTTGCCGTTCCAGTCGTACTGGTAAACCTGGCTTTGGGCATCCTCCAGGTAGGAAGCCATCAGATAGTCGCCCGGTTTGCTGACGATCTCAAGCATATTCTTCGGATTTTCGGGGATAATCTCCTCGATCACCGAAGGATTATTCAGGTCGATGCGGATCACGCGGTAGTTGGGAGCATCGAGGTTGGTACGCACGTAAAGTTTATCGTTCTCGGCGCGAATAATCTCGTGGTCGTTGGCAAAGCCGGGAAGCAGCACCTTGAACTTCTTATCGCTGCTTTTTCGGTAGAGGATCTCGCTGCCCGACGTACCTTCCGATGCCGTGATGAAAAGCCACTTGCCGTCCTTGCTGACACTGGAAGCGAAATAGCGCAACGGATGTTGTGTGTCCATATGAATCAGACGATCGGAAGACTGGGGCTTACCGAGCGTGTGATAATACACCTTCTGATATTGGTTCTGGGAAGAATAGACGCCCGCTTCCGGAACGTCGAACGTACTGTAATAAAATCCCTTTTCGTCGGGTGTCCACACTGCGTTGGAGAGCTTCACCCATTTTACGATATCGCCCGTGGGTTGCTTGTCCGCCGTACGGATGACATGAATGTCGCTCCAGTCCGAACCTGAAGCCGAAGCCGCATAAGCCAGGTAGCGGCCATCTTCCGAGAAAGAGATGCCCGACAGCGCAACCGTTCCGTCCTCGGAGAGCGTGTTGGGATCGAGGAATACCTCCGGCTCGGCGTCGAGCGAAGCCTGGCGGTACAGCACGGCCTGGTTCTGTCGTCCGTCGTTGCGGTAAAAATAGTAATAATCCCCGAATTTAGCCGGAGCTCCCTCCCAGGGATAAGCCCACAGCTCGGTCAGGCGGGCACGCATCGCCTCGCGGAACGGAATTTGATCCAGGTAATTCTGCGTCACGGCATTTTCGGCAGCGACCCAGGCGGCCGTCTGTTCCGAACGGTCGTCTTCGAGCCAGCGGTAGGGGTCGGCGACTTCGGTGCCGAAGTAGTTATCCACGACTTCCGTACGCTCGGCCTCGGGATAAGGCAGGTGTTTGATTTTCATAGATGACTTACAGGCGGTAAGTGCAGCAGCGGCACAGAAAACCGCCAAAGTAATTTTAACGTGTTTTAACATATTTTAGTATTTGAAGGGTTTCGAAAGACAAATATACAAAAAGTCCGGCGCAATCGTGCAGGTTTGTTCGCAAAGATTGTCCGAACATTCCATATATTCGCAGAATATACGAAAAAGTTGCCGGCATCCGGCGATCCGCAGGAGAATTTTGTAACTTTGAAACCGGAATAACGAAAGCGAAAAACAGGAATGGACAATCAGTTGCGACAAATTATCGAAGAGGCCTGGAACGACCGGGCATTGCTTGCGGAGTCCCGTGTGCGGGAGGCGGTCCGCGCCGTTATCGAAGAACTGGACAAGGGACGCCTGCGAACGGCCGAACCCATCGATCCGTCTCGGAGCCAGTGGCAGGTCAACGAGTGGGTCAAGAAGGCGATTCTGCTCTACTTTCCGATGCAGGAGATGCGCACCATGCGGGCCGGAGAGCTCGAATGGCACGACAAAATGGACCTCAAGCACGGCTACGAAGAGCTGGGCGTACGGGTCGTGCCGCACGCCGTGGCCCGCTACGGAGCTTACATTTCGCCGGGGGCGATCCTGATGCCCTCCTACGTCAATATCGGAGCCTGGGTCGGTGCCGGCACAATGGTCGATACGTGGGCGACGGTCGGCTCCTGCGCCCAGGTCGGCGAGCGCGTCCACCTGAGCGGCGGCGTGGGCGTGGGCGGTGTGCTGGAACCCGTGCAGGCGGCCCCCGTCATCATCGAGGACGACTGTTTCATCGGCTCCCGGGCCATCGTGGTCGAAGGGGCGCACATCTGCCGCGAATCGGTGCTGGGCGCCGGCGTGGTGATTACCGGATCGACGCATATTATCGACGTAACGGAGGCGGAACCCAAACAGTACAAGGGATACGTCCCCGCCGGATCGGTGGTCATTCCGGGCAGCTACCCCAAGCGTTTCCCGGCCGGGGAGTACGGCGTTCCCTGTGCGCTGATTATCGGACGCCGCAAGGAGTCCACCGACAAGAAAACTTCACTCACCGCGGCGCTCCGGGATTTCGGAGTTTCGGTATAGTACCTTTCGGATGCACAAGACCCGTTATCACTTTCTCGAAGAGACGACCTCGACCAACGACGAGGCCCGGAATCCTCGCTACGAACACGGCGATGCGATCTGCGCCGAGCGGCAGACCGCCGGACGCGGCCAGCGGGGGCATACCTGGAGCAGCGAGGAGGGACGCAACCTGATGTTCTCGCTGGTATGGGAACCCCGTTTCCTGCCCGTTTCGGAACAGTTTCTGCTTTCGGAAGCGGTGGCTTTGGCTTTGACGGACCTTTTCGGCGGTTACGGCATCGACGCCCGGATCAAATGGACGAACGACATCTATGCGGGCGACCGCAAGCTGGTCGGCATCCTGATCGAACACAACCTGACGGGCGACCGTCTGTCGCGTACGATCGTCGGAATCGGGGTGAACGTCAATCAGACCCGGTTCGATCCGTCGTTGCCGAACCCGTCGTCGATGCGCCTCGAAACTGGCTGCGAATACGATCGGCAGGAGGTGCTGCACCGCTTGGGCGACTGTCTGGCCGCCCGGTACGAACAACTCGAGAAAGGGGATCGGGAGGCGCTGCAGGCCGACTACCGGCGGCGGATGTACCGGCTCGGAGAGCGGCATCGGTACCGTTATCCCGACGGCCGGACGGTGGAGGCCGTGCTGCGGGGCGTGCGCCCTTCGGGGGAGCTGCTGGTGGAGCTGCCCGACGGCCGTACCGAAGGGTACCTGTTCCGGGAGATAGAGTTCGTTATCGAGGGGAAGCAGACGGCTCGAACGGACGGGACGGGCTGCGTGTTAAAAAAATAACAGGATAACGTTGGCCGAACGAAAAATAACCTTATATTTGCAATGATATTTTAGACCGCGAATAAATTTCATTTTAACCAATTCAAATACCGAAAATTATGAACGTACCTGCAAATCTGAAGTATTCCAATGACCACGAATGGTGCCGCGTAGAGGGCGGTGAGGCTTTTATCGGCCTTACCGATTTCGCACAGAGCCAGTTGGGCGACATCGTATTCGTCGATGTTCCGACCGTCGGCGAAACCTTGTCCGCCGGTGACGTCTTCGGCTCGATCGAGGCCGTGAAGACCGTGAGCGACGCTTTCATTCCCGTCGGCGCCGAAGTGTTGGAGTTCAACCCTGCAGTGGATGTCGATCCCTCCATCGTGAACCGCGATCCCTACGGAGAGGGTTGGCTCGTCAAAGTGAAACTGACCGATCCCAAGGAGTGCGAGTCGCTGCTTACCGACGCGCAGTACAAAGAGTTGATCGGCTAATATTCGTTCGATGTAAATAGAACCCCGCAGCCTCCCGTTTTCGACGGGTGTCGGCAGGGAGTGTCAGGATGGAATCCGGCATCAAAAGATACCGTAACGTGAGTCCGACGTGTTCTGTTGTGACAGTATTTTTGTTTTACATCCGAAATCAATACGTCGGACTCGCCTTAAAACTATAACATTATGTCAAAGGTAACAGTTGTGGGCGCGGGCGCCGTAGGCGCTACTTGCGCAAATGTGATGGCTTGCCGCGAAGTTGCGAGCGAAGTCGTCCTGATCGACATCAAGGAAGGTCTTTCGGAAGGCAAGATGCTGGACATGTACCAGTGCTCGACGCTGATGGATTTCGACACCAAGCTCGTCGGCGTGACCAACGACTATAAGCAGACCGCCAATTCGGACGTGGTAGTCATCACCTCGGGTATTCCCCGCAAGCCGGGCATGACGCGCGAGGAGCTGATCGGCACCAACGCCAACATCATGAAGGGCGTGATCGAGAACGTGGTGAAATATTCGCCCCGCGCCATCATCATCGTGGTCGCCAACCCGATGGATACGCTGACCTATCTGGCGCTCAAGGCGTCGGGACTTCCGAAGAACCGCATCATCGGCATGGGTGGCGCCTTGGATTCGGCCCGTTTCAAATGTTACCTGGCGAAAGCCACCGGCGCCAACATCAACAACGTCGACGGCATGGTCATCGGCGGCCACGGCGACACGACGATGATTCCGCTGCTTTCGAAGGCTTCGGTCAATGGCGTGCCCGTGACGCAGTTCGCATCGAAGAAGAAACTCGAAGAGGCCGTCGCCAACACGATGGTGGGCGGCGCCACGCTGACCAAACTCATCGGCACGTCGGCCTGGTATGCTCCGGGCGCCGCTGCTTCGATGATGGTCGAATCGATCCTGCATGATCAGAAGAAGATCGTCCCCTGCTGCTGCTACCTCGAAGGCGAATACGGCCAGAAGGACATCTGCATCGGCGTTCCCGCGATCATCGGCCGCAAGGGCATCGAGAAGATCGTCAAACTCGACCTCACCAAGGAGGAGGCTGCCAAATTCGAGGCATCGGCTGCTGCGGTCCGCAAGACCAACCAGGTGCTTCACGAGATCAAGGCGTTGTAAGCGTTTGCCGACAACGATAGCAGATCCCCGGTCTTTCGACCGGGGATTTTTCGTGAAAGAGCCTTCCGCCGCACATTTCGTCGGAAGTAAGTCGTATTCTATAAGAAACTTACCCGCATCCGGAAGCGGAAAGTTTCCCGTCTGACCCGTATGAACGGAACATAACAGCCGATTTCGCTCCTTGCCGGGCAACAGCGGCCATATTCTTTCGGAACATTGCGACAACGGTCGCTCCCGGAAAAACTTTTCACTTCCCCGGAGTGTCTTTTTTACATACGTCGGAGGACAGTCTTCACCGTCTGCGAAGCACCTGCGTCATGCAGTGTGCGGCACCGTAGCCTTTGCAAAGGTTGTCAAGCCCGACCCAGGTGACCTTCACCCCTCGGTGTTTCAGTTCGGTCCGCAGGGCTTCGGACTGGCCCGCTACCCCGATGATACGGCGCGACCCGACCGTCAGGAAATTACCCGCCAGCCGGTCGGCATCCTCTTCGGAAATGGGGATGATGGCGGCACCGATACGGCTCCTCAACAATTCGACGAATCCGACATCTTCTTCGGTTTTGGTATAGACGCCGTTTGCACCTCGGAGATAAATATCGGCCAGCAACAGATCCGGAGAATCCGGATCGGTGGTCATACGCCGAGCTGTGAGCGTCACCAGATTGCGGTCTATAATGTTGAAATAGGTGTCCAAGTGCATTTCCGCCTGGCTGAACAACCGGTCCTTGACCACGACCAGACGGTTGCAGCCCAGCAGATCGTGCTCCATGAGCTGATCGATGGCCGGTTGCGTGGTGCGCATCCCGCAGCCGATGAAAGCCGTATCGCCGAACGGATAGAAATCCCCGCCTTCGAGATGAGCTCCCTCCCCTTCGATGCGGTGCAACGGTTTCATGCCGATTTTTTCGAGGCAGAATTGCAGAATGTCGCATCCTTTCTCCCGCTGCGGGGAGTTCATGCGTCCGATTACGACGCCTTTGGCAGTAGTTATCAATTGGTCCCGCGTATAGAAGAGGTTCATCACGGGGTTTTCGGAATATTCGGCCTTGAGACCCGTGTTGATCTGCGTTTCCGACAGCCGGATGATCGGTTGTCGCAGAATGATACGAACCAAGTCCCGAGGCGATGTCTTGGCGAGAATGGATTGTCGGTACTCCTTCTGCTGCCCGGCTGTTTCCGGAGAGAGGTTCTGGGTGTCGAAGGTGAGAAAACCGGCCGCGAAGCGGCGCAGGTTCTCCAGCTTCGTCCGGTCGGCGGGTTTCCCGTCCGCGCCGGTTCCGTCGAGCAGGATCTGACGTACCGTGAGTACCCTCGCTCCGGCCTCCTCGAGCACTTTGCGATAAGTAGCATGTTCGGCGATGAGTTCGGGGATATCGATATGTTCCCGGAAAAGAGCCGCAGCCGGATGAAGGGCCCCCAGAAACAGCTCTTCGCCCGGGTCGTGGGTCGATGAGTCTGGCCTTGCGGTACTCGCACGTTTGGCCGCAGCGGACGGAGCGTCGCCCGCGCATGATAGATCCAATCAGTGAAGAAAGAAACGTCGAGATGGAGATGGAAGATCGGGAGTTAAACATAACGATTCGGGGTTAAATCTGGTTATAGGGATCGTATGTCGGTTATTCAAGCCACCCCTGTTTCGAGAACAGAACAAAAATCGCAGCAAATACGAATTTTGACGGATGGATCGATATATTAAAAACGAGAAAAACCGTAAAATTGTTTTGCGGCTCGTGCAAATCGGTGCAATAATGGTTGCTAAAGCGTTCGGCCGCCATGAGCGAACGGAGCCGCCAGGCAGCTCCGTTCGGTTTATATCCGGAAAATATCATGACTTTCCGAAAGCGATATTTTCAAAAAAATTCCATATGCCGTCGATCCGGATGAGCGACAACGATATTCCCTGTCCGGCGAAGCAAGGAGCCGCCAGAGCTTCCGACAGACCGTCAGAAGCTGATCTTCGCGCCGACGAACCAGCTGCGGGGCAGCGACGGGCCGTAGATGTAGCCTGAATCGCGGTCGGCCCCCCGATCGAAATCTTTCTGGTAGGCGTTGAAGATATTTTGGATGCCGGCATGGAGTTGCAGGGCGATCTCCTTATAGAGAATGATGTCGTACGACACTTTGAGGTTCAGGTCGAAGAAACGGGGTGTCGTGACGGCCCGATCGACGGGCGTACCCGAACCCGCCATGTGCTGCACGAGCATCTTGCCCGTGTAAGTTCCGGTAATGGCCGCCTGCAAATTACGCACGGGAGTCAGTTGGGCCGTAAGGTAGCCGTAGGTGTTCGGCGTGCGGAACATCTTGCGGGTCGGTGCGACCTCCGGATCTTCGCTCCACTGTTCCGGTTCCTTGTAGCGGCTCTGCTGGAGGGTGATTCCGGCCTGCAGGTCGAACCAACGGGTGAAGGCGGCCTTACCCTCGATATTGATGCCCATGACGCGGGCGCCCGAGCCGTTGTAACGCTCCTTGATCGTACTTCCGTCCGTATCCGGATCGGGCAGCGGACGCAGGGCGAAAACGTGGTCGAGCGTCGTGTAAAAACCTTCGACGAGCAAGTTGGTCTGGACTTTTCCGAAACGGTGGTAAAGGTCTGCCGAGAGGCTGAGGCTGTGCGATCGCTCCTCCCTCAGGTCATCCGCCAGCCGGATGCGCACCCGCTTACCGCCCACGATGGCGATGTGCATATCCTCATCGAACGCCTGCGGAGCACGGAAGCCGCTCGAATAGCTCAGGCGCAGGCTCGCCCCCTCTCCGGGATTGTAGCGCAGGTTGGCACGCGGGCTGAAAATTACGTGATCGACGAGGCTGTGCTTATCCAGACGGCCGCCGATAAGCAGCGACCAATGCTCGTTTTTCCACTCGTTTTGCAGGTAGGCACCGATGATGTGCACCTTTTGCTTCGTTCGATAATCGTAGCCGATCGATTCGTCGTCCAGATCGTTGTAGTTGTATTCCACGCCCAGGGTCGTCGGCGGGAAGGAACCACAACCGGTCGAACGAATGGATGTACTGGGCGCCGGTCGCCACGGTAAGGTCGTGCGTGCGGCCGTAGGCATCGGGATCCTGCTTGGAACCGTAGTAGCTCTTGCGGGCGATGTGCTGGAACGAAGCATAGACATTCACACGGTTGGAGTAGTCGGCGGACGAGAGGTCGAACGAGAGGCTGCCGCCGTTGATGTTGTGGTCGGTCTGCTCGGCGATCATCGCTTCGTGCGGCGGCAGGTCGAGCCGGTCGCCGCCCCGACGGTACTCCATGACGGTATTATATTGGAGCGTGATACGCGAATAAGCGCTGGTCTTGAAGAACGAACGCAGGCCGAGGGCCTGGGATTGCAGTTGCGGAATCTCGGTGAAGCCGTCCCCGTCGTGGTCGTACCCCGAGCGGTGGCGGTTCTGACCATAAACATAAAGTCCCGCCTTACGGCTGTCGGTGATGAGCGAGGCATTGGCCGAGGTGACGTTGTCGTAGCTGCTGCTGTTGCCGATCGCCGTGATCGTGTGGCCGACTTCGGCGCTGTTACGGTCGAGGATCCTTGGTGATGATGTTGATGGTGCCACCGATGGCAGAGGCGCCGAAGAGGGCCGATCCGCCACCGCGCAGCACCTCGACCCGCTCGATCATGTTGGCCGGAATCTGCTCCAGGCCATAAACGCCCGAGAGGGCCGAGAAGACCGGGTGCGAATCGACCAGGATCTGCGAATAATGGCCGTCGAGGCCGTTGATGCGCACCTGCGTGAAGCCGCAGTTCTGGCAGTCGTCCTCGACACGCACGCCGGGCTGGAAACTAAGCCCCTGAGCCAGACAAGCCGAGTTGGTGTTGTCGAAAATTTTGCGGTCGAGGACGTTCACCAAGGCCGGGGCTTTGCGACGCGTGGTTTCGCTGCGGCTGGCCGAGACGACTACGTCGTCCATGGTAATTCCGTTTTCCGTGATTTCGAAGTTGAGTTCGAGGGACTGTCCTTTTTTTAGCGTTACTTCGTGGCGCACGGGATCGTAACTCATCATGCGGGCCTCGACGGTGATAGTGCCCGTCGGCAGATTCTTCAGGAAATAGTGCCCGCTCGCATCGGTCATGGTGCCGATGGTCGTGCCGGGAATGGTGACGGTGGCATAGGGCAGGTGTTCGCCTGTTTTGCTGTCGATGACATGGCCGTAGAGATGAGCGTCGCTTTTAGGAGTCGGGGTCGTTTCGTCTGCAAAAAGTGTATGATAAACCAGGCACATTACGGCCAAGAGGATCAATTTTTTCATATTATAATAATTAGGCGATTATATCTTCAATGTCCCATTATCCGACGGTCGCGGAATCGAGTTCGAGGGCGTTTATTCGCGGCCGGTGGCTGCGTCTGTAATGGAGTCCACCTAAATCTCCTCCTCGGAATGGACTCGGGGCGCTATGCTCCCAAATGGATACACAATATAATCCTATGTTTTAAGATGTAAAATGGGTCTGTTTTCGCCAGGTAGGGGCAACGGCCCGTAATACGGCCGATGAGAGAGAATACCCTGTGAAAACGATGTTTTGCCGCGCCGATCGGCACGTGCGGTCGAATAGTCCCGGAAACGAATGGTTCCGGAACGAATTTATCTACCCGATTGCAGGCGGCGCACGGAGCTGCGAGCCCGATATCGCAACGATTGCCGGATCGTAACACTCCGGCCGGAAAAAGGTTTCCAGCAAACGGAACTCACTGTCGAGGACCCAGTCGGTAGAATGGATATACGAGAAGAAATGGAAATGGCAAATCGCACAGTCGTCCACAAGAGCCGGCGACGTGGTATTTGCATCGTTCTCCGTGAGGTAACGATAGTACTCATCGGGATGAGTATGCAGGCTTTTGCCCGCATAGGCCGCGAGCAGGATCAGCAGCAGCGCCCCCGCATTGAATACCCGTATGAGTTTTTGTCCGCTCATTTCAGGTGCAAAAATAATGAAAAAAGGTTACCCGGCAAGGTGCACTCTCCCAAATACCTATATATTGGGATGCTTCTGCAGGGAATCAAATATCAATATCTCGAATCCCAAACATACCCTTTTCCTCGGGTATAAACGGACACAGGCTCCGAATTTATTCGAATGGTCAATATAATATGACAACAGCATCATACCCCAAGTTACTATGACCGGTTTCTTTACTTCCGGCAGTTCCGAGAATACGAATACAAAGTTACCTCTTCATAAGACATCGATCCAATTTCAAAAAACTTAAATTTAACATCCTAAAAAATCATCCGTTTTTTGTTTTCTCACTACTTTTATTTATTTTAGTAGTGAATTAATCATTAAAAAATAATAAGATTATGAAAAAAATTTTAATTCCTTTTCTTATTTTGGCGGTGTTCGCCGGAGCATGCAGTGACGACAAAACCGACGTACCCCCCCCAAACTGATCCTAATCAACTGACATTCAAGGTATCAGTAAGTAACATTACTCCGACGACAGCTGAAATCACGGTTTCTCCGAGCAACGAAACAAAAAGTTATTTCAGTGATATCGTCACCGACGCCGATTGGCTGGAATCCCAAAAACACGGTTTTGACGATTACCTGCAATATTTCATCGAGGTAGTGATGATGGAGCAGCAGGAGATGACCCGCGAGGAGGCGGTCAAAGCCATTACTTCTTACGGCAACGATGCATATACGGCCAGAGGACTCGAACCGGGAGCCAAGTATTGGGCCGTCGCAGTAGGTATCGATGCCGACGGACACACGACGACGAAGCCTACCGCAGAAGCTTTTACAGCGCAGACTGCACCCGAATCCACCAATACATTCGAAATCGCAACTACAGCAATCACACAGACAGGAGCATCGATTACCGTTACACCGTCGAACAGCGATGTTTACTTCCTGGATGTTCTGTCGGCTGACATCCAGTCCCAGGTGCCGACGGGTACGGATTATCAAAAATATCTGATCGATCGTTATTTCGGCTGGGGTATGCTCGACATGTATCTCCACGAGGGACCTTTCACGTATGAAGCAAAAGAACTCAACCCGGGCTGGGAATATCAAATTGCGGTTTTCGGATGCGAACAGGGATTCCCGACCACACCGATCAAAACCGAAACATTCAAGACTCTTGAAGGAGGGGATCCCCAAACGTTCGACGTTCAATTCGAATGCACTTTAAGTTCGGTTGTCGCCTCCAAGTTCTCCACCGTTCCGTCAGCAGACGATGTCGTTTACATATTCGATCTTATCTCGGAAGAGGATTATCAGGCCTTCGGCGAAAATATCGAGGAGGGTATGAAAAAAGTGCTTGAATCCAAAATCAAAGACTATATGGGCACCACCGGCCTGCATGCCGAGGCGGTTTCCATGCTCGCGGCCACAGGTCCTGTAGAATTTGAACGGAATCTTCAGACAGGCGATCAATTGCGAATGTGGGCCGTTGCCATCGATCAAAAAGGAGTCCCTGTCGCTCCCTTCATCATCAGTGAAACATATACGGTAGAAGAGAATACCGCTGCGCTTGCCGAAGTAAGCATCGACAGCTACGCATGGTACGATGGCGCAGAACTCGCCCAATTGGACCCCATCAACTTCGCAGGCTTCGAAGAATATGCCGCTCTGTTGTTGAAAGTATCCCACAACGACAAGGCAGCTCATTGGTGGACAGGATGTTTCATGGGCGATTTGAGTAATCCGGACGAATATTCGGACCGCAGCATAATCAACAATCTGGTTACTTACGGAATACCTGAATTTAAGGATGCGGTAGATCAGTTGCTGGCAGTCTATTGGGATGAAAACACCATCTGTGGCGTAGCAGCGGATGCAGAAGGCAACTATGGACCCGTTATCCGCCAAATGGTAAATCTGACCAAAGAGGGTGCAAGCCCCGCCGGAGAACTCATCGGTGGTGGCCTGTCAAATATCAATCTTATGGATATGCGACGCAAAATTCGCACATCGTTAAAATAGCTCCTCCAAAACGAGAAAACAGAGAACGTCCGACCTTAAGGTCGGACGTTCCGTTTATTGCGCGATCATGGCACCGAACTCCCCTTGCATGCAATCCGCCGTACATAGCAGCAATCGCCGGTATCGACTGACAAAGCACCGGAATCATACAAATACGAACAAAAAAGGAACGCCCGAAAGCATTCCTTACCAAAAAATAATCAACAACAGTTTCTACATCCTAAAAAAGATTGCCTCACCCCGATCTCCCTATTTCAGATGTTGATATCCAGAATTTCGAAATGGATCGTCCCGGCAGGCACCACCACGTCGACGCAGTCGCCTTTCTTGTGCCCCAGCAATGCCTTGGCGATGGGCGTACCGATCGCCAGCTTGCCTTCGCGCAGGTTCGCCTCGTGCTCGGCGACAATAGTATAGATCACCTCCTTGCCGGTATTGTGGTTCAGGAGAGTTACCCGACTCAAGATCTGTACCTTGCTCTTATCGACTTTCGATTCGTCGATGATACGCGCATTGGCAATGGTATCTTCCATTTTGGCGATACGCATCTCCAGCAGACCCTGCGCCTCACGGGCGGCGTCGTATTCGGCGTTTTCCGAAAGGTCACCCTTGTCGCGCGCTTCGGCAATAGCCGCCGATATAGCCGGACGCTCCACCGAACGCATGTGGTCGAGTTCGTCCTTGAGTTTTTTGTAACCCTCCGCTGTCAGATAAATAATCTCTTTTGCCATGGTTTTATCAAAAAAATAAGAATCCCGACCCGTGAAGGTCAGAACCCTGATACGTTTGTTTTACAAAGATAGAAAGTTAAATCGGATTCTCCAAATATTTTTTACAGGCTCCGGGCTTTCCGTGGTGTGGCTATGTTTTTTGCGAATCGGACAACAACGGAAACCCCGATCGCCGTCATCGCCTCCTCCGGCCTTACAACAGCGGGGAAAAGAGCCGCATGAACGACTCGCTCAATCGCTGCGGAAGAGGTCGCCGCAACCATTCCGAAGGAATAAGCCGCCGGCACGAGCGCAGGTCTTCGTCGAAAACACGACGCATTGCCGTATTGAAATCCTGTCCGTAAACGAACGCGTTGATTTCGAAGTTGTGCTCGAAACTGCGGAAATCCATGTTCGCAGAACCCACAACCGTCAGCAGATCATCGACGATAAGCATTTTGGCATGCAGGAAGCCTTTGGTATAAAAGTAAACCTTCACCCCGGCCCGGAGCATATCGTCGATGAACGAATGCACGGCTTTATCGATAATCCGGGAATCGGAACGCTCGGGCAGCATCAATTGTACGTCAATACCGCCCAATGCCGCCGTTTGCAACAGGGAGTTCAGGCCCTCGGTCGGCAGGAAATAGGGCGTCTGGATGCAGATACTCCGTCGCGCACCGGCGATAGCCGTCATAATACCCTGCAACAACGTTCGCCAGGGCCCCAACGGACCGCTGGTAGCGAATTGCATGGTCGATGAGGTATAGTTGTCGGCTTCGGGAAAGAACTTCGAGGTATCCAGATGTACGCGTTCTACGGTTGACCAATCGACCAGAAATGCGGATTGCAGGCCATATACCCCTTTTCCTTCTACCTTGAAGTGGCTGTCCCGCCATACCCCCCCCAACCCGGTCCTTTCACATAGCGGTCGGCGATATTCATACCGCCGAAAAAACCTACCCGGCCGTCGATGACCACGATCTTGCGGTGGTTGCGGTAATTGACCCGGTCGGTCAGCATCGGAAAGCGTACATGCAGCAGGGCATGAACCTCCGCACCCGCATCGCGCATCTGCTGGAAAAATTCTTTCTTGACCCCGTTGCAGCCTACGTCGTCATAGAGTACGCGGACTTTGACACCCTCCTTTGCCTTGCGGATCAGCGCCTGCTGAAGACGGGCACCCGTTTCATCGTCACAAAAAATATAATAGAGAATGTGAATATGGTCGCGGGCCTTTTCGATCTCTTCGAGCAGGGCGGTCATCTTGGAAGCCCCGTCGCCGTAATGGGTCAGGCGGCTGCCGTAAAAGGAAACCGCCTGCGAAGTATTGGTAAGCAGAGTGGACAGGGATTGACATGCGGCCGGAACGGGGGCATCGCTTCGACGCACATGGGCCGGAAGAGCATAGACCATGAGCCGCTTGTAGGTACGGCGCGAAATAATCCGCTTGCGCCGCAGATCCTGCCCGAAGAAGAAATAGAAAACCAATCCCACGACCGGAGCGAAAATCAGCACGACGACCCACGGGATCGTCTTGAGCGGGTTGCGGTTGCCCAAAATGACAACCAGGATGATACCGATGACTGTCGCCGTATAGATGGCGATGAACAGATATGTCAGGAATTGCAACACCGGGACGGCGGATTATCAGGATTCCGACGAGATTGCTTCGGGTTTCGGATTTGCGTCCCGGGATGCCGGAGCATCTGATTTTGCCGCCTCCCGCCTGCCAGCGGTGACAGTCGCAGATGCGGAACCGGTCGCTGCGGGGAATTTCACCAGATGAAGCAAGTGTTCCACTTCGCGCATATAATTGCGTTTGGGAAGTTTCGGAGAATAAACATAACAATCCAGCGTGAAAACCCGGTCGGTCGCCGTATCGACGGTCGTATAGCTTACGAACGGACCTCCCATGAAATCCCCTTCGACATCCCAGAATCCGCGCATTTCGACCCAGGCTCTGCCTTCGAGCCGGAAAAACCGATACCGGGGCGTAAAGACTTTCGATGTGGTCATATAGGAGCCGTCGCTCGGCCCCGGAATGCGAGCGGCGAAACGGTTGCGGGCAGCCAGCAACGCCTCCTCCGAAAGGGACTGCTTCCCTTCGTAAGGATAGGAATAGAGCATGAAGCCCTGGCTCGCAGCCGGGAATTCGTACCGGAACCAGAGGAAATCATCGCTTTGTTGGGCCAGGATGTAGCCTTTGGGAATCTTCATCTCCACGCCGAACTTTTCTCGAACGAGCTTGCCGGATTCCGTCTGATTGAACTTGTTGGCGAAAGCGATCGAGCGGTCGCGCTCGGCCCCTTCGAAGGTTTGCACCAACTCCGCACGATGCTCCGCGACATATTGCGTAAGTGCCTCCCGGGTCGGTCCCTGAAGCGTCACCACGACCTGCGGAGAAGCCGTAACATCGTATTGCACACCGGCCGAAGCCGCCGCAAGGGAGGGATCGACGAGCACTTTGAGGATATTGCGGTAATCGACGACCGTACCTTTGAATCCCGATTCCGGAAACTGCATCACGTTGAACAGAGGTTCCCGTTCGTTCAGATAGGGAATCGGAGCCAACAGCACCGAACGCAGCGTATCACCCAACTCGCTCTCCCACAACTGTTGGTTGCACACGACAATCAATTCGTACGGTGCCCCCTGAGCGGCTTTGAGTTTCGAATCCATCAGAGTATGGAACGCTTTGCAGCCCGTCATGAGGGTAACGAGTAGCAGCAATGTCAGCAGATACGATAATTTTTTCATAGTCCGGTCCGGTTAATCTGTTTACTACAAATGTAGGGATATTTTTCGAGAATGCAAACGGCTTCGGCAGAGTTTCCTGCAAAAACCCGGCCGGGAAATATTCCCCGGCCGGGTTTCGTGCCTGCAAACAAGTCGCTCCCGTATGGTTACTGCTCCTTCATCGGCCCGCGAGCCACGGCCGCATCGTAGTCGGCGTTGGTGAAGGTGTAGGTCCAACGAACATAGGGGATATAACCGTCAATATTCGACCGTTCCACCGTATAATTACATTCAAAACAAGGATTGAACGCCTCAACCTTATCTGTCCTGAAAAATACACCCCCGTACGAGCCATCGTCGAACACGACCGTCACTCCGTTTCCTGTGTATTCCTCAAGGCTGAGAGGAATAATAAAACCGACCTCCTCCTGCAACAGGCTTTCTCCGGGAAGGATCTCTTTCTTCTCGAATCGATCGGTTACCGTCATCGTTATCCGGTGATCACTCTCATTCGACCAAATAAAAAGGCTATATCCGGGAGGATCGCCATGCAGCCCCATATCCTGACCCTCTTCGTTGTCACCACAGCCTGCAAGCATAATCGCCGCCAATATCCATATCAAATTTTTCATAGGCATAAAATTTTACAGACAGCCTGCGGTGGCTTATCTATTTCAAATATAAAAAACACAATCGAAGATTACAAATATTTTCACACAAAAGTTCCCGCCGAAACAGCCGTTTCGACGGGAAGCGAATCGCAACCGTTCGACTGTTCTTCCGAAAACCGTTTTAATTCCGCGATCTCCTCCGCCCAACGCAATTCGTCGGCTGTTTCGAGAATCAGCGGCATATTCCGCAAAGGAGGAATTCATATTTTTCATTTTGCCTATAAAACGAACGCACCGGAAGATCGTCTGTTGAAAATCGGCGATTTTGTACTATCTTTGTCGATGCCGTACTCCGCCGGAGTATTTTTTCTCGCTATGAAACTCAAGCCGCCCAAAATAATCCGTCATCTGTTCCCGTCGCTGATCTGGGAGATCGACGACCCGGAGGGGGTTTTCCTGACCTTCGACGACGGCCCCACGCCGGGCATCACGGAGTGGATTCTGGCGATGCTGGAGAAGTACGACGCCAAGGCGACGTTTTTCGTTCTGGGCAAAAACGTGGAGGCTTATCCCGATCTTTTCCGCCGCATCGTGGACGCGGGCCACAAGGTCGGTAACCATACCTACTCCCACCAGAAAGGCTGGGGGATGAGCCTGGAACGCTACATCGAGGATGTCGATTTCGCCAACGATTTGATTCACAGCGAACTGTTCCGACCACCCTACGCCCGGATCACGCCGGCGCAGGCCCGGGCGTTGTCGCAGCGCTACAAGCTGGTGATGTGGGACGTGCTTTCGCGCGATTACAGCCGGTCGCTCTCGCCCCGCAAATGCCTGAAGAACGTAACCAAACACCTCGAACCGGGAGCTATCGTGGTTTTCCACGACAGCGAAAAATCGTTCCGGAACATGCGTTATGCCTTGCCCCGCACGTTGGACAAGATCCGGAAGTTGGGGCTCAAATGCAAAACCATCGAATTGTAACTCTATGAAAATCGTCGTCGCCGTCACAGCCGCCAGCGGCGCTCTGTATGCCCGCCTTTGCCTCGAGCAACTGCTCCGGGCCGAAGAGGTTTCCGAAATCGCGCTCGTTTACAGCGCTCATGCCCGTGAAGTGGCTGATTTCGAAGGAGTGACCCTGCCCGAAGATCCTCGCATCCGCATTTTCGACAACGACGATTTGTTCGCTCCTCCGGCCAGCGGTTCGGCCGATTACGACGCGATGGCGGTCGTTCCCTGTTCGGTCGGAACCCTGGGACGCATCGCCTGCGGCATTTCGCAAAAAGCTTGATCGAACGGGCTGCGGACGTGATGCTCAGGAGCGCCGCCGCCTGGTGCTGGTCGTGCGGGAAACGCCCCTCTCGCTGATTCACCTGCGCAATATGACCGCTCTTACCGAAGCCGGCGCCGTCGTGTTGCCCGCTTCCCCCGGATTTTACGCCCGCCCCTCGTCCATAGAGGAGTTGTGCCGGTCGGTGACCGAGCGGGTCACGGCTCTTTTAGGTATTTCCGGACCGCGCTACCGATGGACCGGCGAGGGACGATCGGCGGGACGAAACGATTCGGATTCGGAAAAATAAGCCGACGTTGCCCGATTTACGCAGATTTTTCGTAACTTTGCCTCCGCGAAAAATCGTAAATAAAAATATTCCTATGGCAACAACCGCAGACATCAAGATCGGCATGTGCATCGAATTGGACGGCAAGACCTTCCAGATCGTAGATTTTCAGCACGTGAAACCGGGCAAAGGCCCCGCTTTCGTGCGTACCAAACTCAAAAACCTGGAAAACGGCCGCGTGCTGGAGAATACCTTCTCCGCCGGTGCGAAGATCGAGCCGGTGCGTGTGGAGCGCCGTCCCTATCAGTTCACCTACGAAGACGATCTGGGTGCGCACTTCATGCATACGGAAACTTTCGAGGAGATCAACATCGACAAGAACCTGATCGACAATTACGACCTGATGGCCGACGGTCAGATCGTCGAGGTGATGTTCCACACCGAGAAGGAGAGCGTTCTTTCCGCCGAGCTGCCCCCGATCGTCGATATGGAAGTGACCTATACCGAACCGGGCATCAAAGGCGATACCGCCTCGACCAACTCGCTCAAACCCGCAACGGTGAATACGGGTGCGACGATCAAGGTTCCCCTGTTCATCAATACCGGCGACAAGATCCGCGTCGATACGCGTACCCGCGAATATTACGAGCGCATCAAATAAAGACATCCGTTCGAACCGGGCTTCTTCTGCCCGGGTGGAAAGAGCGAATATTACGCCGTCGCACATAGATTGCGGCGGCGTTTTTTGTCGTCTTCCTTTCGGAGCTGTCTTTGCTTCCTGCGGAGGATTGTCCGGCCCGACAGCTGCGGCGTAGTACCCGGCTTCGATGCCTACGGAGCGATTTTATCCGGCATGTACAGAATTATCGTAAATTTTCGGGGAAAAACACGAGGAATCTCGGAAGAGGTATTATATTTGTAAAAATACTGTTTCACTTAATCTAAATATTTTCGGACTATGAAAAAGTATCGTTGCACAGTTTGTGACTACATCTATGACCCTGCAGTCGGTGATCCGGACAGCGGCATCGCCCCCGGCACCGCTTTCGAAGATCTGCCCGACGATTGGAGCTGCCCGCTTTGCGGCGTAGGCAAAGATATGTTCGAGCCTGCGTGATGCGGAGCAGAGCTTGTGAAAAAAGGCCGGAGTTTTCACTCCGGCCTTCGTTTTTATTTCGGCAGCCTGTTCCTTTCGAGGGCGAGCAGGAACTCTTTGCGCGGCAGACCGCCGGCGTAACCGGTCAGCTTGCCGCCCGCACCGATGACCCGATGACAGGGAATGACGATCGGAATCGGATTGTGATGGTTGGCACCGCCTACGGCCCGCGAAGCCTGCGGATTACCTGTCCGACGAGCGATTTCGCCGTAAGTCATGGTTTGTCCGTAAGGAATTTCCGTGAGGACCTGCCAAATTTTCTTCCGATAAGGGGTTCCCTCCGGTTCAAGCGGCAGATCGAAAGAGGTGCGTTTTCCGGCGAAATATTCATCCAACTGTTTCGCCGCCCGCTCGAGCAAGAGGGTCGTATGCCGGACGGCATGCCCGGGGAGTTGTTCTTCGAAGAGAATGTCGGTGATGGCCCGACCGTTCTCGACGATTCCGACCGTTCCGATCGGCGTGGGATGCAGCAGCAGATTTTTCACGGTTTTTTGCCGGTTACAAATTTTCCAACGTATAGCGGAGCATCTTCTCGCGGACGTGTATCATATCGTCGGGCATCATCGAATGGTTCTGGTCGGGATAGACCATCATGTCGTACTGCTTCCCGAGCTTGTTCAATGCACGGGCCATCTCCATCGTGTTCTGGAAATGGACGTTATCGTCCGCCGTACCGTGAACGATCAGCAGACGCGTGCTGTCGTCGCGGAACAGGTGCGCGAGATTGACGGGCGAATTGTCGTCGTATCCCTTCGGATAGTCGTCGGGAAGACCATTGAAATTTTCCGTATAGATCGAATCGTAGTAGCGCCACGAAGTGACGGGAGCTACGGCGATCGCCATTTTGAAAAGACCTTCGCCCCTGAAAGCGCATCCCAAGGCCATGAAACCTCCGTACGACCAGCCGTAAATGCCGATTCGCGCGGGATCGACGTAGCTCTGACGGGCCATGTAGCGGGCAGTCGAAATCTGGTCTTCGACCTCCAGTCGGCCGAGGTTGCCGTAAGTGAGCTTCTTAAACTCTTCGCCCCGATATCCGGTGCCCCGGGGATCGACGCACACGACGATATAACCATGCGTGACGAGCGCGTCCTCCCAGTCGGGCCCCCACCCTTCGGCAACCTGCTGCGATCCCGGACCGGAATACTGGGTCAGCAGCACGGGGTAGCGTTTTGCCGGGTCGAAGTCGAGCGGCTTGAGCATGTAACCGTTCAGCTCGTCGCCCCGCTCGGTGGTGAAGGTGAAGAACTCCCGGACGGGAAGCCCCGCCTCCACGAGCGCTTCCTTCAACGGTGCGTTATCATAGAGCGTGCGCACCCGTTTGCCGGCGGCGTTGAAAACGTCGGTACGGCCGGGGGCGGAGCTGTCGCCGCCTTCGCAGATGTAGTAGGACAGGTCGGCGCTGGGATAGATCGAATAGTAACCGTCGCCGGGAGTGAGGCGCTCCTTGTGCTTGCCGTCGAGTCCAACTCGGTAGAGGTCGCGTTTCAGGGGCGAACTTTCGGTCGAGATGTAATAAACCTTATCGCCGCGCAATCCGACGAAATCGGTAACTTCCCACTCACCCTGCGTAATGGGGTGAAGCACACCTTGTCCGATACCGTACAGGTAGAGGTGCATATAACCCGTCGAGGTCTCCTCCCGAACGATGAAACAGCGTCCGTCCTCCAGGAAATAAAAAGTCTTGTTGAGGTGATCGACGTATTTGGGCGAGCGTTCGTCATAGATCACCTGCTGCGTGCCATCCGGATTGCACAGTACCGCTTCGAAATGGTTCTGACGACGGTTCATCCGCTGGAAACAGAGCCGTCCGTCGGGCGTCCATTCCGGTTGAAGAATGTACTGTCCCCGGTCGGGACCGACATCGACACGCTCCGTTTCGCCCGTTTTAAGGTCGTAAACGTAGAGATCGACCACCGAATTGGCATCGCCCGCCTTAGGGTATTTGAACGAATAGGCTTCGTTATAGAGCTTGCCGTCGTAACGCATCATCTCGAAAACGGGTACGCGGGATTCGTCGAAACGCAGGTAGGCGATCTTCTGTCCGTCGGGCGAAAAAGCGTAAGCCTTCGTGAAGGCGCACTCCTCTTCATATACCCAGTCGGTCGTACCGTTGATAATCCGGTTCCAGACACCGTCCGTCGTGATCGGACGCACGGAATCCCCGACGATGTCGTAGAGGTAGAGGTTGTTGCCGCTCGAGAAGGCGATCGTCCGTCCGTCGGGCGAGAACGAAGCGTCGCGCGTACCGGGCAGATCGGTCAGAATGGGGCGCAGGCCGTCGGCGTCTTTCAGGTAGTAATCGGTGGTATAGGAGTGCCGGTAGATCGGTTCGGAGCCGATCGAGAGCAGCAGCAGTTTTCCGTCAGGTGAAAACTGATAGTCGGCGATATCGCGGTTTTCTTTGTCGTTCTTCCATTCGAACAGCAGCTCGCCGGGAGCGTCCTTCGTGTAGCTGTGACGCTCGATGGCGTTGCCGCGAAGAGTCGTATAGGATTTTCCGTCGGCTGCGGGACGGATGCCCTGCGTCCGCTGGTTCATCGCACGGAGCCGGGCGATGTCGCGGTAAGTGGAGGGAGCGGCGGCTTCCGCTTGTGCGGCGAAAGCAGTGCCGAGAAGGGTCAGCAGGAGTAATTTTTTCAGCATGGTTCTCTATATCTGTTTCTGATTCTAAATGTCGTCCACATCGAAATCGTATCCCAGGCGTTTGCCGGTTACGAATTTCGAATTATCGAGTTTGGTATTGAACTGATCGACCGTCACGCGCTTGTTGTCGTCGTAGGAGGGCAGCAGCAGGTCGAAATGGAGGGCATAATAGATCGCCGATTCGAGAATGCGGACCAGCGCCTCGGAATCGATCTCCGCTTTGCCGAACTGCATGGGGCGCATCGAGGTCTGTTGTTTCCCCTCGACGAAGTAGCACTTTTCACGGTTGATGAAAATGCGGCCGATGAGGTAGCCTTCGTCGGCATTGCGGTTGAACTTGAACGAGTCCGAAAGGAAGTTATAGATGTTGATTACGCCGCAGTAGGAGTTGTCCCGGTCCGTCTGCACGTAGGGATTCTGCCAGATGACGTGGTTCGGCTCGAACTCGAAGACGTCGGTGTGCATCTGGAAGATCAGCAGGTCGTTGGCCACCTGTATCTGGGCTTCGAACTTGCCCCGGTCGCGGTATTCGAGCCGCACGCGCCGGTCGAGGAGTCCGTCCAACTGGTCGTCCATTTCGGAAGCCATCTCCAGCAGGGTTTCTTTCAGGTCGTTGAATGTGGCGAACGTGTTGTCGAAAACCTTCTGTTTGAGCGTCGATTTGCTCACGATGGTTTCGAGGATTTTCTTTCGCAGGGGTATGCTTTCCATGCTATATCGAAGGATTGATTATCGTATCTTGATCGTTGTACCGGGGGTCAGCGCATCGCCTTCCTTGAGTTTGTTCAGACGTGCCAGCGATTTGGTGCGGATGCCGTAGGACTGTCCGAGCGACCAGAGGGTTTCGCCCTCGCGCACGGTGTGCAGCAGAACGTTGCCGTCCCAACGCTTCTTCTTGCGGCCGATGTAGATCACTTCGTTGGCAACAGGCTGGGCATTTTTGCCTACATCGTTGAATTTACGCAGGTTGCGGGCCGAAATGCGGAAGTCGCGGGAAATTTTCTCGAAGGTATCTCCGTCGTGAGCCAGGATGTAGTTCACGCCGTTGGTACGATAGACGTTGTAACCCTTATGGGCATTGACCGTCACGCGGTAGTCGTCGGGATCGACCGCCCCCGAAGCAATCGCTGCGGCTTGATCGACGTTGCTTTGGCCCGAGAACCAGTCGTCGGTGAGGTGTCCGGTTTGCGCTCCGTAAATGGTAAGTCCGTCCTCGCGGTCGAGCAGGTAGAGTTTACTCTCTTCGATGATGCGGATGAGTCGCTGCGCATAGTCCAGAGCCGTAGCGTAACCGGCGGCTTTCAGTCCCCTGGCCCAACTTTTATAATCGTTGGGAGCATAAGAAAAGAGCGAGTCGTAGCGCGGCTGGCTGTCGAGAAATTCGGCATGATCCTGATAGGATGCCTCGACCGAAGGATAGCTGCGGAAACATTCGCCCTTTTCATCGTCGTCGTAATAGACCACGTCGCCCGTCCAGTTACGCTTGCACTTGATTCCGAAATGGTTGTTCGAAGCCTGTGACAGCCAACTGTTGCCGCAATCGGATTCCAGGATGCCCTGGGCCATGGTAATGCTGGCGGGAATCCCGTAGCGTTCCATGTGGGCGACGGCTATTTTTTTGTACTTGTTTATGTATTCTTCCCGCGTTTGCCGCACTTGAGCCTGCGCAGGGAGGACGGTCAGTAATACAAAACCCGCCAGGGATATTGCTTTGTGATAAAAATTCATTACCTTTGTTTGATCTTTGTATGCAAAGACAGTGAAAGCCGATCGGCAAGCCGAACTTGTTCGAACCGGCTTTGGATATATCCTATCTTCTGCAAAGATAATCGTTTCCTCGGATAATTACAAAATAAAAAGGATAGACTATGTTTACTCAAAATGCGAATAAAATATTCGCCCAGGCGATCGACGATTACCATCGTTACGACGACGTGGATCATCAGCTTTCGAATCCCTATGCAGAGGGAACGATCGACCACCTGCTCTATATGAAGAACTGGGTGGATACGGTGCAGTGGCACCTGGAAGACATTATCCGTGATCCCCGGATCGATCCGGTCGAGGCGCTGAAGATCAAACGCCGCATCGACAAGTCGAACCAGGTCCGTACCGACATGGTGGAGTACATCGACTCCTACCTGCTCGATAAATACAAGAATATCGACGTGCAGCCGGGAGCGCGTATCAATACCGAAACCCCGGCCTGGGCCATCGACCGCCTCTCGATCCTGGCCCTGAAGATCTACCACATGCGTCAGGAAGTGCTCCGCAAGGATGTGGACGAGGCGCACCGCGCTGCCTGCCAGCAAAAACTCGATGTGCTGCTGTCGCAGCAGATCGATCTTTCGACTGCGATCGAGGAGTTGATCGAGGATATTGAAGCCGGACGTAAATACATGAAGACCTATAAACAGATGAAGATGTATAACGATCCGGCGCTCAATCCCGTGCTTTATGCCGCGAAAAAATAAAAAGCTGCCCCGGCACCTGCTCGTGATCCGTACTTCGGCGATGGGCGATGTGGCGATGTTGCCCCATGCGCTCCGCGCCCTGAAGGAGGCGTATCCCGAGGTGAAGGTGACCGTTGCGACCAAATCGCTGTTCCATCCCTTTTTCGAAGGGCTGGATGTCGGTTTTTTGGATATCGAAACCCGCCGCACGCACCGGGGTATCCGGGGTGCCATTCGGTTCGCCCGCGAAGCGGCCGAGCTGAAGATCGACGCGGTGGCCGACATGCACAACGTACTGCGTTCGAAGATGGTCCGTGCGGCACTCCACCTGCGGGGAATCCCCGTTTCGGTAATTCACAAGGGGCGGATCGAGAAATACATGCGGCTGGGACGCGGTTCGGAAGGTGTGAAACCTTTGAAACACACCGTTATCCGCTATTGTGACGTCTTCCGTCGCCTGGGATTCGACTTTCCCGATCCCCGGCCGGCCGAGAAACGCCCCCGACCCAATCCCATGGGAGAGAAACGGGGTGTATGGATCGGATTCGCGCCGTTCTCCGCCCAGCCGGGCAAGACCTATCCTGAAAAGTTGAGTGCCGAAGCCGTCCGTCTGTTGAGCGGGCGTTTCGACCGGGTTTTCGTCCACAGCGGCGGCGGTGAGGAAGCCGAATTCGCCCGCCGGATGGAAGCACTCTATCCGAACGTGACGGCATTGTACGGCAAGATAAAGCTGGGGGACGAGATGAACCTCATTTCCAACCTGGATTGCGTGGTGTCGATGGATTCGCTGGTGATGCATCTGGCTTCGCTCATGGCTACGCCCACCGTGTCGGTATGGGGGAGCGACCCATCCCGGCTCGGCTTTCTGGGTTACGGGTTCGGACAGGAAGGCGTCTTGCAGACCGATTTCGCCTGCCGGCCTTGCTCCGTATATGGAAAGAAACCCTGTAAATACGGCGATTACCGCTGTATCTGGAGCATAGAACCGCAGATGATCCTCGACCGGGTCGAGCGGTTGGTCGGTAAAACGGAATAATTTCGGCTTATCGTTTCGTCGATTCCCTTTGCGACCATTTTTGCCTGTTTCCGTCACTCCTTCCCGACGAAGTTCCGTCTTTTGTTTCCGAATCCCGATTTCCGGCGCCCGATAAAAAAACTCACGCTTTTCAAGCGTGAGTTTTTTTATCGAACCAAGCCGTATATGAAACGGCATCCAATTTAGATCAGATCTTTTTTGGTCAGAACGACCGCATCGATTTTGAGGGCCGGCTTGCCGTCCATCTCGATAATTTCGGCCGTCTGCTCGAAAGGATACGGCCCGCCGCTTCCTTCCGATACGCCGCTCAGGATAATTCGATCTCCTTCGGGCGCCAATTCCCAAGCTTCGTAGCGCAGAGTCAGCATATTGATCGAAGCGGCGACGCCGTTTATCCGAATTTCAATGCCTTGTTCCTGCTCGGGATCGATCGGATTGGGCTCCACCCAGCGGCCGATGGCCGTAACATAGGCGGGATCGGTCACCACCTTCAAAGCCGGAGTCGTCTCGCCGAGCTTCCCCCGGTAGGTAACGGTCGCCGTATTGCCCAGCAGCAGGCCGTAAGCCTCCTGCATATCGGCATCCTCCGTGGTGAAAGTCACCCTTCTTCCGTCGGCCGGGGACTCTACCGTGACGGTATTCATCGTTCCATCGACGATCTTACCCGTGAATTGCTCCGGAGCTTTGGGTGTACAAGCCGTCGTCCCGATGAGCACAGCAGCGAATGCGGCGAAACAAAATTTCCTCATATCTTGCAAGCGTTTAATGCTTTTTTTGACGGATGTATTCGTCGATGGACTTGGCGGCTTTACGGCCGGCGCCCATGGCCAGGATGACCGTCGCGGCTCCGGTTACGGCATCGCCGCCGGCGAAGATCCCTTCACGGGTAGTCGCACCCTTTTCATCGGCCACCAGACACCCCTTGCGGTTGGTTTCCAACCCTTCGGTGGTCATCTTGAGCAGCGGGTTCGGCGAAGTGCCGAGCGCCATAATCACCACGTCGCACGGAATTTCGAAATCCGAACCGGCCTTTTCGATCGGAGAGCGGCGTCCGCTTTCGTCGGGCTCGCCCAACTCCATCTCGACGCAACTGATACCTACGACCCAGCCCTTCTCGTCGCCGATGATCGAAGTCGGATTGGTCAGCATGCGGAATTCGATCCCCTCCTCCTTGGCGTGGTGGACCTCCTCCACGCGGGCGGGCAGCTCCTTCTCGCTGCGGCGATATACGATGGTCGCTTCGGCCCCCAGGCGCTTAGCCGTACGTACGGCATCCATCGCCACGTTACCGCCGCCGACCACCACTACGCGCTGACCGACATAGATCGGTGTATCGTAATGCGTATCGTAAGCCTTCATCAGGTTGGTACGCGTGAGGAACTCGTTGGCCGAAACCACGCCGTTCAGGTTTTCGCCCGGGATGCCCATGAAACGGGGCAGGCCGGCACCCGAACCGATGAAGACGGCCTCGTAACCCTCTTCGTTCATCAGTTCGTCGATGGTCACGGTGCGGCCGACGATCACGTCGGTTTCGATCTCTACACCCAGCTTCTTCACGGCCTCGACCTCCCTGGCTACGATCTTCTCCTTGGGAAGACGGAATTCGGGAATACCGTACACCAATACGCCGCCGACCTTGTGCAGCGCTTCGAAAATCTTCACTTCATACCCCATGCGGGCCAGGTCGCTCGCGCAGGCCAGTCCCGAAGGACCGCTGCCGATGACCGCTACCTTGTGTCCGTTGCGCTTGATGTCGGGGCAGCGGGCATCTTGTCGGCATTCTCGATTTTCCAGTCGCCGACGAAGCGCTCCAGCTTGCCGATAGCCACCGGCTCGCCCTTGACTCCCAAAACGCAGGAGCCTTCGCACTGGCTCTCCTGCGGGCAGACGCGGCCGCAAACGCTCGGCAGCGAGCTGTCCTCGGAGATAACGGCGGCAGCCGCAGCGAAATTACCCTCCACGACCTGATGGATGAAATCCGGAATACGGATATTCACCGGACACGCCGCCACGCAGCGGGGATTCTTGCAATTCAGGCAGCGGGACGCTTCGAGCGTGGCTTCCTCGACATTATAACCGTAGCACACCTCCTCGAAGTTGGTGGCCCGGACTTTCGGATCTTGTTCGCGCACGGGAACGCGCGGAATTTTATTTGCCATAGTTGTTTGCTTTCATTGTTCTGTGGACGCCTTCGGCATTCGGACGCAGAGCATCGCTCCATACTCGTCTGCCGGAAACGTCCGGTTGTGTGTGGATCGGTAGTTATTTGTCGAGCCCGACACGGCATTTGTGACCGTTCTCGCGCTCCTGCTCGATGGCGCGGGCACGCTCTTCCTGCGTGCGGTACATACCCTGACGGCGCATCGCTTCGTCGAAATCGACCTGGAACCCGTCGAATTCGGGGCCATCGACACAGGTGAAGACGGTCTTGCCGCCCACCGTGACGCGGCAGGCGCCGCACATGCCCGTACCATCGACCATCAGCGTATTGAGCGATACGACCGTCGGCAGGGAGTACTCCTTGGTCGTGAGCGTCACGAACTTCATCATAATCATCGGACCGATGGCCACGCAGACGTCGTACTGCTTGCCCCGGTTGTCGATCAGGTCTTTGATCAGGGCCGTTACCATACCTTTGAAGCCTTCGCTGCCGTCGTCGGTAGCGATGTAGAGATTGTCCGCTACGCGGGCCATCTCCTCGGTATAGATCAGCATCGACTTGGTCTTGGCACCGATGATGACATCGGCTTTCACCCCGTGTTCGTGAAGCCATTTTACCTGCGGATAGACCGGAGCCGTACCCACGCCGCCCGCTACGAACAGGAAGCGTTTCTTGCGCAGGGTGTCGAGATCTTCATGAATGAACTCCGAGGGGTGCCCCAGCGGACCGACGAAATCGGCCAGCGCATCGCCCTGCTCCAGGGCACAGAGCTTGCGGGTCGAGGCTCCGATAGCCTGCGTGACGATCGTTACCGAGCCTTGCTCGGCGTCGTAATCGGAGATGGTCAGGGGTACTCGTTCGCCGAATTCGTCGATGCGGACGATGATGAACTGTCCGGGTTTTGCCGCTCGTGCTACGCGGGGCGCATGAATGCGCATCAAATAGATGTTCTCCGCGAGCACTCTTTTTTCAAGGATTGTGTACATTACTTTTTTATAAAAGGTTCTATTTGTTTCCGTTCTCTCCGCTCGGCTCCGTCCGTACAGGTCGGTACCGCGCCTGTCTGCCGGAAAATGTCGGAGTTCCCGCCTTTTTCCGTCCGGCATCCTGTTTCGGCCGGGTCTCTTCGTACCTTACTCTTCGACAGCGGCCGTCAGGCGGATGCTCTGCATCGGACGCGCGGGGTCGTTGGCGATAAGTATCAATCGCTCCGACCAAAGACCGTAATCCCGCCGCGACGCATCGAATGTCACCACGATTTCGCACGCCTGGCCGGGTTCGATCCGCTCTCCGCCGCGAAGCGAACATCCGACACCTTTCGGAGTTTCTACGGCCCGGATTATCAGGGTCGATTTGCCGTAATTACCAAGTGTCAGAGATCGCTCTGCCGGAGCTCCTGTCCGTTTCACGGGGCCAAAATTAATAATATTTTTGTTCACTTGCCACTTTGGGGCGTTTTCTTGTTCCTCCCGGCGGGGATCGTCCACGGCAAAGCCGTGCAGAAAGATGTCGGTCCGTGTAGGACGACCGTCGATACAGACCGTGAGCAACTCTTTCAGTGTGCCGTAACGGGGTTTGTCCGCCGACAGGTCGTAGCTGAAGGTAAGGACTCCTCGTTCGTTCGGAGCGATCCGGCGGGGATAGTCCGCCTGAAGAAGTCCGCTCGCCTCTTCGGGTCGCAGCTCCAGGGTCAGGGGTTTGTCCGAAAGGTTGGCATATCCGATGGTAGCGACCGAAGTTCGCCCGTTATAAATATAGGTGAAAGCGTGGAAATTGTCTTCGAGTCGCAGTCCGTCGCCGCAGTCGATGGGGTAGAGCTCTTCGAGGGTCTTCGGGCGACCGATGACGGAACCCGTAATGCGCAGTTTGGCGGCGATGCGGCGGTCGGCCGTAAAGACGGCCAATTTCCGCGAAAAGTTGCCGGGGCGGTTGGCAGGATCGTAAGTTACCGTGATTTCAGCCTCCTCGCCCGGGAGAATCGGTTTACGCGTATATCGGGGTGTGGTGCAACCGCAGGTCGTAGTGACCTGGAGGATCACTTCGGGGTGTTCCCCTTCGTTGCGGCAGACGAAACGATGCGTAACCGGGCCGTCGGTTTCGCGGATGGTGCCGAAATCCCACGCGGGCCGGTCGAATACCAGCCCGGATTGGGCCAGGCACGACAAAGCGTTCAAAATCAGCACAAAAGTCAGTTGGTAGGTTTTTCGAAACATCTCGTAATACGATTAATTCTTCGTAAAGATACGAGGTTTTTGCAAAAAAAACGGGACAAATTTTGCAGGAATAAAAAAATGCTATATATTTGCACTCCGAAAACAGGGGTAAACCCGGGTTTTCGAAAAAGCCTGAATAGCTCAGTTGGTTAGAGCACATGACTGTTAATCATGGGGTCCTAGGTTCAAGTCCTTGTTCAGGCGCTTAAGAAGGCTTCTTGCCTTTCGGGAGCTTAGCTCAGCTGGTTCAGAGCGTCTGCCTTACAAGCAGAGGGTCGGGGGTTCGAATCCCTCAGCTCCCACCAAGTTCTGCAAACGGAGCTACCTGAAAAATTGAAAACCGTGTATCAACAAGATAGACGGTTTTTTCATTTTATCCGTGCACCGGCGGCAATAAGCGCAAACTCCTTAACAGTCGCCGAAATATGATTGAAAGAGTTTTTTCTGCGCCCACCCAATCACCCCGACATTCCGGACGATCGATACGGCGACACCTAAAACAAACGGCGCCCGTCCTGACTCAAATAAATTTGGCGCAGCCCCCGGCTTACACTATATTTGCAAAAATATTTCGTTGCAAAAGTGCCAGCTTTTCCGGCAAAAAGAACAACGACCGCATATTTCACACATGACGAACGACTGGAAAGCGAGATTGGGAATGGTCTATTCGACCAACCCGAATTTCAAATACGACACCGAGGAGGCTCCGCAGACCGAAACCCTCGCTCCCGAACGACAAGACCTGCGCGTCTGGCTCGACCGCAAACAGCGGGGCGGCAAGACCGTCACGCTCGTCAAAGGTTTCGTCGGCTCGGATACCGACCTGGGGGAACTGGCCCGCCTGCTCAAAACCCGCTGCGGCGTGGGCGGGGCAGCCAAGGACGGCGAAATCATCATCCAGGGCGACCACCGCGACCGGGTGGTCGAAATCCTCGCCAAAGCGGGTTACAAATGCAAAAAGGCCGGCGGATGACCCGGCCTGCTCCCATGCGCCGTTTCGCAGCGATTCTGTTCCTGCTGGGATTCCTTTTCTTCGGAGGAAAACCGGCCCGCGCCCAATACTATTCGTGGGGTGCGGATGCGGCCGCGCTGCGCTGGAAACACCTGCGCACCGAGGACGTACGGGTCGTCTTTCCCGATACGGCATCGGCGCTGGCGCACCGAACCCTGTATTATATTCAGGCGGTACGCCCCACGATTACACACGGTTTCAGCCACCCGCCGCTGAAAATCCCTTTCGTGCTGCATACCGAAAATTTCCAGTCCAACGGTCTGGTGATGTGGATGCCCAAACGCATCGAATTTCTCACCACGCCCTCCGTCGATAGCTACTCGATGCCCTGGGTCAAGCAACTCGTGGCTCACGAATACCGCCACGCCGTGCAGTACAACAACCTCAACCGGGGGTTGATCCGCATCCTGAGCTACCTGATCGGGCAGCAGGGATCGACCGTCGGACTGCTTTTCATGCCCCTCTGGGCGCTCGAAGGCGATGCGGTGATGAACGAAACCGAGATGTCCTCCTACGGCCGAGGCCGCCAGCCGCGCTTCACCATCGAATATCGCGCCCTGGGTTACGAGGTGCTCCGCAGGCGCAACTGCGACAAGTGGTTCTGCGGCTCCTACCGCGATTTCGTTCCCGACCACTACCAAATGGGCTATCAGATGGTCGCCTACGGCTACGACCGCTATGGGGGTGAAATCTGGGACAAGACCCTGCGCTACGGCGTCCGCAACGCCTACATGCTGACCTTCAGCACCAGCGTCGCCCTGCGCAAATTCTACGGCACGGGCGAGGGCATCCTCTTCCGGGACGCCTTCGCCGACCTGAATCGTTTCTGGGATTCGCTGCCAAAGGTCGCGGATTCGGGGCGCACCCTCACGCCGCTGCCGGAGAAAAACTACACCACCTATACTCATCCCGTGTCCCTGAACAACACGACGCTCGTAGCGCTGAAAACGGACTTCGACCGCCCTTCACGGCTCGTTACGGTCGATTCCCGAACGGGACGCGAGAGGCGGCGCACCTGGACAGGACTCGTCTCGAGCCGCCCCGCAACCGACGGACAACGGGTCTGGTGGACCGAATACCGCCGTTCGCTGCTCTTCCCCGAGCGGGTCAATTCCAGGCTCGTCGTCCTCGACCCCGGAAAAAAACGCCCCCGCACCGCACCGAAACTGCGCAATGCCCTCTACCCGACCCCGATCGGGCGAAGCGGCGTCCTGGCCTGGGTGGAATATACGCCCGACGGACACTACACGATCGTCGCTGAAGATTCGCTGCGGCAGCGCACCGCCTGGCCCATGCCGGGCTTCTCCGAAGTGCACGGACTGGCCTGGGACAATGCGACCGAACGGCTCTACACGCTCGTCACCGACGATTCGGGCATGTGGATCGGCCGAATCGAACCCGGCGAAGGCTTGCAGGCTGTCACCCGAGGCGCCTACATCACGCTGAGCGACCTGCGGGCCGCCGACGGCAAGCTCTACTACGGCTCGATCGCCTCGGGCCGCGATGAAGCCCACTGCTTCGACCTCGGCGAAGGGCGCGAATACCGTCTTTCGACTTCGACCTACGGCAGCTTCGCCCCGGCTCCCGCCGACAGCGGAGCCGTCTGGACGACCACCTACGACCGAAAGGGCTACCGCATCACCCGTCAGGAAAACATCGAACCGATTCCGGTCGCCCCGTCGCAACTGCCCGTCGATCTGGTCAATCCGCCCCGCCGCCGCTGGAACGTGGTCAATCTCGACACGGTACGCTATACCCCCGCCGACTCGGCCTCCCTGCACCGCAAATATCCGGCACGCCGCTACCGCAAGGGATTGCACCTGCTCCGGGCCCACAGTTGGGCCCCCGTATCGTTCGACCCGTTCAAGACCACCGAAGAGTTCAACCCCCGGCTCATGTGGGGCGCCACCGTTCTCTCCCAAAATCTGCTGTCGAGCACCGAAGCCTTCGCATCGTGGGGCTGGAGCCGGTCCGACGGCCATGTGCTGAAAGGTACGATCCGGTATAGCGGCCTCGGCGTACGACTGGAAGCCCGGGCCACCTACGGCGGCGACCGCATGACCTACGGCATCGCCCAGCGGGGCGCCGACGGCAAGGCCGAGCGCCAGCCGGCCCCGGCTCATGCCAAATATTGGTCGGCGGCGGCCGGGGCCACACTGCCCCTCTATTTCGACCGGGGACATCATATCCGACAGCTCTCGATCTCGGCGGGCTGGGAGTATTCGAACGGAATGGTGGCCGACGTGGATGCGATCCGTTACGACGCAGAGGGACGCATCGCCAACCTGCAAACGCTCGGCTACCGCGAAGGACTCCACAAACTCTCGCTGGGAATCGGCTTCTCGGACGTGGTGCGCGCCGCCTACCGCGACGTCGGGACCCCTTGGGGTTATACGCTCTGGGCCGGGTACGACCTCAACCCCGAAAACCGCAACTTCAGCGACCTCGTATCGGCCTACGCCCGGATCTACACGCCCGGATTCTTCCGCCACAACTCCCTCTCCGTAGCAGCGGCCTACCAAACCTCCGTCGGCGGCTACCGCTTCCCGTCGGGGCTGCGATTCCTCGGCTACAAATCGACCCGGCTGTTGCCCAGGGGCTTCTCCTCGTCCGACATTTCGAGCAATAATTACCTGGCCGGCTCCGTTGATTATCAGTTCCCGCTCTGTTATCCCGAAGGTGGAATTTCGGGCGTGATCTACTTCAAACGCATCCGGCTGAACGTCGGGGCCGACTACGCACGGTTCCAGGAGTTCGGCAGCCGGGGCAAAACATGGCGCGACATTTACTCGTACGGCGGCGACCTGCTTCTGGACCTCAACATCCTGCGTATGTCGGCAGCCGCCACAGCGACCGTAAAGCTCTCGCTCTACAAGCCCAGCGAGGGGAGCTGCTGGTTCGGCTTCGGCCTGGAGCTGCCGTTCTGATCCGTCCGGGCGGCAGAACCGATAAAATCAGCAAGCGACCCGCAGAAAACCGGAACGTATAATCCGAGATTTTTCATACCTTTGCGAAAGCGAATGCTTTCATTCAGACAGGCTTCGCCGAGGCATAACCGAATAAATTTGTCCTTGCCCTCGGCTTGCGCCATCTTTCCGGAAGATGGGAAGCGCCTCGGAAAACTGGGAACAAGCTCCCGTTTTCTCTCGGCTTTCACTATCTTTGCAGAAGATAGGAGGCGGTTCGGCAATTTTCGAGAACAAGTTCTCACAATTGCCCTCACCTTTCACTATCTTTGCGGCATATTGAATTGAACCGATGAAAAAACAGACCCCACATAAACCGCTGCCCAAATCCGTCAAATGGCTCTGGGGCATCGTATTCGCCCCTTTCGCACTCTTGCTGCTCCTGCTGCTGCTCACGGCCGCCGGCCTGTTCGGGCGGCTGCCGTCGTTCGAGGAGCTGGAGAACCCCAAGAGCAACCTGGCCACCGAGATTCTCTCTTCGGACGGCAAGGTGCTGGGCACGTTCTTCGTGCAGAACCGCTCCTACGTACAGTACGACGAACTCTTCCCGCTCGACTCCGCCCAGCTGCTCCGGCTCGACGGATACGACGTGCCGCCGATCATCGCGGCCCTGATTTCGACGGAGGATGTCCGTTACCGGGGACACTCGGGCATCGACCTGATGTCGCTGGTACGCGTAGGCGTCAAGACCGTCCTGATGCAGAACACCTCGCAGGGCGGCGGCAGTACGATCACCCAGCAATTAGCCAAAAACCTCTTTCCCCGCGACATCAACGAGAACCGGGGCAAGATCGCCCGCACGACCAAGTTGGTCGTATCCAAACTCAAGGAGTGGATCACGGCCCTGAAACTCGAATACAACTACACCAAGGAGGAGATCGCCGCCATGTACCTGAATACCGTGGAGTTCGGTTCGAACGCCTACGGCATCAAATCGGCGGCCCACACCTTCTTCAACAAGGAACCCCACGAACTCAACATCCAGGAAGCCGCCCTGCTGGCGGGACTGGTCAAGGGCCCCACGATGTATTCCCCCCGCCGTAACCCGGAAAATGCCCTCGCACGCCGTAACCTGGTGCTCGACCGCATGGCATCGGCAGGCGCCATCACACGCTACCAGCGGGATTCGATCGCAGCCCTGCCGATCCTGCTCAACTACAAGCCGGTCTCGCACAACGAAGGCCCGGCGACCTATTTCCGGGAGATGCTCCGCCTGACGATGAACGCCGAACGGCCCAAGCGCCGCCAGTTCCAGAACGACTGGGACTACGAACAGGCGGTCAAGGAGTACGACGAAAATCCGATCTACGGCTGGTGCCTGAAGAACACCAAAGCCGACGGCACGCCCTACGACATCTACCGCGACGGTCTGAAGATCTACACCACGATCGACTCCCGGATGCAGGAATACGCCGAGCAGGCCATTCAAAAGCAGATGGAGTCGGTGATCCAGCCCCAGATGGACGCACAGTTCAAACGCACCAAAACGCTCTTCATCGACGCAGACAGACAGGAGCGTGAGCGCATCATGCGCAACGCGATCCGTTACTCGGACCGCTACTACCAGATGCAAAAGGCAGGCGTGGACGAAAAGACCATCCTGGCGAGCTTCGACAAGCCCTGTCCGATGAAGATCTTCACCTACAAGGGAGAACGCGACACGGTACTCACGCCCCGGGACTCGATCCTCCACCACAAGCGGATCATGCGGGCCTCGTTCGTAGCGATGGATCCCCGCTCGGGATACGTGAAGGCCTACGTGGGCGGCCCCAATTTCCGCTACTTCAAATACGACATGGCCAAGCAGGGCAAGCGGCAGATCGGATCGACGATCAAACCCTTCGTCTATACCTTCGCCATCGACCACCTGGGACTGAGTCCCTGCACGCCCGTACCGAACCTGCCGGTAACGATCGAAACCGCCAACGGGGTACCTTGGTCGCCCAAGGAGGCCGGCAAGGTCGAACAGAACGGCGAGATGCACCCCCTGAGCTGGGGCCTGGCCCGCAGCCGCAACAACTATTCGGCGTGGATCATGAAACAGGCCAAGCAGCCGCAGGCCGTGGCCAACTTCATTCACAACATGGGCATCCACAGCTACATCGATCCTGTGCCTGCGCTCTGCCTGGGAACCTCGGAATCCAACGTCTATGAAATGGTGAGCGCCTTCTCGACCTTCGCCAACGAAGGCGTCTATACCACTCCGATCTTCGTCACCCGCATCGAAGACCGTCAGGGCAATCTGATCGCCAGCTTCGCCCCCCGGACGCAGGATGCGATCAGCGAACACACGGCCTACACGATGCTCACGATGCTCGAAGGAGTGATCCATTCGGGTACGGGCGGACGCCTGGGATGGGCCTACAACATGCAGAATGTCGAAGTCGGCGGCAAGACGGGGACCTCGCAGAAGAACCGCGACGCATGGTTCATGTGCGTCCTTCCCAAACTGGTAGCCGGCTGCTGGGTCGGCGGCGAGGATCAGGCAGTGCGCCTGGTATCGCGCGGCGAAGGCAGCGTAATCGCCCTACCGATCGTGGGCGAATTCCTCAACCGGATTTACGCCGACCCTTCGACGGGTATCAGCAAGCAGGATCTCTTCACGCGTCCGGCCGTCATGCCGGTTTACGATTGCGACGAAACCGAGAAAACGGACGACAGTGCAACCCGGTACGAAGAAGACGAATTTTTTGAGTAATACAACCTATAACACCTTTGAGAAAGCCATGAAATTAGCCATTGTCGGGGCCAGCGGAGCCGTTGGCCAGGAATTTATGAACATTCTGGAAGAGAGCCGTCTGCCCATCGACGAATTGCTGCTTTTCGGTTCGGAGCGGAGCGCCGGACGCAAATACCCCTTCCGGGGCAAGGAACTCACCGTACGGCTGCTCGCCCACAACGACGACTTCTGCGGCGTGGACATCGCGCTGGTATCGGCGGGCGGCTCCACCTCGAAGGAGTTCGCCGAAACGATCACCAAGCACGGCACGCTGATGATCGACAATTCGAGCGCTTTCCGCATGGACGAAGACGTTCCCCTGGTGGTTCCCGAAGTAAACCCCGAAGACGCCCTGAACGCCCCCCGGCGTATTATCGCCAACCCCAACTGCACGACGATTCAAATGGTCGTGGCACTCAACGCGCTCGAAAAACTCTCGCACATCCGCCGCGTGCACGTAGCCACCTACCAGTCGGCCAGCGGCGCCGGCGCACAGGGGATGGCCGAACTGGAAGAGCAGCACGCGGCTCTGGCAAAAGGCGGCGAACCCCGTGTGGAAAAATTTGCGTATCAACTGGCTTACAACCTGATACCTCATATCGACGTCTTCACCGACAACGACTACACCAAGGAGGAGATGAAAATGTACCACGAAACCCGCAAGATCATGCACTCGGACATCGCGGTTTCCGCGACCTGCGTGCGCGTACCCGTGATGCGGGCCCACTCGGAAAGCATCTGGGTGGAAACGGAGCGCCCGATTTCGCCCGAAGAGGCACGCGACGCCTTCGCGTCGGCCCCGGGCGTCGTGCTGCAGGACGCTCCGGGCGACAAGGTCTATCCGATGCCGCTGTTCGCTGCCGGTCGGAACCCGGTGTACGTGGGCCGCATCCGACGCGACCTCACCTCGCCCAACGGCCTCACGTTCTGGTGCGTCGGCGATCAGATCCGCAAGGGTGCCGCACTGAACGCGGTGCAGATCGCCGAATGGCTCATCGCACACCGCGCCTGACGGAACAACCGGAAAATCACGGCGGGACCCCGATTCGTCCCGCCGTTGTTTTTCCGCAAAAAACCGTCGGCATAGCATCGATTCCGCAGCGCCCACACTAAAAAATTTGGGATTTCGTTAAATAAAGAGTAACTTTGTGCGATTATCGCCGGATAATTGCGGAAAAACCTGATCCCGATGAGAAAAGAAAGGCTATATGTCTTGTGCACAGTGTGCTTTGCAATCCTCGCTGCGGGCTGCAATAGCGTACAGCAGGTTCTGAAAAGCGGTCGGCCCGACCACATGTACCAAACCGCTCTGAAACATTACCAGAACCAGAAGTGGTCGAAAGCCGCAATGCTGTTCGAAGCGGCCGCACCGTACTACTCCGGAACGATGCAAGAGGACAGTATCGCCTTCATGACCGCTTTCTGCAAGTTCAAGACCCGCGACTACGAGGTGGCCACGTCGATGCTCGACGATTTCCGCCGCAAATTCGGACGCAGCGTCTTCCTCGAAGATGCCGAAGGAATTCTCGCCTTGAGTTACTTCTACCTGGCACCGGGCCCCACCCGCGACCAAACGATGACCACACAGGCTATCGTGGCGGTCAATGAATACCTGGCCCACTACCCCAACAGCTCCCGCAGCGACGAATTCCGCGAGATGGACAAGATCCTGACCCAGCGGCTGCACGACAAAACTTACCTGAACGCTTACACATACTATAAAATCGGACGTTACAAATCGGCGATCGTAGCTCTCAAGAACGCGCTGAAGCTCTATCCCACCAGCTCCCACCGCGAAGAGATCATGTACCTGATCGTCAAATCCGGCAGCAAGCTGGCCGACAACTCCGTGCAGGACAAGCAGGCAGACCGCTACCTCTCGACGCTCGACTCCTATTACTCGTTCGTGGCCGAATTTCCCGAATCGCACTACCTCAAGGAGCTCGACCGGCTGGCCCAGAACGCCAAAGACTTTTTAGACCGAAACAACAAAGAAAAACAATAATTCCATGGAGATCAAGAAAAGCACTCCCACCAACACCGTAACCCGTAAACTGGTCGATCTGGATAAGGAAACCGGCAACATTTACGAAACGGTCAATATCATCGCACGCCGCGCCAACCAGATTTCGACCGAACTGAAAGCCGAACTCACGCGCAAGCTGGCGGATTTTTCGTCGCCGACGGACACGATGGAGGAAACTTTCGAAAACCGCGAGCAGATCGAGATCTCGCGTTACTACGAACGTCTGCCCAAACCGGTGCTGATCGCCACCGAGGAGTTCCTCGACGGCGAACTCTTCTACAAGGAGAACAAACCGCAAGCCTAAACATCGCGGTATGAGTCTCGAAGGACGACATATCCTGCTCGGCATCACAGGCAGCATCGCCGCCTACAAAGCGGCCATACTCTGCCGCCTGCTCAAAGGCGCAGGCGCCGAGGTGAAAGTCGTAATGACTCCGCTGGCCAAGCAGTTCATCACTCCGCTGACCATGGCGACGCTCTCGAAGCATCCCATCCTGGTCGAATTCTTCAATCCGGAAAACGGGGAGTGGAACTCCCACGTCTCGCTCGGCGAGTGGGCGGACTGCCTGCTCATCGCCCCCGCGACGGCCAATACGCTGGGCAAGATGGCGCACGGCATCGCCGACAACCTGCTGCTGACGACCTACCTTTCGGCCCGCTGCCCGGTAGCGGTCGCCCCGGCGATGGACCTGGACATGTTCGCGCATTCGGCCACACAGGAGAATCTGCGGATTCTGCGCAGCCGAGGCGTACGGATCGTCGAACCGGCCGAAGGGGAGCTGGCAAGCGGACTTTCGGGCAAGGGACGCATGGCCGAACCGGCCGACATCGTCGCATTCGTCGAAGACCTTCTTTCCGAAAAAAAAAAGAGCCTGCGAGGTAAACGGCTGATCGTTACCGCAGGCGCAACCATCGAAGCCATCGATCCGGTGCGGTTCATCTCGAACCACTCGACGGGCAAGATGGGGTATGCCATCGCCGAAGCGCTCGCCCGGCGGGGCGCCGAAGTCGTACTCATCAGCGGCCGCACGTCGCTGCCCACCCCGACCGGAGTTCGACGTATCGATGTCCTCTCGGCACAGGAGATGTACGAGGCTTCGGTGAGGGAGTTCGCCACAGCCGACGGAGCCGTTATGTGCGCCGCCGTCGCGGACTATACCCCCGAAGAGGTCGCCCCGACCAAACTCAAGAAAGGGGACGGCGAGCTGACGATCCGCCTCAAACGCACGCACGACATCGCAGCCGAGCTGGGAGCGCACAAAGCGGGTCGGATCCTGGTCGGCTTCGCCCTCGAAACCGATCACGAAGAGGCCAATGCCGAAGGGAAACTCCAACGCAAAAACTTCGATTTCATCGTTCTGAACTCACTGCGCGACGCCGGGGCCGGATTCGGCGTCGATACCAACAAGGTGACGCTCATCGACCGCGCAGGACGCGAGGAGCTTCCTCTGCTCTCGAAAGCCGAAACGGCCGAGAAGATCGCCGACAAAATCGAATCCATTCTGAAATAGCCATGCTACGTCGTCTGAAAGTCGAAAACTACGCCCTGATCGACCGGCTCGAACTGGAGCTGGACGACCGGCTGAACATCATCACGGGCGAAACCGGCGCCGGAAAGTCGATCCTGCTCGGCGCGCTGGGCCTCCTGCTGGGGAACAAGAACGACAACGCCACCCTGAAAGACGACAAACGTAATTGCCTGATCGAAGGCGTTTTCGATCTCGGAACAAGGGACCTGCAGGCATTCTTCGACCGAAACGACCTGGATTACAGCCGCGAAACGACACTCACGCGCCAGATCACCCCGGCCGGCAAGAGCCGCTCGTTCATCAACGACACTCCCGTTCCCCTTGCGTTGCTGCGCGAACTGGGATCGCAACTGATCGACATCCACTCCCAACACCAGAATCTGATCCTGGGATCAGAGGCTTTCCGCACGCAGGCCGTCGATACGGTCGCCGAAAACCACGACCTGCGGATGCAATATACGACCCTCTACGAACGGCTCTGCCACCTGCGCCGTGAACTCGCACGGCTGCGCGAAGAGGCCGAAGCCGGACGCAAGGACGAAGAGTGGCTCCGCTACCAGGTCGAAGAACTCGCAGCGGCCCACCTGAAGGAAGGAGAACAAACCGAACTGGAACAGGAGCTGGAGGTTCTTTCGAACGCCGACCGCATCAGCGAAACCCTCACGGCGCTGCGCAATGCCCTGGACGACGAACAAATCGGGGTGTTGGTACAACTCAAGGCCAGCGAAACGGCCTGCCGCCACCTCGAAGCCGGCTATCCTTTCGCAGCGGAAGCCGCCGGACGGCTCCGCTCCGTGCTCGAAGAGCTGAAGGATCTCGGCGCCTCGGCCGCCGCACAGAGCGAACGGCTCGACGCCGATCCCGAACGGCTGCAAAAAATCGGCGACCGACTCAACACCATCTACTCGCTCTGCCAGAAACACCGTGCTGCGGATCTCGGCGAACTCCTCGCCAAACAGACCGATTACGAAGCACGCCTGCAAGCGATCACGCACGGCGACGAAGCCATCGCCGCCGTTGCGACCGAACTGACCGCCACCGAAGAGAAGGCCGAAGAGCTGGCCCGGAACATCCACGCCACCCGCGAAAAGGCCGCACCGACGTTCAACGATGCGATTCAGACGACCCTCGCACGGCTCGGCATGCCCGAAGCCCGTTTCGTCGTACAGCTCACCCCCGCACCGGCCTTGACCCCCACGGGTGACGACGAAATAGATTTTCTGTTCACAGCCAACGGAAATTTCGCTCCTCAAAAAGTGGAACGCATCGCCTCAGGCGGTGAAATTTCACGCGTAATGCTGGCTCTCAAAGCGTTGCTCGCTCACCGCATGGAGCTGCCGACGATCATCTTCGACGAGATAGACACGGGCGTTTCAGGCCGCATCGCCGACGCCATGGGCGAAATCATCGCCGACCTCTCGCAGACCATGCAGGTCGTGGACATCACCCACCTGCCGCAGGTCGCTTCGAAAGGCGACACTCACTTCGTGGTTTACAAAGACGCCGAAGGATCCCATATCCGCCGCCTCGACCCGGAGGAGCGGATTACCGAAATCGCCAAAATGCTATCGGGCAGCCAAATCACGGAAGCCGCACTCGCACAGGCTCGTATCCTGCTGGACAAATAACAGATACGTCGGCACACGATCATTTTCACGAATCGAACGATCCGACGCCACTATTCCCGGTCTGTCAATACCTTTACAAAGCTGATTATTCTCTCACGCAAGAGAGTACGAACTTTACCGACCTGCAGAGCCGGGCAATGGATTTCCCGTCGAAACCTACAGTGCAGGCATTTCGCCATCGGAAATCCTTCCGTAACGGGTTGCCATATCCTTTATGGAAATTCCCGTTCCGCAAAATCCGCAGCAAACCCTTCCATCCGACGCCGGCAAACAAAAATATATCGGCATACGCCGTTTTTTACGCTTCGGTTAAATCTTTTTCGCAGCGGGTACGTCTTATGAATAGACGCGTCGTTAAAACAGACAGAATATGCAAGAAACGAAACTGAAACTCCTCGAGCGGATCGTCGATCGGCGACAGGATTCCCTTTACCGCTTCGCCTATATCCGCACGGGATCGCAGGCCGATGCGGAAGACATCGTGCAGGACGTCCTGCTGCGGCTCTTCCACTCGGATTGCAACCTCGACCGCATCGACGACGTGGAGCGCTACCTCTGGCGGGCGATCGCCAACCGCTGCTGCGACTACCACCGCCACCGGCGCAATGCGACGCTGCCGACCGAACGGGCCGCCGCACTTGCGGACGACTCCGGCGATCAGGAACTCCGCGAAGAATACGAACGAATCGCCGGGCTGCTCGCAACCCTCCCGGAAGAACAGGCCGAAGTGATCCGCCTGAAAACCTCCGACTCCCTGACTTTCGCCCGGATCGCCGAGATCACCGGCACCACCGAGGCGACCGTCAAATCCCGTTTCCGTTACGGGATCGGCAAGCTCCGCAAACTCATCAACCACTAAAAATCATCCGCCATGAAATGCACCGATTTTGAAAACCGAATCGAACTGCTGTTCGATGACAATACCCCCCGCAGAGGTTCGCCGCGAAATGTTGGAACACCTCGAAACATGTCCCGCCTGCGCCGAATTCTACCGCCAAACGAAAGCAGCCTTCAACGCCGTCGCTCCCCGCGTCGAAGTGCAGGCTCCGGCCGGTCTGAAAGCCCGCATTCTGAAAACCGCCGCACAAGCCGAAAATACGCCGGCAACCGCACGAACGACCGCTCCGGCACGGCCTCGGCGATTGTGGCTCCGGCCGCTGTCCGCGACGTTGAGCGCCGCAGCCCTCATCGCCCTCGTACTGCTCGTCTTCGATCCCGTCGGCCGCTATCGGGCCCACGCCGCAGGACGTATCTTCCGCGATGCTGCCGCTCAACTCGACAAAAGCCGTTCGTTCCGCCTCGAAATGAATGTCCGCACTCTTCCCCAGGAAAATTTCAGCTACATCGATGCCGAAGTCCCCTTTGTCCCCCACCGTATGTGGGTGGAACCGGGTTCAGGCCGCTGGCGGCTGGAAAAAGCAGGACGGATCGCCCTGAGCGACGGGGAACGGATCCTGATGTGGAGTCCTGAGATAAACTCGGGCTTCATCATGCGTCCCGGTAGCGGCGCAATCGAAGATTTCGCCACCCTGCTCGACCCCTACACCCTGCTGCTGCGGGAAGAGCTCAACTTCGCCGAGCGCCGGAACGCAAGTTACAGCAAGCAAGTCGGACCGGAAACGATCACGCTGACCGTCGAAGCGCCGGCCGAAGGGGATTTCAGCAACGACTACCTGTCGGGAACCTCGATCGACGAATCCGACACCCGACGCGAATACCGCTTCGATCGGACGACCGGACGGCTTATCGGGCTGAAAATCGAGCAGACCGACGGCAAAACACCCGTAACCATCGCCGAATTGCAACGCATCGTTTACGACATACCGCTGTCCGACACCCTCTTTCGGGCTTACGACGGCATCGAATGGATCGACCTCACCAAACCGGTCGGCGGCGTACACTTCGCAGCCATTGCACCGGAAGAGGCGGCCCGCAAGCTCTTCGCCGCCATGCAGACGTGGGATACGGAAATACTCGCCGAAGGACTCGTTTACTATCCGCTCGACCTTATGAAGGAACGATATGCAGGCTGCCGCCTCCTCGAAACACAGCCAGCCTTCCGTTCGGGACAGTACGCGGGAGTATTCGTTCCCTGCCGAGTGAAAATGTCCGATGGCCGCATCGAAAAAATAGTGCTCGCTCTGCGCAATGACAACCCCACCGGTTCGTGGGTGGCCGACGGCGGCCTCTGACGCTCCCGGAAATAAAAAGTTCCACATTCCCTCCGTTTTCCGGCAGACAAGCTACGGATCACGACCGCATCAGTCGTGTATGAAAAGCCATCGGAATTTCCCCGAGCCCTTTCCGTATGTCTTTCCAACAGCAGGCAGCGTCGTATTCGTATGAACCGCAGAACGCCCGCCGCCCTGAAAACGGCTCTCCGGACTTCATACACGACAGCCCGGAATAAAAAAGTTCCCGGAATCGCAAATGCGATTCCGGGAACTTTTCATAAGAGAAGCGATGGACTACATCATACCGCCCATGCCGCCGCCCGGCATCGCAGGCATTGCGGGAGCGTCCGACTTCTTCTCGGCCAATACACACTCCGTGGTAAGGAACATCGAAGCGATCGAAGCCGCATTCTCCAACGCCACACGCGAAACCTTGGTCGGGTCGATGATACCCGCTTTGAGCAGGTCCTCATAACGGTCGTCGCGGGCGTTGTAACCGAAGGCGCCTTTGCCCTCCTTCACCTTATTGACAACCACCGAACCCTCGCCGCCGGCATTCGTCACGATCTGACGCAGCGGCTCTTCGATAGCGCGTTTTACGATCTGGATACCGGTCGTCTGGTCTTCGTTGTCGCCCTTGAGCGTCTCCAAAGCCTCCACCGCACGGATGTAAGCGACACCGCCGCCCGGCACTATACCTTCCTCGACGGCAGCACGGGTCGCAGCCAACGCATCGTCCACACGGTCTTTCTTCTCTTTCATCTCGACCTCGGTCGCAGCGCCGACGTACAGCACAGCCACACCGCCGGCCAGTTTAGCCAAACGTTCCTGGAGTTTCTCCTTGTCGTAATCCGACGTAGCGGCTTCGATACCGGCGCGGATCTGCGCCACACGGGCAGCGATAGCGTCCTTCGAACCGGCGCCATCGACAATCGTCGTATTCTCCTTGTTGAGCGTAACCTTCTCCGCCGTACCCAGCACCGAGAGGTTCGCGTCCTCGATCTTCATACCCTTGTCGGTCGAAATGACCGTGGCACCCGTCAGCACGGCGATATCTTCGAGCATCTCCTTGCGGCGGTCGCCGAAGCCCGGAGCCTTGCAAGCGGCGATCTTCAACGTACCGCGCAACTTATTGACAACCAGTGCGGAAAGTGCCTCGCCATCCACATCTTCGGCGATAATCAGCAGCGAGCGTCCGCTCTGAGCCACCGGCTCGAGCACACCCATCAGCTCCTTCATCGTCGAGATCTTCTTATCGGTAATCAGGATATAGGGTTTGTCCAACTGCGCCTCCATCTTCTCGGTATCGGTGATGAAGTAGGCCGAGATATAGCCACGGTCGAACTGCATACCCTCGACCACATCCACATGGGTTTCGGTACCCTTGGCCTCCTCGACAGTGATGACACCCTCCTTATTGACCTTGCCCATCGCCTCGGCGATCAGCTTGCCGATGGTACCGTCGTTATTGGCGGAAATCGTAGCGACCTGCTCGATCTTTGCGAAATCGGTGCCTACGGTCTGGCTCTGCTTCTTGAGTGAATCCACGACCACACCGACAGCCTTGTCGATACCGCGTTTGAGGTCCATCGGATTGGCTCCGGCGGTCACGTTCTTCAGTCCCACGCCGATCATCGCCTGCGCCAGCACGGTTGCGGTCGTCGTGCCATCGCCGGCATCGTCGTTGGTCTTCGAAGCGACCTCCTTGACCATCTGGGCGCCCATGTTGGGAATCGCATCCTCCAGTTCCACCTCCTTGGCGACGGTCACACCGTCCTTGGTCACCTGGGGAGCACCGAACTTCTTGTCGATGATTACGTTGCGTCCTTTGGGACCGAGCGTTACCTTCACAGCGTTCGACAAAGCGTCCACACCCTCCTTGAGAAGCTCACGGGCTTCCACGTTGTATTTTATCTCTTTTGCCATAATCGTAATTTTTTTAATCCAACCGAACTAATTAAATGATAGCCAGAATATCCTGCTGCTTCATAATCAGGTAATCCGTGCCATCGACATTGATCTCCTGACCGGCATACTTGCCGTAAAGCACCTGATCGCCGACTTTGACTTCCATCTTGATTTCCGAAGTACCGGGACCAACGGCGATTACTTTGCCTGCCAGCGGTTTCTCCTTCGCCGTATCGGGAATGATCAAACCTCCGGCCGTTTTCTCTTCCGCCGGGTTGGGCAGGATCAACACGCGGTCTGATAATGGTTTTACGTTCATAGTGGTATGATTTTAATTGTTATAAGTTATATTTAACAGTTTTTCAACTTCGCGTTTGCGACGATAACTCCAACAAGAGATATGCCAAACGATTTTTGACAGAAAAGTCTGACAAATCGGGCGGCAAGACTGTCATTTTGACAAAACGGCAGATACATCATCCTGACACCGTACGTTTCCGCTCCATCGATACCGTCAGAGAGGACCGTACGCACAGAATCCGAAAAGAATTTCGCCGTTTTTTTGCACGGACGGAAAAAACCTATTATCTTTGCACTCCGGTTGATCTTCGGTATCGACCGATATGGTGGATGTAGCTCAGTCGGTTAGAGCGTCGGATTGTGGTTCCGAAAGTCGTGGGTTCGAGCCCCATCTTCCACCCGAAAAAGGCCTTCTTCGGAAGGCCTTTTTTATAATACACAAATTACCACGCACTTATCATTCAGAGTACATCCATCCCGAAAAGGGAAATATACCGAAGTTCTGCCAAGACATCGAGACTCGAAACAGGGATCCACAATCCCCGAATAAACCCCATACCTTCGCGATAACCGTCTTTGAAAATAAAGAATACGACAAATATCACCCGCTTTGAAAACTTGCCCCGATAAAAAGCCGGAATCGTCGTTTTATTGAATTTTGGCAGACTTCTCGATTGGCTTTTCGCGTCCCCAGCGCCCCCTACTTCCGCTCGGAGCACATAAACGAAAAAGGCTCGGCAATCATCAGATTACCAAGCCTTTTCATCAGTCGGGGTGACAAGATTCGAACTTGCGACCACACGCCCCCCAGACGCGTACTCTAAACCGGGCTGAGCTACACCCCGAACTCTTTCGGAGTGCAAATATACGAACTTTTGCCTTACAAAAAAATGAAATGCAAATATTTTTTCACTCTTCGGCAAAAAACCGGCTTAAAATCTCCCGTTATTCCATTCTTACAATGTCAAAGTACGCTCCTTTCGGCCTAAAAAAGTTCTCAACATCAATCTTACCTTGCGTGATTATCCCTCTTTGGAAGCGCAGGCCCCCAAGCCCCTTACGAGGGAAAGGGATTATAAACGTGGAAACAGGTCGCAAGTAAACACCTTCGGATTAGATACTGCGATCGTCGGATAATGGTGTCGTATAGTCGTATATTATCTTACCTTATTATATAATAATTCATAGACGGCCGGCATATTCCTGTTTTTTTCATATCGCATATCGAAAAAAAGCAGATATTCCCACATTTTTTTTGCATAGAAAACTTTTTTGTTTACCTTTGCACCGCTAAAGGTTTCCCGATCGAGGGAAAACGGATAGCACAGGAGGCCCATTCGTCTATCGGTTAGGACGCAAGATTTTCATTCTTGAAAGAGCAGTTCGACTCTGCTATGGGCTACACGACAGCGTTTTAAGCGCATAACGACGGCCGGTAAGGCCGTATGTTATGTTTTCAGGGCGCTGACGGGGAAACCACAACGAAGGAAGCGGGTTTCGGCCTATTCCGCAGGCGGCCAAGGCCGTCACGAACAAGGCGTCATTTCAACATATGTCGCCGTAAAACTAAAGAACGAAAAAAATTAAAAATAAAAATTAACGATTATGGCAAACCATAAGTCATCCGAGAAGAGAATTCGTCAGACTGTAGCCAAGCGCGCACACAACCGTCTTTTCCACAAGACGGCACGAAACGCCGTGAAAGCACTCCGCAACACGACGGACAAGAGTGCAGCCGAGGCACTTCTCCCGAAGGTTACTTCGATGCTGGACAAGCTGGCCAAGCACAATATCGTGCACAAGAACAAAGCCGGCAACCTGAAAAGTTCGTTGCAGATGCATGTAAACGCCTTGTAAGGGACTGTTATCCAATGCTTAAATTTAAGAGCCGTCAAAATTTGACGGCTCTTCGTTATTTGTATCGCTTTACGGAAATCCTACTTTTTGAATAGCTTTACTGCATTTTGGGCCTTGCTCCGGCGATGCTTTACCCCGAACTTTGACGTATGTTTCAAAATCCGAAAATCGTCCTGTCGCCGACATACGCATACTTGCAGCAAGAGATCCGAAAAATCCCTGCGGGCGACTATCGCATCCTGGAAACTTACTGCGACCGGCGTAATACGGTCCGCAAAATCGAGCTGACAGGAGGTCGGATTTTCGTTCTGAAACAGTATAAACGCCCGACCCGCCTCAACCAATTCGCCTACACTCTTTTCCGCAAAAGCAAAGCCCGTCGAGCCTACGAATACGCCTTGCGGTTACAACAGTTGGGATTCGAAACCGCCGCCCCGGTCGCTTACCTGGAAATCTCACGTCACGGTCTGTTCCACACGGGGTATTTTCTTTCGGAATTCATCGCCCACCCGTTGCTGAGTACCCTGCAGGAAGGAGATGAAGAATCCCGCAAAATTCTGGAGGATTTCGCGGCTTTCATCGTCGAAATGCACGAAAAGGGAGTGTTCAACCTCGACATGAACCCGGGCAACGTATTCTTTTACAAATCCGGCGAAAAATACCGATTCGCACTGATCGACATCAACCGCATCCGGTTTTGCCGCCACCTGACACGCAACGACTGTGTAGAGGTTTTCAAACATCTGGACAACCTTCCGCCTCCGGCCCTCTCGGTCGTACTGGTCCGCTATGCCGAACTGCGCCAGTGGAATCCCCAGATTCTCTGCGGAGCCGTTATGCTGCGACAAGGGTTCAACCTGCCCCGTCGCATCAAAACGGGTTTCCGATCCCTGTTATCGCATCTGGGCCTGCGAAAATAACCCTACTCCTTATCCCGAAATCCCTGGGCTTTGAGCCGGATCTCGCCGCCATCGGGCGTTACGAGGTAGGCACCCGTATTTTCCGCCGTAATATGTCCGATCACATCGACCCCGCCCATGCGCATCACCCGCTCTTGCAGGGCCAGCGGCACGGTGAACAACAACTCGTAATCCTCGCCGCCGTTGAGCGCCGCCACGACGGGATCGGTATGAATCTCCTCGGCGAAAGCCGTCGTCTGACGGGCGATAGGGATCCGGTCGAGGTAAATGCGGGCTCCGCATTTCGAGGCTTTACAAATTTGAAGCAGGTCGCTCGCCAAACCGTCCGAAAGGTCGATCATCGACGTAGGGACGATCTTCTCCTCGGCCAACAGCTCGACGATATCCTTGCGGGCGACAGGCTTGAGGTAGCGTTGCAACAGATATTCGTTTCCTTTGAACTCGGGTTCGGGATCTTTCACCCCCCGCAACACCCGCTTCTCGCGTTCGAGCAGTTGCAGTCCCATGTAGGCTGCCCCCAGGTTACCCGTAATACAGATCAGGTCGTGAAGCTTGGCGCCGCCGCGATAAACCACCTCCTCCTTGCGAGCCCGTCCGAGCGCCGTCACGTGAATAGCCAGCCCGGTCACCGAAGCCTTCGTATCGCCGCCGACCAGATCGACCTCCATCTCCTCGCAAGCGAATCGAATCCCCGCATACAGGTCATCCAACGCCTCCACCGAAATCTTGGACGACACCCCGAGCGACACAAGCAACTGCTCGGGACGCCCGTTCATCGCCAGCAAGTCACTGACAGCCACGACAACAGCCTTGTACCCCAAGTGCTTAAGAGGGAAATAGGTCAGATCGAAATCGACCCCTTCGAGCAGCAGATCGGTGGTGCAGAGCGTCACCTCGTCCGCCCCCGCCGCAATCACGGCGGCATCGTCGCCTACCCCCCGAAGCGTCGAGGCATTGCGCACGGAAAAAGAATCCGTCAAGTGGTCGATCAGCCCGAATTCGCCGAGCGAGGCGATCTCGGTAGGTTTTTTATCAGCCATAGGAATATTGTTTACAATCGTATGTACCTCCCGCATACGGATTCTCTTCCCGTGCGGGTTATCGTCGCAGCGAAATTCGAAAAATCTGCGCTATATCTTACAAAAATACCGAAACTTTGTCGTTTTGACAAAAAAAGATTATATTTGTTAGCGTTAAAAAATTCTTAACCGATGCTGAACATTGTTTTTATTTGGGGCCCCGGGATGCGGCAAGGGAACGCAGGCGGCGCGGCTCAAAGAGAAATACGGAATCGATCACGTATCGACCGGCAACGTAATTCGGGAAGAAATCGCCCGGGGGACGAAACTCGGCAAAGAGATGGAGTCCTATATTACCACGGGCAGACTCGCCCCCGACCAGGTGGTGATCGACATGATCGCCGACTACATCGCGGCGCACAAACACGCGAAAGGCAACATTTTCGACGGCTTTCCCCGCACGACGCACCAGGCCGAGGAGTTCGACCGGATGCTGTCCGAACAGGGGTTGAAGGTCGATGTCATGATCTACATGGACGTTCCCGAAGAGGAGCTGGTAAAACGCATCCTGCTCCGGGGCAAAGAGTCCGGGCGAGCGGACGACGCTTCGGAGGAGGTGATCCGCGACCGTATCAAAGTATATCACGAACAGACGGCCGTCGTCGCGGACTTTTACGCCAAACAGGGAAAATTCGCCGACATCAACGGTTTGGGCACCATGGATGAAGTCTTCGACCGCATCTGTCAGGTCATCGATTCCATTCGGAAGTAACTCCGACCTCATACACATCTATTTCACGGGATTCCTGTCGAAGGAATCCCGTTGTTTTGTCCCCTTCCGGAAGAAAAATTTTTCCCGGAGTCCTCGCAAAACTCGGCTCACACCGGACACACCAGACAAACGGCACGCTCCGCCCTCCTTCCGACCGAACGCCCCGGCCCCGACAGTCCCAGTCGGCAAACAGCCAGGCGGCAGCGGCACCGAAAATATACCAATATATATAAATAAATCCTGCCGGCAATAAATAAAAAAGAGGCCTCGCAAGACGATTTTTACATTATTTTTTATACCTTTGCATCCGCTAAATGCATATTAATCTAATTAACAAACGATTATGAACAATTACGAAACCGTTTTCATTGTCACGCCGGTCCTTTCCGATGCACAGGTCAAGGAGGTCGCTGACAAATTCCAGGGTGTAATTACCGAAAACGGCGGTCAGATTGTGAACAGCGAGGCCTGGGGCTTGAAGAAGCTCGCCTACCCGATTCAGAAGAAGACCACCGGATTCTACTTCCTGATTGAGTTCACCGGTGAAGGCTCGATCGTCAACACCCTCGAAACGCAGTACCGCCGCGACGAGCGGATCATCCGTTTCTTAACTTTCAAGCAGGACAAATTCGCCGTAGAGTACTCGGAGAAACGTCGTGCGAAACTTTCTAACAAGCAGGAGGAGTAAACCATGGCACAGGAAAACAACAACCAGTCTGAAATCAGATACCTCAACCCCGTTTCGGTTGACGTCAAGAAAAAGAAGTACTGCCGTTTCAAGAAACTCGGCATCAAGTACGTGGATTACAAGGACGGCGAGTTCCTCAAGAAGTTCCTCAACGAGCAGGGCAAGATTCTGCCCCGCCGCCTGACGGGTACTTCGCAGAAGTTCCAGAAGAAGGTAGCGCAGGCCGTGAAACGTGCCCGCCACCTCGCGATCCTGCCCTTCGTAACCGATTGTATGAAATAATAAAGAGGAGGAGAGAACATGGAAGTAATTCTTATCAAGGATATCGAGAATCTGGGTTACGCCAACGACATCGTGAACGTAAAACCCGGTTACGCAAACAACTACCTGATCCCCCAGGGTTACGCGAAGGCAGCTACCGCAGCTGCGAAGAAGATCCTCGCAGAGAACCTCAAGCAGCGTGCCCACAAGGATGCCAAGATCCTGGCCGACGCACAGGCTCTGGCCGAGAAGATCGCCAACCTGCCGCTGGTAATCGCTGCCAAGGCAGAGGAGGGACGCATCTTCGGTGCGATCACCGCTGCCGACCTCGCCGAGGCTTTGGCTGCCAAAGGAATCGAAATCGACCGCAAGACCATTGCCGTGGAGAACATCAAGACCCTCGGCGAATACGAGGCCGTCGCCAAGATTCACCGCGACGTCAAAGCGACAATCAAATTTACGGTAACCGCAGAGGAGTAATCCCCAGCCTCCGTTTCAATCGAAAAGGCCGATCGTACAGATCGGCCTTTTTCGTCGGATCGCCCGAAAGAAAGACCGCCCCCGCATGTCCCCCTCCTTCGCGGAATCCGGAAATATCGATCGGCAAAAACAAAAAAATCGCTACCTTTGCAAATGGCTGCGGCCCCGGACGACGAAGGCGGCCATGCCAAACTGACGCAAGGAGAATCCGATCACGGAGAAATTCACGCTTCGGAGCAATGCACGGTCGGGAACATAGCGTACCAACTCCGCAGAAAGACCCTGCACGACTCGCCTCGCATATGAGGTATTGTCCGGACCGAAACCCAAATGTACGAACACCGCACGCATAAACACGAAATCGTCCCCGCTCATACCGGCATCGACGAAAAAACGCACTCATGTACCTGAAAAAACTGTCGCTCATCAATTTCAAGAACATCCGGGAAGAGAATCTCGAATTCCGGCCCGGCATCAACTGCTTCGTGGGCGACAACGGAGCGGGCAAAACCAACGTGATCGACGCGGTCTATTTCCTTTCGATGTGCAAGTCGTCGCTGGCGATGACCGACGGGCAGAGCATGCGCCACGGCAGCGATTTCTTTCTGCTCGACGGCCAGTACCTCACCGACGGAGGCCGCAGCGAGAGCGTCGTGTGCGCCTTCGCCCGCAAAGGAGGCAAAACCCTCAAGCGCAACGGCAAGGAGTACGAACGACTCTCGGACCACGTGGGATTGATCCCGGTGGTGATCGTCTCCCCGGCCGACACGATGCTCATCAGCGACGCCGCCGACGAACGCCGCCGTTACCTGAACGGTTTTATCTCCCAGTTGGACCGTGCTTATCTGCAGGCTCTGGTACGCTACAACGCCGTATTGGGCGAACGCAACCGCCTGCTCAAAATCTCGCGGGACGAACAGATGCTCTGCATATACGACCGTCAGCTGGTCGAACAGGGAGGCATCATCCACCGCAAACGCAGCGAAATCGCAGCTCTGCTCGAACCCGAAGTCGCCCGATACTACCGCCACCTCTCCAGCGACCGCGAACAGGTGACGCTCGAATACCGCTCGGAGCTGAACGACACCCCCTTCGAAGAGTTGCTGCTCAAGTCCCGGGAAAAGGATTTCGTCAACGGATTCACCACTGCGGGCATCCACCGCGACGATCTGGTACTCCGCATCGGCGGCTATCCCCTGCGCAAATACGGTTCGCAGGGGCAGCAAAAATCGTTTCTGATCGCTCTCAAACTCGCCCAATATGCCCTGGTCGCCCAAGCCAAAGGGGAAAAACCGATCCTGCTGCTGGACGACCTCTTCGACAAACTCGACGCCGGGCGGGTCGAACAGCTCATCCGGCTGGTCGGGGACGATGGTTTCGGACAGATCTTCATCACCGACTGCAACCCGACGCGTCTGCGCACCATTCTGGACAAAACAGGCGACGACTACTCGCTCTTCACGGTCGAAAACGGAGGAATCGTGCGATGAAACGAAGCAAGACGGTCACCGTCGGCGAACTGCTCGACGAATTTTTCCAGCGTCCTTACGTCGCCGCCAAAGTCGCCGAAGGACGGCTGCGCGACACCTGGCGCGAGATCGTCGGTCCGGCAGCCGACGCCGAAACCACCGAGCTGCGGCTCGAAAATCACATTCTGCACGTCCGTATCCGCTCGAGCATCCTGCGCAACGAACTTTTCTACCAGCGCGAAGCCCTGGCCGCCGAAATCAACCGCCGCTCGAAAATCCGACTGGTCAATGCGGTCATCATCCGGTGAAATTCATCTTTTTTCTTCGCGGCGGCTCTACAATTCTCGGCAGATATTGGCATTATTCAAAGAAAAAATGTATTTTTGCACGTTAGAAGCGAAAATTCAAACTAAAACTGCATATTTCTATGACAAAGCAAAACGAGCAGGAAGCACTCGGCACAGCGATGAATAAAACCGAGATGTTTTTCGAGAAAAACAGCAAATCGATGATCATCGCGCTGCTGGCCCTCTTCGTACTCGCCGCAGCCATCTTCGGCTATCGACAGTTGATCTCACAGCCCCGCGAGCGTAAGGCGGCCGAGATGATCGCTCAGGCCCAGTACCGGTTCGAATCGACCACGCCCGAATACCAGCTGGCTCTCGAAGGCGATGCCAACGGCCCCGGCTTCCTCGATGTCATCGACCAGTACGGTTCCACGCGTGCGGGCAACCTGGCCAAGCACTATGCCGGCATCTGCTACCTGCGTTTAGGCGACTTGGACAACGCGGCCACCTACCTGGCAAAATACAAACCGGCCAAAGGCATTCCCGCAGAGATCGTCAATGCCCAGAACATAGGTCTGCAGGGCGATATCGCCGTCGAGAAGGGCGATTATGCCGCAGCGATCAAACTGTTCGAGAAGGCAGCCAAGGTTTCGGACAACAACCTGACGGCCCCGATGTACCTGCGTAAAGCGGCTCTGGCAGCCAATGCCATGGGCAACAAAGAGCAGGCGCTCGGATTCGCCCAGCGGATTCAAAACGAATTCCCTGCATCGGCCGAAGCACAGAATGCAGAAAAACTGATGGGCACGATCCAGCAATAACGCGAAACACCCGAATCCAAGCATGTCAACCAAGCATCACAACCTTTCGCAGTTGGACGCCCCGCTGCCGTCGGCAGCCGATATGAAGTTCGGCATCGTCGTAGCGGAGTGGAACCGGGAAATCACGGAAGCCCTGCTCGAGGGAGCGGTCCAAACCCTCCGCAGCGCCGGATGCAGCGACCTGAATATTCAGATCAAATATGTCCCCGGCACTTTCGAGCTGACTCTCGGTACCCAGTTTTTCGCCGAATATACGGACGTGGATGCGGTGATCGCTCTGGGCTGCGTCGTTCAGGGTGAAACCCGCCATTTCGATTTCATCTGCCAGGGCGTGACACAGGGTATCACCCAGTTGCAGATACAGTGGAATATGCCTGTAGCATTCGGTATCCTGACGGTGAACGACCAGCAACAGGCATTCGACCGGGCGGGCGGAAAATACGGAAACAAGGGCAATGAAGCGGCAGCGGCGGCCATTCAGATGGTCAAGCTGCAAACCGACATGGAAGCTGCGTCGCCCAATACGGTTCCCGACCGTAAAAACATCAATTAAGCGAATTTTTCTTGTATAAAAGTATTTTTCCGATTCAGCCGGACTTGTAAAGAAGTCCGGCTGAATTTTTATATGCGCATTCACTTACCGATAAGACAAAGGCAGATATTTTCGCTCCGGGCCCTTCTCGGAAAAGAAGAGGCAGAGGAAAAAATCCGCACCCATTGGCTCTGCCTCCCCGTCCACAAGATAGAATCGGATATACAGCTCCGATTGCAAACCGCAACAATAAATTCCGAAAAGGAAAATTCGACAAAACAAATACACTCAAACAAATTCGTTCCAATAAAAAACCGGGAAGGTAATGCCGAAACAACGACCGGAAAAACGGGATGCCTGGACAAATACAATACCGCTTATCCGGTGACAAACAGTAAGTATTTATACCACTTTTCACGAAAAGAATCCGGGAGGTTTGAACATCCCGACAATTATTTTTACTTTTGTGGACTACTGAAACGCATAATCTTAAAATCAAATAACGAACACGTATGGTAGATATTTTTGAACGCCTCGAAAAGAATGCCGGAGGCCCTATCGGTATGTACATGGGTTATGCCCACGGGTATTTCGCATTCCCCAAACTCGAAGGAGAAATCGGTCCCCACATGACCTTTCGGGGACAGAAGATGCTGAACTGGAGCCTGAACAACTACCTGGGCCTGGCCAATCACCCCGAAGTGCGCGAAGCCGACGCCAAAGGTGCCGCCGAATTCGGCATGGCTGCCCCGATGGGCGCCCGCATGATGAGCGGTCAGACCAAATACCATGAACAGTTGGAGCGCGAACTGGCAGAGTTCGTCGGCAAACCCGACGCCTTCCTGCTGAACTTCGGCTATCAGGGCATGATCTCGATCATCGACTGCCTCCTCACCCCGCGCGACGTGGTGGTCTATGATGCCGAGGCACACGCCTGCATCATCGACGGCCTGCGCATGCACAAGGGCAAGCGTTTCGTATATGGCCATAACGACATGGCTTCGCTGCGCCTGCAACTCAAGCACGCTACGGAACTGGCGGAGCAGCAGAACGGCGGCGTACTCGTCATCACCGAAGGCGTATTCGGCATGAAGGGCGACCTGGGCAAACTGGACGAGATCGTGGCGATGAAGAAAGATTTCAACTTCCGCCTGCTGGTCGATGACGCCCACGGCTTCGGCACGATGGGTCCCCACGGACGGGGCACGGCCGCTCACTTCGACGTCGTGGACGGTGTGGATGTGCTGTTCAACACCTTCGCCAAGTCGATGGCCGGCATCGGAGCCTTCGTCTGCGGTCCCCGCTGGCTTATCAACCTGCTGCGCTACAACATGCGTTCGCAGCTCTACGCCAAGTCACTCCCGATGCCGATGGTGATCGGCGCGCTGAAGCGTCTGGATCTGATCCGCAAGCACCCCGAATACCAGGAGAAGCTCTGGGAAATCACCCGTGCCCTGCAAGGCGGACTGAAGGAGAACGGATTCGAAATCGGTGTAACCCAGTCGCCCGTAACCCCCGTCTATATGAAAGGCGGCATCCCCGAAGCGACCAACCTGATCGTCGATCTGCGCGAGAAACACAACCTCTTCTGCTCGGTAGTGGTCTATCCGGTGATCCCGAAGGGCGAAATCATCCTGCGCCTGATCCCGACGGCAGCCCACACGCTCGACGACGTGAAGTTCACGATCGAGGCGTTCAAAGCCATCCGCAACAAGCTCGAAAGCGGCTTCTACCGCGACAAACCGATGCCGATGAAAGCCGACGAAGGATTTTCGGTGCGTTAAACCGACTTGTCCCATAAAAAAATCCCCGCTGTAAAAACAGCGGGGATTTTTCACGAATACGAATATCTACCTGACAAAAGCGCTTCGCCTTTAGTTCTTGAAGGTCAGGCCATCGGCGTCGGCATCGATGACGATCGGATGCTCGCGATTGACATCGCCCGCCAAAATCCGCTTCGACAGATCGTTCACCACGTAACGCTGAATCGTACGCTTGACGGGACGTGCGCCGTACAACGGATCGTAACCTATGCGGGCGATCCACTCTTTCGCCTTCTTCGTATAGTCGAGCTCGATGTTGTTTTCTTTCAACAGTTTGCGGACTATATTCATCTGAATATCGACGATCCGCCCGATGTCTTCGTGCGTCAGCGGCTCGAACATCACGATCTCGTCGATACGGTTCAGGAACTCGGGCTTGAGCTGCATCTTCAACTGCTCGATCACCTCCAGACGCGTCTTTTCAACCACTTCCGGCGAAATTTTATTGCCGTCGAAAGCCGGAGCGAAATTCTCCTGGATAACCTGTGCCCCCATGTTGGAGGTCATGATGATAATCGTATTGCGGAAATCGACCGTACGCCCCTTGTTATCGGTAAGCCGTCCGTCGTCGAGCACCTGCAACAGGATGTTGAACACGTCGGGATGCGCCTTCTCGATCTCATCGAGCAGCACGACCGAATAAGGCTTGCGCCGCACGGCCTCGGTCAGTTGTCCGCCCTCGTCGTAACCGACATATCCCGGAGGCGCACCGACCAGACGCGACACGCTGTGACGCTCCTGGTACTCGCTCATGTCGATACGGGTCAGCATGTTGTCGTCGTTGAAGAGGAACTCGGCCAGCGCCTTCGCCAGCTCGGTCTTACCCACACCCGTCGTACCCAGGAAGATGAACGAGCCGATCGGCTTGCGGGGATCGTTCAGTCCGGCCCGCGAACGGCGCACGGCATCCGACACGGCGGCAATGGCCAAATCCTGACCGACTACGCGGCGATGCAACTCCTCCTCCATGTGGAGCAGCTTCTCACGCTCGGAAGCCAGCATACGCGAAACGGGAATCCCCGTCCAGCGGGATACCACCTCGGCCACATCCTCAGCATCGACCTCCTCCTTGATCATCGCCCCGCTAGCCGAAGCCGCACGGAATTCGTCCTGAAGAGCCGCGATCTGCTTCTCGGCCTCCTGAATCTTGCCGTAACGAATCTCGGCCACACGGCCGTAATCGCCCTGCCGTTCAGCCTGCTGAGCCTCGATCTTCAGGTGCTCGATCCGGTCCTTGTTCTCCTGGATCTTCTTCAGCACGTCCCGTTCGCCTTCCCACTTGGCACGAAGCTCGGCGCGTTTGGCCCCCAGCTCCTCGATCTCATGGGTCAGTTGCTCGACACGCTCCTTGTCGTTCTCGCGGCGGATCGCCTCGCGCTCGATCTCGAGCTGACGTACCCGGCGATCCAGCACATCGATCTCCTCCGGCACGGAGTTCATCTCCAGGCGGAGTTTCGAAGCCGCCTCGTCGATCAGGTCGATCGCCTTATCGGGCAGGAAACGGGAGGTGATGTAGCGCTGCGAAAGCTCGACGGCCGCAACGATCGCCTCGTCCTTGATCCGCACCTGATGGTGGTTCTCGTAACGATCCTTCAGTCCGCGCAGGATCGAAATCGCATCCTCGGCCGTCGGTTCATCGACCATGACTTTCTGAAAACGACGCTCGAGCGCCTTGTCCTGCTCGAAATATTTCTGGAACTCGTCGAGCGTCGTAGCACCGATCGTACGCAGCTCACCGCGCGCCAGGGCCGGTTTGAGAATATTGGCGGCATCCATCGCACCCGACGACTTGCCGGCTCCGACCAGCGTATGAATTTCGTCGATGAAGAGCAATATCTCGCCCTCGCTGGCGGTCACCTCCTGCACGACGGCCTTCAGACGCTCCTCGAACTCACCCTGGTACTTGGCCCCGGCGATCAGGGCGCCCATGTCGAGCGAATAGATCACCTTCGAGCGCAGGTTCTCCGGCACATCCCCGTTCACGATCCGGTGAGCGATACCCTCTGCAATGGCCGTCTTACCCACACCGGGTTCTCCGACCAGCATCGGATTGTTTTTGGTACGGCGCGAAAGAATCTGCAATACACGGCGAATCTCCTCGTCGCGGCCGATGACCGGATCGAGCTTGCCGCTGCGGGCCATCTCGTTCAGATTGATCGCATACTTGCCCAGGGCATCGAACTCCTGCGACGCCGTCTGCGAATCGACGGTCGCCCCCTTGCGGAACACCCGAATCGCCTCGAGCAACTCCTTTTCAGTCGCCCCGGCGCCTTTCAGCAAATCGGCGGCAGTACCCCGCTCGGCGATCAGTCCCAGCAGCAGATGCTCAACCGAAGCGTACTTGTCCCCGAAATTCTTGGTAAAATCGACGGCACGCTGGATTACTTTGGTCGTATCCTGCGAAAAGAACTGTTCGCCGCCTCCCGAAACATGGGGCAGCCCCCGCACGGCCCGCTCCACTTCGCCGCGCAGTCCCCGCACGTTTACGCCGACACGCCCCAGCAGAAATACCGACAGCGAATCGTCCTCGCGCACGAGCACATTGAGCAGATGCAGCGGTTCGACGGCCTGATTGCCCTGCTCCCTGGCAAGAGACACCGCAGCCTGCAGCGCCTCTTGCGCCTTAATAGTTAAAGAATTAATGTTCATAGTGCATTTTCCTGTTACAATCCAAATAAAATTGGATCAAAGTTTTCGGTTAAATTTGTTTTTATCTTATTTACAGCGTATTGCATTTCTTGGTGAACTTCTCGGCCAAAGGTCAAGGCACGAGAGCCTCCGCCGGCCTTTGATCGAGCCGGTGCGGAGGCACATCGTGCTTAACACCTTTGGCTCTCTCGAAAGCCGAGATTTCAGAACCCGAAAAAATCCTTCGATAAACAGATTTTCCTTAGCGGTCAGCTCTCTGCCGCATATCCCTTTATTAGTTTACAAAGGCCAGAGGAGCAGATTATTTTAAGCGGACGTTAACGCCGCAACAACTATGTAGTATTCTCTCTGGGAAAATCCGTTTACCGGAAGGGTTTCTCTATGACACGATACTATTGACATATTCGGTCTGATGTTTCAGCACAAAGAATAGACGGTTTACCAGTTTGCGGGCGACCTTTACGATAGCTTTGCTCTTGGGCATCCGTTTGCATTGTTCCGTATAGAACAGGTTCATCGCAGGGTCTTGACGTACCGCCACCCATGCCGCTTCTATCAGTTACAGCGCATAACGGCGTGTTTTCGTATGGTAATATCCCCCGTCCCATCTTTCTCTCCGCTGGAGTGGCACATCGGGATCATTCCGATATAGGCGACCAGTTGTTCGGCATTGCGGAAGCGGGTTATGTCGCATATCTCGGAGAGGAACGCCATTCCCGTAGCCTGCCCGAACCCCGGAACGCTCATAATCAACCGCAGCGGTTCGCGGAATCGATCCGTCTTGGCCAATGTCCGTAAAGCCCGTGTCATCTCCAGTTTCTGACGGCGTAACTCTTCCAGATGCCGGATATGAATGTCGAGGGCCTGACGGCCGCTCGGGGTGAGCGTCTCTATCTCCTTCAACCAGGCGAAAAAAGCGCTTCGACCAGTTGGAAAACGGAGTGAGAAACTCCTGCGGAATCTCGATGCCTAAATACCGAAGTTGAGACTTGAGCCGATTCTTCTGACGGGTCGTGTCTTTGGTTATCGAGTTCTTCAATCTTATCAAGGAACGCATCTCCAACGATACGCTGTCCGGCGTATAAATGCCTTTCAGCTCGTTGGCTCTTAAACTCCGCGCCAGCTTACCGCTGTCCACGGTGTCGGTCTTACGCAGCTTTTCGCTGCTCTTGGTCGGCACGTCGGCCGGATTGACCACGATGTTGTCGATCCCTAAGGCCGTCAGACGCTCGTGTATCCAAAATCCGCAGAAGCCCGCTTCGTACACCGAGTGATACTCGGCGCCCGGATAACTCCGAGCGAAAAATCCGTAAAACGCTTCTGGGCTCGGCTGCTGGCTAAACTTCTTCAATACGGAGGTTTCGGACAAGACCGTAACCGACCAACTCTTCAAATGGACGTCGATTCCTACATAAATCTTTTGTCCTCTGAAACTAATTTTGTTTCTTTGCTCTCTCATGGCTATCGTCGTTTTAGTTAGTAAAGGTTTTGCAGCTTTAATCTAACCAAAATCTCGATAGCTTTTTCATTTATCCGCTATCATCGCGGCTTACCCTGATTGTAAACATAGGGATTATATTATTTTTAATTCATTTCTTTGCCTTTACCTATCGCAAAATATCTGCCAAGTCTGCAACTTCTGCCGTCCTGTCCGATTTTGTCATATCCCGGACGATATCGTAATGACAAAATGGCTACCTTTGCAGGACAAAACCAAATTATCTAATCAGACAGAATGAAAAAACTTATCCTCGCCATTACGGCATCGCTCTGCATCGCGACTCTGATCTCTTCATGCAACAACCTGGGCATCAGCGCTCCGAAAATGGATTCCGATGAAGCAACGCAACTCATCGTAGAAACTCTCGAAAAGAATATCAACTTCGACGAGTGGAAAATATATGAAATCCGCTGGATGGAGGCGGACGAGCTGGAGAATAACCTGACAGTTTTATTCGTCGAAATGGTAAACAAGGCCGGCGACTGTTTCTCGCAGACCTTCACGCTCTCCGGTCCCGGCAAAGGCAACATCTCCGACCTGAATGAAGCAGGCGGGCTGCGAGGGAAACTCGATTTCGAAAAAGTCAAAGGCCTGACTCCGGCCTCGATCAACGTCGAAGCCATCCGCAAACAGTACGAAGAGGCCAAAGCCATGATCCCCGAAAACTATACGTTCAAGAGCATCGGCGACTACCTGATTCAGGAAACGGTTCCTTCGGGCAACGAATTCCTCGACCGAAATAAAACGTTCGGCGAAGTGAAAGCAGAGTTCAGTATGAACATAACCGAAAACGGCAAGGAGATCGTCGAAAGCGCCGGCAAGAAATCGGTCCAGTATTACGAAGTCACCTTCAATGTGCTGCCCGACGGATCGGTTCAGATGGAAGAGTAAGGCGACCTGCGGCGACACACTGCGAAAGACGGGAGTTTCGGCTTCCGTCTTTCTTTATTCTTGAGGCATACTCGCACCGAAGCGAGTCACCTGCGAAAATTACCGAACAGATCGCCGGTACGGGGAACGGATTTTCGAAAACGATACACCGCGCTTCATTCCGCATATTCCACCCGACAAAGTGCAAATAAATTTGGCGCAGCACCCGGCTTTCACTATCTTTGCAGAAGATAGGAAGCGCCTCGGAAATCTTCGAAAATAAATTTTCCCGATTTCGCCCGGCTTTCACTATCTTTGTTCCGCCATGAGTGATTTTATCGTCAGCGCACGCAAATACCGCCCCGCCACTTTCTCTTCGGTCGTGGGGCAGAAGCACATTACCTCGACCCTGAAGAACGCGATCGAACGCGGCCAACTGGCCCACGCCTACCTCTTCTGCGGTCCGCGCGGTGTGGGCAAGACGACCTGCGCCCGTATCTTCGCCAAGGCGATCAACTGTCTGCATCCCGAAGGGGCCGAAGCCTGCAACACGTGCGAATCGTGCCGCAGCTTCAACGACGGGCGCTCGCTCAACATCCACGAGCTAGACGCCGCGTCGAACAACTCGGTCGAGGACATCCGCTCGCTCATCGAACAGGTGCGCATCATCCCGCAGGTGGGACGCTACAAGGTCTTTATCATCGACGAGGTCCACATGCTCTCGCAGCAGGCCTTCAATGCCTTCCTCAAGACGTTGGAGGAACCGCCCGCCCATGTCATCTTCATCCTGGCGACCACCGAAAAACACAAGATCATCCCTACGATCCTCTCCCGCTGCCAGATCTACGACTTCAACCGCATCCGCGTCGAGGACTCCGTGGAATACCTCAAATACATCGCCTCGCAGGAGGGAATCACCGCCGACGACGAGTCGCTCAACCTGATCGCACAGAAAGCCGACGGCGGCATGCGCGACGCCCTGTCGATGTTCGACAAGGCCGTTTCGTTCTGCGGGCAGGAACTCCGCTATCAGGAGGTGGCCCAGACGCTCAACGTATTGGACTACGACACCTACTTCAGCATGACCGAAACGCTCCTGTCGGGCAACTATGTCGAGGCGCTGCTCTCTTTCGACAACGTGCTCGCGCGGGGATTCTCCGGCCAGACTTTCATGGCGGGACTCAATCGCCACCTGCGCGACCTGCTGGTGGCCCGCAACGAGCCTTCGCTCCGGCTGCTGGAATTTACCGGTACGCTGATGGAACGATACCGGACGCAGGCGGCCGCCTGCCCTCCCGAATTTCTTTTCGGCGCCATATCGCTGCTCACGGACCTCGACGGCAAAATCAGGCAATCGTCCAACCAACGGCTGCTCGTCGAACTGGGACTGATGAAGATCGCCGGTCTCGGTCAAAAAAAAAATAGCCCCGTCGATCCCGTAAATCTTCCGTTGCCGGAACTGGTTCGGACCGCCCCCGCGCAATCCGCACCGGCCCGTTCGCAATCGACACAACAGACGGCTCCCGCGCCCGCTCCTCAACCGGCTACGGTCCAACGGCCGACGGCTGCGGCGGCAGAATCTTCGCCCGGAATCGCGGCATCCGCTCCGGCTGCAACGCCTGCGGCAAAAGCCGCAGCCGATCCCGCACCTCCGGCGACATCGGCCGCTGCCCGTACATCCGCAATGCCGACGCCGTCCATTCAGCCGGCCCCGGAACGAACGCAGGCCGCAGCAACGCCGGTTTCGACACAACCGCAAACGGCGCGTCCCCGTCCCGTACAGTCCAGACTCGCATCGGGAATTTCCATTTCGGCGCTGATAAACGACGCAGCCCCGGAACCGGATACGGAAACCGCCGTGCATGCCGCAGCACCCCAGCCGGTCATCGACCCGCTCAGTGCCGAAAAACTCGAAACGACCCGTGAAAAAATCCTCACGCTCGTCCGCGAGATGCGTCCGCGCTTCGTCGCGGCGTTCGAACGGATGCAATTTCAGGGACACGTGATCCGTATCGCAGTTCCGTCGGAAGCCCTGCGCGAAGAGATCCTGCGCAACAAAACCGAACTGCTGCTCCGCATCGCCGAAACGTCCGGCGTGCAGGGTATGCTGGAGCTCGACGTTACGGTCAATGAAGAGATCCGGGCCGCCCGCCCGATCAAACTCGAAGACCGGGTCAAGTATATGACCGAAAAAAATCCTCTGCTGGCCGAGTTGCGCCGGGCGCTCGACCTGGAGGTAGAATAAAGCATAAAATAAAGTAAAACCAAATACACAAATGGCAATTAAGAACTTTGTCGAAGAATTGGAATGGCGCGGTATGATTCACTCGATCATGCCGGGCACACAGGAACAACTTCAGAAAGAGATGTCCACAGCTTACGTGGGCATCGACCCAACGGCGGATTCGCTGCACATCGGACACCTGGTGAGTGTAATGATCCTCAAGCACTTCCAGATGTGCGGACACCGTCCGATCGCCCTGGTGGGCGGCGCGACGGGCATGATCGGCGACCCCAGCGGCAAATCGCAGGAGCGCAACCTGCTCGATGAAAAGACCCTCCGCCACAACCAGGAGGCGATCAAGAAACAGCTCGCCAAGCTGCTCGATTTCGAATCGGACGCTCCCAACGCGGCGATGCTGGTGAACAACTACGACTGGATGAAGGGAATCACCTTCCTGGATTTCATCCGCGACATCGGCAAGCTGATTACCGTGAACTACATGATGGCCAAAGATTCGGTAAAGAAACGCTTCAACGGCGAAGGCGAAGGGATGTCGTTCACCGAATTCACCTACCAGCTCGTGCAGGCCTACGACTTCCTGCACCTGTACGAAACCGTAGGTTGTAAACTGCAGCTCGGCGGCGCCGACCAGTGGGGCAACATCACCACCGGCACGGAGCTGATCCGCCGCAAGGCCGGCGGCGAGGCTTTCGCCCTCACCTGCCCGCTGATTACCAAAGCCGACGGCACCAAGTTCGGCAAGACCGAGAGCGGCAACGTATGGCTCGACCCGCGTTATACGTCGCCTTACAAGTTCTACCAGTTCTGGCTCAACACCAGCGACGAGGACGCCAAGCGCTACATCAAGATCTTCACGCTGCTCGATAAACAGACCATCGACGACCTGATCGCCGAACACGACGCAGCCCCTCACCTGCGAATCCTGCAAAAACGGCTGGCGCAGGAGGTTACCGTGATGATCCACTCTCAGGAGGAGTACGAAAAAGCGGTCGAGGCATCGAACATTCTCTTCGGCGGGGCTACCTCCGAAGCGCTTCGCAAACTCGACGAACAGACCCTGCTGCAGGTTTTCGAAGGAGTCCCGCAATACAAAATCGCCCGTGCGGAACTGATCGGGCTGCCCTTCATCGAGCTGTGCGCCGAGCGGAGCGATATCTTCCCCTCGAAGGGCGAATGCCGCAAGATGGTACAGGCCGGCGGCGTGAGCCTCAACAAGGAGAAGGTGGCCGACCCCATGCGTGCAATCGCCGAAAGCGACCTGATCGACGGGAAATACCTGCTCGTACAGAAAGGCAAGAAAAACTACTACCTGGTAATCGCCGAATAAGATGGAATACCGTATCGTTTTGAACCGGATGGAGTTCCGGGCTTTCCACGGCTGTTACGACCTGGAACAGCAAGTGGGCAACCGCTTCACGGTCGATCTGGAGATCACGGCCGAGCTGGGGGAAGTGGCGAGCGAGGACTGCGTGGAAAAAGCGGTCAATTACCTGTTGGTTTACGAAACCGTACGCGAACAGATGCGCGTCACCCAGCGCACGATCGAACGCGTGTCGATGAACATCATGGATGCCCTCTATGCCCGGTTTCCGCAAATCCGCCATATCCGCTGTACGGTTTCGAAGCTGGCGCCCCCGCTGGGCGGGAAGCTCGAAAAAGTGAGCGTCGTGCTGGAGAAATAAACCACACTGCGACAACGAATAAAGCGAGAGGAATCGATTCCTCTCGCTTTATTTTTCTTCCCGACGGAATAATCACAACCGCTCGAAAACGATCCGTCCGTAATACTTTACCGAGCCTGCTTCTGTTGCGAGAACCTTCCACACCATTCGCCGCTCGCAAATTTCCGACACCGTAAGCCGTGCCGGAATAAATCCGTAATCCACAGTTATCCGTCTTCCTGTCAGACTCCAGGCAAAATGCTCCCCGTTATCGGCCACACCCCGTCCATCGTGTTCGAAAGTCATAATCCCCAAATACATGGGCACATCACAGGCTCCATCGTCGTCCGAATCATCCCAATCGTAATCCGGCTCCTCGACCGCACGCCACCTACCCAAGATATTTTCGGCATCGATCGCTTCCTCCCGGATGCCCTTGTCACATGCGAAAAGTGCCAACGAGAGCAAAGCAAACAATGTAACAAGACACAGATAAAATCTTCGCCCCCTCTATATAATACAGACAATAAATAACGTCCGATCGACAAATTCTCCGAAGGGGCCTGAAATTCCCCCGTCGCTCTTCTTTGCGTTACGCCACCGAGCAGGGGATTCCCAGCGCCTCGACCCGGGCAGCGATCGCCTGCAAATCTTCGCGGGGGACTTTCTGCAAGGTTTTGCACGGAGTGTCGCGGTCGAGCGAATAGACCATCACCTGACGGGGCCGGATCTCTTCGACCAGCTTCAACCAGGCCGCGACCTCCCGCTCGGTCGTGTTGTCCACCGTACGGCCCTCGCACTCGCCCCGCAGGAACATCGTCTGCAGGATCATCTGCCCGTCGAACAGTTTCATGTTCTTCACCACCTCGGCCACCGAATAGGTCCCGCACGGGTTATTGATGAGCCGAACCGTATCGTCGAAAGCGGAATCGAGTTTCAGGATGTTGTTATCGACCCGGCGCAAGGCCCGGCGCACGCTCTCGCGGCCGATCTGCGTCGCATTGCTCAACACCGAAATCCGCGCCGAAGGGCAAATTTCGTCCCGCAAGACGATCGTATCGTCGATGATCGCCTCGAAATCGGGGTGCATCGTCGGCTCGCCGTTACCGGCGAAAGTAATCACGTCGGGAGGCGTACCTTCGGAAACCATCTGACGCAAGGTCGCTCCGAGCATGGTACGCACGTCCTCGCGCGAATTGAACCGGCGGGCGCCCGGATGTTCGGCATTCCAGCCGCATTCGCAATAAATGCAATCGAAGCTACACAACTTCGATTGAGTGGGTAACAGATTGACACCCAATGACAGACCCAATCTGCGGGAATGGATCGGGCCGAAAATAATATCGCTATACAGTGCAGTCATATTGACAAAATTAGAAAATATTCTCTTCTTTGCACAAATATTGCTCCCTTTTTATACGTTAATAGAAAAACGGCATGCAACGGGACCTCCGAAAAACGAATTCGGTCCGAATCGGGAACACGATCGGCCCAAGGCCCCGACGCATGAATCGTCCAACCGAAAACCAATGAAACGACACCTTATGAAGCATAAATTCGGCTTACTTCCCAAAGTGCTCCTGGCTATCGCGCTGGGCATCGTATTCGGCCTCTTCGTTCCCGAGTGGTTCACCCGAATCGCATTGACCTTCAACAACATTTTCGGCAATTTTCTGAACTTCGTCATCCCGCTGCTGATCCTGGGCCTCGTGGCTCCGGGCATCGCCGACCTGGGCAGCAAGGCAGGACGGCTGCTGGTAATCACCGCAGCCCTGGCCTATGCCTTTACCCTGTTTTCGGGATTCGGAACTTTCTTCACAAGTTTCGGGATATTACCCCGGCTATTGGGCGGTACGGAGATGAGCGCCCCGGGAGAAACCGCCGCAACACCCATGCAACCGTTCTTCACGGTCGAAATGCCCCCGTTGATGGGCGTGATGACCGCCCTCATTCTCGCCTTCGTGCTGGGACTGGGCATGGCTTATATCCACAGCGACAAGCTCAAGGGCATGATGGATGATTTCAAACTCATCATCGAGCGTGTCATCTCGAAGGTCATCATCCCGCTGCTGCCCTTCTACATCTTCGGCATCTTCCTCTCGATGACTCAGTCGGGGCAGGTATCGGGTATTCTGGGCATTTTCCTCAAGTTGATCGTGATTATCTTCGTGATGACGGTCGTCCTGCTGCTGATCCAGTTCTCGATCGCGGGCCTCGTGGCAAGGCAGAATCCGTTGAAGATGCTCCGCACGATGATGACCGCCTACATGACGGCCCTCGGTACGCAATCGTCGGCAGCCACGATCCCCGTGACGCTGGCACAGACGGTCAAAATCGGCGTCCGCCCCGAAGTGGCGGGATTCGTCGTCCCGCTCTGCGCCACGATCCACCTCTCGGGTTCGATGATGAAGATCGTCGCCTGCTCGCTCGCGGTGATGATGCTCTCCGGACTGGACGTTTCGATGGGCACCTACTCGGGTTTCATCCTGCTGCTGGGCATTACGATGATCGCCGCACCGGGCGTACCGGGCGGAGCCATCATGGCTGCGATCGGATTGCTGGAGTCGATGCTCGGGTTCGACGAAAATATGATCGGACTGATGATCGCCACCTACATTGCCATGGACAGTTTCGGTACGGCGACCAACGTAACGGGCGACGGTGCGATCGCGGTGATCGTAAACGCCATCGACAGCCGAATGATTCGCCGGGAAAAACGATAAACCTACTGTTAATATTTTCACATTCGAAAAAAATCTTTAACTTTGCGAGCATCGTTCATAAACGAACAACCGCTGTCAAGTGAAATAAGAGGATTAATTTAAATCAATAATTATGGCTAAAATCAATTTGAAACAGTACGGCATCACGGGTACTACGGAAGTAATCTACAACCCGTCGTACGACGAACTCTACCGCGAGGAGACCCGCAAGGGCCTGCGCGGTTATGAAAAGGGTCAGGTAACCGAAATGGGTGCCGTGAACGTGATGACCGGCGTTTACACGGGTCGTTCCCCGAAAGACAAGTTCTTCGTCATGGACGAAACCACCAAAGATACCATCTGGTGGACCTCGCCCGAATACAAGAACGACAACAAACCGGTGACGAAGAAGACCTGGAAGGAGCTGAAAAAGATCGCTGTCGAAGAGTTGTCGAACAAGAAGCTCTTCGTCGTGGACACGTTCTGCGGAGCCAACGAGAACACCCGTCTGAAGATCCGCTTCATCATGGAGGTCGCCTGGCAGGCGCATTTCGTGAAAAACATGTTCATCCGCCCGACGGACGAGGAGCTGGAGAAGTACGGCGAACCCGATTTCGTGGTGCTGAACGCCTCGAAAGCCAAAGTCAAGAACTACAAGGAACTCGGACTCAACTCGGAAACGGCGGTCGTGTTCAACCTCACCGAAAAAATGCAGGTAATCATCAACACCTGGTACGGCGGCGAAATGAAGAAGGGTATGTTCTCCTACATGAACTACCTGCTGCCGCTGAAGGGCATCGCGTCGATGCACTGCTCGGCCAACACCGACAAGGAGGGCAAGAACACCGCCATCTTCTTCGGTCTGTCGGGAACGGGCAAGACCACCCTTTCGACCGACCCGAAGCGCGAGCTGATCGGCGACGACGAGCACGGTTGGGACGACGACGGCGTCTTCAACTTCGAGGGCGGATGCTATGCCAAAGTCATCAACCTCTCGAAAGAGAACGAGCCCGATATCTGGAACGCGATCCGCCCCAACGCCCTGCTGGAGAACGTTACGGTGGACAAGAAAGGTAAGATCGACTTCGCGGACAAGTCCGTGACGGAGAACACCCGCGTATCGTACCCGATCTTCCACATCGACAATATCGTGAAGCCCGTATCGAAGGCCCCGGCTGCCAAGAAGGTGATCTTCCTTTCGGCCGACGCCTTCGGCGTGCTGCCCCCGGTTTCGATCCTGACGCCGGAGCAGACGAAATACTACTTCCTCTCGGGCTTCACGGCCAAGCTGGCGGGTACCGAGCGCGGTATCACCGAGCCGACCCCGACTTTCTCGGCATGCTTCGGTGCGGCGTTCCTCTCGCTGCATCCGACCAAGTACGGTGAGAATTGGTAAAACGCATGAAGCAATCGGGCGCTACGGCTTACCTCGTCAATACGGGCTGGAACGGTACGGGCAAACGAATCTCGATCAAAGATACGCGCGGCATCATCGACGCCATCCTGGACGGTTCGATCGACAAGGCCCCGACCAAGACGCTGCCGGTATTCGATTTCAAGATCCCGACTGCACTTCCGGGCGTGGATCCCAAGATTCTCGATCCGCGCGACACGTACAAGAACGCGAAGGAGTGGGACGAGAAGGCGGCAGATCTGGCCGGTCGTTTCATCAAGAACTTCGAGAAGTTCACCGGCAACGCCGAAGGCAAGAAACTCGTAGCTGCAGGTCCGCACCTCAAATAAGACGACGAGCCGACAAGCTATTTTCACAAAGAGAACGGTCCGGGGCTAACGCCCGGACCGTTCTCTTTGTCGCTCGACCGCACGATCACTCCTTCGGCAACCTATATTCGGACAGCCCTGCCCTACAAGCGGTATCGTGGAACACTATTTGCAACACCTTCTTATAATCAATCCATTATATTATGAAAAAAGTAATCCACAGAGCCGGCACACGAGGTCATTCCGACCACGGTTGGCTCGACAGCTACCATACGTTCAGTTTTGCTGACTACCACGATCCCGAGCGCATCCATTTCGGCGCATTGCGCGTACTCAACGACGATACCGTAGCCGGAGGAGAGGGTTTCGGCGCACATCCCCACGACAACATGGAGATCGTTTCCATCCCGCTCGAGGGCGAACTACGACATCGAGGACAGCATGGGGCATACTTCGGTGCTGCGCACCGGGGAAATCCAAGTGATGACGGCCGGAACGGGAATCATTCACAGCGAATTCAACAACAGCCCCAACCGTCCTGTCAAATTCCTCCAGATATGGATCTTCCCGGATCGACACGGGCTGCCGACCCGCTACGAGGAGATCACGCTCGCTCCGGCACGCACCAATGAGCTGCGCACGCTCGTGGCTCCCGAAGGCAATGGTTCCGAGCATACGGCCTGGATTCATCAGTCGGCCTGGTTCCACACCCTCGACCTAGAGAGAAATACCTATGAATACGCTATGCGCCGGCAAGGAAACGGTCTTTACGTCTTCGTCCTCGAAGGCGACGTAACGGTCGAGAACGAAAAGCTGGCCCCCCGGGACGGCATGGGTATTTGGGAGCAGAACGACATCACCCTCCATACGGACGGGAAAGCCAGCCTGCTTCTGATCGAGGTGCCGATGCGGTAATTTCCCCAACCTTTCCCAAGAAAAAAGAGCGGCACAGCAACGTGCCGCTCTTTTTTAATCCATCGCCCATTCGGATCAGAAAAACTTGACTTCCCGACCTTCGATAGCCGTAAGCAGATTGTTGGCCGCCGACGAAGCTCCGATACGAAACAATTCGGGCGTAAGCCACTCCTTGCCCAAAATCTCCTCGACGATCGTATAATACAAAGCGGCATCTTCGGCACTCCGGACACCGCCGGCCGGCTTGAAGCCCACCTTACGTCCCGTTTTCCGATAGTAATCCCGGATCGCCTGGCACATCACCACCGCCGCTTCGGGCGTGGCGGACACATCGATCTTGCCGGTCGAAGTCTTGACGAAATCGGCCCCGGCGAACATCGAAAGCAACGATGCCTTGCGGATCAGATCGGGAGTTTTCAAAGCTCCGGACTCGATAATGACCTTTAACACGACCTCGGGACTCGTCTCGGTACGAATCACCTCGACCTCGTTAGCGACCTCGTCGTAATGCCCCTCCAACATCTTACCCACGTTCAAGACGATATCGATCTCGTCGGCTCCGTTCTCGACAGCCATGGCTACTTCGAGAACCTTCACCTCGAGAAACGTCTGCGAAGAAGGAAATCCGCCCGCAACGCTCGTGATACGCATATCCGTACCATCGACCACCACACCGACCGTTTCGACGAACGGCGGATAGATGCAGATCGACGCCACGTTGGGAAGATGGGGAAACTGTTGGTAAAACTTGACGGCTTTGCCGGCAAATTCCGTAACCGACTCCACGGAGTCCGTACACGACAGCGTGGTTAAATCCACCGCCGAATAACAGAGCTTGTAAACTTCCGGAGTATGGTTTCGTACCGCAGCTTTACGGATACGATCCACTTCCTCGGCCACCTGAGCCTCGCTCATTGCCGGCGCATATTCTTTCAAATGATTCGCGTATTCCATAACTTTCCTATTATTTACACAGACGGTTCGCCTTCAAAGCGCAAAACAAAAAGTCAATATCGAACCGTCCCCACATACATAAAATCCATAACAAGCCTCGTGCAAAACGCAACCTTCCATCGGTAAAAACACGACCGTTACCCGTTGTAAAATATCATTTCAACCCAGAAAGGCCCGTTTTCCAAACGATCAAAAGTGCTGCAAAGACAAACAAATAGAGCCGACACCGATTCGCTTTCGACAAAAATATAAAAAATTTAGATCTTTTTCATATTTCTTCCAATATACCGCAAATTTCGTGCGCATCCGATCCTACCCGGACGATCCGCGTCTGAAAATGGCCATCCCATCTTCAGGAACTCCCCGTTTCGGACTCCGAAATCCGACGACCATCGCTTTAAGTCGCAAGCCGTGTTTACGAACCGCCCCTTCCGAGAATCCTGTTCGAGAGGAGGCAATCGAACTTTCCCAAACCGGAAAAGACGACCATCGCTCATGCAAGATCGAGCGATCTATCATCGCAAAATCCGATTATGTATCACAATTACCGATCCGATGCCGACCGACCTTCCTCAAAACCACCCAAAGGGAAAGGCGCAAGGTAGGGGCAAGCATTGAATAACGGCCCGCAAAGCTGTAAGCCGCCGCCGAAACCGACAAAAAAACGATCTTGATACACGAAAGTATAAACTCCAAAAAAATGCAATTATATACTTTTTGGGAGCGTAGTTTTCCAAATCCCCTTCCCGGTAAAAGGATTCAGGGATGGTCAGCATTACAGACGCAGCCACGGACTGCGAACAAGCGTCCCCGGGTTCGATGCTTCAACCGTCGGACAAGGGGTACATGGAAAGACAAAAAATATCCGCACCGTTTCCGGTGCGGATATTTTTCATCGAATCCGAACGGATTAGAACTTCAGACCCTCTTCGAAGAGTTTCTTGAAGTGGATATCCTTCATGGCTTTCTTCGCCATCTTCTCATCCTTCTTCACGGCGCTCTTCAACTGTGCCTCTGCCGTTCTCATATCGCCCTCTTCCGAAGCGATCACGGCACGCAGGTAATCGGCCTCTGCGCTCATATCTTTAGCGATAGCACGCTTTGCAGCCGCATAGTCCTTGTTCATCGTGTTAGCGATAGCGGCATTCATACCGTCGAGCTGCTTGGCAGCGTCGTTGTAGTTACCCTGTGCTGCATTGACCAGGCTCTTCGCCTTTGCATCAGCGCCCTTGGCATACTTCTGAGCCTCTGCCATATTGCCGTTCGCCAGGTTGGCAAGAGCCAGGTTGGTGTTCAGCGCCTCGGAAGCCTCGCCCAACTGAGCGGCCTTCTGGAAGCATTTCAAAGCATCAGCCGTACGGCCTTCCTCCGTAAGAACGATACCCAGGTTGTTGTAAGCGCGGGCGTCGTTATACTTCTCGGCAGCATAAGCCAGTACGATGTTCTTGGTAGCGTTGTCCTGTGCGATCGACTCCGCAACGAAGAGCAGCTCGTTCAGGTTGAGCTGATCCAGCTTGCCAGCCTCGACAAGCGCCATCATCTCGGCGTCGGTCTTACCCTCCAGGTCGATGGTGTTCACGATCACCGAACGACGGAGCTGCGGCAGAATGTCTTTCTTCAGCTCGTTGAATACGGAAGACATGTTCTTGATCTCATCCTCGCGCTGCGTCGAAGAGGAGTACATGCTCAAAACCTGAAGAATCAGATCCTTGTCCTTGATGTTCGACTCCGAAACCAGCTCCTTGAAGCCTTCCCAGTCCTCACCGTAAGCGGCAACGTCGATATCCAGACCGGAATTCTTCAGCAGCTTCGCAAGAACTTTATCACCCGATTCACTACGCTCCTTCGACAGCGTGTCGTTGAACTTCACGGGACCGTCGGGAGAAGCATAACCCTTCACGGCAACATGCTGGGTAGCACGGTCGTTTTTCAGGTTCTCATCCACATTTGCCTGGAAAGCCTCCAGATCGGCGTCTTTCAGCGCTTTCTTAGTTACGTTAGCCTTGTTGATCGCATAGAGGATCTCGGTCTTGTCCACGCTGGTGGTTACGCGTTTGTAGTCGCTCGGCAGAGCAGCCATCGCATCGGCGTAAGCCAGATCCTGCTGCAGGGTGTTCACACCCTCGGCAACGACCAGACCGCACTCGCGTACGATCGCGGGGTTAGCCTCGAGCTCCTTGGCCTTCACGACCTTGCCCGTATTGGCATTAACCAGTGTAAACTCGTCGCTACCCGGACATTTAGCCTCGACACGCAACTGGAGTTCGGAAATCTGCATACGCTCATCGTAGGGGAACTCGACATGCATGGTGAACACACCGCCCGTCTTCTTATCAACGACCGTATAGTTCTCGTTCACCTTCGAACCCTGGAAGAATTTCGGGGTACCGGCGACTTCTCCGCCCTCGAATACCATGACCGGAGTAACCTTCACGATAGCTTTGGGGTTGAAGTACTTCACGGGGAACTGTGCCGTAATGTCGGCGGCAACCACACCGTTATTCAGTACCAGCACTTCAGGTGCACACGTCAGCGATACATCATCGCTGTTCTTTGCCATCTTCTTGAAGCAGTTACAGCTCGAAAACGTCAAAGCAACGACCACGAGCAACAAGCTCAATTTCATCAGCTTTTTCATAAACTAATCTTTTAAAAATTAAATGTTTGAATCCTTTCTTTTTCTATTTATTGCCTGTTTCGTCCGCTCCACAACAACTACGGAGTAATGCAAATATAAAAATTATCTACAAAACATCATACAATATTCCGGCCAAAATTTTCGAACAGAACCGAAACCATCTCCGTAGCAGCGACCGGGATCCGCAGAGTTCTACTCCTTGTGCTCCGGACGGCGGCGCGGACGATCGCCGCGCTCGCGGGGACGGCGCTCCGGCTCCGTCCAGCCTTCGGGCTGCGGAATCAGTACGCGGTGAGACAACTTGAGCTTGTTGGTCTTGGGATCGATGCCGATGACTTTCACCTCGATCGTATCCCCCTCTTTCAGGCCGGTTTCCTCCATCGTTTCGAACCGCTTGTAGTCGATCTCCGAGATGTGCAGCAGGGCGTCCTTGCCCGGCATGATCTCGACGAACGCACCGAACGGCATGATCGAACGGACCTTGCCGTTATATACATCGCCGACCTCGGGCTGCGCCACGATGCTCTTGATGCGGGACAGGGCTGCATCCATCGCCTCCTTGTCCAGACCGAAAATATCCACGACGCCCTTGTTGTCGGTTTCGGTGATGGTAATGGTCGTACCCGTCGTCTTCTGAATATCCTGGATCACCTTGCCGCCGGGACCGATCACGGCACCGATCATATCCTGCGGGATGGTGATCTGTACGATACGCGGCACGAACGGACGGTAATCCGCACGCGGCTCGGCGATACACTCCGTCAGCTTACCCAGAATGTGCATACGGCCCACGCGAGCCTGTTCCAGTGCCTTGGCCAGCACCTCGTACGAAAGGCCATCGACCTTGATATCCATCTGGGTAGCCGTGATACCGTCCTTGGTACCCGTCACCTTGAAGTCCATGTCGCCCAGGTGGTCCTCATCGCCCAGGATGTCGGAAAGCACCGCCCAACGACCGGTAGCGGAATCCGAAATCAGACCCATGGCGATACCCGAAACGGGTTTCTTGAGTTTCACGCCGGCATCCATCAACGCCAGCGTACCGGCACAAACCGTCGCCATCGACGACGAGCCGTTCGACTCGAGAATATCCGACACCACACGCACGGCATAGGGATTCTCCTCTCCGACGGGAACCATCGGCTTCAGCGCGCGCCAAGCCAGGTGACCATGACCGATCTCGCGGCGGCTCAAGCCGCGGGCGGCTTTGGCCTCGCCCGTCGAGAAAGGCGGGAAATTATAGTGCAGCACGAACTGCTCGGTACCCTGTACCAGCACTTCGTCCTTGACCTTCTCGTCCATCTTCGTACCGAGGGTCACCGTAGTCAGCGACTGCGTTTCACCGCGCGTGAAGATCGCCGAACCGTGAGCGGCGGGCAGGTAGCCCACCTCGCACCAGATGGGGCGGATTTCGTCCGTGCGGCGGCCGTCCAAGCGCTTGCCCTCGTCGAGGATCATGTTGCGCATGGCCTTCTTCTGCACGTCGTCGTGGAAATATTTGTGAATCAGCGGCGCCTTCTCGACCAGCTCCTCTTCCGAGAAACGGGCGGCGAACTCGGCCTCCAGCGCATTGAAGGCATCTTCGCGCTCGTGCTTCATCGTACCGCTGGTGGCGATGGCGTAAGCCTTGTCGTAAAGCTCCCGAATGATGGTCTGACGCAACTCTTCGTCATTCACTTCGTGGCAATAGGTCCGTTTCACGTCCTTGCCAAGCTCCTTCGAAAGTTCGATCTGTACGGCACAGTGTTTCTTGATCTCTTCGTGCGCGAACTTGATGGCTCCGAGCATCACCTCCTCGGAAACCTCCTTCATCTCGCCCTCGACCATCAGGATATTGTCGATGGTGCCGCCGACCATGATGTCCAGATCGACGTCCTGCATCTGCGAGAAGGTCGGGTTGATGACGTACTGGCCGCCGATACGGGCCACGCGCACCTCCGAAATCGGACCGCCGAACGGGATGTCCGAAACAGCCAGTGCAGCCGATGCGGCCAGTCCGGCCAGAGCATCGGGCTGAATATCTTTGTCCGCCGAAATCAGGTTCACGGTCACATATACCTCGGCGTGATAGTCCGACGGGAACAGGGGGCGCAGCGCACGGTCGATCAGACGGGCTACGAGGATCTCGCTGTCGTTAGCCTTGCCCTCACGCTTCATGAAGCCGCCGGGATAGCGACCGCAAGCGGCATATTTCTCCTTATACTCCACCTGGAGCGGCATAAAATCGGTGTCGGGTTTCGCGTCCTTGGCGGCTACCACCGTTCCCAGGAGCATCGTATCTCCCATCTTCACCACGACGGAGCCGTCGGCCTGCTTGGCCAGTTTGCCCGTTTCGATCATGATTTCGCGGCCGTCTGCCAGCGTGATCGTCTTCCGGACTGCATTGTACAACTTCTTTTCTTCCATGATATTTTTTACGTCAAAATGTATGTTCCAAATTACAAATGGGGCTGCCAAAAGAAACTTTGGCCAACCCCATTTTTCTGCCTCCGGGACTATTTACGGAGATTGAGCGTCTTGATGATTGCTCGGTAGCGCTCGATATCGACCTCTTTCAAATACTCCAGCAACTGGCGGCGCTTGCCGACCAGACGCAGCAACGCACGCTGTGTACCGAAGTCGTGTTTGTTGCTACGAAGGTGTTCCGTAAGGTGGTTGATACGGAACGAGAACAGCGCGATCTGGCTCTCGGGAGAACCCGTGTCGGTGTTGGACTTTCCGTACTTACCGAAAAGCTCCTGCTTTTTTTCAGCTGATAAATAACCCATTTTCAAAAGTTTATTTAGTTCCACTCTACGACGCATTCCCCTTACCGTGAATAACGCCAGAGCGTGGCGCAAAGGTACGAACTTAATTCACAATAACCAACTTAAACGAATACAATTTTTTAGCTGAAGAGCCCTCTTTTTTTGCAAACCGGAGCGAAAAACACTATTTTTGCCAAAAAAGAAGACACATAGAACATGAAAAAGATCGCCCTGCTGCTCTACACCGTTATCGTTCTGGTCCTTGCAGCGAGCTGCGACCGCCGCGCAGAGTACCTTACGGCAAGCGGCGCGATGCTGGGTACGACTTTCCAGGCAACGGGCGACGTCACGGATTGCACCGCACAGGAACTCTACCGGGCCATTATGCAAATCGACGCCGAGGCCAAGGCTTCGATGTCGATTTTCGACTCCACCTCCCTGCTGAGCCGCATCAACCGGGGAGAAACCGACTCGCTCGACGAACATATCATCTACAACCTCCGTCTGGCCGAACGGTTCAGCCGCTTGAGCGAAGGCCACTACGACGTGACGGTCAAGCCGCTGGTCGATGCCTGGGGATTCGCCGGACACGAGGCGGAACGCACCCCGAACCTCGATTCGCTCCTGCAATTCGTAGGCTACCGGCGCGTCCATATCCGGGACGGCAGGCTCGTGAAGGACGATCCCCGCGTACAGCTCGACTTCAACTCGATCGCCAAGGGCTATACGGTCGATCTGGTCGCGGCCCTCATGGAGCGCTGCGGCGCGAAGAACTATCTGGTGGAGATCGGCGGCGAATGCCGCTGCCAGGGCGTCAGCAGCAAAGGCATTCCCTGGCGGATCGGAATAGAGACCCCCTTCGACGGCAATATGTCCGACGGCGCCTATCTCACCGGACGTATCCGCATGAGCGAAGGAGGCCTGGCCACTTCGGGCAACTACCGCCGCTTCTACCGCGACGCCGCAGGCAATAAGATATCCCACACGATCGACCCGACAACGGGCCGCAGCGTCACGTCACGATTGCTTTCCGCCACCGTGGTCGCGGACAACTGCGCCGAAGCCGACGCCATGGCGACCATGTATTTGAGCCTGGGCGCGAACAAGGCCATCACCCTCTCCCGGAAAATTCCCGACGCGAAGGTCTATTTTATCCTCGACGACGGGAAAGACGGCTACGAAATTTACTGCTCGCCGGCGATGCAAGAAATGATGATTCCAGAATAATCCCATTGCGTACGAATGAAACAAGTTCTATTTCTCTATAACCCCCAGTCGGGAAAAGGAAAAATCGAAAAAGATTCCCAAGCCATCGGCGAAATGTTCCGGCAGGCCGGCTACTCGATCGTAGACGGCCCGATCGATTTCAGCCGCAACCCTTTCAATGGACACGAAACGGTCGATCTGGTGGTCGTGGCGGGCGGCGACGGCACGGTCAATTACGTGGTCAATCGGATGAAGGAGAAGCACCTCGACCTGCTGCTGGGCATCATCCCGGCAGGTACGGCCAACGACTTCGCCGGAGCGCTCGGCATGGAGAAAAACCCGGTCAAGGCGGCGGCGCAGCTCCTCGGCGGCACGGAAGAGCGGGTCGATTGCGGACGCGTGAACGACCACTATTTCGTTAATATCTTCAGTTTCGGCATCTTCACCACCACGTCCCAGCGCACGCCGGACAAACGCAAGCACCAGATCGGCAAGCTGGCCTACCTGATCGAGGGCGTGAAGGAGTTCCGCTCGGTACACGGCATTCCGCTGCAAATTATCGCCGACGGCAAAGCCTTCGACCTCGAATCGCTCATGGCCTTGATATTCAACGGAGAAACAGCCGGAGGATTCCACCTTGCCCCCCCGCTCGAGCATTAAGGACGGCATGTTCGACTGCCTGTTGCTGCAAAGGCGCAACATGCTCTTCTCGGTCGTATCGATGCTCCGTCACCTGCTGGGCGGTCGGCCCTCGCAGGTAAAACATTTCCGAGCCCGCACGCTCGACATCACCTCGCCGATCAACGAACCTACCGACGTGGACGGACAGAAGGGGGCCGATTTCCCGCTGCACATCGAATGTCTGCACAACGAGCTCCGCGTCGTCTGCCCGCTGTCGGAAGCACCCCGTCGGGGCCGGTTCGCCTATTTCAAGAATCTGATCAGCAAACTGGCATGGTGGCGGACGAGATAACCCTGCAAAAAGTTTCGATCTCCCGCATCAAGCAGGAGATGCGGGACGTTTATTACCTGTCGGACGACCTGGTGATCGCTTCGTTCGACATCCACCGCGATACGCTGGGTAACTACCCCGCCCTGATTGACGGCTTCTCGGCGATCATCATGGCCAGCGGTTCGGCCGTCGTAGCAATCGATACGGAAGAGTACGAAGTCGTGCCCGACACGATCGTCTTCTTCAGCCCCGACCGCGTGATCCGCACGGTAGCCAGCACCAGCGATGCGGCGGCCTATTTCGTCGCCTGTTCCAAATCGTTCATCAACGAGATCCAGATAGACCTTTCGGCCTCGCTGCCCGTCTATATGCGTTTCGGCAAACAGCCCTGCCTGCGGGTGACACCCCAGGACACGCACGAGATCCGACAGGTGTTCCAACTCATCAAGACGATTCTTGCCAGCGACAAGGAACATTACAGACAGGAGATCATCCGCTGCCTGTTCACCGCAGTCTTCTACATCATCACCGAGCTGAACATGCGCGAGCAGAAAAACACGGTCAAGCTGGGGCGCGGCGAGGTGATCTTCGAAGAGTTCATGGAATTAGTCCGGCAATACAGCAAACAGGAGAGGAACGTCCGGTTCTATGCCCGCCGCCTCAACATCACCCCCAAATACCTTTCGACCGTTTCCAAGGACGTGAGCGGCAAAACCGCCGCCCGGTGGATCGACGAAGCGGTGATCCTCGAGGCAAAAAGCCTGCTGCGCTATTCGGGCATGAGCATCCAGGAGATCGCCTATCACCTCAACTTCTCGACCCAGTCGTTCTTCGGCAAATATTTCAAACAGCACACGGGCTACAGCCCGTCGCGGTTCAAGCGCAAGGGCAGCTGACGGACCGAGGCATCCCGGAATAAAAAAGGGACGTGTCAAATCGAGAAATTCGGCGCATCCCTTTTCAGGTATGTAAAAACAGGTAAAATACAAGGCATCGAGGTTCACGGCGAAGAGTGTGTACCGACGCACATGATCGAGCCATGACACCGATAATAACGAAGCAGTTTGCCTGTTATGGCAAACTTTTTTTGTTTGATAATTGATTGATAACCAGTAGTTAGTTTCGCTTAAAAAAGCTAATCTCTACTTATAAGCATACATAGAGGGTTTCAATAACCAACTGATACTGAAGACAAAAGTATATAAAAAAGTCGGATTGTAAAACACTGGAAAAGAACCTTCTTTTATCAATCAAGGAAATCAAAAAGTGTATAGAGCAAAGTGGCGCATGTATGGTATAGATAATTCCGTACATGCGCCACTTTCTTAATCATCTGATTTGCATTGATTTACATTAATTGTTATTATATACTATCATTTGGTACTGATAAGCATTGATTTTGCTTGTGGGGTGTATTATTGTCCACCTAAAAAAATCAAGAATATCTCCTTGAAACGGGTTTGACGAGCAGGTCGATGTGCTCGTGTTCAAGGATATGTTCCATAGCCTTGTATATGGGCATCTTTTCGATACCGGCAATCTTCAGGGCTTCCATCTTGATGGTATTCTCGATGAGCAGCAGGTAGTCTTCCTCCTTCAGCTCAACATATTTCTGTGACTGTGATTTTAATTTTGCCATATTGATGTTGTTATTTGTTTCCGAAGTCGGCAGGAATCTCACCCCACAGGCGGTTGTCCCAGTGCAGCACTTCGATGTCCTTGATTCTTGCCTCCATCACTTTGAGGAATATCTCCGCTTTCTGCAATGCCGGGCATCTGCGTGAAGAGGCTGTCTGTTTGTTACAATACCACGTGATGGCTGTAATGCTGTCCGAGTAGATTGTTCGCGGACTTTCCGGATGTTCCATGACATATCTGACCGCCTCGACAATGCCGAGAAACTCCCCGATATTGTTCGTCCAGTTACCGATAGCTTTGGAAAAGAGTTCTTTTCCTGAAGAGAGGTCGACAGCCCGGAAGCGTGTCAACCTCTCTTTTGCAGAATGGGCACCGTCGGTCGCAATACCCACGACCGGTTTTTCTTTCATTGAATTCCTCCCGATGTCTGTCTCCCGTATAGATGAACCCGTCGGATTCCATACGTCGTACCAGAGCACGCGCCTGATTCAGATAGTCGGTGATGACACCTTCCTTGTACTTGATATCCTTGCGTCCCTTGAGGATTTCCAGCACACCGTCTATTGTGCGGCTCATTACGCTCTTGCCGTCTTTCGGGTCGAAGAAAATCTTTTTGTTGCCGAACGTCACAGTTACTTGATACAATGTCTTCGGGACGATCACTGTTTCCACATGCGCCTGAAATAACACGGGGGTAGCGGCAACGACTACATACCCGTTGGCTTTGTGCATGGGTTTCAACTCTACCGAGTATAGTATGTTTGGCTCGAGAGTTCCTTTCAGGTCTTCCGAAAGGACACAAATCTGCTTGCCGAATCTTGAGTCTTCACGGACTCCCATCAATTTACGTGTCTTGGAATGGCGCGAAACGAACCCTATCAGTTCGCCCGTCTCTTCCGATCTCGCAAACTTCAGTTGCGATTTTTCCGATGTCATATTACTGTTCTTTCATATTCAATCTATTGCTTTCAATTGACAATCTGTTTTCAATGGGTCACTTTTCCATACAAATATATGCCAATTTTTCACGCCAACAAAACGTTTTAGTTATTAATTTTCAGATGGTTATGTGTAATATATATAGAGAAAAAGGCTGCATTCAGTACAGCCTTTCCTCCTCTGTAAAATGACTGAAACGCTCGTCAGTATCAGAAGTTTGCAGTAGATAACGGCATTTCCAATAACGGTAAATCCGCCTTCCGTTGGGTATACAGTGATTTATATCGTCAGCATTCAGATATTGGTTCCCTTGTTCCGTACCGTGGTGCATCCATGTAGCGCACCCGGGCAGGTCCGGGTTGTTCCGGACATAGAAGTCCATTTTCTCTTTACCGGCGACAAAGATATTGTGTATCCGTACGTCCTTATCGATAGGAAACCGGTAGGCGTACAACGCGAAGTCACAGATGTCGGTTTCCAGCAGGTTGCCGCCAAAGTGTTCGGGAGCTTTCCGTTTCAGGTTCTCGAACCCCTCCAGAATACCCGGCCTGTCGCATATCTCGGCAAACCTTTCATCCGTTACCGGCTCAGCCGTCGCATAAACCACCCGAAAACCATTATCCGTACTGTCCAGTACCATGACATGCGCGACTATCCCCGGTGATTTGTTGATACTTTCGTCAATGCTGTCCGAGTCCGTGGTCAGACAGCATTTCAGCGTTCCGATGATTAATACCGCTACCACCAACAGTGTCCAAGGACCTATTGCTGCCGCTATCAATACCAATTCATCGGCCCGTTTCCGTATTTGTTTCATTGATTTTGAGAATGTGGCGGCCGGATACCCCCGGACCTCGGACACGCATACCTTGCATCCTGCATCCAGCAACCGGTTTCTACATTCTTCCAAGGCGGCGTCGGAAATCCTGATGGCAGGTATACCCGCCGCCGTCATCTTGAACCGGGGCACTTCCGTGATCCGGGTAATCGTTTCGGCATCATCAAAATACGCCTCGAATGAATCTCCGACATGGAAAAGGATGATGGTTTCCACGCCATGCCTTTCCTTCATGCCGCCGTAACAGCGGCGAATAATCTCTTCCTTTTTCATATCAAATAGATATATTAGGTTTGATGTCAGCCAAACATGAAAGTGCCTGTAATCCGTTCAACTGCCGGGCTTTCGTCCGAAATACATATACAGACTTTCTTCATCTGACAAATATACAATAAATTACGGAACGACCCATGTCTATTGCATGAAACTATCCTTTCATCTTCACCTCCCTTCTTTCAAATTGTTCGCGGATGATTTCAACGAGTTGTCCGATGCTGTCGATTTTTTGACTCTTACCGCAGGCTTTGCCATGGAACAATGGCGTGAAGTACAGGTTAAAATCCTCATCGATGGAAAAACCTCCCACGAGGACGATACCCGCCTTGATACGGTAATACTCGCCGTACATGGCGTAATCATCCGTAGTTTTGGTGAACCCGTACTCCGGCAACAAGTCCGGCAAAGTGTCCAGGATCGGCCGGATGACATCCTTGAGAAAATTCGGGGTCTCAACTTCCTTTTTCCGTTTCCGACCTTTTCTGCCGGTTCCGTTATCGTCTTGCAGGTAATGGGCATCGAAACGATCCCGATACCTTTCTGTCAGTTCCTTAATATCCATATCCTTTATACATTTAATTGTTTTCCTCAAGCCACTCTTCCAGTGTCATGGAGTCCTCGAAACCGTATTCGTCAATCTGTACATAGCCGTCCTTTTCCGTGATAAACTCTTTCCTGGTCAGGATGGTTCCGCCATGATTTACCATCACCGTCGGTTCGATGGTCGCCAGACGGTCCCCGTCATCCGACTCCCGGATATCGTATGCGTACAGTCCCTCCGGAACGGCATTCCGGTCAATCCGCATATCCGTAAACAATGCAGGCGTGTCATTGATGGTCATAGACTCAAAGGTCTCGTTGCCAATGTTTTCTTTTGTAATCATATTTATTGATTCAAATAGTTTATTATTCCTGCTTGGGAAGTTCAATGGCTCTTACCCAATTGTTCCGGTCATCAAAACATTCATCATTGATGTTGGCCGTAAATTCCAGCGGTATCATCTTCTCAACCCGCGTTGCGGGGTTATTTTCGTAATCAACGATGATTTTCCCGGCCGGAACGTCACGTTCAAATTCGTCCAGCGGGAAAGAGAATATCCATATTTCCCGGTCTTTATCTTCCCCAAGAAACGCCTTGAGGTTGTCTGTATAAGCCTGGCATTTGTCCTACGAGGTTTCCACGAATGAAATGATTTCCTCTTCCGGTTTGCCGGTACGGTCTTTCAGGAATGCAACGGCATTCCCTTTCCAGATATCCTGCTCGACACAGAGTTCCAGATAACGTTCCCAGACTGTCACCAGCCAGTCCATGTTAATCTCATGCAGGTGGCGGCAGGTGAAACGCTCCCGGCTTTCCGCGTTGTAAAGCGTGCAGCTTCCGTCCGTGCGTATCTCCTCCAACCGGTACATGGTGTATACCGGTATCCCGTGCCCATACCCGTCTTCCCCTTCCTCCTCGACATATACCGTATGGGGCAACATATTTTCCGGCATTTTCGGTATCGCACACAGGTTGGCTATAACTTCCTGTTCCAACGCTTTTTGTTTCTCCTGTATTCTCATTGTCTATCCATCTTTTAGTATGATTTTACCTTCTTGAAATAATCTCTGTTTGTAACGACGGTGGTTGCGTATATTTTCGGTATGTTTCTTCCGGTCATATTTATACAAGCCTTTTGCCTTGTTCTCTCTCAGCAGTTCCTTGTTCCGCTCTTCGCTTTCTGGGTTCACAATGAAGGTTATCAGCCTGCGGCTGACACCGTATTCCCGGGCAAGCTGGCGCTGGCTGACAGCTTCTGTCATGTAACGGTGGAAAATTTCAGCCTTCTGAAAAGGAGTGAGCTTCTGCCTGCGGTCATATTGTGTCCCGCTGATGATTATTCCCGAGCTTTTGTATGGCATAGTGAAGTCTGTTTTTCGTTTGTGGTCCATGAATGGTAGATGCGTTGTTTGCCATCTAAGGAGAGTAGAAACCAGCGGCTATAAATCCGTTCCAGCGTTTCGGTGTCGTGCCCGTATATCGGTCCCAGTTCGTTTGCAAACATCGCCGCTACCTTCAGCCTCCTGGTATCGGACAGCTTCTCCCACCAGCGGCAAATGGTCTTGTACTGCTTCACGTCCGTTACAAGGTCCGGAACCGGAGCGGAGGAGATATATTCCGCCTCTTTGCCGCACGGTGCCTGCCAGAACCCCTGTTCGCAAAGAGCGCGTTGCTCGTCACAAACCCGTTCTGCAAAGGATTTGAGTGCCATTTGGAATATCTTTCTTTCCAGTTCCTTACGTTCCATGGACAGTTCATGCACACCCACGTTCAGCCCGTGCTTATTGCGTTCATCCGGGGAAAGCTTGTTGCTCAAGGCTTTCCTGACCAGTTCCAGCCGTTCTTTCAGAGGGCCGTATTCGTTGTTATCTAAATACCGGTTAAACAGTTCCTGTTCGTTTCCGGGCAGTATGAATATATTTTCCATCATGCATCATTTAAGTTATCGGATGTGAATGGGATATATCGCAGTGGATAGCGGGTGTCGGGGTGCGGAAATAGCCACGAGATCCCGTGCCGTCAAGGGGCGCAGAAAAACGGCATCGAACTCCTGAGTATCGTCTTCACGGATATCTCGGACTTCAATGATCCATGTGCCTTCATAGCGGCACCAGGCAATCACCTCCAAAATCATTTCCTTTCTGTAGTCAGCCGGTCCGTCCCCGAAACTTTCACGTATCCGCTTAATTGCATCGTCTGTCAGCCGGACAAATTCCCCTTTGCGAAACGGAGCTTCCGGCGTAACGGCAGGAGCCAGCATCTGCCAGTCTTCATGTCCGTCCAGGTCTTCCACAGCCATTGCGTAGGCTTTGTATTCAGCTTCGGTCTCGAAATGTCTGGTTATCACATATCCCCCGGATTCGGCCGTGCTCTCCACCGACGAGATATCCCCGGTTTTCCTGTATATGCTTACAGTATCCTTACCGAGTAGAACTTTTACTGTTATCATTATTGCAGATGGTGTGGTTTTATTATAAATGGAACTCCACGTCTTCCTCCTCGAACTCCGTGTCGTGGTCCTCGTTGTACCCCTCGACGGTCGAACCAGGGACATAGGTCTCTCCGCCAATCCCATAACGTCCGGCATCGAGCAGTTTCCGAAGGGTTTCGGTGTCCCCGTTTAGAATCCTTTCGATGTCCTCCCGGCTGCCCCGGACGCTAATTCCGAGACGTAGCCAGAGATTTTCCTCTCTCGAGGTGTCCGCCTCTTCCGACCGGTGGCGTATGATATGATAATCACTCCATCCGTCGGCATCGTTTACCCCGGCGATGTAGGCATTGTACTCCGCCTCAGTCTCGAACTCTTTCTCGTCCACGACGCCCCCGTTATCCGCCAGCCATTCTTCAGAAGGCAGTTCATTGTTCTCTTCATATTCCCGTACGGCGTCCTCGCCGAAAATCGTTGTTATCTTTATCATGTGTCTTTGGGTTTTGAATATTTGTTATTTAATGGTTATCAAACTCGTTTGCCCGAACCGGTTTGATTCGGTTCGCAGACAGCCACCCGGTTTCCGGCGCGTATCAGTTTGGGGAGATACACGTCCAGGTCACGAAAAGAAAACCGCAGTTCCTTGACGCCTTTCCCTTGCCCGTCGACGCGTTCGGCGGTGGCAATGCCCAAAATGCCGGAAGCGGCGATGGCATCATCCTCATACAATTCACAAGATTCCCCGTTTCGGAAAATGTACAGGGCATCCGGGTGCGCCGCTTTCATCTCGCGGTATTTTCCCATCATGTCGGAAACTCCCGGGACATTTCCGTTCCCCGTTACATTCCGGGTCTTCAGTAGGTTCCTCGTGGCGTCGATGTCGATGAAATTCGTCCAGCCGGCTTTATGAAGTTCGACAGCAGCTTCCCGCAGGGATACCTTCCCGTTCTCGACCTCCTCTTTCAGGGATTCGAGAATGTTCTTGATTTTATAATCATTCATCATATTTTTTATTCTTTGGTTACATTGTTACTTGTTCCGACGGTATTCCGGTCAAGGGAAAGCACCCGTGGCCTCCGGTAACCCGTCGATACACTGCCCGTCGTCGATTTCCCCGACAGGTAATGCCCGATGGACTTGTAACGGTTAGGAATGTTCGCGTTCTCGTTGAAACCGTTCAGGCAGTGGAGCAAGGCATCTTCGAGCGTGACATAACGACGGTCGAAAGTTTGGATATTATCCAGACAATAAGCATTTACAGCGTATTTGAAAGGCGCGTACATCCTTTCGTTCTCCCGCTTTAAAATGACAAACCAGTCGAAATGGAGTTTCAAGCGGAAACCGTCCCTCTCGCCGACTTTCATCAGCCGCTCTTTGTCGAGAAGCCGCCGCACGAGTGTGGCGTCGAGCTGACGGGTATACTCCCTGTACGCCTTGATACGGGCCGTGTAAGCCGCGGCATATTGTTCGATGTCCGTTTCTTTCAGCCGATGTTCCGCCGGGTAAAAGTCCAGCACCTCTTTCGTCGTGACGGGAATTTTCAGGTCGTCCACCCCGATCTCGTAGGTCTTGTTTTCCAACACGTCGTGGAACTCGAACCCTTGAATTCCCATGAGGGTAAATTCTCGCGTCGGGTCAGGGAGCGCAAGTGATTTGAGCTCTTCGAGGTCGCGGCACACGGCCACGACCGGATACTTCTCGACCACGTCTGACGGGCCTCCGATGCGGATATACGCCTTTTCACACCCGTCGTAATCACCATGCCGGACAATGTCGCAAAGCAGGTGTAGTTGGGGGCGGCACGATGCCGCGCCGTATATTCCGTCCAAAGCTTGTCCAGCCCGGCTTTTACTTCGTCAGGGGTCGGTCAGGGCAACGTTGCCGCACTGGCTGCACCGGCCGTCCGACAAAGCGTTGCGGGTAAATTCGAGGAACTGTCTGGTGTTCGGGTCGATGACGGCGGTACATTTCACTCCAGTGCCGCCGCAGATACTGCATACGATTGACATAAGTTTTTTGATTTGTGTATTTATTCGTACAATCTTTCTTTTTGACGCTTTTTCAAGGTCATCCGGAGATATTGCATCAGTTTCCCGCAGGGACACAGGGCATGTTCCCGTTGGCGGGCATAACTCAGGTCCCCGTTGGAGAGAACCATGCCTTCAGCATTGAGACAGAGGTCGCCGTAAACGTAGTTCTCCTCCGTAAGATAAATCCCATGAACAGGGTTCGGAAACCCCTCCGTGCTGCGGCCTTCCCGGAAAAGGAAGACACGCTCAGCCTGTCCCCGGACTCCGAAGAAGGGTACGGGGAGAGCGCCGCGAGGGTGGCGGCATGTTCCGCCGGATCGTGGAAACGGTCGTCGCTCATTTCGAGCATGTGGCCGGAGTCCTGTTCCTTTTCCTCCTGGTACTCGTACAGTGCGGCGCAGGCTTCTATGAATTCCTCCGAACGGGATGTGGCAGAGCCGTTGGTTACGATATAAAAGTCATTGACAGTAATACCGTAGGCGCGTACCCGTTCGAGGATATGGCGGATGGCCCGGACGTTAAGCGACGGCTCGCCGCCCGTGATGTTGAAATGGTGAATATGCCTGACATGCCGCAAAGAGGTTGCTTATATGTTTCAAAGGGATATCCACGGATTCGGCATCTCCCCGCATGCAATGGGTACAGCGCATGTTGCAACGTCGGGTAATCTCGATGCAGAGATTCTTGATATATAGTTCTCTCATATTCGATGTAGTTCGGCTTAGGTTTCATCCGGGATTTCCTTTCCCGTGTAAGGATTATACAGCGGTGTGTTGCCAACTGCCTCGGCGTCAATAGCGAAACTGCCACGGCCTACGTCGTAGAAGAGTTCCAGCTTTAGTGGCGTTGAAGCGATGACTTTCTCAGCCTCGGCTTGTGACAGGCCTGAATACATCAGGCATTTGACACGACACCGGAACATTTCCGGATTGGTTTCCGGCGTGGTAACTACATCAACGACCTCGCACACTTCATCCGTGATGGCGAAGCGGTCGGGATTGGGTGTGCCGTTCCTTCTAGAGCCGTCCGATGCGGCATGTCCGGTGATTGAATGGTTCCGCACCTTTTCGGCGGGATAGGTCTTATCGCCTTTGGCGAAATACGACTTGCCGGAGGCGACACAGGCATGATAGATTACGTCGTGGACCTTTCGTCCGTTGTCAAGTATAATTGTATAGACCGTTCCCTCCTGCAAGACAGGAACGGCATTCGGTTTATGAGACATAAGATTTGTTTTTAGCTGTTTATGAATTTCGGTCTTGCACGCCGCATGATGTGTAGGTCATCGTAACCGATGGCTCTCAGTTCGGAAAGCGGGTTGCGGTACTCCTTTTCATGGGCTGGCCGTGTCATGGCGATCACGCCCGCATAGTCGGCTGCGCCATGCTGGCCGACATGCATGTAGGAGGTTATTTCACCCCGCCGTCCGCTCCACGGTATGTCCGGGAACAGGGCGATGACCTGTCCGTCGGGATAGCGTCTAAAGACCACCTTCGTCATTTTTCCCGCAGATTTCCGTGTCGATTTCATAGTCCCCGTAATTTTTGAATTCATAGTCCACTTCGCTGATAATTTCGTCAACCTCTTCGTCCGTTATTTCATCAGCCTTCGGGTTGTCGATATCGAGCCGTACGGTCAGGTAAATGGTTCTTGTTGCCATAATATCATACATTTTTTAGTGTAACAAAGCCGGCTTATGACGGACCGACGGTATATTTCTCTATCAGCCGCTTCCGGTACGCCTTGTCTTTTCCGGCGGCAAGGCTTGCCAGTTTGCGGATATTCCGGTTGGCTTTTTCCGCGACCTGCTCCACTGTCGGTCCGGGAGTCATGAAATCACGGCATCCGGCACCGCAATACCGCTGCTTCCCCTTGACCGTCCTGCCACAGGCCGGACACCGGCGCTTGCCGTCACGCTCCAGCACTTCCAGAATATTGGCATGAATGCCTTTCCACCATTCAATACGGTCTATGTCATAATCGTAGACGGTTATCGTGTTCCCGAAACTGCGGGCTTCGACCTCAACGGCAATGCCCTCATTTTCAAGGTAAACCTTCAATACCGGGTCTTCGTGAGGCTCACAGTGCCTGTCATACCAGATGATATAGGTGGGATCGTCCAGTTCGTCAGGCTCTCCCAGACAGAGTTCCGTAAGGCCGTTGTTCACGAGAATGTTGCGGATGGCGTCTTGTAAATCTTTGATACAGTCCATTGATATTTCGTTTTATGGTTGTTCCTCATTCGTCAGTTCATCTCCGAAGCGTGGCCGACGAACTGGAAGATATCGGCGTATTGTTCGCTGTAGATATAGAATCCGTCCCGTTTTTCCCCGGTCTCCGCATCTATTCCGTCAGCAAGGAGATATTCCCCGTCATCCGTCAGGTAGACATCGGTAAGCTTGATACGGGGCGTGTCGTGCTTCCCGTACAAGGTTGTCGTGACGGGGAAGTTGTTGTCATCGAGTTCCTCCTCTTCTGTAAGGCCGAGTGATACGCGGCCATATTGTGCCAGGAACTCCAGCATGAATTTCAGCATGGCTTGCTCGGCCTCGTGCAGCCGTCCGTCGATAAAGGCGTACTGGGTGGCGAACAGATGCAGCTTGTCGGCGCTCATTTTGTCCGGGGCTTTGCCCGGCTCCGCATTGTCTTTCTGTATTTTATCCATATCTGTCATATTGTTGGTTTCATGTTTCCAGCGGGGTGAAGGAGACGGTCAGTATCACTTTCTCGTCACCCAGGTTGAACACTTTCAGGCAGTCGTTACTGATAGTCCTTTTCAGGATGTCTCCCCGGTATCGGGAATTGCGTACCTTGAAGGTAAAATCATCAATGAACGAGCTGATGCAATGAAGCACGTGGTCGAATTCTTCCTTACCATACCGTTCCATTTCAGGGAAGATGCCTTTCAGATGCGCCCGCAGGCTCAATATGTAGTTCGGGGTCTTGCCCGTGATTTTTCCCGAGTATGTGATTTTGTATTTCCTGTCCATGATATGCCGTTCCATTTAATCGTTACTGTCATACCAGCCCTCGATCTCATCGAAATAGCCGTTCGAGTCCCATTCTTCCAGCAAGGTGGTCGGGTACGTCCATTCAAGGCTGTAAAACAGATCCTGGCACACCTCTTCATTACCCTTGCACAGGGCGAGCAGTGAGTTATGCGTGAAACAGCCGTCACTGCTCTCCGACACACGCCAGTCCTCACGGTCTTCTGCCGCGTATTCAGGTACATAGCACACTTCATCGGGGCGGTTGAGAAAGGCATCCTCGTTCTTGTAGATGTTTCCTTCCCCTCCGTATTCCAGTTCATAGAACACACCTTCCGGCGTTTCTATCCTGTTGCCAATCTCTATCATAGCGTTACCGTTTCGTGGGTATATATAATCACCATCCGGGAGGAGAGCACCTTGTCGCGTACCGTGGGGTTGGCGATTGCCCAATCGGAATGGAAATGCATGTCCGGAATGGATGCGGTGTCCACAATATCGCCCCCCGTTTTCCAGATGGAGATAATCCGGCTGATACAGGTCGCAAAGGAATTTGCCGTCCGTATCGCTGATGGCGTATATCTTGCCGTCGAGTGCGGCCGTCATCTCCTCCTCGCTGCGGTAGACCAACAGGTATTTACAGCCGGTCTTCATCTCTTCCGCAATCCGCTTATGCAGTTCTTCAGGAGATAATTCACGCAGTCTTGACACGACCGCCCCGATACTTTCCACGGCATCGTAGCTGTCCAAGACATCATGGCAGGTCGTTTCAAACTCCTCTTTCGGACGACCCGCAAAATTGATGGTACGGACTTCCTGCCCGTGCCCGCCGAGCAGGTAAAAGGGCGTACCGTTCCATTGTTCCTTTCTGACAGAGAGCGGCCGGGAGCATTCCCGTGTCTGCCGGTTCACAACGGCATACAGTTCCAGACTTTCCCCGCATTCCATACGCAGGATATGCCGGGCGAACTCCGTAAATGTCATGATTTTGATTCCTTCCCCGTTCGCCGTGAAGAAATCCTGTCTTGTCTGTTTCATAAATCCGTTTTTTTAAGAGTAGGTAATCGTTTTGTATAAGGGGTGGAATACTCACCTCGTTTTGAAAAAAAAGACCGCCGCAGCCGTAGCCGCGACGGCCCGTCATCATTATGGCATGTGATGAACAGGTTCTATTTTCGTTATTCGGCCTCGTAGTACGGTACGCCGTGCCTTACCACTGCTTTTTCCATTTCTTCCCACCAGATTTCACTATGGCGGTCATTGTCAAAATCTATGGGCTTTCTTTTACCGAGCCGCAGCCGGTCCCGTGTCTCCATTTCCGTTTCGTACACAATCTGTTCCATTTCTTCGTCCGTAACATGGTAGGTATCGAACGGCTCCGGCAGAGATTCCAACTCCCTGCGTGACAGCTCGGATTGCCCGCAGGTGAAAACCTTGTCATAGAAAGCGTCATCTTTCGGCGGCAGTTCGGGTTCCTGTTCCGGCAGCACATCCAAATAATCCGACTCGTACAGGTAGTTTTCGTCGCGCCCCTTCGTCTGCCGGTTGTTCTTGAACTCTTCCAGATCACTTTCCGTCAGGCGGAATTCCTTCTTCTTACGCCGCAGGTACTCCATCATGTTTTCGAGGGAGGAGAACGGGGCTATGAGCTCCATGGAAGAACGGTTGTGCCAGGCATCGCTCCGGTACAGCAGGTAGACCTGCGGGCGGTTCCGGGCCGCCTCCTTACGGTATTCGCCGAACTCATACAGGGCGTTGTCGAAACTTCCGAATGCCAGCCGGACTTTGTCTTCGACGGATATGGACTCCCGGCATTCCTCGAAACGGCGTTGCACGTATCCGATGAAATCCACGTCTTCCAGAGTCTCCATGACCGTGCTGTCATCAGTCGAGAGCGCGATGTCAGCTCCTGCGAAATTGTCGGCTGACAGCACGTGTTTCTCTTCATTGTATTCGTCTTCCGCCCTGCAGACGGCCAGACCGGGCGTTTCTGCCTCGATCTCCACGACCTTACGGAGCGTCTCTTCGATAGCTATCCGGTATTTTTTCATTGTATGATGTTTATTTGTTTCAGTTCACGTTTGTAGTTTCTCAATGACGGCTTGTGCCCTTTCTCCCTTACGATCTGGCGCATCTGTGCAAAGGTGTATGCCTTCTCCATGTCCAGGCCGTAGTCCGTGGCAAATGCCGTCATTCCGATATAGCAGAAGCCGAACTTCCGGTGCAGCATGTCGGCCGTATAAGGAGTCATGTCTTCCGCCAAGGTTACGGGGACAGCCATTCCCCGGATCTTGAACTTCAAGCCCTCGATAAGGGTCCCGCAGTTGTCGCTGTGGTAGGTCAGGTCCCTGCGGCGGGCGCAGTAACCGATGGTCTCACCCATGAAGGTGTTGCGGAAGATTTCCGTACGGTTCAGGTCCTTCAACTTCTCGACACCGTAATAGCAGACCGCCTGTACGGCTTTCAACGCTTTGTCCACACGGGGTTTGACAAAGCGGGGGTCGTTTTCCGCCACGATCTTTTCCAGCCACGTGCGGTGGAAGGTTCCGACAGGCACGTCGAACACCTTCTCCGGCGTGCAGTATTTTGAATCCGACCGCGTCATCATCAGATGTGCCGAGGACGGCTCGTATTGTTCTTTTCAGGTAAAAGGCCAGACAGGTATTGCCGACTTTGCAGTAAGTATAGTCGTCACGGCTGTTTTTCAGCGACAGCATCGTGGTTTCCCCGCCGTAGAACTTCTCGGGCAGTCCGGTCTGTCGGCAGAACTCCGTGAGGAAATGTCCGGGGATGGCATGTGCATAACTGCGCTCCTGGTAGCACTCCTTCGCCATTTGCGGAGTGATGAACCGTTTGGCAAAGTCACAGATATGGTAATGACCGTAATCATACGCCGCCTGCGTGTTCGCGGAGCTCTGGAACTTTTTGGGCATCTGGCGGAACCAGCGGAAACTCGTCCCGTGCTCCATGCAGTAGTCGACAAATTCCCGCGTCCATACATTTTCAGGAAATTCGGGACAGTTGCCGTTTCTTCGGATGAATGCCTTGCACACTTCCACCGAGAGCAGGGATTGTTCAGTTTCCTCGTCGATATAGCAGTTCGTCTCCCGTTTGCTGTTATCGATGGCAATGACCAGTCTTTCCGGTGTCTTGAACCGCTTCGGCAACTCCCCGAACATGTAAGGGTGTTTCTCCATCAGCCGGTCCGCCAGCATGTCGTCCAGATATACCGACAACGGCTTGAAAAACTGGGGGTCTGTGATGAAGTTTTTTCCTTCGGTCGAACAGACAGCCGCATGGAGAATCTCATAGGAATAGAACCGGGCGGGAACAAGCGAGAGGTCATGTTCCGCCATCTTGCGGTAGTATGCCGCAGTCTTGAAACGGGACGGCACGACGGCATCGGTAACCGTGCTCAATATTTTCATCCCGTCGAGCATCCCGTAATAGAACTCTTGAGTCTTTACCTCAACGGGGACATATCCGAGGATAAGCCCCGTTTTCATGACGGCGTCTGTCCTGCTGTCCGTGTAATACGGGTCGTAAATATAGCTGCGCAAGGCCAGGTATGCCAGTTGCGCATCCCAAAGGCGTTCAGGTATGAAGGCGAGAATGTCGAAATCCCCGCGTCCGTTTCGGATGACCGCTTCTGCCATTTCTCGGGTAACCATTGCTTCGGGAACGGCCGTGATATTCTTCGGTTTTTTGCGCATGGCGTAGTCGCAGACAGCTTCCGAACGGCACGCCTCCGGGATATTACGCAGTTCGAAGCTGTGCCAGCTCTCCGTACTGCCCGCGATGATTCGTTCTATACGTCCGGGTGTGAGGAAACGTCCCGGAATATGGCTCAGCACCTCTATTTCCTTGCTTTCGACGGCTGCTTCCACGATCTCTTCCGTGAACAGGTGTTCCGGCAGCCATTCTATGGCCGATACGATGTTATTGTGCCGCATACAGTTTCTTTTTAAGGTTGGACGAACGGACGATTCTCACAAGGCGGCACCCCCGGTAGACATAGAGTATCCTGGATTCCCGTTCGGCGAGTTCCTCAAGTCCCTGCCAGTGCTGCGGTGTATTTATCTTTTCGAGTCGGACATGGTTGTTCACATATACCGTGATCGGTTTCATGCTGTCATGGGAGGGCGTATCTTCGACGAAGAGCGGCTGTTCACAGTATTCTCCCTTGTCCATGACATGCCATCTGCCGTTATCGAACAGGAGGCACGTGTCCTCCATGCGGCCGAAAATGTCTGCGTTGTCCGCGATGCGTGATGCGGATTGCCGCGGTGTTTCCCGTCCGTCACGGATCTTTGAAAAACAGTGGACGGTATCGCCGGTTCCTGTCCATTTTCCATAGGGTGACGGTCCCAGTTTTTGTATGTCGCCCAGCGACAGCAGGGCATCTACCCGTCTGTCATTGGGATAGAACACCCGGAGTTTCCTCACAAGGTCTTTTGAAAGCGTCTCATGGAGCGCCTTGATGTGCCGGACACTGCCGTCCGGCAACAGTTTTCCGATTTGTATGCTCATAATAGTGCTATCTCTTGTTGTTGAAGTATAGCCGGGTCGTCCTTCTTTCGATTGACAGTCCGGCTTGAAAATTATGATTTACAGAAGTCTTCGGACTGGTATCCGGCCATGTCCGGTACGGAACCGCGTGTCATTCCGTCCTGTCGTCTTCCCGTCTTTTCATTTTCAGTTCCCTGCCGGTTGCCGTGCGGCAGAGCGGCAGTTTCCCGGAAGCGGTTTGCTTGCATCCCTCGACGAGCCGTCCTTCAGACACCATTTTCCCGTACATTTCCCTGATATAACGGTATGCCGGGGAGGTGTTCGAATAAACGGACTTCCCACGGAGTGTCTTGACACGCAGCTTTTCGACGAGTATTTCCAGCACCTGCTCCCGGCTCTTGTACAGGTTCCGGCGCTTGGTGCGGAAGGCGTCGAGAAAGACACCCCCGATAGTCATGTCATGAGTCTTGTGGTAATACGCGAGTTCTTCCTCCTCCGTCGTCGAGAATCTCGCCGTAAGTGTCAGTACGTAGGTACCGGAAGGTCGTTCCTTGTGCCAGAATCTTCTCGATAAGCTCCATGTGCTCTTTAAGAACAGGGCCCGATAACGATTGGGGATGACAGTACAGGCATGTCTTTCCGAGATACACCTCGGGACAACCGTCTTTGTATTTGTTTTCCTTGATGCTGAACCCTGTTTCCGTGAAAAGGCGCTTTACCTCGTCGAAGAAGCGTCCGGCTTTCTCTTCCGGCATGCGACCGCCGTCATAGCCGGACTCGACGCGGAAGTATGTGTCGATATATATCGGTGTGTCCATTTACAGTTCTGATTTTGATATGTTATATAAAAAGCATAGCCCGGAACCTCCCGCTCGGGTTCCGGGCATCGTTGAAAATATTCTCATAGACGTATGGAATCGAACACTTTGTCGATGTCCTCCTGCGCCAGCCCGATGTAGCGCCGGGTGGTTTCCAGGTTGGAATGGCGGAATATCTGGTTGAGCAGGATCAGGCCCTCGGCCGAGCGTCCCATCAGCTCGTAGACATAGCGCCCGAAAGTCTTGCGGAAGGTATGTGTGGAGAATGCCCTGATCGGCAGCCTGTACCTTACCTTGAATACCTTGAGCAGCCTGTTGATGTATTCCAGCGAGTAAGGTTTCCCGGTACGCGGGCTGAGAAAGATGTACTGTTCGGGGGCGGGTTGTCCGAGCATCTCGTACAGGAAACGGTTCTTCTCCTGCACGTCCCTGTTGAACTTGATCAGGCGGTTTTTCTTTGTTTTCTGCTCGATGCGGGTCATGGTGCTTTTTCCTAAGATGTCTTTCCAGCGCAGGGTCCTCACGTCGGAGGCCCTGCATGCCGTGCAGAACGACAGCCAGCAGTAGGTCTCCCACAGGTACTCGCCGTCCTTCTCAAGCCCGCGGACCAGCCTGTTATATTCCGCTATGGGCAGGTAGTCGGCTGTCGTCAGTTGTCCCTTGATTCTTGTCACGTGGCAGCCTTTTAAGATTCCGGCAACCCTTCCGAGAGCATCAGCTCGGCCAGCGCCCCGTTCTGGGGAATCATGGCCGGAATGTCCGTACGTCCGGGCTTGTAGATTTCGGTTGCCACGTTATAGATATCCCACGCCGTGAGCGTCTTCTTCTCTTCGGTGAGTTTGAGCAGGTCCTCGGTGAAGATGGAAATCTGGGACTGGTTCAGGGGATAGGTCTCCACCTTGGACGAAAGACGCTTGTCGGAACTGTCATGCGATACGCGCAATGCTGTCAGCAATCCGATGTAGGCGTACATCTCCACCGGGGTAATTACTTTCGCTTTCAGGCGGCGGATGCGTTCCCTGTCCTCGTTCATCTGTACCTCGAAGTTCGAGAGCCACTCGTCTACACGACCGAAAAGCTCTTCGGTGGTGACTTTGTCTTTCCCGTAGTTCGACACACTGCGTTCGGGGGAGAGGATGCACTGGTTGTGGCACACCCTGACGCACGGGCCGATGGCCGCCTGGATGCCGTCCTGATGGAAGGCGATGACAAGCGTCGTGGTCAGCTCGTCCGTTTCCCATTCCTTAATGCGGATGGTCGTATAAACGCGGCGCAGGATATGCGCCTCGACGGCCATCGCCCCGTACTTTTGTTCCACCTGGGGCAGGACGACCACGCCGGGCTGTGCCTTGTTCTTGTTCTGGGCGGCGAAGATTTCCTCCACCTCGTAATTCAGGTTGTGTTTCTGGCAGATGTCCGCCATGCGCTCTATCACCTCGTAATGGTAGATTCCCTTGAGCGGGTTGCCATAGATGTCATTTTCCTTGTGTGTGCGCCGGAGCGTGTCGAGCGTCATCACCTCGACGTTGTTGTTCTGGAAATCGAACTGCACGGGGGCGGCCGTTGTTGCTAATGCTGTTGCCATAATGATTGATATTAAAAAGTTATACAATAAGAAAGGCGGTGAACCGTTGTCCATCGCCTTTCCGGAATTCATTTTGCGGTTTCAGGCAGGTAACGCCTGCATATCAGGTCCGTGATACTCGGGTAATACACGTTGCCATAAGTTCCGTATGGTCCGAAACGGGCAAGGAAGCGGAAGTAAAAATCTACCGGACGCCGGTAGCTCGTCTGTATTTTGGTTTTCAGCAGGCGGTAGGCGTACTCGTCAGAATTTTCCACCTTGACCTTGCGTCCGTTGAAATAATAGTTTCCCTCCTTATCTGAAGAAAACGATACCTCTTCCTTTGCCGGACGCTCGCCGGCAACGACCCTGAAGAAGTCCTCCAGGGAGCGGCAATCCTGGTATTCTACCGGAATCGTGTCGCCCTCTCGCAGTTTCACGTCCAGTTTGTCAAGCAGTGTCTTGATGGCGGGCGTGTAGATATTTTCGGATTGGAAGCATCTTGTATCCCGCCAGTATTTCTCGAAAAGAGAGCCGGTTTCAAGGAGTAGGAACAGGGTTTCACGCGCTGTCTGCGGTTTATCGGCCAGATATGGAATATACTCGGTCACCAGTATGGAAAGTGAAAGATACTCCTCCGGTTGCAGTTCGCTCTTCTGGTGCAGGTTACAGTGCCTCTCGAGCAGGGAGTCGATGTCGGCTTCCCGCAAGCTTTCGTCCGTCCATACCAGGCAACCTTCTTTCTTGCAGGCGGGACATTTATCCGCTCCATACGGCAGGAGCATCACCTTGCCGCAATCGGAACAGGTGACCAGGTCGCCTCGTTCCGTATAAACATCTACCGTTTCCATTCTCAATCCTCCGCGTAAGGCCATTCAAGGCAGCAGTCATTGCATACGGCCACGCCCTCGTCACTCAGAATGTCAATATCTGTGCCCCCACATTCGGGGCATACCGGTACCTTTTTCTTGTCCATTCGTCGCTCTGCCGCTTCTTCCGTCAGAAGCAGCGGCACCCAGTATGCCGATGTGCCGAAATCCCGTATCCCGTTTTCATCCTGTATGGGTTCACAACCTTTCGTTCCCATGTATTTCTGGGAGTCCGGCCAACACACGGCACGGTAACACTTGTCCCGTTCGGGAGATTTGCCGGTATGGCGTATATAGTCTTCCTCGGGCACGTAAAGCGCCCCGTTCTCCCCGCTTCCCCATGCCGGATAACCGGTTCCTTCTTCCTCGAAAGGAGCACTTTCCTCGGGAAATTCCACGAGTGCATATAACTTGTCATCCCATGCCAGGGAACACTCGCCGCAGTGGAACCGACTTTCGTGAATATCATAACGGATATTTTCCGAATTGCATTTCGGACAGATAATGTCTTTTGTTTTTACTTTCGGGAAACTCAGGATTTCTCCGGCAATGATTTCCATGCTGGGCCAGAACAACTGTTCGCAGTAATCGTCGGCCATCTTTTCCGCCAGATTCTGCATGTCGTCATCGCTGATCTTTTCCACATCGAAACCTTGTCCTTCCAGGTCATCGCGGTGGACGGACGTGATAGGGAAATACCCGGCGTTCAGCTCCCGGATAAATTGTCTTTCCTCTTCTGTCGGTTCGGGTAAGTTGTTGAAATATTCCCTGAGCCGTTGATAAAGTTCTCTTACCATAATTATATTCCTGTTTTTAATCTAATATCCACCAGTCGAGGACCAGTAGTTCCGGTCCATGATTTTTTCAAGTTCGAGGTCGGAACGTTCTTTCCAGAGGTCGAAGTCATCAAGCAGCTCCGTTCCGTCCTCCAGAGAAAGCACAGTATCCTCATTGTCAAACAGATAGTCTTGTATGTCATATCCGGACGGATAACGGTTTTCCCGGATGATTTCTTCTGCAATTTCCTTGTCCATTCGGTTGCCATTTTTTCAGTTCGCCGGTATTGTAACCGGATTCATTTGTTTTGTCTTTTCCTTGTAAAACCTGTCGATGGCAAGGAAGTAGTCCTCCGCATCCCAATCAGTGCCCGCATGCTCAGTCTCGAATTCTTCCGCCCACTGGACGATCTCGGCATTGACGGCACGGGAGTCCCTGTCCTCCCACAGGTTGTCCGCCCCGGCATTGTAGGCAAGGTCCACGACAGCCTCCTGCAACTTGTTGTAGCCGTTACACTCTCTACCGTTGGAACGCAGCCATAAGTCCACGTCGACGGCATCCTCTTCCGTCGTCCCATTGTGCAGGCACAGGCACTGCCCGTTGCCGTTATGGCATACGAGGACCGGCCGTTTGGTGTCGGGGCATATCCGTACCAGCAGCTCATTGGCGGCAAGTGTTTCCGTATCATGCCCATTGAGCATTGCAGGAAGCGCCTGGCTGACCAGACTCAGGATTTCCTGTTCCTCCTTTGTCCCGGACGGCTTGGAAGCCAACAGGTTCTGTATGCGTTTAAGAAGATTGTAAATCATAATCAGCAGTCATTATGTTCTTTCCAGATTTTACGTTTCTCGTCATAGCCCTTGTTTTCCCACCATTCATTGCAGGTTTCGGCAAACCCCTGATGGTTGTCTCCGGCCGGACACTTGTCCTGACGGCAACCCGTGATCTGTTCCATTTGATTTGCGTCCAACGAGTTCCACCATTCCTCCATGCGTTCTTTGAACTCTTTTAAAGTACAGAATGGCTGATGGTCCTCGCATTCGTCGCACCAGTTATCATAGCGGTCTATACCCGTGGTACCGATGAATGTACGGGCATTCGGATCCACCCATGCCTGGGTCTGTATATTGTCTGAACCGCACCCCTCGCATACGACAATCTCGTCGTCATTGACATCAGCGGAGATGAACCCGTGTTCTTCCAGCCAGTGGGCAATCTCAAGCAATCCCTCGGTCTGTACCTGTCCGATGGGCTCATCGAAATCCTCGCCGGCTTCGCCGTTGAGCGTGCAGAGCAGTTTGCCGTTCCCGTCGATGAAAAGTTCATAAACGGTCGCACTTTCATAACCGCCGTATCCGTAAAAAGCGGAATTGTGGACCACCACTATCGGGGAGGTTTCATACTCCGCTGATTCCGCCTCCCGGTAATGTACGCCGCAGTTGCGGTAGAACGTGCCGATGATGTTGTTCTCCTTCTTCACGGCGTCGCGGATTTTCTCCATAAGTGATCTTCTGATGGAGATGATACTGAGGTGCGCATAATCCTTACGGAGACGTCTGTACACTTCCTGCTCGAAGTTGCCTCGAACAGAGTCGAAAGGGGATACGCCGGCGTTCTCCCGGATATATTTGTCCTCGTTAAAGTTGTAGCGCCGGCAGACAATATTCTTGACGCGGCGGAATTCCTCTCCGGCAAATTTGAGGATACTGTTCTCGCCTAGCGAAGTCGGAAAATAGCAGCGGGGCATGTGCACTGTCATTTCACGGTAAAGTGTGTCATCGTCTTCCGGAAAGGTTCTGTCTGTTTCCGGCTTTGTAGGTTTTTCCTGTTCCATGTTGCTTGTTTTTTATCTGTAGTTGAACAATTTCCGGTTTGCCGCCCGTTGCATGGCGGTCACCATATTCTTATGTCATAATCTTTAAAATAGTATTCCAACTCTTTTTAATCCTTCCAAAGAGTGCAGCTCGTTCTTTCCGGTCACTTCGATGTCGACGGATACTGCATTTTCATCTTTGATGTTTACTTTGGCATTGTCAAATACGCATCTTACATATTCTGCAATGCATGAGGCAGGCAGGTCGTTTTTACAATATTAAGTACCATATTATTTATTGTTCATTAAATGTTTGCTACGTCCATAAACCGGGCACCGCTTGCGGTATCTGCATTCGCCCCGGGCCGCGTCGGTATGCGCCCGGTGCCATTCATCCCAGCTCTTCACTCCATTGTCTGTAAGGAATATGATCAGTTGCATGCAGCAGAAACCGCGTTCCTCACGTTTCCGGTCATGAAGGTTGGCCAGCCCGTTATCTTTAGGTTTCATACAGGTTTGATGTTACGGCAGGTTTGCTCGAAACGCCTTCATGGCATATCATTAAAACCATGAGACATGCACATAGGCATCGCTTTGGTCACTGCCGTTGATTAGACAATCGAGTACTTCGATAAACTTTTCCCGGTCCATCCCGACCTTTGCCAGGCAGGAATAAAATTCTTCGGCATTCTGCCGGAAGGTTTCATCCTGTTCTGAGATATGTTTTCTTAGCTGCTGCAGACCCGAACGGGCTATTTCGAAGTCATCGGTATAGGCGTCTTCTGCGGAGTTATCAACTTCGAACATTGTCAGGATATCATAAAAGATATCCTGACCGTCCCCGCCATACATACCCGGATATTTGTATTCGATTTGCCAAACTCTGGCTACATGTAGTTTTCTGGCCATTATCTTTTCATTTTTCGGATTTGTTGTCTTATGCAGTGCAGCATCAATTCGATACCACGGATGCTTTCCTCATTCTCTTTCAGTTTGTAATAGTAGGCGTTCGCTTCGTCGTAGTCTTCCCGTGCCTTGCGCAATCTGCATTCCTTGGCGTCACGGACCTGTTCATGGGACAGGTCGTAACCGATGAACTCGTCCATGAAACAGGAAACCGTACGCCCGTAATAGTGGTCCGTGCGGGTTTCCACCGCAGTACGGATGATGTCGTCGCACCGCCTTCCGAGTGTCCGGAGTACGTCGCTGATATGCCGGTCATGGTACTCGTAACCGAAGAAACGGGTATACCACTCGTGTTCCTGCCGGTTTGTCTTCCCCGCGTAATACTCGTACCATTGGGCGTCGCACTTGGTGTGCCTCTGGGTAACCTTGAATATGGCATACTCTTCACCGATCCATGTAAAACGTGAGAGTATCTCACTCGCTTCTTCCTCATAGTAGCTATCCCGCCAATTCAATTCTTCGGTCTGGCTGAGCGGGAGGAATGACTGTTTGGTGATCCACTGCCCGAAACCTTTGTGCGTGACATGCGGAAGCACTTTCACGACCTTGCTCCATGCCTCGTTGCAGGCTTCATCCAGTGAAGGGAAACTTTCAGGAAAGCGTTCCCTGTCCGTTCCGTCTCGCAACACCTCGTTCCAATCTTTGTCGCAGACAATGAGGGTGAGGTCCTCCCTCACATGGCAGTCGCGTTCGCAATAGCCGTAGGGAGCATCGCAGAGCGTGTACCACTCCTTCGGTCCATAACCGTCGTCACGTCCCAGATAGCGTCTGGGCTTCCCCTTCTCTGTCTGCACCTCCCATACTTCCGTGCAGTTTCCACGGTCGATATGGTGCAGGCGTACCCTGATTTCCTTGTTATCTCGTTTTTCTTCCATGTCGTTCATTTTTAGTATGGCCTGTCTTTTTCTTTTCGAGAATCCGGTAGATTTCTTCAAGGTCATGCTCATTGTCTATCGGTTGCCCGTATTCCGTATCCACGATGACCACCCTGGCATTGGCCAGGTGACATCCTGCTATCGTCTTGTCATAGTCGCTCCATTCAGGATTGATTTCTGTTACCGTGTCAAATTCAAGTCCGTATGATGTCTTCATTGTATTTCCAGTTATTATGCGTATTTTTCTATTTTATGCTGCCGCTTTGTTCTGCCCGTCGATAATATGCCTGCATTCGGCTTCCAGTTCTTTCATACATTCCGTACCATAGAATCCCCAACAACTGTCCAGTTCATTGTCATCGTCACTTTCCGGCATGATGCGATACCCGAAAACTTCCCCGGTATAGTAGTTGTCAAGGGTACTGATTTCGTCTTGCAGGTATCCCTCGATCCGCTTCCTGCGTTTCGCGGTGATGTTCTTCCACCCGTATTCCCGGCGCACCTTGTCCAACGGTACCGCGATGATTCCGAAAAATCCGGAATCCCACGGGCAGCTGAACGGCGAGGTGGATATTGTAATGCCGCCATGGTCGTAGAGGTAGACCGGCAGGGCGATATATTCCTTCAGAACGATTCCCGGAAATTTCCGATATGCCCTTCAAAAACCTTGTCGATATCGAAGTGGTCATCAAACTCCTTCTCCGGGCGGTAGCGACGATGTGCCGTATAAAGCGTACCGAGATTGTCATACGCTTCACGCGGGCTTCGGGCGTCATCATCATAATAGATGTTGATGCGATACCCGTTATATTTGATTTGATTATATAGATTCATTTGCCTGGGTATTATGTTTTGTTACAAAGTCTTACAAATTGTTCCGTAATCTCGTCCCGCTCGAACTCGTCGCAGTTCAGGTCGAAGAATATACCCGAAGCCGCGAGCATGTCACGGGCTTCTCCGTAGGTAAGGTCGTTCCTGTGCCTGTATCTGTCCACCATATCCCGATGTTCGGCTTCCGCCCGGTCGTGCAGCCTCATTTTATACTGCCTGTACCATGCGGGGAACTGTTCCTTGGAAACCATATGTTCCAGCTGCAAGTCCCGGTATCTTCCCGGTGCCAGCAGGATGTGGCTGTCAATGTAGGACTTCGCCTCGGCTATGATTCCCTCCCTGGTGAAGGGACGGTGGGAGCGTGCCGTGAAATGCACCCATCCACCATGCAACGGGTGTTCGATTTCAATCTGCACACCCTGCCTCCTGACATGTACCACGATATAGGCGGTCTGGCCGGGGAACATATCGTCCTTGAGGCTCACTTCCCGGCAGGCCGGCGGGTCAACATGGATGTAGTGGTCCTGCCTTGCGCCCTCGAGGAACCTTTCAAGCTGCCGCATCGACTGGCAGTAGATGAATGTCCCCACGCGGCACTGGCCTCGGCGGATGTCGCCGTAATAGTACTTTCTTGCCCTTGCTCCGGTAATGCGGGACTCGTCCGATGCCTCGAAATAGCTCCGGTAGGTATCGTCCGTACGGCAGAAATCATATATTTCCTGAAAAGTCCTTGTTTTCATTTGTTACTCCTTTTTATGTATTGTCTTCTTCCGGCGGGGAAATTCCCCCGTCCTGTAAAATATCTCTCCGAGACGGTCAGCCTGTTCCGCCAGACCTCTCTTCCGGACAGCCGACACGGCATCGCATGCGGCCTTTTCGTACATGCCCAGCAGTACCGCCTCGGGCAGGCGTTTCGTCCGCCACACCTCCTGTGCGGTGGCGAGCATCTCCACCTCGCAGCCCAGATGGGCGGCTGTGAGGATAATGACGGCATTGCCGATAAAGTTCGGTATGCGTTCTTCCTGTTGTTCTCCTTTCATTGTTCCGTGCCTTTAATCCGTTTCGAACTCGTCTTCATAGACCTCGATCTCCTTCCCGCTCTCGCAGATGCGTACCAGCCAGGTGTATTGGAGCCGTTCCAACAGCTCTATACGGCGATAGCCCTTGTAGGGCACTTTCAGCGTTGCAATGTCTCCCGGTTTCATGTCAGGCGGGTATTTCAAACTGGACATGGAAATGGAATTCGCTTATCAGGCTGCAGATCTGCGGTACTGATTTAGGATCCTCCCCGTAAGGGTAGAAGATGGTCCGGCAACGTGTCAGGCATCGGATACCCTGTTTTCGTAACCGGTACAGCAGGTAGGCCCTGCGTCGTAGTTGTTTCTTGCTCATCGTATAAAGGATTATGTCGTTTTGATTAGAATAGCGGTGTGGTCGTCAAACAGGGGCATCTCTTTACGTTTTCGATGTAATGCCTCCATTGAAAGATGCTCATCTTGTGTTAACAGGGATGAGCATCATTTCAATGGAGGGAGTACTAATTTATTCTGACCCGCCACACCGTGCCGCCTACCGGGCGGATGGAGATGACGGCCTATTTCTTACGCCATGCCGCCATCTTCTTTTTGATGTTGATATTGTTGTCCGCCAGCATTTTTTTCAGGACTGCCAGCAACCGCCAGCCTTCTCCGTTTTTATACTCTTCCGCCTTGGCTGACAGGAACGCCAGTGACTGGTACTTGTCCAGACGCCGACCCCGGTCATTGACAGCCGTGCAACCGTGGAAACGAATCAGGTTCTGCATGGTAAAGAACGCCCCGGCTCCCTTATAGGCATCCATCCATGCCTTGCTTTGAGGAGTGCCCCATGGCAGCCGGATACGACGGTCATTGAACTGTCTGACCGCGTTGTAAAGCTGTGTGGCGTCCAACGCGTGCCTGATGTGGGTTATCGCGATGGAAAGCGGGTAGTACAGTTTGGATTGCAGGTCCTCCACGAAAATATTACGGCCGTGTATACGCTTGTAGGGAACTCCCTTGCATTTTCTTGTTTCCAGGTTGCCCACGTGTTTTTTCAGCGCGTTGACATAGTCGCTCGCGATGGCCAAAACCACATCACGGTTGAACCAGCGGTTTCTCTCGGCAAAACCCGTGATGTCCTTGTGTTCCATCTTCATCTGGGCGTGCAGCTCGTTCAAGAGCATTTTCCACTGGTAATCATAGCCTTTCCGGTGAATCATCTCGGTCACCCCTGCCGGCTCTTTTTCACGGTAATGCGTGTATGACATCATATGGAACATTTGTGCCATGACCCACCGGCGGAAGAGTCGGTTGTTGGGAACGGTACCCTGTGCCATGATGCTGCCGAATATCGGGTCGTTGTCATCCAGGATGGTAAGTTTCCCGTCTTTGTTGGAGGCGATATACTCGCCGCCCTCGGCTCCCTGCATGGCGAACAGGCAGCTCACGTCCACACCGGCACCGCGGAGTGCCTCGATACGCTCCCGCGCCCCTTTGGGAAGTCCGGCGGGAGAATTATGGCCGGCCACCACCGGATAGACGGTGCCCAAATCCGAATTCTTGCCGATAACGGTGCCCGTGGCGGCAAATTCCTTGTCCGCGATGGCGAATTCCGTGCCGCATCCGGGGCACAGGACTTTTGTTTCTTGTTTCTTTCTGCTCATTGTGAATTTGTTAATAGTTGATTACTTCCGGGTTCCACCCATTTTCTGAGTATCACCAGGTCCTTGTCTTTTTCGCTTTGCCAGAACCATTTGCCCATCGTTTCGGGATTCCATGTGAACCCGCCTATAATCCGGCAGAGGATATAGAATTCCAGCTCGAATTGCGCGGTATCCCGGTGTTGCCCGTACAGCATGTCCCCGTCCTCGAGGTCACTTTCGGGCAATGCCATGAAATACCGGCGGGACTTGCTCTGGCTGCGCTCCGATGGTATCGAATGTTTATAGCGGCGGTACAGCTCCTCCACATCCGTGAAAAAATCCCCGCAGCCGTACTCCGGCAACCACGGAGCGCCATCATACCTGCCGTTCCGTATCATGTGTCTCCCGTTTACTTTTAAACTTCTGGACTGGAAATCAATCCGGAAATTTGCGCCGTTCTCTATGGCGGTGACGGTTTCTCGGTAAATATCTTCCATTTTCTCACCTGTTTACAATTAATGGCACTCAAACCCCTAGCGCGTATCTTTATAGTCCTGATAAATACAGTAGGACTTCGGTCCTGAACCAGGTAGTTGCCTGGCTCAGGACCAAGCTTGAATACTGTATCTTGAATTTGGGTCCCTCGTGCATATGCGGTCGCGCTACCTTCTGTTCAGGGGACTCATCCGGACGGCACATCCCTTTAAAAACCTGATACGGGCCGCGAGTACAGCTGGAACCTGTGTCATCTGTCGTGTTAGCAGGAGATGACACAGGCTCCAGCCGTGTGAATTGCGGCTCTGTTGAAATCCCGGCCTTGCCCCCTTTGCCCTGTGCTGTTCTTTTTGCGGTTCCCGGAATGCCGGCACGTTCCTTTACAGGTCCGATGTCTGCTGTGGCGGAAGCCGGAATGGCGCCGTCGTATAACGTTAGGGATACGACGGCGCGAGACGGGCTTATCGGGGACAGCAGGCTGAATCCATTCCCCCGAACCGCACGTTCCCGTGCTGGAAAAGACTGAAAGTTCTCATAATACCGGCACATGGCTTTATGCTTCCGATGTATCCCGCGTATGGGTCTTCTGCGGAGTCCGAAGGCGACGGTCAGCCGCCTTCAGACTCGGAAAGAAGACGTTGGTACGCGGGATGCCCAAACCTATTCCTTGAACTTTCCCGGTGTGCTCCGGTAACGGGTGCGGGACAGACGGCACATGACTTTAATTTCCCGATACATTACAGGCGCAGCCAGAATCGAGATGGGATTAACCGGGTGTTAGACCGGTTAATCTCGATATGGATTCTGGTTATAAGCCTGTAACGTTGAATAGCCTGCCCGTCCACCCGTTCTGCCGTGTGCCCGGCGTAACTTATAGCGATGCCACCAGCGTGTTGTACACCGCCCGGCTGGTCAGAAGGGCGTTACGCATGCAGCCGACAGTCAGGTAACCCGGTATGTCCCGGTCTGTTTTATCGCGGTTGGCCTTCACGTTGCGTCCCCGTCCCCGGACGATGCAGCCATCCGGTTTGGTTCGGACATATCCCAGACCGCCGATCTTGCACCTGCCCGTCTGAATGGCTCTAAAGCAGTCCATCACGAACTTGTTCAGCTCGTTGAGGTCACTCTTCACATTACAGACCGGCAATACCTGTATCGCCCAGCTGAACTCGCCCTTGTACAGGTAACGGTTCACGGCGTCCACGGCTTTTGCCAGTGTCGTGTCCCGGCAGCGGATTGTCCGCCGCTCGATCTCGTGCTGGAAGGTCTTGATGCGTGATGACGAGAGCGAGACCATGCCGCCCTTGATACTGAATCCTAAGAACTTGAACCAGACATCGGCTGCCAGGTATTCCACTTTCTTGGGATTTAGCTTCATGGATTTATCTTCCAGGCGTTTTTGGAGTGTGTCCATCGCTTTTTCATAATCCTTGCCGATAAAAAGCATATCGTCGGAATACCGGACGTAGTAGCCGTTCATTTGTGACAGTTCCCTGTCTAGGTCGTAGAGCAGTACATCCGCCAGCCAGCTAGCCACAGCACAACCCTGTTTCAAGGATTGATACTTGCTTTGCAACCGGTTATCTTCATCGAAATAGAGGTCCGAGTGGTAATATTTCCTAAGTACGTCTATCAGGGCAGACTGGCCGTGTTTGGCCTCCACCTTGTCGAACGCCTCGTCGATGAACCGTATCGGAACACTGTCGAAGTATTTGGAAAGGTCGGACTTCCAGCCCAGACAGCCGCTATTGCCGGTTTCTGTCATCCGGTGGCTGACTTCCGTAACTACCTTGCCGCACCCTATACCGGTCTGGTAGGACTTGCACGAAGAGTGCAGCATCTCCGGCATCAACTCGAAGAGCAGGTCGTTGGCGATACCCAGTACTACGCGGTCCATCGGCTCGTTTACGTACACTGTGCGGAACTCACCGTTGTCCTTGGGTATCTGCGCCGTGTGGGGAGGGGAAATCTCGTACTTTCCCCGGCGCATGGCATAGGCCATCGCCATACGGGTATGCTCGTCGGTCAGCCGAATAAGTTGGTCTTTCCTAATGTCTTTCAGCACGCCTTTCTCAATGGCCTTCGTCCACTGGCCTATGTCGAAGAACATTTGCAATATCTTGTCTTCATTCATAGCACTCAAAACTTTTTTGGGAAAGGATAAAATTCAGTATGTCCATGCCGGATTCTACGTCACATTCCTGCTCGTACTCCTCGCCCGTGTAGTAACTGTAACCCATGATGAAGATTTTCCCGTCTTTCCGGAGCGACGCGTTCGTGATGACCAGTTCCACGGGGTCACGGTCCACAACATGGAGATAGGTCGAGGATTGTTCACCGTTGTCATCAAGGCTGCCGCCACACTCGGAAAGCAGCTCCACGGACAGGGCGTAACATTTTTCATTCAGGGCTTTCTCCGCCACGTGATGGTTGTTCATCTCTTCCGTAAGTGTTCGGATGCGGTCACCGCGTCTCTGCTCGGGAACCGGTTCGAAAGCGGTTTCGAACATCCAGACAGGCATCCATTTATGGAAGACGGCGGGTCCCAAGCGGCATATGTAAACTTCATCGTTCTCTTTCTCCGTCTCCGGGATATCCATTCCCGAGGCTCGTGCTTTGCCGCTACGCTCATGCGCTCGAAACCGCCGAGGCAGGAAGGTGCCGACTTCAAACGGTAGGGACGGATGTTTCCTACAGGGACACCCATTGACATAAGTAGCATCCCCTTAAAAGTGTCGGTAACGGGAGTGGTTTGCTGTTTGTTCATTCTTTTATTCATTTTCTGGTCTTTGTACATACATTATGATTTCTCACGCATCCTCCGCAAGGGCCACAAGCCGCTCTTCCGGCAGCAGGAACTCCTCGTCCGTGAAGTAATAGCAGATTTTCCGGTCCACGGCCTCCGCCTCGTCCGATATGGGTGCGCCGTCTTTGCCGACCAGCACGTCTTGCAGACCCGTTACAGAGACTAGGGTTTTGTATTCCCCGCCCGTTCCACGGAACAGCGTCAGTTCCCTGACAAAATATTCCCTGTCATTCCATGTGATAATCTCAAACATTTCCTCCACTTCCGGGAACAGCCGGCACAGGACCGGAAACAGTTTGCAGGCATCGCTCCGGAGCATCAGGAAGACACATTCCATCAGGCATAGTCCGGCATCTTTGAGCATGGGCAGCAATACGTCCGTGCCTGCTCCGTTTGCCTCTGCCACTATCAGGGCTTTCCAGTATCCTTCCTGGAATGAGTCCGTCCAAGGGATGAGTTCGGCTGCCCTGACGGAATAGGAAACCGCGATTTCTTCCGGATTGTCCTCGTCCGTGGAAATCAGTCCTATTTTCGTGTCATCTTCGACAGGCTCCTTTACCGGCAGGCAGACTTTCATTTTCCGGAACGTGTCCGTGTCCTCGTCCGCCCAGTTGACAAAGCCGCCGAATCTTATAAAATCATATCTGCTCATTTGTCATTATTGTTTATTGTTATTTACCTTACAATTCTTCCGGTTCTCCATCGTTGATACTCCGGTAGAAACGGTCTCCGTCCGCCCACTTCTTGGCGGTGATAGCCAGCTCGAAAGCTTCCTCTATGGAAAGGCCGTCGGCGGGAAGGGCATCAAGGAGTTCTCCCATGCATACGTCATTCTCGCGATACTCTTTCTGCACCTTTCCGAGTGTCATTCTGCCCTTGTCCGTCTTTTTACGCCACAAAAGCATCTGTTGTATCCAATTTTTCATGCGATTCTTTTATTAAAGGAAATCCTTGGCATAACTGCGGGCTTCATTGAAAGTGTTGAAGCCGATTCCACTCATGCAAGAGATTGCCCAGTATCTTAATTTCCTGCTTTCGGCACGGGCAAGATAGATTTGCCCGATACAAATCCCGTCTTTGAGAATGTCATGCCGCTTGTCTTTTGTAATCCGTACCATGTTCCGACATTCACTTGTCCATTTTCCAAAATCCGTAATCGGACCCGTCACCGAGATGAGCACCGAAATAGTACCCTCCGGTGAGTAACTATCGAGCGTGTCGAACAGCGATTCCAGCAATCCCGCCGCGTCATCGCTGTTCCACCAGTCTGCTTCTTTGTCCTCCATGGCATGGGCGGGGATGGCATTCATCACCTGCACGTACTCCGGTGTGTCACGGATAACGTCCAAGAACGCCGGAATCGCCCTGCGTGCGCATCGTGCCGTGGGAGATACTCTCCCCGGCACGGCATGGAGGCGGTTTTGTGTCCTCTCGTCTATGAACATGGCATTTAGATAAAGGGCAGACGGGTATCTTCCAGCATGGAGGCCAGCATTTGACACATCTCGTATGAAGCACGGTTGCGGTCGTCAATGCAGCGTGAATCACGCCCTGCCATAGCGGTAATGGAAGCCTTTACCGTTCTGAAGAATGTCTGTTCCAGTGTCTTGTGGAAATAAGGAAGAGCCTGGGCGAAACGTTCGACTTGAATCCCAAATCGTTCATGGCGTATTCCAGCTGTTTGGCCGCCTTGTACTCGCGGCTGTTCTCCAGGCTTTCCGGAATATCACCGAACTGTGCGGTCCGGAGCTGGCGTTCCAGTTCGATGACGGCCACCGAAAGCAACAGCTTGATGGCTTCCGGGTTGCCGATACCGTGTTTCTGCCCGTCAGCGGTATGGAACTCGATCAGGTTTACACTGTTATTCTCTTGTAATTCTTTGTAGCATGCGAGGGTCTTGCTGAGCGCTTTTGCTTTCTCTTTATCCATAATTTTATCTGATTTGATTGTTATTGCACACAAGTACGTCCCCAACGATGAAGTCTTTCGACGCCGGGTGATGAGCACGGAATATCCTGCTCGCTTCAAGATTGAGGGACAGAGGGATAAGTTTGCCTTCCTCGTTGACGACCATTGTCGTGCTCCCGTCCAGTTCCACCAGTTCGATGTAGCCGCCGACAATCGCCTGCATCTCCTCCAGCGTGAAGTCTGAGCCATTGGCTGGCTGCACGGGTTGGCGTGTTCCGTCCGTTTTGATGATTTCTGTCATAGTTGCTTTGAAATTTTAAGATTCATGACTCGCCAGTATATCCAAAATCTGTTGCAAAGGGAATTTTTCAGTATAGAATCGCTCGTCGGTATGTTTGCCGTACGCCCGGTATCTGGCTTCCCCGTTTGCAAATACCGCCAAGATATGGCTGACCAGCACATTGTCCGGCGGAACCAACCTTTCCAGTTCCGTTTCGGTCAGTTCCACGAAGCACCAGTTATTGTCTTCCGGCAAGTCCTCGCTGCCCAGTATCCTGTCCTCGTCCGGCTGGTAAAACCAACCGATATGTCATAAAAGTTCAAAGACTGGAAACTGATGTCATCCTTGAATGGCTTTGACGGCTTCCAGCCTGCCGGACTGTGTCTGTCTCCACTCTTTTGACAGGTACACGATTGCAAAGTCGCAGCAATCCCATGCACTGTCAGTTCCTGCCTTGAGCAGGAGGTATGGGGTAGGTTCATTTGAGATTTTCATCGTATTTCCCTCCTTTTATGCCACGCGTGATACCGTTTCACGGTGCGTAGCTGGTTAATGATATGGCCAAAAAGCTCGCGTGAATAGATGCGGTAATGGAACACAGCCGAATATTTCGCATACATTGCCGTGAAAGTCCACGTGGGAGCGGTCATCCGCAAAGTCGAACAAGTCGCCCTGGATTTCCAGCGTGTATTTGTTCTTCCGTAGCCAGTCAAAAAACTCGAAGATGTCCTTCTTTTGGGAGTAGAAAGTGCAGTATTCGTAGCGGTTTCCGCGCAGGTTCCTCAGCAATGCCGCCATCTCGTTCCGTTCCCGGCGGTCGCCAAATTCGGATCCCGTCCGAGTGGCGAGGTTCTTTTCAGAAATATATTTTACCTCCATACTCGAAATAGTACGGTATGTAGGTGACCGTCTTTTTTGTACCAATTGACATATTTGACAAAGGAAGCCTTCTTTGACGATGGCGGGATGCAGGTTTACTTTCTCCATGTGTTCCCTTGAATCTGGCGGTAGATTTCCGCATTGGAAAGACGTATGGGACGTTCCGCCCGAAATACCTGCCGTCCGACTCGAAACAGAGCGCGTACAGGTTTCGGTAATACGGTTCCCCGACAAAGAACCAGTCGCTCTGCATGCGGGCCGGAGGCAGGCATTCCAGCAGTTCGTAATAACGTTCCTCCGTAATTTCATGGAAGGGCTTGCAAAGTGCCCGGGTATAACGCTTCACAAGCAGTGTCATGCGTACCGGTGATACAGCGACCAGGTACGGGTTCTTCTCCCTTTCGCGCAGTGCTTCCAGCGTCTCGCCGCCGTAGTCGCTGCTGTGCATGTCATCCGACATCGACGTGAGGCATGTCCCGTCGAAATAACGTGAATCGATGATGTATCTCATGGGCACTGGATTAAATGGTTATTTTCAACACCTGACCGGCGGCATATTCGGCATTGCGGGTGAGCTGGCGCTGCCATGCCTGGTTGCGTGGCGCCCACTTCTGAAAGCGTTACGCTTCAAGGTTGTACGCATATCGGTATCGGGTATTTTGTCGAAGAGGATTTGCAGGCGGTCTTCTTCGAAGTTGTAGACCACCTTGCCGCCATCGAACGGAATCTCACGATTTTCACGGCTTGCCCGTTCCTGCTTTCTTTTCCCGCACCTTGCGGACGAGTTCGGGATACTTGAAGATTGAATGGCGTGCCGTGACGACAGGTTTCTTGACTTTGTCGTTCCACTCTCGCAGACGAGCGACGGCACGGTCGATGATTTCCACGTTGCCATGGTTGACATAGGTGGAGAGTCGCCCGGCGAGGTTGCTGACGAAGAGAGCCCGGCTATAGCCTCGTGCCGTACCCGTATCGATACCGTGAATGGTCGAGGCGGCATCGTCGATAAAGGCTTTGACCTTCTGCCACTCCTCCTCGAGACGCTGTTCTTCGGGCTTGGCCGCTTCGGTAGCCTTGCGAATCGCTTCGAGTGCACGTTCTCGCCATTCCCGGAACGCCGTGACGCTCTTGGCGTGGCTGTTGCAGGCCTTTTCGTTGCGGCCCGTGTTGAAGCGTGCAGGTCCGTAATCATCGCGCTGGCACAACGGCTGTTGGCGGCGATCATGGCAGAAAATAGCGTTTGTAGTTTTTCCATGTAACGTTCCTGCCGCTGCTCGGGCATCGACTGCAAATCCTCGTGCAGTTCCTTTTCGTGCGAGGCGATGTCTGACTCACCCCCGCCGTCGGGTGAGAAGGGAGGTGAGGTTGTAGGAGCTGCACGCCTGCTTGAAATATTCTTCCAGATAGCCCGGGTGCGCCACTTCCACAACTTCCCAGTCCTTGAAGTCCGCCGGGGCGAGGTTTCTTCCTTGCCCGGATTCCCTACAAGATGGGAATAGCTGCAATACCGTGTCTCTTTCCCCACGAAAAGAAACGCTACCGGTTCGCTTTCCGGGGCATCCACACGCCGCACCATGGTCACACGATGGGCATTTTCCTTGTCAATAATGTTGTTTCCATACCTTTCTTCTTGATTTCGTTATTTGATTGTTTCCGATTTTTATTGTTGCTTCATCCGGGCGGCATGGTCCATTACAGAGGCGAACCCCACCTCGATACCTATCTGGTATCCGCCCTTGATAGTCGATTCCAGCTCCGCCTCGCTTTCGATCGGGATTCCGAATCATCGGCATAAAAGCCTGTACAGGGAGAATACGTCTGCCTCCCATAGCTTCCGTGCATTTTCCGCCGATACAAGCAGCCACACGAAACCGTCCTCACGGGTTACCTTGACGGCGGCTTCGCTATGGCTCAAGTCCGCCACTCCTTGATGTCCAGTGCCACCCTCCACACGATATACATCAGCGCATCGTGGCGGCTTTTAATATCGTGAATCGCACAGGCGGCTGGCCACATCTTTTGAGTGTCCGGAAAGAGTCCGCCATGAACTGCTCCACGACATACGGCTTTTCGGCAATGGCGGAACAGGCATCGTCCGCCCTGCGATTCCGAACGGTCTGAATATCCTCCTCTTCAAGGAAGATTTCACGGTGCAGGTAGTCCAAGTAGTAATATGATTTCATTCCGCTTATTCTTTGGGGGGTGAAAGTGATTCTCGTGTTGCCCGTCATAACCGAAAGGACGGTTTTGCCTCAGGCCGAAGGCTTCGGCATCACTGCTGATGCAGCAGATGTCCCCAAATCTCCAACCCTCGGCGCAGGGTTATGACGGTATTGTTTTCAGATATTTGCGGCGACTTGTCTTTCAATGCAGCCCCGCCGCAGATGCCGCGTAGAATAACACCACGCTGGTGGGTAGTAAGTTCTTTCGTTTCCATAGACCTAATCTTTGCTTTTTACACCGAACATGTTCTCCA